>ERZ650306.137-NODE-137-length-39903-cov-15.122767_pt1 | contig 39903 bp, 36 predicted proteins | sample MGYA00376242_ERZ650306 | MGnify/ENA primary metagenome ERZ650306 (study PRJEB26733, sample SAMN07839244) | wastewater metagenome | biome: urban; feature: wastewater treatment plant; material: waste water | place: USA: North Carolina | collected 2016-03-31 ... | reverse complement strand
AGAAGGAGCGCAGTGATGCCGAGCGTTATCAGGCACGGCAGACACGTAGCATGCCGCTGTTGGCGGAGCTCAAAACCTGGCTGGAGAATAACGTCGGCAAGGTGATGAAAGGCTCGCTGACAAGAAAGGCGATGGAATACACGCTGGGGCAGTGGTCCTATCTAGTCGGCTACTGCGAGCGGGGTGATCTGCACATCAGCAATGTCTTGGCGGAGAACGCGATCCGCCCGTTCGCCGTGGGCCGCAAGGCGTGGTTGTTCGCCGACAGCGCGCAAGGCGCCAAGGCCAGTGCGACCTGCTACTCGTTGCTGGAGACAGCCAAAGCCAACGACCTGGAGCCATCAGCGTATATCAACCATGTGCTGGCGCAGATCGGCGAGGCCGATAGCCTGGAAAAACTCGAAGCCCTGCTACCCTGGAACGTCCCGCTGGAGCCCATTGCAAAAAAAGTGGCGCAATACAACGAAGGCAAGTAGGTCGATTTAGCGGCGCTTACCAATATCCGGTAATTCAGCTACTATTGCAACGGGAACGGGGCTGCCTGGTTCCAGTGATGGTACTTCAAATGGCATGTCTGCAATCGGGCAAGGAAAATCAGCAATAAATGCGAATGTTGTAGGTGCCTCGTCAACCTTCAAGATTCGACTGACAGATCGTTTTGGTGCAAATGTACCTGATGGTACTGTTGTTCGATTTTCTGCTACACATGGTTCAGTGCAAGGAAATCTACAGGGTGGTACTACATCTCAATTTTGTACTGTTACAAATGGTGATTGCGAGGGAACACTAACTAGTAACGGTGACTATTTCGGGCCTGTATATGTTCTAGCATACGCATTGGGAGAAGAGGGATTTTACGATCAGAATGGTGATGGAATATTACAAGAAGCAGAAGCGTTTTCTTCACATCAAGACAAAAATGGTAATACAGTCAGAGATGTATTATTCAATGCATCTTCGGAACCACTCAAAACACCTCTAGTTGATCCGAATAATCCTGATTATGTGGATTATAATGGTGATAATAAGTGGCAAGCACCAGATCAAGTATATCAAGGGCGTGCATGTGTTCAGGCATTAATTGATGCTGGCAACTGTAAAGATCAGACAATACCTGTGTGGCAACACACTAAATTTACATTTAGTGGCATGGGCAGTGGTCTTTCTGTTGCACAGCTAGAGGTTTGGAATGGAGTTAATAGTAAATGGAACGCAGTTACTTCATCTGTTGATGTATCAAATAATCGATATTTTCGAGTAATATTCGCATCGTGGTCAGAGGATAATAGTCTAATGCCTATTCCAAGTGATAGTGAAATTACATTAAATAGCACTAATGGTGGTTCGGTTGTTTATCAAGCTAAACCAGATGGTTATAGCTCTTATAATGAAGATCAAGAGTCTGCTTTCGCTGCTGCTCATTCATCTGAAATTGATTTTGTTAAAAATTCAGCTTTAACAGATACTTATCCAAGCGTGTTATCTAAGCCTTTTTATTATTACTTTGAAATACCAAAAGAAGCGTCTGTAGTTTCCTCAACAGGACTACTAACTATTGTCGCTGAAAACACTGTTGATTCGACTACATCAGCGATTTCAATATCGCCAGTAACATTGACAGATACTGCGCCTGCTACACCTTAGTAGTGTAACTAGAAGTACGAAAGCGAGCTTCGGCTCGCTTTTTTGTTTACAAGCTATCTGTACGGTATAAGCTAAGAGTAATAATCTTATTTGCTTGAAGAGAGATAAACATGACAAGCGAAACACAAAATTACACCAATCTGGAGCAGGCGTTCTCGCTTGGCAATGGTCAGGACTCTGCATTGAATTGGTTACGAAAAAGCCACACCAATGTGGCTATATTTTTAGTGAGCGGTATTAAGTTGGAAGGCGTGATCAGTGGGTTTGATCAATACAGCGTATTGCTGACTGATGCTCATAACAATCAGCAAATGATCTATAAAGCGAAGATATCTACTATCGCACCTTTAGGTAACCGTGCACCTAGTAATACTTTCCAGCGCCGACGCCCTCCGCGTTATCAGAATGAAGCACAAGACAATACAGGCTCATCTTCTGGTGGTGATACTGGCGCAGTTTGATTTGTTTGATGAGAAACATCGCTGTGTAAACAGCTGTTGTTTCTCATATATCCACCTTAAATTAGTTAGTGAGCAAGATTGATCAGTTCAGCACACATTATCCGCATTAAATCGGGTGAATGTGTTCCAATCCGGTTTCCCATCGATGATCAATACGCAATCCATTTGCGCATCACGCGCAGCTTGCAGGCCAATAGCGGTATCTTCAAATACCAGACAGCGAGAAGGTTGAACATTGATCTTGGCTGCGGATAATAAAAAGGTGTCTGGATTGGGTTTGTGGTGAACGACATCATCAGCTGTGGTAATAGCCTGAAAATAAGGCTGTAATCCATTATTGGACAGCACCGTATTGACGTTTGTGCGAACAGAGCCTGTTCCAATGGCTAATGGACGATGATGAAATAAACTAATAACCAACTCTTTCATCGCCGGGAATACGGTGGCTTTAGTTATAACTTGATGATAGTAATCAGTTTTAGCTTTAGTTACCGCATCTAAATCTAAAGTAAGGTTTTGTTGTTCGGAGAGTAAAGTCGCTATTTTACGACTTGGCACACCGCCGAGGTTATAGAACCAAGTTGCATCATAGTGAAAGCCAAACAATGTCGCTGCATGCTGCCAGCCAGCAAGATGCAGCGGCATTGAATCAACTAAGGTGCCATCCAGATCAAACACAAACCCATCATATTTCTTCAGTAAATCTTCGATTTGCATGGCAAGGTATTTCCTTAGAGATTAAATAAGTTCCAGCTGTTCCATCGCCTGACGGATGCGCTGTTTAGTGGCATCGCTCAGCGGCATAACGGGCAAACGGCACTCTTCTGTGCATAAGCCTAACAATGATGCTGCATATTTAGCGCCAGCTGGGCTTGGCTCCGCAAACATGACTTGATGCAGCGGGATCAGCTTATCTTGTAACTCACGGGCTTCTTCCCATTTACCGGCTGCTGTTAAATTTTGAACTTCCGCAACCAGTTTAGGGGCAACATTGGCGGTTACAGAAATACAACCGGTACCGCCACCGATATTATAAGCAACAGCAGTCGCATCTTCACCGGATAACCAGATAAATGGTTTTTTAATCAACTGACGTTCTGTCCAAGGGCGAGACAAATCACCAGTTGCGTCTTTTACGCCGATGATCCGTGGTAATTCTGCCAAACGAGCCATAGTTGCCGGTTGAATATCGACAATTGCCCGTGGTGGAATGTTGTACAGAATAATAGGAATAGCTGTCTGGTCATGTACCAGTTTGAAATGCTGATACAGACCTTCCTGATTCGGACGGTTATAATAACCGGCGACATGTAAAGTTGCATCCGCACCGGCTCGTTCCGCCACTTTAGTGTATTCAACCGCTTCAATAGGATTGTTTGAACCGGCACCTGCGATTACCGGAACGCGTCCGGCGGCTTGCTGAACAACAGTTTCAATAACCCGGCAATGCTCGTCATGAGTGAGTGTTGGGCTTTCGCCGGTAGTTCCTACAGGTACAATCCCATGGGTGCCTTGCTCAATGTGCCAGTCAACCATATGACGCAGTGCTGTTTCATCCAGTTGGCCATCCCGAAATGGGGTGATCAAGGCCACAATAGAACCGTGGATCATACAAACTCCTTTTGATCTTTAATCTCAACAAAAAACCCCGATCCGCTATAGCGTAACCGGGGTTTAGAAACTGGGCATCGACAAGCTGGTTACGCGAAAACGTATGCACCCGGTTTGGAGTCGGGTTTAGAAGGTTTTCGTGTTATGATCCACTTGTTCATAATGCTGATAATCAGATTAATATTAATTACAGCCATAGTTCTGTATCGGCGGGTAAATGTCAAGCAATCATACTGCCTTGTATAAGAGCTAATGCATAAATATGCTTTATTACAGAGAAATAATGTAAGTCTGTGTGTCGGTTATTGAGGTGTTTTAAGAAGAGCGTGTACGAAATGTTAACGGTTTTGTATTAATTCAAGTAAAATGCAGCTTGAACATCATGCTACCCCCAGCTGCTTGGTTGCTATCAGGCGGGGGGTGCTGCATAATTCCCCGTCCAGTTTCTAGCGTAAGGTACTGTTCTCCTGGTTCCCGTTATATACAACGGGCATTTATTATTTTGGTAAAAAATAGACAGACAAAATGGCTGAAAAACGCAATATTTTTCTGATTGGCCCTATGGGGGCAGGTAAAAGCACCATCGGCAAGTATTTGTCGGAAATGTTGCATATGGATCTCTATGACTCAGATCAAGAGATAGAACGTCGCACCGGCGCTGATATTGCGTGGGTTTTTGATGTTGAGGGCGAAGAGGGTTTCCGCAAACGGGAAGAGCAGGTGATTAGTGACCTGAGCGAACTGCAAGGTATTGTTCTTGCGACCGGTGGTGGTGCCATCAAGAGTTCTCTGACCAGAAATCGCTTATCGGCAAGAGGTATTGTTGTTTATCTGGAAACGCCGATTGAAAAACAGCTGGCCAGAACACAACGGGATAAGCGTCGTCCACTGTTACAGACTGAAGAAGCACCGCGTGAAGTGTTGACTCGTTTGTCAGAGGAGCGTGAACCGATGTATCGTGAAATAGCTGACTACGTGGTTCGCACTGATGAATTGACGGCCAAACAAGTGGCTACTCAGATTGTTGAGTTGTTAGGACTTTAGATTAAAGAGATATGGAGGCTGTAGTGGAGACGTTAACAGTTAATTTGGCTGAACGTAGTTATCCTATACATGTTGGGGCCGGTCTGCTGACATCTTCTGCGTTGTTTGCTCCGCATATTGCAGGGCAACGGGTCATGATAGTGACCAACGATACAGTAGCTCCATTATATCTTGATGTCCTTTGTCATACATTAGCTGCTTATCAGGTGGAATCGCTGGTTTTACCCGATGGTGAAGCGCACAAAACGCTTACTTCTTTTGAGCGGATTATGTCTGCTTTACTGGAAGGGAAACACGGACGTGATACCACTTTGATTGCACTGGGTGGTGGCGTCATTGGTGATCTGGTTGGTTTTGCTGCTGCCTGTTATCAGCGTGGCGTTCCGTTTATCCAGGTACCAACAACTTTACTCTCTCAGGTTGATTCATCCGTTGGTGGTAAAACGGCTGTTAATCATCCGCTGGGTAAAAATATGATTGGGGCTTTTTATCAGCCCAAAGCAGTGATTATCGATATTGATTGCCTCCGTTCATTACCTCAGCGGGAATTAGCTGCTGGTATGGCGGAAGTTATCAAATACGGCATCATCTGGGATGAAGACTTTTTCAATTGGCTCGAACTGCATACATCAGATATTCAGGCATTGCAGCCACATGCGTTATCCAAGGTTATTTTGCGGTGCTGCGCGATTAAAGCCGATGTTGTGTCGCAAGATGAAACTGAAAATGGTGTCAGAGCGTTGCTGAATCTGGGGCATACATTTGGCCATGCCATTGAGGCTGAAAAAGGCTACGGTAACTGGTTGCATGGTGAAGCCGTGGCAGTTGGCTCCGTGCAGGCGGCTGAAACCTCTTTGCGATTATCTTTGCTAGCTCAACATGATGTTGATCGAATTAAAGCATTATTGGTGAAGGCGCACCTTCCGATTACTGCGCCCGCAGATATGGAATTTGATGATTATCTTCACCATATGCTACGTGATAAAAAAGTAAAAGCCGGAAAACTACGACTGGTATTGCCTGTGGCGATTGGTCGTGCAGATTTGTTTACCGACGTGGAGCCATCAGTGCTTCGTGCGGTTATTGATGCGACACACTGAATGTGACATCAAACGATTATTTAATTCTCCCAACTCAAACCCAATTAGTCTCGCGTATTAGCCATCTGATTGGGTTTTCTTCATCATTCATTTTTTTATCTGGAACAGAAGGTTCTGGACGTAGTTCTGTTTGTCAGCAATTAATGAATGATTTGGATGCAAATTTGGCGGTCGGTTATGTCGAATTGCATCCTGATATGGAACTTGCTCGTGTTAGAGAGCGTATTGTCTTACAGCTGATACCGAATGCTGTATTTGATGCCAATGAACCGCTGAATGAAACGCTGAGCCGGCTTGTTACGGAGCTGTCTCGTCCCCGATTATTAATTGTTGATGATGCAGACAGTTTGGCGTCAGATTGGGCATTTGAACTTTGGCAATGGCTTGCTTATGTTGATGAATTGTATCCATCCCACAAAATTAGTGTATTACTGATCGGAAGCAGTGAATTTTCTGAATATCTGGCGCAACATCTGAAAGGGCGAAAACAGATGGCTCTGGAGATCGAAGTTGAGTCACTGAGTCTTAAAGAACAAAAAAAACTGTTGGTGCACTACCTGCAGGACGGAGAGGTCTCCGCAGCTCAGGGTGAACAAGCTCTGGCTCGTCTGGCGCATAGTCAGGGCAAGCCTGGAGAGGTAGTTGCAATTGCGGAGGCATGTATGGATAAAAAATCATTATCTTCATTAGGAAAAACGGCACTGCCAGTGAATAAGATTGTTGCTGCAGTAGCGATTCTGGCCGGTGTAGTGCTATTGCTCAGTTGGATCATTCCTTCGTTATCAGAAAAAGATGCCGCGCCGACGACAGAGTCAGCTGCCCAGCCGGAGCGTCAGGCCGTTGCACTGGCACCCACAACTTCTGCAGCGACAGCTATTCCAGATGGTGTAGTTCCTGTGTCAGGCGCATTACCTGTTGACGTGACACAAGAGGGGATCGTGTCAGGTGCTAATGGTGTAGGAATTGATGCGGAACAAGCGGAAGATGACAGTAATAAGCGCCGGGTTGTCATTAGTGACCAAGCTCTGCAACAAATCACTGCGAATCAGCCGGCTAATGAATCTGTGGTCGTTGATGGGCAGACACAAACGTCCGCGGTGACCTCTGTGCATCAGTTGAAACCAATTGCTAATGAAATTAAAGGTGATACTCAAACTGTCGTTCGTTCTGAACCGGTGAGTAAAAAGGTATCTTCTGAGAAAAAAGTAATCTCAGAAAAAAAAGTTGTTCCGAAAAAACCAAAGGCGGCTGTTGAACGCAAGATAGTTAAGAGTTCAGCTTCTACTGCAAAAGCAACCAGTAGTAATTTATCTGCTACAGGTAAAGGCTATGCATTACAACTCGCAGCCAGCAGCGATCCTGCGGCACTGAAAAAATTAGCTGTTAGCAGTGGTTTGCAAACAAAAACAAAGATTTATAAAAATCAGTCCAATGGAAAATATGTCCTGATCTATGGTGAGTATGCATCAGCTGCTGCTGCTAAAGCTGCTGTATCAAGATTGCCTGCTTCTGTGCAAAACACGAAGCCATGGCCTAAATCTTATGCTCAGATCCGTACAGAACAAGGTAAATAACAGAGCAGAAGTTACATGACAGAAAGAAAGAACCACGCATTCTGCTTTAGTATAGATTTACGGCACGAATCTGAAATGAGTCGAGCTGTATCATGAAGAAACAGCGGGCATTTTTAAAATGGGCAGGCGGTAAATATAGTCTGATCGAGTCGATCACGGAGTTTTTACCAACCGGTAACGTATTGGTTGAACCGTTTGTCGGCGCAGGTTCCGTATTTTTGAATACAGATTATGATGCTTATCTATTAGCTGATATTAATCCTGACTTGATTGCGCTATACAATTTGCTAAAGACGGAACCTGATGCGTTTATTTGTCTCGCAAAGACGTTGTTCTGTGAGGAAAATAATCAGCGGGAGCGTTATTTCCAATTGCGTGACGAATTTAATCACACCAGAGATGTGCAATGGCGTGCAGCGCTATTCCTATATCTGAATCGTCATGGCTACAATGGATTATGTCGATATAACCGTAAAGGTGGTTTTAACGTACCTTTTGGTCGTTATAAGAAACCTTATTTTCCTGAAGCAGAATTGTGGTTTTTTGCTGAAAAAGCACAAAAAGCCACATTTGTTTGCCAATCGTTTATTGAAACATTTGCCATGCTGGAACAGGATCATGTGGTCTATTGTGATCCGCCATATGTTCCTTTATCGCCAAGTGCGAGTTTTACCAGCTATGCTGCTAAGGGCTTTTCGGAAAATGAACAGCGTCATCTGGCGGAATTAGCTTGGCAGACTGCTGTGGAAAAACGTGTTCCGGTATTAATTAGTAATCATGCCACCGATTTGACCTACGACTTATATCAACATGCTGTTTTACAAGAACTGCAGGTTAAACGAACAATTAGTCGAGCAGGGCATACCCGTCAACGGGTGGCCGAATTGATCGCCCGTTATGAACCACACCGACTGGCCAGAAAGGCTGGGTAACCTTAAAGACCGATGAATATGAAACCGTATCTGATTGCTCCTTCAATTCTCTCTGCAAATTTTGCCCGTCTGGGCGACGATGTTATTGATGTATTAAATGCAGGTGCTGATGTTGTTCATTTTGATGTTATGGACAATCACTATGTGCCAAATCTGACTATTGGACCGATGGTATGTAAAGCATTACGCGATTACGGTATTACGGCTCCGATTGATGTGCATTTGATGGTAAAACCAGTTGATCGCATTATTCCTGACTTTGCCAAAGCAGGCGCTTCTATCATTACATTTCATCCTGAAACATCAGAGCATGTGGATCGTTCATTACAATTGATCAAAGAACATGGCTGTCAGGCTGGTTTAGTGTTTAACCCGGCCACACCACTGCATTATCTGGATCATGTAATGGATAAACTGGACGTTATTTTGTTAATGTCCGTTAACCCTGGTTTTGGTGGTCAGAGTTTTATCCCGGCAACATTGGATAAATTGCGTCAGGTTCGTCAGCGCATTAATGAAAGTGGACGTGATATTCGTTTGGAAGTTGATGGTGGCGTGAAGGTCGATAATATCCGTCAGATCGCGGAAGCAGGTGCTGATATGTTTGTTGCTGGCTCTGCTATTTTTGACCAACCGGATTATGCTGCTGTTATTGCTCGTATGCGTCAGGAGTTAGACTCTGCGAATGTCTGATTTAAATAATGTAAAAGTTATTTTATTCGATCTGGACGGAACGCTAATTGATAGCGTTCCGCAACTTTATCTGGCCGTTCAGGCAGCATTAAAATCCAACCAACTGTCTGCCGTTTCTATGGAGCAGGTGCGTGACTGGATTGGTAATGGGGCGGATGTATTATTGAAACGAGCTATATGTCAGCAATATCATTTTACTGATATAGATGAAACCTTGTTTCAACAAGTGAAAAGTCAATTTGATCATTATTATCAAATGGGGATAGACAGCGATTATTCGCTTTATCCCGCAGTTAAAGAAACATTATCTGTATTGGCACAAGCTGGTTACTCTATGGCGGTTGTGACCAATAAACCAGATCAATTTGTTCAACCATTATTACAATCGGCTGGTATTGCAGAGTTTTTCACTTACACCCTAGGTGGTGGTCGTTTACCAGTGAAAAAACCAGACCCATTACCACTACATTATTTATGTGAACAATTTAATGTTCAGCCAGCTGAAACACTGATGGTTGGTGATTCGAAAAATGATATTCAAGCTGCACGCGCTGCTGGCATTCCTGTTGTCGGTTTAAGTTATGGTTATAACCATGGTGAACCAATAGAAAATAGCGAACCAGATTGGGTATTACATCGCTTTGATGAATTAGTGTCGTTGCTGAACGCTGAAGTAAGGAATTGAAATGGCAAAACCAATTGTATTGAGCGGAGCTCAACCATCGGGGCAACTAACCATTGGTAATTATATGGGAGCCTTGCGTCAGTGGGTTCAGATGCAGGATGATTACGATTGTCTGTACTGTATTGTTGATTTGCACGCCATCACGGTACGTCAAGACCCTCAGGCTTTGCGTAAAGCATGTTTAGATACGGCTGCATTATATCTGGCAGTAGGTATTGATCCTGCAAAAAGCACTGTATTTATGCAGTCACATGTACCGCAACATGCGGAATTAGGCTGGATATTAAATTGCTATACTCAGATGGGCGAATTATCCCGAATGACGCAATTTAAAGATAAATCTCAACGTTATGAAAATAACGTCACCGTAGGTTTATTTGATTATCCGGTATTGATGGCGGCAGATATTTTATTATATCAAGCTAATCAGGTTCCGGTTGGTCAGGATCAAAAACAGCATTTAGAGTTAACTCGCGATATTGCTTATCGTTTTAATGCTCTTTACGGTAATATATTAACGACACCTGAGCCATTTATTCCACCTCAGGGTGCCAAAGTAATGAGTTTGCAAGATCCGACGAAGAAGATGTCTAAATCGGATGATAATCAAAATAATGTGATTGGTTTACTTGAAGATCCTAAATCAATCGTTAAAAAATTGAAAAAGGCAGTAACTGATTCGGAAGATCCGCCAGTTGTTCGTTTTGATATAGAAAATAAACCGGGTGTCAGTAATTTACTGAGTCTCATGCACGGTGCTACCGGGCGTTCTATTGCAGAACTGGAAGCGAGTTTTGAAGGTAAGATGTATGGCCATCTGAAGACAGAAACAGCCGAAGCCGTCGTTGCATTGTTAGAGCCTATTCAGCAACGTTATAACGAGTTGCGTGCAGATGAGCCGACTTTATTGGCCATTCTGCAGCAGGGCGGAGAAAAAGCGCAGATCCGTGCAGAAGAAACCATGCGTCGAGTATTTGATGCTATTGGTTTTGTAAGTAAACGTTAATTTACCGGCTGAATTATTATTTTATAATTCAGCCAAATCATTCCAGCTATATAACTTAAGTAAGATAAATTATGGCCTCTAAAAAAGAAGAAGATATAGCCGAACCTCTGGATCTTGAATCTAAAGATATTTGGTTACGTAAATTCAGAATGGCAAAAACACAACAAACGTTAACATTGATGGTAGAAAGAGCCATTGATCAATATCACCAAAAACCTTCTGTGCTTGGTGCAATATATTTAGCCGAATGCCAAAGAGAACGAGAGTTAGAAACCGGCGTGTTATTGAACCGCTAAATCCGCTGATTTAAATAAAACTAGCCAAATAATGTACCTTGTTAGACAATATCGTCAGTTTAGTAGTTTAAATAGATGATAGTTAGCTAGGGCATATTTATGAACAAGACGCTTAGTTGTATCGGTGTGGCGGTGGTTTTACTGTTAGCTGGTTGTTCCGGTTCCAGTGGTGTGTCTGAGCAATATCGTTATACACCTCCTACGCCAGTACCAGTGCAAACCAGCGCTGAAGTGAACGTTCCATATGATCTGTTATGGGGGCGGGCACAACGTTGGTTAGCAGAAAAAGGGTTCGAAGGTCAGGGTGAAGTGACTGGTGGTGTTTTGTCTTCATCGCAAGAAAGCTATGCCGATGGTTTGCGTTACCTTGATTGTGGTAAAGGTGGTTCGCGCGTTAGCATTGAACAACCTGCCGTCAAAATTAATATCATGATCACGCAAAATGCTGACAAGGCAGTGGCCTCAATTAATTTGAAGGGCACAACGACCGTATCGTATCTGGAAGGAAGCGGAGATAAAATTGCTGCGCCGTCTGTAACACCAGTGTGTGTGTCTAATGGTCAGCTGGAAGCCGATTTCCTGAATTATATTAATCGTTAAGATTGTAATAAATTCTGAAATAAAAAAAGCCGTTGTAAGACAACGGCTTTTTTGTATCTGCTCATTAAACACCAAGTTTACCGTGGTATTCTTTCATCAGATCTTTCAGCTTAGCTGCTTCTGCTTTCGCTTCCGGTACTTTACCTTCATCGGCTAGTTTGCTGGCAACATCAACTTGATTAATAAACTCTTTCATACCAGCAGCAAATGTTTTACGGTTTGCACTGTCTGCAGCGTCTTTTTGCATATTGCCAGGCACACCTGATTGAGCTTTCACTGCCGCTGCGCGTAGTGATGCTAAATCCTGTTTCAGGCTGGTTGCATCAGTATCTTTCATTACCAAGCGGTAATTTTTACCCATTTCTTTCATTGCATCGCCAACATCAATGGCTGCAAAAGCGGGTGCAATTAATACGGTTGACAACAAAATAGAAGAAAGAAAGGTTACGCATTTTTTCATCAGGAACTCCTTAGAAGAGTATTTTTAGCATGCATCTGCAGATTACAGTATAAAGATTAAAAATACGTTAATAACGATAACCAATTGATAGTTATAGCCACTCCTTGTTATTCTTTTGATAGTCTAATTCTATCGGTGTACCAAGAATGAATTTACGGGATCTGGAGTATCTGGTGGCGCTTGCTGAGCATCAGCATTTCCGGTTAGCAGCCGAAGCTTGTTATGTCAGCCAGCCAACATTAAGTGGTCAAATTCGGAAGTTGGAGATTGAGCTGGGTTTGATATTGTTAGAACGCACCAGTCGTAAGGTTTTATTCACCGCATCCGGATTACAGTTAGTCGCGCAAGCCAGACGGGTATTGGAAGAAGCTCGTTTACTAAAGGAAATGGCTCAGCAACATACCGAAGAGATGGCGGGGCCGTTGCACATTGGTTTGATCCCAACCGTTGGCCCTTATTTGCTGCCGCATATTATTCCAGCCATCCGCCATGAGTTTCCGGAATTGGAAATCTATTTGCATGAAGCACAAACACATCAAATAGTGACACAACTGGATAATGGCGAACTGGATTGTGCTTTACTGGCGTTGGTAAAAGAAACCGATCCGTTTATTGAGATCCCGGTCTTTGAGGAAAGCATGTATCTGGCGATCTCTGCAGATCATAGTTGGGCGCAGCGTGAACAAGTTGGTATGAGCGAATTGTCAGGACAGCAGTTATTAATGCTGGAGGATGGACATTGTTTACGTGAACAAGCGTTAGGATTTTGTTTTGCTGCTGGTGCGCGGGAAGATGCCCATTTTCGGGCCACTAGCTTGGAAACACTACGAAATATGGTTGCCGCAGGCGGCGGGATCACACTGATCCCTAAATTGGCAGTGCCTAATGAGCGAGTGCGTGATGGTGTGTGCTATCTGCCGTGTCATGATCCGGAACCTAAACGAACGGTTGGGTTGATATATCGTCCGGGTTCGCCTTTAAAGGCGCGCTATCAGCGGTTAGCCTTGTTATGTCAGCAGCAGTTAAAGGCCCATTCGCTGCTATAGCGACATGGGCATAACACGATTACGGCCAAGTTGTTTGGCTTTGTATAATTGAGCATCGGCGCGATGCATTAATGATTGATAATCATCACCCGGCATAAATTCGGCTACCCCAAAAGAGGCTGTGACGCTGTTTAAGCGCTGGCTGGTATTTTTATCCATAATACTCAGTCGTTCGATTGCCCTACGTTGTGACTCAGCAAACTGGCGGGCAATCAGTAATTTGCGGGTTGGTAGTAATAAAGCGAACTCTTCGCCACCAATCCGGTAGATTTTCTCACCATTGTTACAGCTGTCACTGATGCGTTTTGCGATAGCTTTAAGCACCTGATCACCAAACATGTGTCCAAAATTGTCGTTGATGGTTTTGAAGAAATCGATATCTATCATGATCAGGCTGAACGGTTTGTTCATCGCCATCATCGTATTGATTTCTTGATCAAACGCCCGGCGATTCAGCACGTTGGTCATCGCATCTTCATACGCTTCTTTACGGATTGCTTCGATACGATCTTTGAGATCACCAATTTCTTTTTCGGCATCGGTTAATTGATCACGAAAGAAGCGGGTACTGACTCCGATCTTCTGCGAGTTCTGTACTAACTCGCGTACTAACGCCACCATTTCATCCAGAGACAGACCTTCATTATCTATCTTGGCGAGCTGAGAAAAGCCTTTTTCCAATACCTGATGGAATTGTTCGGCATCGATTCTGGTGTCTTGCATAGTGACTTGCAATTCGGTCGCAATCGCTTCCAGACTATGTTTTACCTGCTCACTATTGCGCTCGGTATCCAGTGCTAAATGTTGCTGATAAAGCTGTTCACTGGTAACAGCAGAGCAGAGCCCTGTTTCCGAAATAGAGCGGTCAATAGCCTGATTTAATTGAGGATTCGTTTGCGCGACATAGGTATACCAAAGGGCATAATTAGTCGGTGTTGTTGGCACCTGATATTTGATCATCAGGGGGACAGCTTGTTTCAGATTAGCTGTTGATTGGGCAAACTCATCCATAGGCATTAACTCAGGCTCATTACTTATCAGCATTAACATAGCATAGTTGTTGGTGTGGATTGTGGTATTCCTGCCAAAAAGTGGTTGATTTCGCTATACTCATCATAACTTTATTTATTGCCAATGGCAGGCCTGTTTATGTCCCCCAAGGATCCTTTCGCCACACGCGAAGCTGAGAAATACGAAAAACCGATTGCGAGTCGTGAACTTATTCTTGCTCTGATTGAGAAAAATGGTCGTCCGATGTCTCGAGATGAGATCGAGAAGACTCTGATGTTGCAAGACGAAGATGAGGTGGAAGGATTACGCCGTCGCCTGCGCGCGATGGAGCGGGATGGGCAACTTGTCTTTACCCGCAGCAAAGCATACGCCTTACCGGATAAGCTGAATCTGATCAAAGGTTATGTCATCGGCCACAAAGATGGCTATGGCTTCCTGCGTCCTGAAGCAGGCGGAGCAGATCTGTTCCTGAATCAATGGGATATGGCGAGCCTGATGCATGGCGATTATGTGTTGGTACAACCAACTAAAATAGATGCTAAAGGCCGTCAGGAGGCGCGTTTAGTGCGCCTTTTGAAATCTCGCGATATGGATCTGGTCGGGCGCTATTTTGTTGAAAATGGCGTTGGTTTTGTGGTGCCGGATGATAACCGCATCATTCAGGATATTCTGATTGCGCCGGATGCCACTTTAGGTGCGCGTCAAAGCCAGATCGTGGTGGTGCGGGTCACGCAGCGGCCAACCGGTCGTTTAAATGCGATGGGGCAGATCCTGGAAGTGCTGGGTGACAATATGGATCCCGGCATGGAGATTGATATTTCCATTCGTAAATTTGGTATTCCGCACGAGTGGCCACAAGAAGTTCTGACGCAGATCAAATCGCTAACTGAACAGGTGCCGGAAGAGGCGAAAGAAGGGCGTGTTGATTTACGTCAATTACCTCTGATGACGATCGATGGTGAAGATGCCCGCGATTTTGATGATGCAGTATTCTGTGAGCGTAAACGCGGCGGTGGCTGGCGGTTATGGGTAGCCATTGCCGACGTGTCGTATTACGTTCGCCCCGGCACCGCATTGGATAATGAAGCTTATAATCGCGGTAACTCGGTTTATTTCCCAGAATTCGTGGTGCCAATGCTGCCGGAAGTGCTCTCGAATGGCCTTTGCTCGCTGAACCCACAAGTGGATCGTCTCTGCATGGTCTGCGAAATGACCATCTCGGAAGCGGGTCGACTATCCGGTTACAAATTCTTTGAAGCGGTGATGAATTCACATGCGCGTCTGACTTACACCAAAGTCGCGGCAATTTTGGATGGTGATGTCAAACTCCGTGAACAATACACTGCGTTAGTGCCGCATATTGAGGAGTTACACAAACTTTATCTGGCCCTGAAAACTGCACGTCATCACCGTGGTGCGGTTGAATTTGAAAGTGATGAAACCCGCTTTATCTTCAATGCTCAGCGTAAGATTGATCGCATTGTGCCGCTGGTGCGCAATGATGCACACAAGCTGATTGAAGAGTGCATGATCCAGGCAAACGTGGCGGCGGCGAAGTTTATCGAAAAACAAGAAGCTGAAACTCTATTTCGCGTGCATGATCGTCCGGGTGAGCTGAAGCTCGAAACCTTCCGTCAATTCTTAGGCGAACTGGGGTTAGAGCTGAAAGGTGGTGATGAACCGGAGCCAATGCATTACGCGGAATTAGCCGCGCTGGTGCAGGATCGTCCGGATGTTGAGCTGATCAATACCATGCTGTTACGTTCAATGCAGCAGGCGCAATACAGTGCGGACAATATTGGCCACTTTGGTTTGGCGCTGCAATCGTACGCGCATTTTACTTCACCAATTCGCCGTTATCCCGACCTGTTACTGCACCGCGGTATTAAATATGAGCTGGCGCGTCAGCAGGGCAATCCGAAACACAAGTGGACACCAAGTGGTGGTTATCATTATTCCTATGATGATATTTCGCCGATGGGCTTGCAGTGCTCAATGACCGAACGTCGCGCGGATGATGCAACTCGCGATGTGTCTGACTGGCTGAAATGTGAATACATGCAGGATCATGTCGGTTCTGAATTCGATGGCGTGATTGCGAATGTGACTTCGTTTGGTTGCTTCATCCGTCTAGCTGAGCTGAATATCGACGGTTTGGTGCATGTTTCCTCATTAACCAATGATTACTATCAGTTTGATGCCTCACGTCAGACCTTGATTGGTGAAAACTTCCGTCGGGTTTATCGCTTAGGCGATAAGGTGCGCGTGAAGGTGGCGGCAGTTAATCTCGATGATCGCAAGATCGATTTAGTGTTGGTGGAAGATCCGTTGGTCTTTACCGGCAAAGACGCGGCGAAAAAACAGAAGTTGCTTGGTGAGATCCAGCAGAAACGTGATCGCTCCAAACAGCGTAAAGCCAAAACTGATCAAGAGAAACCGGCGAAAGGGCGTGTGAAAGAAAAAGACAAACAACAGCCGGTAGCCAGTGATAAAATTAGTCGTTCGCGTGCTGACAAGAAAAACAGCCGCAAGAAACGTCAGGGAAAAGCGAAGAAATGAGCAGCGAATTAATTTACGGGATCCATGCGGTTAAAGCGCTTCTGGAGCAGGCTCCGGAGCGTTTTATTGAAGCGTGGGTGCTAAAAGGCCGTGACGATGATCGTCTGCAGCCGTTGTTAGCCACCTTACAACAGTACGGCGTCAGCATTCAGTATGTGCAGCGCAAAACGCTGGACGATAAGGCGGAAGGTGCCATCCATCAGGGCATCATTGCGAAGGTCAAAGAAGGCCGGAAATATGATGAATCTGATTTAGATAAAATACTGGAGAAAGAACAAACACCCTTTTTTCTGGTATTGGATGGAGTGACCGATCCGCATAATCTGGGGGCATGTTTACGTACCGCTGATGCGGCGGGTGTGCACGCATTGATCGTGCCACGGGATAAGTCTGTCAGTCTGACTGGGACGGCACGTAAAGTCGCTTGTGGTGCGGCGGAAAGTGTTCCGTTTATTCAGGTCACGAATCTGGCACGTACACTGCGCGAGCTGAAAGATCGTGGCGTTTGGGTGGTTGGCACGGCAGGCGAGGCTACTCATGATGTCTTCGCGGCGAAACTGACGGGTTCTTTAGCCTTAGTCATGGGCGCGGAAGGCGATGGCATGCGTCGTCTAACTCGCGAACATTGCGATGAGCTGATCAGTATTCCGATGGCGGGAGCTGTTTCTAGCTTGAATGTGTCGGTTGCAACTGGCGTTTGTTTGTTTGAAGCGGTGCGTCAGCGCCGTTAGCAAGAAAAAAAGAGGCTGGTTCTCACCAGCCTCAAAAATGTCACCCTTCAGAGGAGGTAAAAGGGTGTGTCTACAGAGTTTGCTCAACACTAAGATGTAATTAAATTATCAATAATGAGAATTATTATCAACAATAATTCCTCTTCTATTTTTTATTATTTCAAGATGTGATGATGTTCGCAGCGACTTGCACTCTCGTGGTGAGTTCACTGGCATTAAAAGTTTACATTTCTTCTTACCTGTTCTCAGGCGAATATAGCGGGTTGACGATTATCTGCTGGTAGCATAGCGGCGGTTATGAGCTATGGATAAATGTGATGCCTGCAAAACACAGTTGGTTGGAAGATATGTTGGCGATGCTGACAGCAACCGGTTTAATCTCTTTAGGTATTGTTTTTTTTAATCAGCCGGGGCTGGTGGTTGGCGGCACTGCCGGATTGGCGTTACTGCTGCACAAGTTATTGCCTTTGAGCTTTGGTCAGCTGTTTTTCATGCTGAATGTGCCTTTTTACTGGCTGGCATGGAAACGTCTTGGCGGGCAATTTGTGGCGAAAACGCTGCTTTCTGTTACTGCGGTTTCCTTTTTTGGTGATCATCTGCATCAATGGATGCAAATCAATGAAGTGCGCCCGATCTATGCAGCGTTAATGGGCAGTGCCTTGGTTGGCGTTGGTTTACTGATCTTATTCCGGCATCGTGCCAGTCTGGGTGGTTTTAATATCGTCTGTCTTTGGTTGCAGGAACGCTATGGCATTAGTGCTGGCAAAGTACAGATGGGGCTCGATTGTACGATTGTGCTCTCTTCTGCCTTTATTACTTCGTGGTCAGTCTTATTAATGTCGGTGTCTGCGGCGGTCATCGTGAATGTCGTTTTAGCGACGAATCATAAACCCGGTCGGTATAACCCTGCTGCGGCGTGATCATCTCCCTTCAGTTCCATTTTTGTGCAGGCACTGGTTGCCTGCTTTTTTATGCCTATCATTTTGGGAAATGAAATCTCTGGCGGTATGACACCGCTTCCGTCACTAGCTATGTATTCTGCTTTTAGCGGATTCATTTGTCGAACTTTCTATAAATGGGCTTTTTATCTGTATTGGCGTTGCTTATATCGATGATAGCGCTATAAACCGTCTATATTTTAGCTTGGCGTATATATTGCTTTAAAAAATAACAAGTTTATGGCGGCTACTTTGGTTAGCCTCAACGCATCAGCTAACAGAGATCCCATGCATGAAAATAAAGACACGTATATTACTAGCCATTATCGGTATTGGGGTTTTGCCTCTTATTAGTGCAACAGGAGTGATCAGTTATTCTATTTCAGAGCGTATGGACAGTGCTCTGTATGATCAGGTAGCCGCAAAATTGGTTGCCGTGCGGGAAATGAAACACGATCAGTTGGGTAGTTATTTCGACAATTTAAAGACGATTACCCAGAGTATTGCGATGAATTCACATACCATCACGGCGATGCGCGATTTTTCTAATGGTTTTGATCTCTTTGCCGAGCCCGATGAACAGGAACAAAAAAGTATTAGTGATTATTATAAAGACACTTATTTGGGGCACTATCGGCAGTTAGATCCCACAATAAAACCTGAAATTGTGACGTCTTATTTTTCTGGTTTAGATAAGCCGGCGTTATTTTATCAATCACATTACATTAGCCAAAATACCAATCCATTAGGTTCCAAACAGCTGCTAAATCAAGCCGCCAAAAAAGGTAATTATGATATGTACCATGCCGCTTATCATCCTGATTTACGACAGGTTCAGAAGGAGTTCGGATTTTATGATTTGTTTTTAGTGAACAACGATGGCCGGGTTGTGTATTCCGTTTTTAAAGAGTCTGATTTTGCGATGTCACTGACGAACAGCCAGCTAAAAGATTCTGGTATTGCTAAAGCATGGAATGCCGTGCGTTTTGCGAATGCAGGCACTGTTTTTTTGACCGACTTTGAGGCCTACTTGCCATCGTATGGTGCTCCTGCGGCATTTATGGCGCTGCCTATTTTTGATGGTGACAATCGTCTTGGTTCGTTAGTGGTTCAAGTGTCGCAAGCACAAATCACCACGTTGATGACTAATAATAAACAATGGGAAAAAGTAGGGCTTGGCAAAACAGGTGAAGCTTATTTATTAGGGGCTGATAAGCGTCTGCGTTCTGAAAGCCGCGGTATCTTAGAAGCCCCCGCAAACTATTTAACCCTGATTGCAAAAAATAGCTGGCAGGATCGCATCAATGACATACGGCAACGCAAAAGCGCTGTCGCGTTGCAACGGGATAATTCTGAGGCTGCCTCGTTGGCTCTATCTGGCAAATCTGGTGTGATAACTACGCCAGGTGCTGCAGGCGAAGATGTCATTGTTGCCTATGCTCCGATGAAATTAATGGGGCTGAATTGGGCCGTCATTTCTGAGATTTCTACTGCGGAAGCTTTTGCCGATAAACAGCAGATCTTAAGTTCTATCGCTAAAAATACGATCGTTATTGCGTTGATTGTACTGGTGATTGCCGTTTTATTTGGTTTGACGATGGCGCACCGTTTGATCAATCCATTACGTGAATTGGTAGATTCTTTTCAGGAGTTAGCGAAAGGGGAAGGGGATCTGAATGTTCAGCTGGCCAGTGCAAAAAGAACAGATGAAATTGGTGAGCTATCCCGCGCTTTTAACTCGTTTATTGCGAATATCCGCGGTGTGGTGATTGAGGTCTCTGATGCCGCAACTCAGCTGGCATCGGTGTCTGGAGAACTACAAAAACAAACCAATGATGTATTGAGTGGAATCTCTGGTCAGCGTGGTATGACGCAGACTATTGCCAGTGCGATGACCGAGTTTGCAGCATCCATTGATGAAGTCGCCCGAAGTAGCCATGAGACCTACAATGCGATGTTGGTAGCCGATCAGGTGACCTTATCCGGTTCGGATAATGCGAAACGCTCGGCGATCGAAATAGAGAAACTGGCATCGGATACTACCGAGTCAGCACAATCCATGTCGTATCTCAGCGCACAAATTGATGAGATCAGCAGTGTATTAGCAGTGATCAATGGCATTGCATCGCAGACCAGCTTACTGGCATTAAATGCAGCGATTGAGGCCGCCAGAGCCGGTGAATTAGGTCGCGGATTTGCGGTAGTGGCCGATGAAGTTCGTTCTTTGTCTTCCCGTACACAAAATGCTACGGTCGACATCCAGCGTAAAATTGAGTTGTTACGCAGTGCGGCTGACGAATCAGTAAACCGGGTTAACTCTGCGAAAAACAGTGCGGATAAAGGCATTGAGCTGGTGCAACAGACCGCGACAGAAATTCAGCAGATCAGACAACTGGTAACTGATGTGCAGGCGATGCATGCCCAAATTACCACCGCTTTAAGTCAGCAACAGAGCACCGTTAAAGAGATGGAATCAAATGTTTCCGATATTCATACCTTGTCGGAAACAACTGAAGGCAGAACAGAAAGTTCAGCGGTGCAAGCGCAGGAATTGCAGAAGCTGTCAAATCGCTTAAGTGAGTTAGTGAGTCGTTTCCATACCAATTGATCCAACATATTGTTGGAAAGCTTTGATTGTTTAAAAAGCAAGGATCAGCGAAAATAGCGCATAATTTCGTTTATCTCTTACAGCGTAGTCTGTCGAACCAGCTTTGCACCTTGGTGCTATAGCTGGTTCAATTCGTCTGTATATCAATTAGAAGATTTGAGTTGATGTCTAATTCTCCATTCCTGCAGGAAGTGGGCAAGCGCCGTACTTTCGCCATTATTTCTCACCCCGATGCGGGTAAAACAACAATTACCGAAAAGGTATTGTTGTTCGGACAAGCCATTCAAACGGCGGGTACAGTGAAAGGCCGTGGTGGTAACGGTCAACATGCTAAGTCTGACTGGATGGAGATGGAAAAACAGCGTGGTATTTCCATCACTACCTCGGTAATGCAGTTTCCCTATCGCGACAGTCTGGTTAACCTGCTAGATACTCCGGGTCACGAAGATTTCTCGGAAGATACTTACCGTACTCTGACTGCTGTTGACTGCTGTCTGATGGTGATCGACGCGGCGAAAGGGGTTGAAGACCGGACTCGTAAATTGATGGAAGTCACCCGTCTGCGCGATACACCGATCCTGACATTCATGAATAAACTTGACCGAGATATTCGTGACCCAATGGATCTGCTTGATGAAGTTGAGCGTGAGCTGAAAATCAAGTGTGCACCGATCACTTGGCCGATTGGCTGCGGTAAATTATTCAAAGGCGTTTACCATCTGGCGAAAGATGAAACCTATCTGTATCAGTCTGGTAAAGGTCACACCATTCAGGAAGTCCGTATTGTTAAAGGACTGAATAACCCTGAGCTGGATAAGGCTGTTGGTGAAGACTTAGCGGAACAATTCCGTGGCGAACTGGAGTTGGTCCAAGGTGCGTCACATGAATTTGACATGGATCTGTTCCTGAAAGGTGAACTGTCTCCAGTATTCTTCGGTACGGCACTGGGTAACTTTGGTGTTGATCATATGCTCGATGGCTTGACTGATTGGGCGCCAGCACCAATGTCACGTCAAACTGATACGCGTTTGGTTGAAGCAACAGAAGAGAAGTTCTCTGGTTTCGTGTTTAAGATCCAAGCCAATATGGACCCGAAACACCGTGACCGTATTGCGTTCATGCGCGTGGTTTCGGGAAAATATGAAAAAGGCATGAAAATGCGCCATGTTCGCCTCGGTAAAGATGTAAACATCTCTGATGCCGTCACCTTCATGGCAGGCGATCGTGAACAGGCCGAAGAAGCTTATCCAGGCGACATCATTGGTTTGCATAATCACGGCACTATTCAGATCGGTGACACCTTCACGCAGGGCGAAGATCTGCATTTCAGCGGTATTCCTAACTTTGCACCCGAGTTGTTCCGTCGAATTCGTTTGAAAGATCCGTTGAAGCAAAAACAACTGCTGAAAGGCTTGGTGCAGCTATCAGAAGAAGGCGCTGTACAGGTATTCCGTCCGATCGACAATAACGATCTGATTGTTGGTGCGGTAGGGGTGCTACAGTTTGATGTGGTCGTATCGCGTCTGAAATCGGAATACAACGTCGAAGCTATTTACGAAACCATCAACGTCTCAACCGCGCGCTGGGTGACTTGCGATGATGCGAAGAAATTCGATGAATTTGAGCGTAAATGTTCATTAAACCTCGCGTTGGATGGTGGCGATAATCTGGCGTATATCGCACCAACCATGGTCAATTTAAATCTGACCATGGAGCGTTATCCGGAAGTGAAATTCCATAAAACGCGTGAACATTGATTGCTAAAGTGTTACCTCTAAGGTCGTCATCATTGACGGCCTTTTTTGTGAGATAAAATGCTGACCGACACGCACATCCATCTCGATTTAAAAGAATATGCCGATGATCTACCACAGGTCTTAATGCGCAGTGAAAGTCAGGGGGTAGGCCGCTGGATTGTCCCTGCAATAAGTTCGGCCAACTGGGCTCGATTACCTGTTTTACATCAGCAATACCCCAATCTCTATTATGCCTTTGGTTTACATCCGTGGTTTTTGGCCAATGAAACTGACCAAGCCCTAATAGAATTAGAATTACTGTTACAGCAGCGACCGGCCGGATTAGTGGCTATCGGTGAATGTGGTCTTGATGGTGCCATTGAAGTACCAATGCCATTACAAATCACGATGCTGGAAAAACAATTAGCCCTAGCTAGCCAATATCAGTTGCCAGTGATCTTGCATTGCCGTAAAGCGCACAATGAGCTGCTGCGTATCGTAAAACAATTCACTTTGCCACGCGGTGGTGTCTGGCATGCCTTTTCTGGCTCACATCAGCAGGCGGAACAATTTATCGAGCTGGGTTTTAAGCTGGGTATTGGTGGCGTGATCACTTATCCACGTGCGGAGAAAACCCGTAAAGCAGTGGCCAAATTACCGATAGAAAGTTTATTGCTGGAAACCGATGGCCCGACTATGCCTTTATTTCAACGCCAAGGGGCGCGTAATGAACCGGCGTATATACCTGAGGTATTAGCTGAGCTTGCTGTGCTGAGGCAAATACCGCCGGATGTGCTGGGTGATGCCATCGAGCGAAACGTTGAAAAAATGTTCCGAATTCCTTGTGTAGAATAGTCTTTATCACTGTTTTCTATTACTTATGTGCTTGAGACGGAAGAATTTCAGCCTGTTTCACGATATTCTTATTGTTCTGCACAATACTTCGCTATTGCGCCATTTCGCGTCATCTACGAGTCTGGTGATATTTAACCGGTCTCCAGGAATGGAAGCTCAAGGTTGGGAGTGTTCCCATCGCCTTTCGGGCACGATGCCCCGCGGTAAAGCCGCTATCATTAAAACACATCAATTTACTCTTTGACCGGATGTTTTCCGGTGTGCTCGATATGGAGATACGGATGCCTGATTTACAGCAAGCCGCTCAACTGGCTTTACAATTAATGGATCTGACGACCCTGAATGATAATGACACCGATGCATCAGTGATTGCGTTGTGCCAGCAGGCCAAAACGGCGGTTGGTTCGACGGCTGCGGTGTGTGTGTACCCTCGTTTTGTACCGATCGCACGTAAAACTTTGCGTCAGATCGGGGCGGAAAATGTGCGGATTGCCACCGTTACCAACTTCCCTCATGGCAATGATGATATTGAAATTGCAGTCGCAGAAACCCGGGCGGCGGTGGCCTATGGTGCCGATGAGGTCGATGTGGTATTTCCATATAAAGCCTTGATGACTGGTGATCAAACGGTTGGTTTTGAGCTGGTAAAAGCCTGTAAAGCCGCCTGTGGCGAAGCCGTATTGCTGAAAGTCATTATCGAAAGCGGTGAGCTGAAAACGCCCGAATTGATCCGGTTAGCATCGGAAATTGCTATCGATGCGGGCGCTGATTTTATTAAAACTTCGACCGGGAAAGTACCCGTTAATGCCACGCTGGAAGCGGCAAAAATCATGTTAGACGTGATTAAAGAAAAAAATCCGGCGGTGGGTTTTAAAGCGGCGGGTGGGGTAAAAAATGCGGCACAAGCGGCGGAATATCTGGAATTAGCCGCATCGGTATTAGGTGATAAATGGGTCTCGGCAAGAACATTCCGTTTCGGTGCATCCAGTTTACTCGCTGATCTACTTGCAACATTAGGCCATCAATCTCAAGCGGCATCATCAGGTTATTAATTAAATTAGCCATTTAAGGGGGCTCCATGTTCCTTCCGCAAGAAATTATTCGTAAGAAACGCGATGGGCAAACATTGACCGACAGTGAGATTCAATTTTTCGTGCAAGGTATTACGCACAATTCGGTCACCGAGGGCCAGATTGCAGCATTAGCGATGGCAGTTTTCTTTAATGGCATGACCATGCCGGAACGCATTGCGCTGACCTGTGCCATGCGTGATTCCGGTTCGGTGCTGGATTGGTCTGAGCTGGACTTACCGGGACCGGTATTAGATAAACACTCGACCGGTGGTGTCGGTGATGTGGTCTCGCTGATGTTAGGCCCGATGGTCGCCGCGTGTGGTGGTTATGTGCCGATGATTTCCGGTCGCGGGCTGGGGCATACCGGTGGTACGCTCGACAAATTTGATGCGATCCCTGGCTATCAAACGACACCGCTAAATGCGATTTTCAAAAAAGTGGTGAAAGAGGTCGGGGTGGCCATTATTGGCCAGACCTCTGATTTAGCGCCGGCTGATAAACGCTTTTATGCGACCCGGGATGTCACTGCCACCGTAGAATCCATTCCGTTGATCACCGCATCTATCCTGTCGAAAAAGCTGGCGGCAGGGCTGGAAGCATTGGTCATGGATGTCAAAGTTGGCTCTGGTGCGTTTATGCCTACCTATGAGCAATCGGAAGCGCTGGCAAAAAGCATTGTTGCTGTTGCCAATGGTGCTGGTTGTCGAACCACTGCGCTGTTGACTGATATGAATCAGGTGCTGGCAACCAGTGCCGGTAACGCGGTTGAAGTGCGTGAGGCAGTGCGTTATCTGACGGGCGCTTATCGTCATCCACGTTTACATGAGGTCACTATGGCCTTATGTGCCGAAATGCTGATCTCTGGCGGCTTAGCCAGCGATGAAACGCAAGCACGCCAGAAATTACAACAGGTGTTGGATAACGGCAAAGCGGCGGAAACATTCGCCCGCATGGTCTTTGCACTGGGTGGCCCAGCTGATTTTGTCGAGAACTACGATAGCCATTTGCTGAAAGCAGAAATCATGCGACCTGTGTATGCGCAATCCTCCGGTATCGTGACTGGCATGGATACCCGTGCCCTCGGCATGGCGGTAGTTGCTTTAGGTGGTGGGCGCTTACGTGCAGCCGATTTGATTGATCATGCTGTGGGCTTAACTGACGTGATCTCTTTAGGCGCGCAAGCAGATAAAGATGTTCCGCTGGCGTGGGTGCATGCGCGTACCGAAGCACAATATGAACAAACTGCGGCGGTGATCCGTAATGCTATTCAGGTGGGTGATAATGCGATCACACCATCACCTGCGATCTATCGCCGGATCACCCTGGCAGACGTTTGAGGTTGTTATGAAACGTACAATTATATTGATGATGGATTCACTGGGCATTGGTGCCAGTGCTGATGCAATTCGGTTTGGTGATGTCGGCGCGAATACGCTGGGTCATATTGCGGAAGCCTGTGCGAAAGGACAGGCGGATATTGGTCGCCAAGGCCCCCTGCAGTTGCCGAATCTGACAAAACTGGGGCTGGCACATGCTTGTGCTGCATCCAGCGGTGAATTTCCAGCTGGATTAGATGAAACCGTTGTACCGATGGCGGCTTATGGTTATGCCAAAGAACTGTCGTCCGGGAAAGATACCCCTTCGGGGCATTGGGAAATGGCCGGCGCACCGGTGTTATTTGACTGGGGTTATTTCTCTGCCAAAGAAAACAGCTTTCCACAGGAATTGCTTGATGCATTGGTGGTGCAAGCTGATCTACCGGGCTATCTCGGTAACTGTCACTCATCCGGCACCGAGATCCTCGATCGCCTTGGCGAAGAGCACATGCAAAGTGGTAAGCCGATCTTTTACACCTCCGCCGATTCGGTATTTCAGATCGCCTGCAATGAAGAGACTTTTGGTTTAGAGCGTTTATATGCGTTGTGCAAATTAGCACGCCAGTTGCTTGAGCCGTATAACATTGGTCGTGTCATTGCGCGCCCGTTTGTTGGCAATAAACCGGGTGAATTTCAACGCACCGGCAATCGTCATGACTATGCGGTTGAACCACCGATGCTGACTTTGCTGGATCGCATGAAAGCAGCGGGCGGTGAAGTCGTTTCGATCGGTAAAATTTCCGATATCTACGCCGGTTGTGGTATCACGCAACAACATAAAGCGACTGGTCTGGAAGAGTTATGGGATGTGACCTTGGCGCAGGTTAAACGTGCTGCAGGGCAGACGATTATCTTCACCAACTTTGTTGATTTTGACTCCTCCTATGGTCATCGCCGTGATGTGCCGGGTTATGCGCGCGCATTGGAATATTTCGATCAACGTTTGCCAGAATTGTTTGCGCTATTGCAACCGGGTGATCGGGTGGTGTTAACGGCCGATCACGGTTGTGATCCAATCTGGACTGGCAGCGATCATACCCGTGAACATGTGCCGGTCATTTTTTATGGCACCACGGTAACTGCACAAGATCTGGGTTTGCGGAATACCTTTGCCGATATCGGCCAGACCATTGCGCTCTATCATGGCCTACCACCACTTGAATATGGCAGCAACTGCTTGCCGGAACATCATTAAGAAGAAGGAAGAAAAATGGCAACTCCACACATTAATGCCAAAGACGGTGCTTTTGCTGAAACAGTATTGATGCCAGGCGATCCACTGCGTGCGAAATATATTGCGGAAACATACTTTGAAGGCGCCGAGCTGGTGACGGATGTGCGCAACATGTTTGGTTACACCGGTTTTTACCAAGGTGAGCGGATCTCTGTAATGGGCCATGGTATGGGCATCCCATCCTGCTCGATTTATACCAAAGAGCTGATCACCGAATACGGCGTGAAAAATATCATCCGTATTGGTTCCTGTGGTGCGGTGCGGGCGGATGTCAAAGTACGTGATGTGATCATCGGTATGGGGGCCAGTACTGATTCCAAAGTGAATCGTATGCGCTTTAAAGATCATGATTTTGCCGCAATTGCTGATTTTGGTCTGTTGCGTAATGCCGTGACAGCGGCTGAAAAGCTCGGTATTCCGGTTAAAGTCGGTAATCTGTTTTCTGCCGATTTGTTTTATACCCCGGATCCATCGATGTTTGATGTGATGGATAAATACGGCATTCTGGGTGTGGAAATGGAAGCGGCTGGCATCTATGGTGTCGCAGCGGAGTATGGCGCGAAAGCACTGGCGATCTGTACTGTTTCGGATCATATCAAAAGTGGTGAGCAGACTTCGGCGGAAGAACGTCAGACCACGTTTAACGATATGATGAAAATTGCACTCGATTCCGTGTTGCTGAAATAGTCATCCTGCCGATTTAACACTTGCTTCCAGGAAAAGCGATCGGCTACGCTGTCGACCGCTTTTTCTGACAGGGAGTGTATCACCATGCCAATTTCCGCGTTGCCTGAGCAAATTGCTGACTGGCTCGTCCATTTTCCCACCTCTGGCGTGCTTCAATTTACTGATCGTGGTATCGAGGCGATTGATAAGCCGGAATGTGATGGTTTTGTCGTGTTGATGGGCGCATCACTGGCCCCAGAGCATGTTGCGACCACGATAAAACAGATCCGTGAAATGGGCATGCAGGTCTGTGGTTTTATGCCGTTTGCCGTCGGAAACGTCTGGACGGTAGTGCTGGGCACGTCTGCGCACTCTTCTGATCTAATGCAATGGTTAAAAATTCAGGACTGGTCAATTGATGGAGCCCATGTCGCTGAGTTGCCACGTCTGCAGGCCGGTGGTTTGATCCTGATGGATATGGATTCCACCGCGATCCAGATTGAGTGTATTGATGAAATAGCTCGTCTGGCGGGTGTTGGTGAACAGGTTTCTGCAGTCACTGCTGCAGCGATGCACGGGAAACTGGATTTTGCCGAAAGCCTGCGTAATCGCGTTGCGTTACTGAAAGATGCGCCGATTTCTATTCTGGATCAGGTCGCGAACAATATCCCGTTAATGCCGGGGCTGACTGATCTGGTCAGCACCGCAAAATCGGCAGGCTGGAAGGTGGCGATTGCTTCCGGTGGTTTCACTTATTTTGCTGGCAAATTACAGCGCGATCTGGGTTTAGATCATATTGAATCGAACGTGCTCGATATCGACGGTGATCATCTGACCGGTAAGGTCAACGGTCGTATTGTTGATGCTAAAGTGAAAGCTGAAACTCTGAAAGAGCTGCAAACCCGTTATCAGGTTTCTGATAAACAGACAGTTGCCATTGGTGATGGTGCCAACGATTTGCCGATGCTGAAAGCGGCCGCGTTAGGGGTGGCAATCCATGCTAAACCGGTGGTACGCGAACAAGCTCAGGTGGCGATCCGTCATATGAATTTGGAAGCGGTGATCTGCCTGTTACAGGCTGGCGATTTAATCGCGCGGGCTTGATCTCAAAATCAAAGAAAACCGGCATAAAAGCGCCGGTTTTTTTATTTAGTGTTTAATATCCAACCGCTGTAATGTGGCTGCTGTGGTATCAATCACATCGCAGACACCTACCACACTCCAAAGCGCCTCTTCCAATTGTTTAGCTTTATGAATGGCGTATTTGGCGATGTAATGCAGCTCTTTTGCCAGATATTCCATGTCCGGACGACCGGTGCGGGAAATATGCAATTGCACGCAATAAAACTCACCTAACGCCAACGCTCTGTTCACAAAATCTTTTCGTTCACTGGTATTCAGAAAATCATCACCCAAGCGGATCAGATCTTGTTGTTTACCTTCCTGCGTTTTTTTATGCAGGACATATAACTCCACTGTTTGTGGACGATCTTCTCGACGAGCTTGATGCAGCGGAATAATCAGTGCCTGTTTTAATATATCGCCTTTGAATAATGGCGATAGATCGGCCTTATTCCGTTCGGCATTGAGCAACAAATTATCCAGCGAATGGGGCGTTTGCCCGATGCCCAAAATGCCTACTTTACTGGCGTAGTGGCGATCAATATACAGCGCATAGTTAAACTGGTAGTTCACGAACAAATTACGCAAGGTATTCGCCATACCGCGGTAGTGGCGCTGCTCTTTCGCCATGGTCAGTTTCTTCTGATTTTGCTCAATCAGCATTTGAAAAAACTCACGGCCGGTATGTGTTTCAGCATTGCCTTCGAGAGTCAGGTGCAAGATGGTGCGCGTATTATTCACGTTGACGATCCGGTAACCCAGATCTGCCAGTTTCATCTCTTTGATCAATTCCTGCATTTTCGGCAGGGTTAACTGTATGACATCGCCCACCTGACAATGCAGTGCCGCTTCCAGCTCGACTTGTAACCCCAATGTGGAAATATCACGGGTCCAGCCAATCAATGCCTGAGTATTTAACTTCACGACCACAGGCGTTTTATGCATGTAGCGCGGTTCACGTCGCAATTGCGCATAATGCAGTAGTTCTATCTGAAAAGAGGGCGCATCTAATTGATGGCCAAAGCACTGTAAAAGGTTGGCGTCGTTCTGCGACGGCTGCCAATGCTGGAAGTCTGCAAGATGAGCATCCAGATTGATCGGCGTAAGCTGGGCAATGTAGCGGAATTGCTGTAACTGATGCACCAGCCCCTGACGGTATTGTTCCATACTGATGTTGCTATCGATCATTTTTTCCAGATCGAGCTGCGGATCAATCTCTTGCAATGTGAGGTTATAGATCCGCCAACTGGTGCGTTTACTGCCCACAGAAAAGAACAGGGCTTTTAAACCTTTTTCCTCTAACTCATCTTCGGTCGCGGAGAAAAAATAGATATGGCTGCGCACAGTATGCGCAAAGCTATAGATCAGCACATTTTTTTGTTTGGTTGGCTGGGCCAGTAATCGTTCCATTCGGGGTTGATTAAACAAGCCGGCTAACAGATCGCTATTGCGTTCATTGCGCCAATATTCTAATTCCTGCTGGTTATTTTCTGTCTTCAGCACATATTCCAGTTTGATTTGTTTTGCGTGCGAAAAGAACAACGGTAAACCAGTCATGCGGGGTAAATAGAATTGCTCAAAGCCTTTAATTTCTGTGGCGGTAAAGGCGAAATCAATACTGACCCGATAACGGGTTTTATTGTTCTGGATAAAATTGCGTAGATACTCTTTAAATTCCGGCCGTTGATCTTCACAACTCAGGCGCAACCAAGTTTGCTGTTCATGATGTTCTTCTCCGCGGATCTGATAATGTGCTGGCGAGAAGATAATTTCTTCCGACTGCTCTTTCTGTAAGCCGGAAAATATAAGTTGGCAACTTTGCCCCAGTTCATAAGAACTAGGTTCCTGTAACACAACCCGGATCCCATTGACGGACAGATTAGAGGTTTTGGCTTTAATGGTTTGTCCATTCGCCAACAACAGCGTCACTGGCGAGGAATAATGTATCCGTTCTTCTCGCCCCTGGTGATAGCTGCCAAATTCCAGTGTTCGGATCTGGAGGCGGGTGGTAGTGGTTGCTCGTTTGGCTTCATTAGCTTGATTGTGCTGTGGTTTCGCATTCGCGATAACCGTTTCATAGACACCAGTGGTATATCGCTGCTGGTAGCGTTGCAGGGCTTCCTGAAAGATCTTATTGTCGTGTTCGCCCAGATAATGCTGGATACCGCCATATTGCACGATCTGACAGGGATAACCTTTGCTGCGCATGTCCATAATACGAATGCACGGCGACCAGAGTCGGTTTAATTCCATTTTCAATAAAAAACGTGCGCTCTTACTTTCACCTTCTGTCAGGCGGTTAAACAGCGTGTCAAAATCTGGTTCAACAAACAGGGGTTGTAACTGTTCTAATATCGCAGATGCCAGTGGCGATTCCATGAACTGCCCACTCCTGAGCTGATTATTGTTATCATCAATATCCCATATCGACATAATAGCCAATTTCTTGAAAAGGATCTGTGATGGCAAAAAGTAAAGTAGCCTACGTCTGCAATGAATGTGGTGCAGAATCAGCCCGTTGGCAAGGTCAATGCAGCGAATGTAAGGCGTGGAATACCATCACAGAAATCCGTCTTGGGCCATCAGCAACCACCAATAAAATGCAGCGGACCGGATATGCCGGTGAGCTGACGAGCAAAGTGCAGACACTGGCCGAGGTTTCGCTGGCCGAGTTGCCTCGCATCAGTTCCGGTTACAAAGAGCTGGATAGGGTGCTGGGTGGCGGAATTGTCCCCGGTTCGGCAATATTGATCGGCGGGCATCCGGGGGCGGGGAAAAGTACCTTGCTACTGCAGACCATGTGTTCGTTAGCTGATCGCATGCCAGTGCTTTATGTGACGGGCGAAGAATCACTGCAACAGGTTGCGATGCGGGCACATCGTCTTGGTTTGCCAAACGATAAATTGCGTATGCTGTCCGAAACCAGTGTGGAACAGATTTGTCATCTAGCCTTGCAGGAAAAACCAGCAGTGATGGTTATCGATTCCATCCAAGTGATGCATGTTGCGGATGTCAGCTCATCTCCTGGCTCAGTTTCTCAGGTGCGGGAAAGTGCTGCGCATCTGACGCGTTTCGCCAAACAGCACCAAGTGGCCATATTTATGGTTGGGCATGTCACAAAAGATGGTGCGCTGGCCGGGCCGAAAGTATTAGAGCATTGTGTCGATTGCTCGGTGTTGCTGGAAGGTGATGCCGATTCGCGTTATCGAACCCTACGTTGCCAGAAAAATCGCTTTGGCGCGATCAATGAGCTGGGTGTATTTGCCATGACGTCGCAGGGCATGAAAGAGGTGAGTAACCCATCGGCTATTTTCCTTAATCGGGGCGAAGCGGAAAGCCCAGGTTCCGTAGTGATGGTAATTTGGGAAGGCACACGACCTTTGTTGGTGGAGTTACAAGCGCTGGTCGATTATTCACAGTTAGCGAATCCGCGCCGTCTGGCTGTGGGTGCGGAACACAACCGGTTAGCGATGTTACTGGCTGTTATGCACCGGCATGGCGGTATTCAGATGTCCGATCAGGATGTGTTCATCAACGTCGTTGGTGGGGTCAAAGTGGAAGAGACTAGTGCCGATCTGGCGTTGATCGCTGCAATGGTCTCGAGTTTCCGTGATAACCCGTTACCTAAAGATCTGATTATTTTCGGGGAAGTCGGCTTATCGGGTGAGATCCGCCCAGTACCATCAGGGCAGGAGCGTTTGCAGGAAGCGGCAAAACATGGCTTCCGTCAGGCAATTATTCCGAAAGCCAATATGCCAAAACATGAAATCACCGGCATGAAAATAATGCCAGTGACCTGTTTGCAGGAAGCGATCGAATTACTCTGAATCGGAAGGGGTGTGGGGCTGCTCATGTTCCTGATGATCTTCCAGCAAATGAGCAAATTCACGTAACAACAATTCCGTATCGCCGGCGTTCAGCTCAATGAGTCGGCGCAGGTGGGATGCACTGTCGATATCGATATGATGGCAGTAAACCCCGAGTTTTTGCTCATCCAAATGTGTCGATTCAACTTCCATTCTGATTTCAATATCTGAATCAGCCAGCGTGAATGATAACGTAAATAATCCGTTGTTCTGCTGTGTCCAGTTAGCCGGGCGATTCAGTAATGCACCTTGTAACGACAGATCCAGCAAAGTTGTCGACCAGACTTGTTCTCCTTGCTGGAGTTGGGCTGGTGTGGAATATACCACCCGGAAAAAACGGCGTCGTTCAATCATTCTCTGTCGATCTCCCTTACCTGCAAAATAGACTAGTTTGACTGTAACATGCTCAACCGTTGAAATCAGGCGGTTGTTGCTGATTTTTCTGAAGGTTCTGAGTCACCTAATACATTCAGCACTAGCACTAACCGGTCTTCCAGTTTGAAGCGCTCTTCTAACGTTAAGCCTAACTGGCTGAGATCGGCATCCAGCGTTGGCATATCTTCATCACTGACTTCACTGTAACGTTCATTGAAATCAAGGATTGCTTCGGTTGTGTCCTGAATGCGATCAATTAATTTGTTAGTTAGCGAGATATGTTTTCCTTGCTGCTCATAGGCGGCAATCAGGATCTCATAAATCTCAAAATGTCCGGCGGAAATATAGTCAACCAGATGACCACAGAACTCAGACAATGCTTCATTGCTGGGTTGTGTTTTCCGGTATGGCGGCATCAGCCCGGCCAACTGCATATATTCGACTAACAAATTACGGCGGACATCCAGCCATGAGTCTATAGCAGGGTGTTTCCCGGCGACTTGTTGGCGTATTTTATCAAGAGTAACCAGCATGTTGCCTCCTTGGTTTACTATCTGGCGTATTCATTCCGTTCTGAACCCATTGTGCGACCTTTGATAGAAATGACACACCACAGAAGTTAACAACTGTTAACCATGTCTCTTTTCCTGAGCTGTCTCGTCTATGCTTTGAACAGTTTATTGATTGTTAGCAGCATGTTAACCATCTGAATGTTAGAATTGTCTGATATCGACTAACCAGAACAGATAAATGATTAAGATAGAAAACGATCGTTACCTGCGAGCTTTACTGCGTCAGCCTGTTGATCGCACCCCCGTTTGGTTAATGCGTCAGGCTGGGCGTTATTTGCCGGAATACCGTCAACTGCGTGCCGAGGCCGGCGATTTTATGACCTTATGTCAGACGCCAGAGCTGGCTTGCGAAGTCACGCTGCAACCGCTGCGCCGCTATGATCTGGATGCCGCGATACTGTTTTCCGATATTCTGACCATCCCGGATGCGATGGGATTGGGCTTGACCTTCGGTTCGGGCGAAGGGCCTAAATTTGCCAAGACTATTCAGCATCAGCGCGATGTCGATGCATTGCCATTGCCGGATCCAGAAGGCGAGTTACGCTATGTGATGGATGCGGTTCGCACCATTAAAAAAGCATTGGCACAGAAAATTCCATTGATTGGCTTTTCCGGTAGCCCGTGGACGCTGGCTACTTACATGGTGGAGGGTGGCAGCAGCAAACAATTCGCGCGTATCAAGCAGATGATGTATCGGGAACCGCAGCTACTGCATGGATTACTGAGCAAGTTAGCAACCAGCGTAACGCAGTATCTGAATGCGCAGATAGCAGCGGGTGCGGATGCGTTAATGATCTTTGATACCTGGGGTGGGGTGTTGCCGCATCAGGAATATCAACATTTCTCTTTGCAATACATGACGCAGATCGTACAGGGCCTTAATCGCCAGTATGAAGGCCGAATCATTCCGGTTACCTTATTTACCAAAGGTGGTGGCCAGTGGTTAGAGGCGATCGCCGCTTCTGGCTGCGATGCGATAGGATTAGACTGGACTACCGATATGACCGCTGCCCGACAACGGGTCGGTGATAAAGTTGCCCTACAGGGAAATATGGACCCGGCTGTACTGTATGGTGATGATGCATTAGTGTCATCGAAGGTGCAGGAGATATTGAGTCAGTATGGTCATGGATCAGGCCATGTTTTTAACCTCGGTCATGGTATTACTCCAGACATTGAGCCGGAACGGGTAAAAACGTTTGTTGATGCCGTGCATCAATTTTCTGTGCCTTATCACCAGTCCTGAAATATCTTTGGTCTAAAAACAAAAAGACCAGCATTCTTGCTGGTCTTTTTAATCACATAGTTTTAATCATCAGCTCGCATTCAACATCTGTTTGTATTCTTTAATTTTTGCGACCAGAGAGCTGCGTGCTTTGGTTTGCATCGGTTCATTCATTGGCAAATCGACACGCATTGCATTCACAGGGCGATTATTCACGTGAAATTCATAGTGCAGGTGCGGGCCGGTTGAGCGTCCGGTGTTCCCAGATAACCCGATGACTTGCCCCATTTTGACCTTCTGGCCCGGTTTCACCATTGATTTACTCATATGCATGTACACACTGCTATAACGACCGCTGTGACGCAGCACGACATAGATCCCCATATCTGGATGGCGTGTCGCTTTAACGACCACTGCATCACCAGTCGCTTGAATAGGCGTACCTACTCGGACCGAAAAATCAGTACCATTGTGTGCCATCACGCGACCAGTAACAGGATTACGGCGATGCGGGTTAAAACCTGAGCTGATTTTTGTTGATGAAGGGATCGGGAAACGCATGAATTTCCCACTTTTCGTCAGACTAAGGCTGCTGCCATCATCATCATAAAACTGGTTATCATTTGCACTACGGAAAGCAGAATACGTTTTGCCTTTTGCTGTGATCAACACGGCTAATACACGGGCATCACTGCCAGCTTTTCCAGCAATGGCATTCCGATCAAATAAGACTTTGAATGTATCGCCATTCTTCAGGTCTCGGCGAAAATCAATTTGCCCTTGAAACAAACGGGCTACCTGATGAATATGACCAGCACTGAGCCCGGCACTGCGTGCGCTGTTGCCAAAAGAGCCGGCAATGGTGCCACGTAATACACGAGTTGGACGAATAGTCGGACGAGCAGATTCTTTCTTCTCTGCAGCCTGAGCTTTAGCTTTTTCAGCGGCTTTTTTATCTGCTTTTTCTTCAGCCGCAATTCTGGCTGCTTCTTTTTTACTGATTTTTGCTTGTTCAGCTGAGGTGGCCTGAGAATCTGCTTTATGACTCTCATCTACTGCCGTATCCGCATCAGTCGCACTTACGCTTTCCTGCTTGCTATCGTCAGCAACATCACTTTGTTCAATACGGGATTTATAATCGTCACCTTTACGTTCGAAGATGACACGTTTTTCCAGTTCCAGTGGGATCGATAATTTTTGGATGACGTTTTCATCATCAAGATAGAAAGAAATCTTTTGTCCGGGTTTCAGACGAACCAGTGAGTTTTGGATATCAACAGCAACCAGCTTTTGTAGCGAAATTGGCGACAAGTTCAGTGTGTTAAAGATATAAGAGAGGTTATCGTCATCTTTGACGGTGTAATCCATTACTTGAAGTTCGCCAGTGGAAGCGGTGATACCATCAGTCATGCCGTCGCTGAGACCATCACTGATGTCATCGCTGTCGTCTAATAGAGACTGATTTGGCACAGCAACGAATTCAGTGTCAGCAGCTTGCTTACTCAATTCGGCATCGACAGAAAGGTCTTCTGCAGAAACTGGGATCGGTTTATCTGAAAGCAACTCGCCCGGAGGCGGTAACAGAGTAATACTGGCAACTGAAAAACAGGCCAGCATTATGATGGCATACAGGTGCTGTCGGGGAATGGGTAACTCACGATTCGCCAAACCTGTAAACGGTGTCAGGATCCGTTTCATTGTTCTGTCTTCGCTCTGTTGATAATCGGAATGTTATACCATCACTGAATGCAGGGTTAAAATTTCATCGACCCTAGATGGCACAAAGTTAGATTTGTATCACGGACGGCGGTGCAATGACAATAAAATGGGCACTGAAATGTGGATATTGGGCGTGTCTGTTTGTTTTTTGTACGATGCTAACTTGTTTGTTATCAGCTATTGATGTGTCAGTTTATTTTTCATTCGTCACAGACTAGCTTACAATTTACGACTCACTCAAAGGAGAATGCTGTGTTTGGTGACAAGTTCTATAAGAAATTGCAAAAGCTGATGCCTTGGCAGCAGACTGTTTATGCGCTGGCATTAAGCGAGAGAATGTATCCCAACTATTGTCTCTATGCAGAAAGCACCGGGCGTGGCGATATGAAGCTTTTCCGACAGGCGTTGGACACTATGTGGCAATACCTGACAGAAAAAGGTATGCACGTTGATTTATCCGCGATTCTGGAACAGATCGAAAGCAGCATGCCGGAACCACAAAAAGAAGAATGCTATGGCGCCTGGCCTGCACTGGACGCTTGTGTGGCACTGGCAACTGCTTATAACTCGGTCGTATTTCGTTTAGGCGATGAAGCTTATGATGTATGTCAAACATCATTGGGCTCCGTGATTGGCTTTATTGAAATGCAGCAAGGAAAAGAACTTACCGACGAAGAGCTGTATGCGGAATCACTTATAGAAGACGAAATGGCTTTTCAGGTGGAGTTACTGACAGCTGTTTCACAACCTCGAGATGCGAGTGTGATTTTGAAGATAAAAGAACTGGCTACACAAAATGGCGTTTCGAATCTGGGCATTAGTCTGGAGTAGTTGTTGTTTTGGGTGCTTAGTATAAAGCTTAAGCGGCTGGCAGTATGTTTTGTGACTTCAAAGAAGTTCTCGGTGAAAATGTGCTGTTTTTCCTGAAAACACGACAGAAAGTTTTTGCCAGTCAGTCGAAATTTGACTAGATTGAGGCAGCTTTTTTGATCGGCTTAAATAATAAGGATTGCGTATGAACAAAACTGAGCTTGTTGATGCGATTGCAGCCAAGGCTGACATGAGCAAAGCCCAGGCTAAAGCAGCACTGGAACAGATTCTGGAAACTATCACTCAAAGCCTTAAAGAAGGTGATCCGGTACAGCTGGTTGGCTTCGGTACATTTAAAGTAAATCATCGTGCTAGCCGTACTGGTCGTAACCCTCAGACTGGTCAGGAAATTACTATTGCTGCTTCCAACGTACCAACTTTTGTTGCTGGTAAGGCATTAAAAGACGCAGTAAACGGTTAATTTATTTTCCGCTTATAAAAAAAGCCGGCTAATTACAGCCGGCTTTTTTATATCGCCAGATTATAAACTGGCTTCTGCTTCCCCATCGTCTGGTGTCGTGTCTTTTGCTCCAAAATAAGCAAAAGTTTCTGCTGCAATCACATGACGCAAACCAATCAAACCAATCAAATTTGGGATTGCCATCAAGCCGTTAACGATATCGGCAATGATCCAAATCAGATCCAGATGCAGGAAGGCGCCGGCTGCAACCAACAGGACGAATATCCAGCGGTAACCTTTGATGGCTTTAACACCCAGCAGGTATTCGGTGCAGCGCTCACCGTAGTAGTTCCAGCCAATAATAGTCGTAAAGGCAAAGAACAGCAGACCGATGTTGACCAGATAGAAACCTAACTGACTACCAATACCTTGGGTAAAGGCCATGTTGGTCATCGCCGTGCCGGCAACATCAGATTGCCAGGCGCCAGTCAGAACCAGAGTAATACCGGTCATGGTACAGATGATGATGGTATCAAAGAAGGTGCCGGTCATGCAGACTAGGCCCTGTTCTACACAAGAATCGGTTTTCGCTGCTGCCGCTGCAATAGGGGCGGAGCCTAAACCTGATTCATTGGAGAATACGCCACGAGCGACCCCAGCCTGCAGTGCCAGCATCATTGTCGCACCAGCAAAACCACCGGTAGCGGCGGTGGTGGTAAACGCTGCATTCAGGATCTGATGTATTACGGCTGGTAGCTGGTCTGCATTTATGTACATCACACCAAAGCAGGTTAGTACATACAATGCAGCCATAAAGGGTACAACTTTGGTTGAGACCCGAGAAATTGACTCAATACCACCAACAGTGATGAGAGCCACTAATACAGCCAGAATTAGACCAGTCGTCCATTTAGGTACTTCAAATGCGAGTTGGGCTGCATCGGCAATCGCATTAACCTGTGGAAATGTGCCGATACCAAACAATGCGACTCCGATACCAAATAGCGCAAACGCACAGGCAAGAAATTTACTACCTAAGCCTTTTTCCAGATAGTACATCGGGCCGCCGCTCATCTGACCATTGGCGTCTTTCTGACGATAACGAACAGCCAGCAGGCCTTCGGCATATTTTGTTGCCATGCCTAAGAAGGCGGCTATCCACATCCAGAAAATGGCACCTGGGCCACCCAGTTTCACGGCAGTGGCGACACCAACAATATTACCGGTACCAATAGTGGCGGAGAGGGCTGTACACAATGCGGCAAAGCTGGAGACATCCCCTTCTTTGTCATCATGTTTCGGTGGAAAAAACACCAGTTTGAGTGCCAGAGGCAGACGAATAACCTGTAACAGACCTAAACGGATGGTGAGATAGAGCCCGGTCCCCATCAGCAACGCTAATAAAGGTGGACCCCAGATAAAATCATCAACGGCGGTAAGAAATGAATGAAGCATAGTTTTAAATATCCTCCTGAAACGAAGCTGTTCATTCGTGAAAGGAGGAGACAGGAATACCTATCCGGTGACGAGCACCAGATATGTCATTCCATCCCCTCTGTCCTTTTGCCTGAGAGTTTCAACCCAAATGGGTTTTGCTCCTTCGGCGCCCGATTTAACGGATCTCTCCAGAGTATCGTCCAGTAGCAGTCCTCACCTTGCGGCACCTGAAAGATTCACTTCTTCGGTGGACGGAAAACCATCCTCTCCTGCTACCTTCATCCGAACATTGGAAGGTAAGATGCGATCCTAAATAAAATTTCGCTATTTGTCTTTATGGTGGTTTAAAAAATCACACAATTGCTGCTTTATTGAACA
>ERZ650306.135-NODE-135-length-40192-cov-12.413608_pt1 | contig 40192 bp, 42 predicted proteins | sample MGYA00376242_ERZ650306 | MGnify/ENA primary metagenome ERZ650306 (study PRJEB26733, sample SAMN07839244) | wastewater metagenome | biome: urban; feature: wastewater treatment plant; material: waste water | place: USA: North Carolina | collected 2016-03-31 ... | reverse complement strand
CCCGGCTCTTTTCAGAACCGGGCTTTTGCAATCAATGGTCGGCGTGGCGGGATTCGAACTCGCGACCCCTTGCACCCCATTCATTTTTGGGTAGATTTTGGTGGATTTCCGTGGATCAATAAAATCCTTTAAAAACAATAGGTTAAGCGATAAAATTAAAGAAAAGGAGTCCCAACAAATCCCCTACCATCCCATTTCTGGTGGACCCCTGGGTGGACCCCTGGAAGCTGGAGAAACTATGCGCTACCCAAAATCTGGCATTGGCCGGAAGTGGACGGTCATCGAGCTGAAAGCCATTGGTCCATCCTGGAAGGGCGAGGTCCTGAGCGACGGTGACGGCCTCAGCGGCCAAGTGCTGGCCGCCGCTGACGGCAGCGTTTCCATCAAGTTCCGCTACGGGTTCAAATGGGATGGCAAGAAAACATGGCACTACTGCGGTGCGTGGCCGACCGCGACGCTGGACGAGATCCGGACGAATCGAGACAACGCACGGAAAGCTGTACGGGACGGCATCAATCCCAATGACCAGCGGAAAGCTGTTCGCATCGAGAACCGCCTTCAAGTAGAACGGGTTATCGCAGAGCAGAAAAAACGGGACGCCGACAACATTACTGTGCAGTCCCTGTTCGACGCCTGGGTAACCGATGGCGTCAAGCGCGAGGACAACAACGCGGAAATCAAGCGTTCTTTCAACAAGGACGTTCTGCCCGCCATCGGCACCCTACCTGTGAAGGATGTGACGGAGCACCACATTCGGGCTCTGCTTCGAGCGATGGTCGATCGAGGAGTCAATCGGCTCGCCGTCATCGCCTCCCATGATCTCAAGCAGATGTTCGTCTGGGCGGAGGAGCGGCAGCCATGGCGGCGCCTGCTGCAGGAAGGGAATCCGACAGCCCTTGTGGCAGTCGAGAACCTTGTGGATGCCGACTACGATCTTTCCAACGAGGGCACCAGAACCCTTTCTCCGAAGGAAATCAGGGAGCTGCGTGACATCTTCGCTGCCATGCACCAGGCCTACGAAGCGGCTCCCGACAAGCGCCGGGCCAAGCGGCCTGTCTTGAAGGAGACGCAGTTGGCCCTCTGGATCAGCCTGTCCACGGCCTGCCGCATCGGCGAACTGCTCATGGCCGAATGGAAGCACGTGAACTTGGAGATCGGGGCGTGGTTCATCCCCAAAAAGAATGCCAAAGGGAAGCGCGGCAAGAAGCAGGACCAGGTTGTCTATCTCTCCGCTTTTGCGCTGAAGCAGTTCAAGGCACTCCACGAGCTGACGAAGGCCTCCAAATGGTGCTTCCCGTGTGCCGACGGGGAAAACCACGTGAACGAAAAGACAGTCAGCAAGCAAGTGGGCGACCGGCAGTGCCGCTTCAAGGACCGCAAGCCGTTGAAGAACCGGGTTCACGACGATACGCTGGTCCTGTCCGGGGGTGAAAACGGCAAGTGGACACCTCACGACATGCGAAGGACAGCCGCAACGATGATGCAGCATCTGGAAGTGACACCAGAGGTCATCGACCAATGCCAGAACCATGTGCTGGCGGGAAGCAAAGTGCGACGGCACTATCTGCACTACAAATACAGCAAGGAAAAGCGCGAAGCGTGGCGGCTCCTTGGAGAAAGGCTCACGGCAATCTTCGAAGGAAAGGACGAGGATGAATCGACCCGCGCGCCTGAAGTCGACATCGAGGCGCTTTTCATCCAATCGCTGAAAGAAGAGGCGGCTCTTGAGGCCCCGGCATGATCTCTTAAAAATGTGCGTATTCCGGCGATGCCGATCAGTCAATCCTGGAACGTGAGCACAGCAGGTCCGGCGAGCAATCGGCAGGATCGCTTCATGTCCCGCGCAAGCTGCCCCGGCAGCAGCCCGGCATCGAGCCCGCAAAGCGCCCTGACCACTACCTCAATAACTTGGTACGCATGTTGGACAAGGAGATGCGCGCGACGGCGTTGCCGCTGCTTGCTGCTCGGCGGGTATTTGTATTTGGGAAACTATTGGGCCGGTAACTGCAGAGTCATTCGCAAGAGAAGCTCAGAGGTTTCATCTTTCGGTTCAGTCTTGCCCACTTGGGAATTGTTTGCACGAACGCTGGACACCACTTTCAAGTAGCTCGCCCCCGCAGCGAGCTGACTTTTTGCCGCGTCGATCAGGCCAAGCCTTGATGCAGGATCAAACATCAGCAACAACCCCAGGATCACAAGACCATTGAAAAAGCGCCGCTGCGCCACCTTGATGAAGGTGAGCTTCAGGTTAATGGTGTCGCGGTTGCGCCTGCCTTGCAGTAGCGACTGTTGGATCAGAATCTTTTGAAGGTTCTTTTTCTGCTCCTTGACTTGGACAATGTCCTCCACGCCTATGACGTGATAATTGGCGACTGCGAGGGTTTTGAGGGCCCAGTGGGCCGCGGTAATGAAGTAGATGACCGCCAGGATAAAGATGCCTGTCCACGCGAAACATCCCCAACCCGGAGAACAAGTCAACGAGGGCCCGGCGTTGCCGATAGCCCATGTCATCAATGGAATCAACGCGGCGACGGCAGCAAGGTAGGTCGTCGCCCGGGCTTCGGCTCCAGCTTTTCGTTTGTCTTCTTCATCCGTGATGCGCCTCGCCGCCTCGAGATACAAGGAGGCCTCGGCGTCACCTATGCCCTGCAGGTCCTGGATGCGCGCATCCAGTTCGCGGCCGTCCTGCTGAAGCTTAGCGAGCTCCGCAGGAGAGCACATTTCAGGCCGTGGCCAAATCGCCTGCAGTAGCTTGTTCATTCGCGATCTGCGCCAGCTCGGCCACGATGGCGGCGGCGATGGGATGCCCCGTCCGGGTCTCTATCCATGCCCACTGGCCATTCGGATTGATCTCAAGAAACCACAACTGCCCTTCAGGGTCCAAGACGAAATCCAGCGCTCCGAAGCGCAGGCCCAGGCTACGCGTCATAGCTATGCATTTCCGGGCGATCTCGGACGGAAGGACGTAAACGGAGTGCGCCAGGTCCGGCGCCGAAGTCTTGCGCCAGTCCACCTCCGTTTCAGGGTGGCCTTGGGAGTCAATAGTTACGGCAAACACCCGATCCCCAACAACCGTGGCGCGCACGTCATATCGTTTCTTGATTTCCCGTTGAAGTATCAGTGGGCAGACCCTGATGGAGAGAGGGTCGGTTTGCGCATCGATGTGGACGCGGGAGGTGAAGACGACCCTGTCGGTACGTTGCCCCTTCACGACAGCGTTTCTCAGCGGTTTGCCGACAACCCTTCTTTCCGCGGCAAACGCCTGTGCAGCAACCGGAGAATTGCCGATCAGCGTCTCGGGTATCAGAAACCCGAGCCTCCGGGCAACAGTTAACTGCCTGATCTTGTCCTCAGCAAGCGCTATCGCGTGAGGGGCATTGAGCCAGCGATCCCCGACCGCCCAATAGAGCGATTGCAATGTCGCTTGCCACTCTACGGCAGCGTAAGCCTGTTCGGCCTCGTGAATGTCCGAAAGCGGCTCGGGGGTGCCTGGCCTCCGAAAGTACGCAGCCTTGACACGAGACAGGTCGAAAGACACCCCTTGGAGATCGAAATGCCAAGCATCGTCTACTTCTGGCCGACAGTAGAAGGCACCTTTCGGGAGTTCTTCCGTATTGAGCCTCAGGTAGGCGAGCCCCTTGCGTTGAAGCTCAAGTACGATGAAATCGCTCGTTAGGTCCCTTTGGCTGGTGACGATGAGAATCATGGCCTACTTCAGTCGTCGCGTTCCATGTTGGCAAACGTCTTCGTAGTGAGCCCCAGCAGGTGCGCATTCCAGTCCTGGTCATCCTGCTCCGCCTCGGCCTTTGTTTTAGTTTGCAGTTCCAGCAAGGAGGGCTCGGAACTGTCGTCCCGCTCCAACTGTGCCTCGGTTTTCGTGGTCAGCTCAGCCAAATTCGCCAGCGCTTCGACGATTGGCGCCCCCTCCATAAGCCATACATGCCGTTGTCCACAATAGGCCCCCGGCAACTGGGCGTTACCGGTGCGCTCAATGGACGCTGCGGTGAGCAGCGGGCTAATCCGCCCCCTTGGCGGCGGTTGCAATTGGGGCTCTGTCATGTTTTCTTCCCGGAAACGATGCAGCAAAAGGCTCAAGCCTCTATCTTATTCGTAGCAGGGAGAAACATCGACCGGATCGTTTCCTCTGTCTCCCACGCCCATCGGGCGGTCACTTATGCGATGCCATCCACTCCTGCCGCACGGGTGCTACGCGCGGACAGTGGCAACGCTCAGTCCGCTGCTGCGGTCGCCAGGGACCAGGCCCAATCCGGCTTCCCAGGATACTGGCTGCTGTCGCTAGGCACCGCGCCAAGGCGCTTGAAAAAGCGTTCATGCGCCTCGGAGTACGCGCGCTCGCAGAACACAATGGTCTCGGTTTCAAACTCATCCCTCAGGGCACTTGCGAGGCCGCGCGCAATTGCAAGACCAAAACCCTTCCCCACAAATTCGGTTTCAACCGCGAAGTGCTCCACCACTGCGGTCTTGCTGTCGCGCAAGCGCCACTGATGAACATAGGCACCCTGCCTCCCGTTGATCCTTATGTACAGATCCGGGGTGGAAGCTCTGGCGCTCTGCAGTAACCCGATTCCCTCGTGCTGCTGATAGAGGCAGGCGTATCGGACAAACCGGTGCTCCAACGCTTGCCTTATCACGTCGTCGTCCAGCATGGGATCTAGCTTTGCAGATCGGCGCGACCATGGCATGTTCCAGCCCACAGCGTTTCCTTCGTGGTTTGCGGATTCCGATCATTCCATCCAGCGGCGCGGCCCCACGGCTCGGCCGCAGGGCTAGATCACTGGACGGTTCTGATCGATCTGCCATTCATAGATCCCGGCCGCCTCGACGACCCGGACCTTGTCCGAAGCCTTTAACGTGCCCCCCAACTGGCTCCCGATGTCGTGCTGCATGGCTAGGCTGTGCTCGGCCTGCTTGAGCAGAACCCCGCCTTTCACCACACCGATGTTTGTGACCTTGATGAAGAACTTCTCCGCAGCCCGCGAGCCATGTAGACTCACTGGCACTACATCAGTCGGCTTCAGTTGCCCATACTGGCTGCCAAGCCCATAGAGCGTGACCTCCCGGCGTCCGTGCTGAAGCCGCGCATGCGTGGCCGCATCAAGGGTAAGGGCAGGGCCACTGTGGACCGTGCCAAAACTGGGCGCGGAAAATCTGTCGGGAAAGACGGCCTTGCGGGTCAGCCCCTCCAGCGGGACCTGCGTGTGCTCATTGATTTCCAGGTATTCGTGGAAACCGGCGAAGGGGCCATGCTTCGCCTCGTACGGCACATAGAGATGGGGCATATCGAACACGCTGTCGCCCTTGTCATCGATGTACGCGATCGCGTCAAAGCGAAGCAGCGCACGGCGCACCAAGATCGCGCGGCGGGCCCTGGGTAGCAGTTCCCAGAAGCCCTTGACCGCGAGGCATTGCGCTTGTTGCTGTTCCTCCTGCTGGTCTCCGAGGGACACGTCTTCGTCCACCAACTCCGTGCTGTCCCATTCGCCGCCTTCGCGGTCGAGGTAGGCGAAGTGCCTGGCCTCCGTCACGACCAGGCCACATGGATCGAAGGAGTGCGCTTTGTACTCTTTCCACCGGGGATTTTTGTCGAAGTCCGGGTAGTCGCCCTCGTAGGGATAGCTTTCGTCGTCCAGATCGCGGACCAGCACGCGCTGGACAGGGCGGTCGCCCAACACCCGCATCAGCTTGTTCTTGGCCAGCACCGTGGAACGAACGGAGGCGGCCCGGGACCGCCGCCTGGTCGCCAGCGACAGGCCGAAAAAGGCGAACAGGATGTGGTCGTTCTTGGGCTGGAAGAGCATGTCCTCCAGCTCGCCGGCGCCCCACAGATAGAACTCCATGACTCCGCGGGACCTGAGCTCCTCGCGGAAGCGGTCGTGCGCGGCCTTGGAGAAATGCACTGGCGCCGCCAGGATGTAGCCGTAGGGCGGCGCCTGCGCCGCCACCCCATCCGAAATGATGGTGGCCACCTTCTTGGGCCCGACCTCCTTCTCGCGCTTGCACTGGATCATCCAGAGGTTGCCCTCCATCGGGTGCGGGATGTCCTCGGCGTCCGCCTCGTCGTCCATCACGGTCGCCGGCACCCTCGCCTCCTCGAAAGCGCGGACATCGAAACCGTCGTCGGCGCCGCCGCGCCCCGTGGACTCGATGGACTTCCACGGCCGGAAGTCATAGGCCAACTGGCGGACTAGGTCCTCGAACCGGTGAGGATCAAGGTCTTCGAAGTGAATCGGTCCGACCGTTCGCGTGATGTGTGGTTTAGCCATAGACCTCTGCCTCCCATGTTGTTGGACGAGACGGACCCGCTGCCGCTGGCCCGCGATGGCCCGAACGCTGCGCCGACCTTGCCAGCGAGCATACGCATGATGCCAGTGCGGTCGGCCGTCGTTCCAGCGATACGCACGGCTGCTGAATGGGCCGCCCCATAATCGAACGAAACGCCACAGGCAACACCATTTACTTCATCGTGGGAGGGACACCGCGCTCATAGGCCCATTTGTCCATCACCTTGGAGATGAACTCGCTGCCGTTGTCGGTCTTGATCGTGCGCGGCAGGCGGCAATCAATGCGGCGCTCGATGCTGTAAAAGAATCGGTGAATACCGCTATGGGATTCACGCTGCTTTGATTTGATATCCAGCACGCCCTCCGGAGAAGGTCGATCACGCAATGGGTTGGTCCTTGAGGAAACTTTTTATCTCTTGCTTTGGTGCGACCGATGGGAACTGCCCGATAGCGTTCGTACCCTGGCCAACACCCATTGTTCGACCTCAGAAGCCGGCCAGGCAACGGCGCGGCGGGTTAATTTTCTAGGTGCAGGGAACTCACCAGCCGCAATGAGCTTGTAGATCGTCGAGCGGGCAAGACCGGTAAGTCGCATGACGTTTGGCAGACGTAGCAATGTAAAAGAGGAGAACTGTTGCTCCATAAGAACCTCGGTGCTGAAGATGTGAAGGGCCAGTTGGCTCACGCGTGTGCATGGGCTGAACTGGAGAGGGGGCTGGACTCTATGCCAGCGTGGGGAGGTAATCGGCGCCGCAAGAATTTGGCGCGATGGTGCCGAGCACCGTCACAGTCGGACGGCTACACCGCATGTCCTGTCCGGCCAGATCATTGCCAGGGCAACCGAACCACTTCAGTTATACAGGCGGGTAACGACCGCGACGCCACCGATAATCGGTGGAAACATGACATGCGCCTTGGGACTGGCAGCACATTGGAAGACTAACAGGTAGTTCCCCCTGCCGCATCCGCAACCGAAAGCGCTCCCGCGGAAAAGGGAGGCGTCTACCGGTAGATTTCGGTGGCATTCAAGTGACCACCTAAGCCGACATCGTGATCGGCTGGAATCGACCCGGAGCAGTCGGTCAGTGCACAGCGACAAGGCCGTCGTCTGACGATGGACGGCGCCATGGCGTAGCCCAGCCCCGTGCGCAGGCTATAGTGTTTGTAACGAATTCGCTCACGGATTTGATCCATCAACCCTGTGGCGCGCAACACAGGAGGGGCGGCGGCTTTCGCGTGCCAATTTAGACCGCAGGCGTTAGATATGGCCTGCGGCTTAGTGCGGTCGACATTTCGTTAGGCCTTAAAGGAACCCAGTGTCTTCACTCGCAGTACCAGACATCATCTCGATCGTTGGCACTAGTTACTTTCAGCCAATTGCCGATCTGATTGAGCGAATGCTTCAGCATGAGCCAGTTGCCGATAACAGCTCCCGAACTGGTCATTTTGAGAATGGCTACGCCGCGGCAGCGACCGTCCTACTAGTCGCTGTGCTGGAGTCCTTCGTTTCCAGGGTGCGCTTTCTGCGCAATGCAGAAGTCGTTCCCGGAAAAGACGTGCCGGATCAGCTGCAGCTGTTCTTCCCTGATCTTCCGTGCAAGGCCGAACTTGCCGAAGTTTTTCTCTTGCGAAACATCGTTGTCCACAACCATGTTTGGCATCTAACCCTCGGCGAGGAGGGTAATCCAGCTACAACGCTCGCAACCCCAAAGGAACTAAAGTTCCAGACGAAGAAGTCCTACGACACCATCATTGACGTCACTGAACGCAAGTCGGTTGGTCTAGGTCTGAGTGCGAGTCCAACTTCGGTTGACCGCTACGATGTTGGCATCGTGTTTGGCGTGATCTGGAAGACTCTGTTATTCATGAATGAGAAGGACTACTCGCACACACCGCTTGCTGGCCAAGCCGTCAAATTCGGAGGCAAGATGTGTCAGTTTGGTGAGTTGGTCAAACACCTCCCAAGTGGTCGCTCTGGTGCTGCGGCTTGACTCAAACGTTAGGCCGCACAAGCGATGCATCTCGAACTATTTCGCAAACAATACGACTTCGAGCTCGATCAACGGAACAGCCTTACCTCGGCGACCAATATTCCATTGGTCGCAATTACTGTCGTAGCAAGCGCCACGTCTGTGATCTTGGTGGACTATCGGTATGGACTAGATGCGCTCACCTACACGTTCTGTGCCTTGGCCGCAGCGACTCTTGGTGCAGTGTCTTTCTCGGTCTACAGCCTCTTTCGCTCCTTCTGGAACTACGAGTACCGAAAGCTGCCGTGCTCGACTGATCTACTGAAGCACATAGGTGAGTTGCATGATTGGCACGTCGGCAACGGAAGCACGCCGATGGACGCGCGCATTTTGGCTGACGCTGACTTTGGTGACTACTTGCTGCAGAGGATTGCAGACGCCACTGACTGGAATGGTCAGAACAATGTCGTTCGCGGGAACCGGCTGCACCGAGCTACGGCTGCCATCGCTCTTGGAGTAGCGTTCCTATTGCCAACCGCCTTGATGTACGCATACAACAAGGTGACCGCCGACGAGAAGACTCACCAAGTACGTATCGTTGCTCCAATTCCAACGCCCACGAAGGAGGTACTCATGTCTAGCAGCCAGAATCCATCCCCAAGCCAGCCCGCATCCGCACCGGCACCGGCACCAGCGCCAGTCCCCGCAGCGAAGCCAGCAGGGCCTCCAAACTTGGTCTTTAAGGGCAACTCCGATCTCTCTAAGCCGAGTGCAGGCCCCACGCCATCAAAGAAGTAGCCTGCTCCGGGTAGCTCAAACGTTAGGCCTCATCAAATGCCCTCGTACGCAAAAGCCCTACTCGAACACTGGGGCATCGCCGTTCAGGACATCCCGACGTCCGATGCACAGCAAAAACAAGAATCTGACTTTCTGGCCGACTTCAGTGGCGTCCGGGTTCTGATTGAAGAGAAGACAAAGGAAGACGACTTCGCCTATCTCTCGCAACGTGCCCAGGAGCTTGAAAGCGGCCAGATTCATGCTGCAAGCCTACCCATTCGGCGCGACGAGACGCTATCGGGCTTGATACGCGATGCGTCTCACCAACTGCGGTCCTCATCAGACAAGCAGCATGACTTCCGGCTCATGTGGTTCACTGCCACGGGACCACTGGCCGTCGGCAAGTATGAACAGTTCATGGCTACCCTGTATGGGCGCACCAATATCCTCGAGATGAGCGCCTCAGGCTACAGACGCTGCTACTACTTTCGCCATTCGGACTTTTTCCGTCGCGCAGAGGTGATCGACGGCGCTGTTGTTGCCCACACTGATGGCCGGTCCATATCGGCAAAACTCTGCTTGAACTCGCTGTCTCCTCGTTTCCAAGTCCTGCGCAACTCACCGGTACTGACGCCGTTCGGAACGGCGGTCGAAGATCCGGAGTCTCTTGAAGCCGAGGGAACGGCCTTCGTCCTCGATGCAGCACTCGACAGAAAGCATGAGGGCCCTCTCTTGGAGTATCTGCAGCAGAAGTACGGCACCGGGCCGCTCATGAAGTTCGATCTCGGCTACACCAGCGCCGCCATTCTGGTGCCAAAGAATGAGGCCTGACAGGTCGTTCTACCGGAACGCCAACAGCTGGCCACCTTGTTCACGGGACGGTCACTGTCTATCTTGCACCTCGCAGGCACGGCGTCCTCCGTCGTTGCCCGGTTAACTCTGCGCTGAGCGTCCGCTTCGATTAACTTTCATAGACCGCTCTTGGCCGATTGAAGCCAGTTGAGTGGGCGTGCCGTTCAGGTGTTCACATCCCAGGACTCTGTTCAGGATAGGTGGAATACGCAGCGAGTTTATAAATGAACTGTGCGCGCTTCATTCTACGCATGCCCGCAACGCAACGCAACACGACGCAACGCTCAGTTTTCGCCCTCCGCGCCATCATCGTCCAATACCTCGTCAGCGGCGGCATCGGCGTATGCTTGCGGAGGTTTTTTGCGCGGATCCGCGTCAAACTGGAGATATGGTGCCAACGCTGCTTCCAGCGCGCAGTCGTTTCTCACAGCCCGCGCTCAAGGGTGCAGACACTATTTTGACTAGCAAAAGCCCAGCCTGCAAAGTCAAGGTTCTTTGCCGGTATTCGCTTTGCGCGCAATGGGCGCTGTCCGATTCGGTATAGCCTTCGGTGGGGTGGCAGCCTCCGAATTTAAAGCGGGCCCGCATTGCCTCGCAAGCCATTGTCTTTGCGCATCGCTCAATCCTGCATCTTTCAGGTTCAGATAGCTGACAAGCGGACTGAGGTTTGCCTGCTTGCTGACAACATCACCACCCGCTTCTCCCCTGGTTCCCCCTCCCTCGGCCGGACCAGCATCCTGGGCAGGCTGTTGACCGGATTCTTTCGGCTCACTCGGCACAAATGGGGTGACGGACGGCCAAGATCTGACTCGGATTTAGCCACCTGGATGCGCTGGTAGCGCAGATGGCCCACACTGCCGCCAAGTCGGCCCTTCTCGATCTCGGCAGGCCAGATCGGCCACCTCCCATCGTCCCCAAATGATGCCAACTCAAACACCATGGGAGCGCCAATACGGGACTTCAGAATGACTGGGCATGCCCAACCCAGCTTCTTGTCAGCATCCAATTGACATATCTGCTGTCCACGTGCGCTCTTGTTGAAGGTCTCGCATCCTTCGGGCGTCAACACCACACCAACGGGTATTTCCCCAAGTCCCAGAGTACGCACAACTGCCACGGGAATGGCCATCCATGCTGAAGTCAGCATCGTCAGAATCAAAACCGCGGCGGCGCCCGAGGCGATAAATGCTGGGATTTGAGCTTTCTGGGGAATCCTCACAACCACCATGTTCAAGAGAATGCTGATGACACCCCAACCACCCAGCCCGGCGGCGAACTTCAAGCTGTCGACGTTACTCTGCCGGGTCAGTGCTTCATAGGTCACAAATGCCATCATGGCCGAAACAAGCCATATGAATCCGCTCGCAAGGTAGGCGACGTACTCTTCCCAGGTCTCGGGCTCCTTGCGCCGCGCCGCAGCATTGCCATTCTCCAATATCGATTTCGCACCGCCTTCTGACGGTGATTTGCATTGCGCTCCGCTTTCGACTCCTGGTTCTGCCTCAAAGACACTTTTGTTCTGCTGCTGATACCAGCACCCCAACGCGGGGACGAAAAAAGAGAGAGCCAGCGTGAACCAAATCCAACAGGTGGTCGACAGAGTTTTCTCAGAGATGACAGAAACCACCACCGCGGCAATAAAAATGCCGCCCGGCGCAGCCAGGAACATTAGGCTCCGGAGGCTCGCCAAATGAGGTACATACGATGCCAGAGACCGCGTTACAACCCCTGCGGCGATCGTAGAGCCCCCCAGCGTGAAAATCACCAGCAACCCTATCACTGCAACTGCTGCTACTGTGGCGGTCGCTCCCGCCAAGTCCAGGTCGGGCATCGAACCCAGATGCGTGAAAAATGCCAGCAGGATCAGTCCTCCATAGACCGATACCGCGAGGCTGAAAGCCTTGAAAGGATGCTCTTTCAGGCGCGCCAACCACCAGACCTCAGCAGGCTTGGTGGCGGTCTCCAGCTGTTTGCCCGAGAGTTGGGCAGATGCTTGATATTGACGGCCCTCTTGCGAGGATGAGCCGCCTGGAGTCTTCAATGGAGCCTCTTCTGTCGGTTTCTGCGTTCCTTCTGTGGAAGGAACAGATGAGGATTGATCGTTCAACGAAGAGTCCGGGGTATATCTGGTCATGGTTGCTGTATGTTTCTTTGTCTTCATCCACGTCCGGCTGGCCCGCAGAACGGGGGCCAGGCGTCAGCAGTCATCCGGTGGCAGCCTTGAAAACAGCCTGGGCAGCATGCATGAGCTACGGATGCAGCACACCCAGCCTGGACCACGGAAAACCGCTCGGTACTGTAGGGCTTCCTGAACTGGCGCAGTTGCACTGCGGTCAGCGGGCCGTGGTCGGCTTCGTCTTATCGCAGGCGAGGCAACGCCAGCGGCAGGCGATCTAGGACACAATACCGCCGCCTTTCCATCGCCAACCGCCTTTATGCCCGTCCAGTTCACCATGCTCTTTCTCCTGGATGCCACTCACGACAGCTTGGTCAAAATCGCGCTGGCGCACCCGGATCTGTCCGGTGACTAGCGGCACGAGCTCTGGATTGAAGCGAATTGGATTACCGGGCGGAAACGTTTACCTTGTGCGCGATCTTCGACTCGAGTGCGCTGCGATCGGCAGCCACAAACGTCACATGACCCTCGCACACCAGTTCATGAGAATCATGGGCGCGCACATTGAATGTCACGCTTCGGGGTCCCAATCGCTCAACCCATCCCGACAGACGAATCTCTGCGCCAGGAGGTATAGGTCCACGGTGTTCCAAGTGAATGCTGCGGCCCACGACAACCTCTCGTTCGTGGTCAACGTGCCGCTGCATTTCCTTGATGCAGATAGATTCGACGACGGCCACGAGATACCCCGTAGCGATGCACTCAATGAGCGTCTCAGCGTAACCACGCCCATGCGGCAACTGCGTGAACAACGAGCGGGCGGTTTGATGGGACGGAACGACATAGACCTCGTCGAAGGAGATCTGGCTGATGCTCTCATGGTTCATGGATCGGGATGGCTCGCGCCAGCGTGGATGATGACCAGAGCAATATCCCCGGCAATGCCCACACCAGTCCACGAGAAATCCTGCCCGAATTTCGAGCATTTCGCGATCAGGCCTTATCGGCGAACAGAAAGCCGGTCGCACTCCGACCGAAAGGCACATCCACTGCATGCATTTGGCGAACGCGCATAAGTCGGCTCAATACGTCCCTCCAGGATCGCTTCGCGGCGACGCACAAGGGCGACAATTTCCTCGACCCCCAGCAATTTCACACTCTGCGAACTGCGTGCGTGCCTGCCCGTCGGGCTTGCGAAGCTCACGAAGGCTTGTGGCTCGACGACCTCCCCGGTCTGTGCCTCGATCACCAATTTCTGCACCGACAGTTGGATTCGGTCAGTTTCATGAACACGAGCTGCCAGACGCGTCTTGAGTTCGACCAGTACCAACATGCCATTGGCACGACGGTACACGCGATCGACCCTGGCAACGAGCCGCAAGGGGTGCCGCATGCGAAAGAGCCTCTCCATATAGGCCAGCTCGGCACCGACCAGCCCTCGCGGTCGGGAGGCCCGTTCGCCAGACCTATGGCGTCCCATCCATAGCCGCGCCAGCCACAGGACGAACGCAACGAAACCGGCGAGCACATACATGGCAGACCATGTCATGGCAGCCCCCTGTCGCCCATCGCCTTCGCACACCAGGCAACCACGATGCGCAGTACGCATCGCACCCCGATCACTATCCCAGGCGATCGCGCCATGATGCGGCAGCCCATTGGTGCAACCCGGTAGTACGCCGCAACCAGGGCTCTCCCCCAGCACTGGCGCAAGAGCACCGCATCGCGGTACGCGCGAAGCACCTGCGTCTCCGATGCATCCGGGCCAAACACGAAGGTCGCCACGAAACACCGGCGATCCGCCGTCGCTGCCACGCCCTCTTCCCAGTACCGCTGGTGAGCCACCTGCCCTCGGGCCATGGCCTTTCGCTGCTTCGGGGTAGCCCGCTCCCCATGGAAATGGGCCAGCTGCACTCGCTTCTCGCAGAAGCCCATCTCGGCCAAATCCTTCGCGGCCACCTCGCCATGACGCCCCATTCCTTGTCTTGGCATTTGCACCTCACTCAGCCAGGCTCGGCCCGAACACATCGTTGGTCACGCCTGCGGAAGCCAGCACCTCGCGGCCCGCCGATGCCAGCACAGGGCGAGCACCGTCGACGGCAAAGATTCCGTACTGCACCAGCAAGCCGTCGTAGGCCAGCACGCGCAGCCGGTTGACCCGCTTGCCACCTTTCGGAAATCGCACCAGCTCGTCATACAGCCGCGGGTTGTCCGCACGCGCCAGCTCGAACACCAGCCGAACAGGCTTGGAATCCTGTTGTGTGTTCCCGTTCATGCGATCTCCCCTGCCCCGCGGTCGCGGCCGGGAGCTATCGCGCTGGCGGCATAGTTCTGCCCGGCGAGCTGGAATCCGCGGACATTGGCGAACATCGGCTCCTTGACCTCGTGGATCCGGTGCTTCGGGAATGCCGCCTTCACCGCCTTCTTGAACAAGAAGGCACCACCGCCCACCAGAATGATGTTCTGCAGGCTCTCCGGCGTCTCGATCCACTGGCGCATCGTCGACACCGCTTGCTGCGCAACGCTCTCGGCCAGAGGCAAGTGCCGACCCATGTCGTAGGGTTTCTGGAAGATCACAGGCGACTTGCCGGAGCGCAAGGCCAGGTCGATGGCGTCGTAGTCGCGGTACGGTGAGCCGACATCCTTGGAGATCTCGGCTGCCAGCAGCCGCAGCACGTCCGACATGCCACGGTTGATCGAATGCGACTGCTTCTGCACCAGGCGCATGCCACGCGTGACCAACCAATCGAAGGTGCGAGAGCCAGGGTCGATCACCAGGCTCTGCTCGGTTCCGATGGTTGCCATCTTCTTGTGCTCGGCCGCGTAGTGGACCAAGGCACCCTGCGGTTGGGCAACGGCCATCGCCTTAGCGACGGTGACGGTCTTCCCGCCGCCTATCTGATGTTCTCCAGCCATGGTCTTTTCCAGCGCCGATTTCTTCAGCGAGAAGAGCGCCACCGGTAACCCGACGATCAGCAGATCGATGTGGGACACCTTCATCATGCTGAGCGCGCCGCGCAGCAGGGCCATGTATTCCGGTGACTCGGTGTACTCGTCGTGCAGCTGTTTGGCACGGAAGGTGTCGGCCGCCAGGCCGACGTCGGGTCCGACCTCGTAGAACAGCGGCCCGACCGGAATGCAGACGGTTTTGCGCCGTTCGCTGGCTGGCCAGTGAGGCGTCTCTCCGCTGGACGGATAGGCGACGGACGGAAAGCTGGCGCAGCGGATTTCGTTTCCCGCTATGCCAGTGACGAATTTGGTGTTGCCTGACCCGACATCCACCGCTCGGACGATCAATTCCATGTGAGTGCTCCAAGTAAAGGACCATGTCGATCAGCATCGGCACGCCGATGCCTCCACGCCACGCGCAATCCGCTCGGAATGCCCCGCATTTCGGCATCAGGCTCTCTGTGCCGTCATCCGGGTGGAACGACAGCGACGATGTACTGACACCTGTCGCTGGCCTCTTCCTTCAAGACTTGCCCGTGTGTCACCACGGTCTCACTGCTTTGGCACTCGTCAACCCGAACGCAAGCCACTGCTCCATTCAGCGGTGCCTGTCCCACACCCGCCTTGAGCGCCCCCTGTTGGACCAGAGGCAGGCGGTTCGCCTGTCAAGCCCGCATGTGGCCTCGCTCTGCCGCCCTGCGGGACACTAAATGGCCCCTATCAGGCCGTCGCGTCGGCGCAAGCGCCACCGGCAACCCAGGTTTCATGCCGTCGCATTGCCACGCCTGCATTGACCTGCAAGCCCCTTTCGTCATCCACTACAGGTTCCCGAGGGCCAACCTTGGCCCGCTCCATCAAGGAGCAGAAGGCGTCGCAGTCGTTACCTGCCCTTCAAGCCCCGGTCCTGAACCGGGGTGGCCGTCGCCCCCGAGGCGACCGCCCCGAGGTTCTCTTTCGTAGTGCATCTGCCTATGACCTTCGCCAGCCCTGTGGCTGGGCGCTCCCAGAAGCGCGTCAAGGCCATCGATCTCCCGACTTGGCACCCGATGCCGGCTCCCGATCCCGCCATTACTGAGCACGCGTGTTTCACGCCGCAAGCGGTTGTGCTTGCCCCCGAAGGGGCTCCCCGCTTGTCCTCGCTCAAACGCTCGACACCGCCCTGGACTTTCGGTCAGGGGCGGACCCATGCGCGCGGATGGCGCTGCGAATTCCAGGATTGATCCACCAGATAGCGCGAGACCTGATCTCGGCGCCGATGCGACTGTTTGCCCTCGAGGCTGCAGTGCGTCACCAGCCTCCGCCGTTGCAGAAATGCATATGCGGAGCCGGATCACACGTTTTCATTTTTAAGACCGACCGAGCTGGCCCCTGCACACGCATGTGGCTGGCGCAACCCCTGGGTCGGTGGTGCATGTCGTGGTCGCGTGCGCCGCCGTGATGAATCGACCTCCCGCACCAGCGGCTGACGGAATCCGTCGCTGGTGCTGGCCTTACCGGATTCCTGCCAGTGCGCCGTTCGGGCGGCGTGCTGTCCCCTTTGATTTGGAGAGCACCATGACGAACCCTTCCACTCAGTCAACCAATCCCATCAGCGCGAGGCGCATACCCGGCACAGATCGGCCGCGGCGGCAAGCCTGGACAGACAAGACACCCCAGGAAATCCTCGCCCGGCTGCGGCCTGGCCATGCCGATCCCATGCGCGTGCTGGAGACACTGATCGAGCTGTTCAACACCCGGCACACGGCGCGCGAGAAAACCGTCTCGCACAAGACCCGCGCCGAGCGCGCCCGCTTCCTGCGGCGTTTCTTCCTCGACCTCAAGCTGAAAGCTGGCTTCCACACCATGCCGGATCCGCGCAACCTGGGGCAGAAGCATCTGCACGCGATGGTGCAGGTGTGGCAGCGCGAGCATCTGGCACCCGCGACGATTCAGACCTACCTGTCTTTCCTGCGCGGATTGGCATCCTGGATGAACAAGCCCGGCCTCGTGCTACTTCCGGTGCGCTATGGCTTGTGCCTGGAGGAATACCAGCGCCATGAGTACGCCCAGCACGACAAAAGCTGGAGCGCGCACGGCATCGATGTGGAAGCCATCCTCGCCCAGGTCACGCAGTACGACGCACGGATCGCGGCCTCGATGCGGCTGATGCACACGCTGGCGCTGCGGCGCAAGGAATCGGTGATGTTCCGCCCCTTCGAGCACGTCGCGCCCTTCGAGGACACGGGCCTGCCTGCCGAGCGCCGCAAGGCGGATGAGTACGTGTGGATCAAGGGCAAGGGTGGGCGCGTGCGCTGGGTCGCGCTGGAAACGGAACAACAGCGGGCCTCGGTGGCGCTGGCGCGCTCGCTGGTTACCAGCCGCGACGCCCACCTGGGCCACCCAGCGCTCGACCTGAAGCGCAATCTGCGCCGACTCGACTACGCCCTGGAGAAGTTCGGAATCACGAAACGTCTGGTGGGCACCACGGGGCATGGACTGCGCCATGGCAATGTGAACGATCTGTACGAGAGCATTGCGGGCGTGCCGTCGCCCGTGCGTGGGGGCGGGACCGTGGCCGCAGATGTGGACCATGCGGCACGGCTGGCCGTGTCAGAGCGAGCCGGCCATTCGAGGGCCAGGGCTTCCGGTGCCTATATAGGAGCGGTACTGCCGAAGCAACCCACGGGCAGCCGAGGCCCCACCGCCCTCTTTTGAAGAACCGGTGTCAGGCGACGCGCAGATCGGCCTCGGTCTTGCCGCTGGCCAGCGCCTCGGCGAACCATCGGGGCTTGGGGCCGAAGCCTGACCAAGTGTGGCCCGCATCGTCCTTGAACTTGATGCGACCCGCTTCGGGCCTGGGCTTCTTGGCGTTACCGGATGCCTTGCGCGAGGCACCGCCCAATCCCAAGTCGGCGGCCGTGATGCCGTAATAGGCGATAGCCTCTTTCATGCGGGCAACCACCCCTGCCTTCTCTGCAACGCGGGTCTCCTCCCGCTCCCTTTGCAGCTTGGCAATCTCTGCGTCGATTTCTAGAGCCGTCCGTTTGCGGGCCATAGCAGTCTCTGGATATTGAGTGCGCGGAATTGCGCGGTCATGCGGTGCAAGGCATGGTGACCCAACCGCACCGCGAGTCTATAGCAGTATGCATCCGGCTCGGTTTGGGAGTCTATCCAGCCAGTCAATCACAGTGACGGCGATACGTCGAAGTCCTCGTCGGGATAGATCGCCGCGCCGCGCGGGCGTATTCCGCCCGCTTCCACTTCGTCCTCGGACAGGCCGAAGCGCGACAACGCTGCGCAGCGCGCCAGTGCTTCGGTGGACTCGCCCACCTTTCCGATATGGACGGCCTCTCCGTCGCGCACAACGCGCACATTCCATTGCTGCATGCTCATTCGGCTTCTGCCTCCGTGAGAGTCCTGGATTCGGACTGGTTAGATTCACTGCCCGCATGGAAGAACCCGAAGCGCGCCCAGGTGCGAGGATCAACTTCGATGGGGCCTGCGCGCTTGGAGTCGAGATTGACCACCACCCCATGCTGCGCGAGCCGCCCCCTGGAAAACAGTTCGTAGAGCAGTTGCGCCGCGAAGCGCACCGCCACGTCGTTGACGAACAGCCCCTGGGATGCCAGCGACATGCGAACCGAGCAGGACGGCTGGTTGTCCTCGGGTGCCGTGTCGTCGAGCAGTTCTGGAAACAGTTCGGTCACGCACGGCAGCCGCGGCCCCGTTGCCCGCGGGTCCAATGCCCTCCCGCCTTCGGGCTGGCCGAGCACCACCTGCGCCATGGCTTCCGTGTTGCCCAGGTCGAGCCAGTAGCGGTAGCAGCTGGTGTCCCGCCAAGCGATGCGGTGCAGCACACCTCGCGCCGAGCGGCTGTCCACGCAACTGATCAGCAAGTCCGTACCCGCCCAGTAGCGCTGGCCGTTCACATGCTCCTCATAGCGCATCGGGTGGGCGTCCCAGTCCAGGCCGTAGAACTGGTTCAGGCGGTGGATGGTGACCAACGCCTTGTGCCTACCGATGTCGGCGGCACTGTAGAGCTGCCGCCCGACATTCGCTTCGCTGACGCGGTCGGCGTCGAAGGCAGTGACGTGCAGGCCGTAGGGATGGCCCAGGGCGCGCATCGCAATGTCCAGGCGTGCGAGGCACGCCGCCATCTGCGCGCCGTTGCCGCCCACGCCGACCAGATGCACCGCAACGCGGCGTTCCAGCAACCTCGGATGAATCAGGTGTTCCACCAGCGCCTCCAGTTCCATGTCCTGCCGTCAGTTTCTCGCGGGGAGGATGGCTTTCAAGCGCTGTGCCAGCGTCGCACCAAGCGCAGCACCCAGCCATCGCGGCCTGCACCGGGCTCCCCTGCGTCCGGCATGGATGCCAGCGCCAGCGGCCCCTGCCACGGATGGTGCGGCAGCGATTTGTAGAGGCCGTTGATCACCAGCCGGAAGCACGCCACCGGCGCGGGCTGGTCCAGCAGCCCGAACACCCCGGCCACCTTGATGCCCTGGTCGTCCCGGTCATCGTCGGCCGACCAGAAGGCCGGGCCGTGGCCATGCGTGTGCAAGTCCACCGCTACCGTCTCGTCGCTGGCCATCGGCGGCCTGCGATAGTCGATGCGCACGGGCGAGGCACGTTCGGCCTCGCAGATCGCCAAGCGCAGCCGCCCGGTGCTGCGCGAGTAGATCAGCACCCCGGCGGCCTCATCGGGCAGGTGCTGCCGCCCATAGGCCACGAATTCCTCGATCATCCTGATCGGCAGTTGCCCGAAGCTGAACCGCAGGCACTCCTGCACCTCCCCGTAGGGCAGGCGCATCGCAGGGGGCTCCAGCCCCAAGGCGGTGATGCTGTCGAGCCAGTCCAGCCGGGTCTGCACGAACCAGCCGTTGCGGGCGACCACAATGCGCTGGCCGTTGGCCATGTCCGGCAGCGCGCCGAAGCGCGGCGCGGCCACAACGGGACAGGCGGCGAGCAGGGCCTGGTCCCTGGGGTCCATCGTGTACGTCATGGTGCCTCCGGTTCGCCGAGCAGTTGGCCCAACGTGGTCTTGGTATCGACCAGCACCCGTTCGGGAAAGCGCTTGAAGCGCTGGTTCAGCATGTCGCGCCAGAATGCAAAGGAGCCGCCCCGGTAGTTCAGCAGCTTGCCCGCCACGTTAGGGTGCGTGAAGTAGGAGTGGAAGAACGCATCGTTCCAGGCACCGATCTTCTCCACGGTCGTTCCCTCGGGCACCGGCACGTTGCCCTGACAGATGTGGCCGTGGGCATTGACATTGAAGAACGGGGCTTGGAACAGCGGCGTGCCCAGCGTCGGGCGGCGGCTGCCCTTGACCGCCCACACCCGCCACGCTCGGCTGGAGGCCCCGAAAACCAGCCCTGGCAGCGGCACCGCCTCACCGCGCTCGCCACCGCCGAAGGATTCGGCATGGTCGGTGCCCACGCGGAACGCGATGTGCCTGCGCGCCGGTGGTGCCCACCACACCAGCACGTCGCCATGCACGTAAAGCACCGTCTCAGGCAGAAAGCCGCCGTGCGCGGCCCGCTGGAGCAAGGCCGAGGCCAGTTCCCGCGCCGCCTGGGCGGTCATGGCCCGTCCCGCGCCGATGACCGGCGCACCGTCCACGGTCAGAATCTCATGCACGGTGGCAAGCGCGCCGCCCGAGCGTCCGTGGTACAGCAGCACGGCCTGGTCCAGCGTCAGCACGTCGTCCGTGGGTGTGTGGATGGAAAATTCCGCTTCGCTCATCTTCGATGACCTCCTGCTGTCAGTGTCCAGCGGACAGGGCGTGGATCAAGCGGTCGATCAGTCCGATCGCCTCGAAGCGCTGGCCCATGCGGTGGAACCACGCCCCGAGCGCACCGGGGTCGCTCATCGGAATCTGCGCCTCGCCCATGCGGTCGCAGAACTCAGCCTGATGCGCCATCTGGAGCAGGTCGTCGTAGATGCGCGTGGTCACGTCGCCCTCGTCCCAGGACAGCACCGCGCCGAAGCCGATGTACTCGCCGTCCATGTCGGGCAGGAACTCGTCGGTGATCGTCAGGCGCGACAGCGCCAGCGCATCGGCGGCGATCTGGCGCATCCGAGGGTCGGTGAGCGTCTTGGCCGCATGCCGCAGGTTGCACGGTTTCCACGCCTTCTTGCCCTTGGACCGCCGCTCGCCCTTGCGGGGCAGTGAGAGCCAGCTCCGCGCCCATTCGGGGTAGGAAGCATCCAGCTTGCCGCGCGTGACCATTTCCTCGCGCATGGCGTCGCGTTCGGCCTCGTCGCAGTCCTCGCACATCATGTCCAGGGCGGCTTCCTCGTCCATTTCGCCCTGCCAGTACACGTAGGAGGCCACGTCGCAGGCGATGTCGGGGGTGAACAGCGGGTACACATGTCGGCTCTGTTCGCGCAGCACTTGCAGAACCGTGGCCCCCAGGCGCGGCATGGCGGCATTGAGCGCCTCCAGGCCCTCGCCCACGGCCCACTCCGCCTCGCGGTATTCGCACCAGTACACATCGAGTTGGGCGTAGGCGGCCTGCCGCTCGCCACGCATCGCCGGGCGGTGGCCATGCTCGTCCAGCACGCTGACCGCGAAACGCGGCTCCAGGCACTGTAGCGGCCCGACCTGCCGCTTGACCCAGGCGTCGATGGCGCGCTCGCACGCCTTGAGTGGGTCGGACTCGCTCTCCGGCAAGTCCCCTTCGCGCACCGCGCCCGCCTCGATCAGGAAGCGGCATAGCGCCGCGTTGGCCCGGGCCTGGGAATTCGATGCAACGGTCAGCGGCACCCCTGCGCCCAGGCCCGGCAACGCCAGGAACGGCGAACAGGGCAGGACGGTGAGCGCCGTCATGGCAGTGGAACCAGCATGTCGCTGGTGGCGCTGGCCCGGTGGACAGAGGCGGCGTGGTGCTGCTCCTCCAGCATCCGATGCGCGAACTGGCTCCAGGCCGACGAACGGGTCTGCACGCTGCGACGCGACAAGGCGCGTGACAGCTTGCCCGTCGCACCCAGGTTGCCGCGCTCCACGGCCTGCACACGCTCCAGCAGCGCCGCGAGGCGTGGGCCGGATGGTGCTTGCGGCACGGCGTCATGGGTGCCCGTGCCCTTGGTGCCCACGGCCTTGCGAAAAACAAAGTCCTGCCGCCCGTTGGCGACCTCGCCCGCCTCGACCTCGGCGCTGACGAGTTCGGGAAACTGGGCGCTGTAGAGGTCGCGCACTTCGCGTGGCGCGAGGCCGGGCACGTCCGGCAGCAGGATGCCGTTGTAGGTGAAGGTACGCACGATGGGGGTGATTTCGATCGACATGGGGATGGCTCCTTGGGTTCGGATGCGGCCACCACGGCGATGGCCTTGCGGTCAGTCTCTCGCCGGACGCCTCCGGCGCAAGGGTGCTGCGGCGGATCATCCGAACAGGTCGAAGGACTCGCCACTGCCCGCCGCCACGCCAACCGTTGCGGCCTGCGGCGCGGCATCCCCGCCATCCGCCCCATCGTCATCGTCTTGCAGAGCCGGGCTGACCGTGGTCGCAGCCGTGGATGCCGGGGCTGGCTTGGCAGCGGACGGATTGGGGGCTGCAGCTTTGGCCGTCGCATCGCTGGCCTTCTTGACCGATGCCGCCTTGGCCGCCTCGATCACTTCCTTGGTGGCCTCGGCCTGCTGCGCGAGGCTGCGCCGGACTTCGCGATAGCCGCATAGCGCTTCAATGAAGCCTGTGTCGAACTCCTGCGGGGTCGCCGTCAGGCTCAGGGGCTGGGCCAGCGCGGGCTCGCCCGCGTCCTGCCTGGGCTTGGGAATCACGTTGACCGTCAGGCGGCCGGATTTCTCGTCGGCGCTCACCGTCATGGTGAGCGTGGCACTGCAAGCCAGCGCGAACAGTTCCTCGAACATCGTCATGTCATGCTCCTTGGGGGAATGGGGGGACATGGCCCCGTGGGGCCGTCCAGACCATGCTAGAACCGGCTCCCCCGCTGTCCAGGGGCCAATCCGGCATCAGGCCAGGGCCGGTTCTGGCTGCGGTTCGGCTGCGGTGTCGGTGGCCTCGGAGCCTTCCACTTCATCCGCTTCGCCGCTTCCGTCCTGCGCTTCATCGGCCAGGATCGGCTGGCGCGGATAGCACATCACGGCGGGCACAGTGCCTTGGTAGGCGAACCCCGGCACCTTGAGCAAGGCCGCGATGAACTCTTGCTTCTTGCCCGAGCGCGCCACCTTGAAGCCTGAGCCCATCGCCTTCTTCAACCCCACCTCGGCCGCGAGACTCTCCAGTTCGCTCGTCGTGAACAGGTCAAGGAATGCCTTGTCCCACTGGAAGTACCGGCCTTCATCGACCTCGGCGTAGTTCAGGAGAAGTTCCAGGTCGCTGGTGCTGACGCCGAAGGCGGCGGACGCGGTGGCGGCCTGCAAGAGCCGCTCCAGTTGCGCCTCAGGTGCAGCATCGGCGCGTTGCAGCCCGCCTCGCACGCCGAAACCAGCGCGTCCGGGCTGGCCCGCGATCCGCTCGAAGGCGTTGCGGAACTGCGCCTCGCGCAGATCGGCACCGCGCCCGGCCAGCGCCAGGGCAATCAGCACGCGCTGGCTGCGCTGCGGTTGGGCCATCAGGGCCTTGGCCAGCCATTTGCGCCACTCCGTCAGGCGGTGCGCCACCACGCGCTGCGGGGTCTGGTTCGCTGGTGCGACGGCTGCGGGTTTCGCAGCGCTCTTGTTCCTTTTGCCAGCCTTCGCACTCCCCTTGCCCGCTGCCTCGGCCACTGCCGCCTGCGCGTCGCGCTGCGCCTTGCGCCACAGGGCGACCTTCTGGCTGTTGCATGCGGCATCGAAGTACAGCGACCGTGTGACCTCGCCGTAGCTGCCCGGCATCGCGGACACCGAACAGCCGAAGGACTGGCACCCCTGGCAGGAGGTGTACTGCGGGGCACCGACACCCAGGTCGCCCGCGGCGGTCAGCGGCAGCGGCGTGAAGCCGTCGGACGCCTTCACGATGCGGATGACCGGGAACTCGTCGCGCAGGGCATCGGCCCGGGCCTGGACCGCCTGCAAGGTCAGTTTCTCGAAATGGCTCGGGTGCTGGCAGTAGCCCTCGCCCAGGGATTCGGCGAACAGGCCCGCCTGCCGCGCCGAGTTGTGCGCGCAGCCGCCGCACGGCGCCGTGTCGAAGATCGCATCGGCCAGCTGACGCGCATAGCGACCCAACTGCGCTTTGAGCACGGCCACCGGCACCTTCTGCGCCAGGATGCCCTCGAGCACGGTGTCCTGCTTGTCGGGGGGAATGCCCGAGAGCAGTTCGGCGTGGCCGAGCAGGATGGTGCGGCTGGTCAGCGCCTGCAGCACGGCAGGCGTACAGGCCAGCAGCGCCAGCCGCCGCTCCAGCACGTCGGGCGACCAGCCCATGAGGCGGGCGGTTTTCTCCTTGTCGCCGCGCTGGCGCAGGAGCTGGCGCTGGGCCGCATGGGCTTCCTCGGCGGGTGACATGTCCTCGCGGTGGTAGTTCTCGATCACCGACATGGCCTCGGCCGTCTCGTCGCTGGCGTCCTTGATGACCACGGGCATGTCGTAGCCGTCTCCGAAGACGTTCTTGGCGGCACGCCAGCGGCGTTCGCCCGCGATGATTTCGTAGCGGTCGGTGCCCGGAATCGGCCGCACGACAATGGGTTCGAGCACGCCGACGGCGCGGATGCCCTCCTCCAGTTCGGCCATCTTGTCGGGATCGAAGTACGTGCGCGGGTTCTTGCCCTGGACGATCCGGCGGATCGGCAAGGTGGGCTGACTTGGTTGGCTGAGATCGTTCACGGTGCCTCCTGTCTGCATCGGGTGGGATGCAGTCATGCTCTCGCTGCTCAACAGCCCTTCAAGGGACAACGCCAACGCCCCTTTCCAAAGGACACAGGAATGCGAGTAACCGCCAGATTGCAGAGTCTCACCGCCACCGGGCCGTAGACTTGCTCTCAATCTGGAGACGGAAGGACTTCAAATGATCGAATGGCTAATTTCAGTGTATGAGAGGTGTCGCGACTTGGCGGCGAAGGCCAATGACGCCAAAGACCGCCTGCTTGTGGGTGAAGACGACGCCGCCAAGACGATCAACGGCTACATGAAGCAGGACTACGACGCGCTCATTCGATTGTGGAAGGAAGTCGATCCAGAGATGAAGAACACCGGGCGACTGAGCGACATGGCCCGGCACGTCCGGTTCGGCATGAACAACGACTACGAGGACATCGTGGTCCACGACATCCCCTCCGTCCTCAATGCCGCTGAAGCGCTGGCGCGGGACGGCTCCAAGAATGCAGGAGCCATGGGGTTCGAAGGCCTGCTGCATCCGGCCATTGTTGCCAGCTCTCTGAGCCAGTACCGTAACGGCCATCTGCGGGACGCGGTACTCAACGGCGTCATCGCGGTGTTCGACATGATCCGGGCACGCACCAATCTCAACCTGGATGGCAAGGACCTCGTGGGACAGGCCTTCGGTATGGAGAAGGGGAAGCTAGTTTTCAGCGAGATCGGGACGGAGACGGGAAGGAACGATCAAAAAGGATTTCTTCTGATCTACGAGGGTATCTACACAGGTGTGCGCAACGTGAAAGCGCATTCGCTCAATCACGATCTGAACGAGCAGAAGGCAGCTCAGTACCTCGTCACTCTGAGTCTGCTGGCGCGGCGCGTTGAGGAATGCAATGATCGCCCGTAGCGACTGTCCGTGTAGACGATCACGGGACTCGCGCGCATGGGAAGAAACCCATCTGCGTGAATTGCCGCACCTCCGGGAATCCGCCGCACCTATCCACGCCGCAGCTCAAGTCATGCCCTCCGGGTGCCACGCCTGCGCCAGACTGCGTTTGTGATACGTTACAAATTGGCAAGAAGAAGAGATCCAGAGGAATTCAGGATGAAGGAAATCAGTGGCCGGGCTTTTGCAGAGCGTTTTGCTTTGAACCCTTTGGGCTTTGCGTGGTTGCTTGGCGCAGGCGCTTCCGCCACGGCCGGCATACCGACGGGCTATCAGATGATCCAGGAGTTCCGCACGCGCCTTTTCGCTTCGGAGACCGGCATCAGCCTGCGCGAGATCGACCCGGCGGACCCTGTCTGGCAATCGCGCATCGACCTGCACCATGAGAGGAAGGGAGTTCTCCCGCCCAAGGGAGACCCCTCTGAATACAGCCGGGCGTTCGAGGCCCTGTACCCCACAGCTGACGATCGTCGGCTTTTCATCAGGAACCAGGTCAGCAAAGGAAGCCCGTCGCTCGGCCACAAGGTGCTGGGCTCACTCCTGGGAGCACGGAAGACTCCCTGCGTATTCACCACAAACTTCGATTCGCTTGTCGAAAGCGCTGCCACGATTGCATCGCAGCTTCTGCCCGCCAACGAACGCGGTACGCCGACCCTCGCCGCGATCGACAATGCGGCCCGCGCCGAAACCTGCCTGCGCGAGAGCGAGTGGCCGCTAATCGTGAAGCTGCATGGCGACTACCAGTCTGTCGAGCTCAAGAATACCGATCAGGAACTGGCACAGCAGGATGCCCAGTTGCGTCTGGTGTTGACCCAATCGCTGCAGCGGTTCGGACTGGTCGTGGTCGGCTACAGCGGACGCGACGATTCCGTCATGCAGGCGTTGGGCGCCGTGCTTCGTTCCCCCGTGCGCTACCCCAAGGGCATCTACTGGCTGTGCCGTGACGCGGACAGCCTGCTCCCGGCCGTTCGAGAACTGCTTGAACAAGCCAAGCTCGCACAGGTGGATGTGCACCTCGTCAAGGGCACCACCTTCGATGAGCTATGCGGAGACATCGCGGACGTCACGGACCTCCCTGCCCCCCTGGTCACCCATGTGTTCGGTGAACGCAGCGCCGCCACTGTGGCGCAGGTACCGCTGCTGCGACAGGCGGCATTGCGAGCGCCGGTGCTCAGGCTTTCGGCCATGCCTCTGATCGAGATGCCCAAGTCCGCTCGAAGGATCGCTCTCAACTCGAACGCTGGCATCGCCGACGTTCGCGCCCTGCTCAAACAGGCCGGCGTGAGAGCCACCGTGGGCCAGGCAGGGGGCCCCGGCGTGCTGGCCGCATTCGGGGCCGATGCGGCGCTGGAGAAAGCGCTGGCACCATACGGAGCCAAGTTGGCCGGCGAGGTCGCACTGAACATTGCCAGGGACTCCTGGGCCAAGGGTGTGATCTACGATGCACTCGTTCGCGCGCTCTGCAGGGAGCTGCCTCTGTTCGCACGGTTGCATGGCCGTGGCCACAGCCTCTCGGTGTCACGTCCGAACAGCGAGCTCCCCAGGGAGCTGGCCCAGGCCAGACGTGAGCTGCTGTCGCGCTTGAAAACTGCGTATGGGTCCGAGTTAACTGGTCCGGTCCCAGGTACTTCCGGCAAATACTCCGAAGGTCTTTCAATCCGGCTGGAGCAGGCCGACGACCGCTGGTGGGCCGTGTTTGAACCGGCGACCTTCATTGACCTCAACCATCGCGCACCTGATGCCGATCCCCCTCAATCGAACGCCGAATGGCGTAAGGCCGAAGATTGGCGCAGGGAGCGCTGGGTGCAGAAGTACAACCACCGCTGGTCCGCGATCCTCGATGCGTGGGTGGAGTTGCTGACGCATGCCCAAGGTCCCCGACGCAGCGCCTACGGCTTGGCCGCGGAGACGGGTATCGATGCGGTGTTCGAGCTGGGCGCCAAGACCGCACGCAGCAGGCCAGCGCACGACCACGATTTCTTCCATGTGCCGCGGGGGCAACGATGAGTGTCGAGAAGCCGCTCCCGATCAATCTGCCTGCCTTCACGCTGCTGGAGGAACCCGAACTGGCCTTCGCGTCTGGAAACCCCAAGGCCCGCCATCGACACCCCCTATTGGGACTGTCGCGCTTTGGCGCGTTCGACCAGGCATCGTATCGACACTACAGCCAGGACCTTCGCGTCGCGTACGTGGGCCCCAGGTCAGGTGCTGCGCTGGTGCGCGACATGCGGGAGAGCCTGCGTGGACCGCAACGCAATACCGACAACAACAGCTACGCACAAGCCTATCCGGGATTCGAAAGCCTGTTCGGGGTGGACTTGCTCAGTGCCGACAAGCAGGCCCATGTCGTGTGGCCAGAGGAGCTGTACGACCTCGGTCAGGGCGACACGGTCAGCAAGCGGGTACGTGCCGCGCTCCATCACGCACTTAGGCGCCTTGAGGCGGCGCGCGCCCAGTTTGACGTGGCGCTGGTGTACTTTCCCGATCGATGGCTTCCGCATCTTCGAACCAAAGAGTTCGATGCACACGACGAACTCAAGGCACTGGGGGCTCAGTTGGGCATTCCAACCCAAGTCATCAACGACAAATCGCTGAAGTTCGGCAACTGGGGCGCACGCGCGTGGCGGCTGTCCGTGGCGCTGTATGCCAAGGCCGGCGGGACGCCCTGGAAGCTGGCGCCGATCGAGGGCATTCCCGAGGACACCGCCTACATCGGGCTGGCCTATGCCATCCGCCGATCCTCGGACGAAGCCCACTATGTGACCTGCTGCTCGCAGGTCTTCGACATGGAAGGAGGCGGCATGCAGTTCATCGCCTTCGAAGCGAATGACGCCATTGCCGACGAAGCGGAGGCACGACGCAACCCCTTTCTATCGCAAGCTGACATGCGGGCGGTCCTCACGCGCAGCGTCCGGCTCTACCTTGAAGGACATGCGGGCCGCGTCCCGCGTCGCCTTGTGATCCACAAGACTACCGCCTTTACTGAAGGCGAGCTCAAGGGAGTGCAGGACGCGACGCAGTCGATCCCGGAAGTCGAGTGCATCGAAATTGGCTCGAGTTCGGCATGGCGAGGGGTCTGGATGGTCGAGGCACCAGGCAAGCAACCCAGCGTCCAGCCAGCGCGCTTTCCGGTTCCGCGCGGCACCCTGGTCATGACCTCGGGCAACGCGGCCCTCCTCTGGCTTGCCGGCAATGCACCGTCGGCTGTCGGCGGCAGGGACTATTTCCAGGGAGGCAAGAGCATCCCGAAACCCATTGTTCTCCGCCGTCACATGGGGTGCGGCCCCTTTGAACTCCTGGCTTCCGAAGCCATGGCGCTGGCGAAGATGGACTGGAACAACGATGCGCTGTACGACCCCCTGCCGGTGACAATCATGTACTCGCAACGGCTGTCGCGCACCATCTCCAATGTGCCCAGCCTGCCCGCGCACAGCTACCCCTATCGGCTGTTCATGTAAGAACCTACAATCATGCGCAAGGCGCCCGCCGTACTTGCACGCGAGTAGAAACAGGCTCTTCTTCCATCGTCATCGATCTCCCTTCCGGGCCTCGTCGTCGGGGACTTAAACGCGTGCGTCTGCCCCGACGCGGCGAGGTGAACCGAAAGGAAGACGCATGATGTTCAAAGCACTGGCGCGCGCTGCCCACCAATCCCTGCAAGCCCGCGCGGGCTGCAACATCTGCCACAGCCACGTTCACGAATTGCTGGCCGCGGCGTTCGGCTACAGAACCTGGGCCGCACTGACCGCAGACGCGCTGCTGGCCGACCACGGCGTCGGACAGGCCCCGCAGGACTCTGCCGAGCCGCAGATCACCGGCCGCGCACTGCAACTGCAGTACGGCCAAGCCGAGGCACTGGCTATGGCTGACGCGCTTGGCGAATTCATCGCCGACAAGCAGTTGAGGCGGGTCCGTTGGGCAACCCTGGCCCCACTGCTGCGCATGGCCAGGCGGTCCGAGGCACCCGGCGAGCACGAAGAGAACGGCGATGCGGATGAAGACCTGCAGGACTGGGACGATACCTCCCGCCTATCCGAGAACGCAAGCACCTTCCCCCGCGAACAGTTCCTGGCTTCGGGGCTTCTCCTGGAGAGCCTGGAGCAGGCTGCGACGAAAGATCCGCACGCACATCAGGTGCTGGCTGCCTTGTTCCGTTGCAGCAAGCCCAATACCTACCTCTACGAGGAGTCGCAAAAGGGACGCCAGCTCACCGCCAGTGAACGCGGCTGGGTCGAGCAGTACCTGCTGCTGGCGCCCCGGTACGCCCGCTACGAGGCGCACTTGAAGGCTGCCGCCGAAGCTGGTGTGCGCGCCGCCGCGCTGGAGTACGGAGTGGCCTTCGAGCGCCCGGAGTTCATCACGTTGGCCGAACGCCTGAACGGCGACGTCGACCCCGAGCAGATGGCACGGGTGGCAACGAGCCTCGAAGCCCGCACCCGGTGGCTGCGCCGGGCGGCCGAAGCGGGCTCTCACCGGGCATTGGAAGACCTTGCCGATCTCGGCGACCCATGGGCGCAAGAACGCGTGGCGCCCCTGGCCGGCCTGCACTGGTTGCGAGACGCTGCAGAGCGTGCCCTCGCCGAAGGCGATCCGGTGCGTGCCTGGATCTGGCAATACGTGGCGCTGGCGCGCGGTGAGGACCTGACGCTCTCCACGCTGGCGGCCCGCCACGACGGCGGATCGAACGATGGCGAGTTCTACGACAGCGACTTCGGCGGGCCGCTGTACGTCGATGGCGACGAAGGACTTGCGCTACCTGAACTCGAACGCAACCAGCACGGCGAGGCGCAGGCGAAGGCCCAGGCTATCCTGCGCGCTTGAACGAGTTGGCATCGTAGGAATACGATGCCAAGCCGAAAACACAGACCCGAACCAGTAGCAGGACAATGCGACCATCGCTTCGCAGTCCTCCGTTGCCATGCCCGTCCACTTCGCCATGCTCCAGCTGTTCGATTCCGCCGAGGGCAGTCTCGCCGAGATCGAGCTGTCGCACCCGGACATGCCGAACGGCGAACGCCGCTGGCTCTGGATCGAGCCCAACTGGGTGACGCTGTTGCTCCCCATGATTGAAGGCACGGCCACGATGCGCGTGTTCGACGGTGCAGTCCTGACGCTCAACGGACTGCGAGGCGAGCTGCGCTGGCACAACGGAGGGCAAAACGCTCTATTGTCTGCCCCCGATGCCTCGCTGCGCCCCGAGTTCCGACGGCTGGTTCATCAGCACCTGAACTGAAAACCACTTCAGGTTCGGAGGCCAAAGACGTTCGCTCTCACTCGCCCCTTTGGTTATCCCGCCGCCCCCTGATCATCTGGGCCAGTGCCCTGAAAAACGGTTGCGCCGCACACATCGCAACGTTCTCACGGTTGTCCCAGGCACTTTGGATCCCGATCAGCCGATAGTCATAGGCGGAACCCTGTGGCGGCAGCCGTGTACCGAAGACAGGACCCCCGCTCATTCCGCCAATATCGAACTGTCGTTCCCATTCCGCGACGGACTCGAAATCGACCCTCGCGAATAGACGTGAATGCTTTGTCGGCAACAAGTCGCCAGGGCGTTCAGGCAGGTGCATCACGCGCACCGTGACATGGCTTTTCAGGGAAGGCCGGTCATGACTCAGGGTTGCGAACTGGGTTGGCAGGCCGACCAGCGTCCAGAACGAAAACTCCTCCAGATCCTCCGAGTCCCACTGCTCCTTCCGGACCGGAACGATGCCGCTCTTTTCGAGCGCGATCGACGCCATCGGATCCAAGAGGTACGCCCCGTAGTCCAGTCCATCCTCATGGAAGAAGAGGATGTCCTTATCGAGGTTCACGTCCACCGGGTATGCAGGGAACCCGTGGTCAGAGACCATCGAATCATCGATGGCCCAATCCGACAGGATCGAACCCAGCGCGACGGCTTGTCTCAGTTCTTCAAAGACATGCCCGGCCGTGATGGCGAGCAGGACGCCCTCAACATCGACCACGAAAGCGCTGAAGTTGTAGCGCTTCGGCTTTCCGCCATTGGACTCCCTGGCATGCTCACCGGAGTCCACGCAGGTCAGGTTGATGTAGTGCCGATGAAGGTTGTTCAAGTCTTAGTGATTCAGAATCAGTTCGTCCGCCACTGCTATCTCCTCTCAACGCCACCGCACTCAGCCACGATTCACGTTGCCAGGCCCCAGGTACTCCAGGGAGAATTTGCCGAGATCGTTGGTAGAGGTCGCGACGATCAAACCCATGGAACTGGGCGTCCAGCCGAGCGTCCCGACCTCCCGGAAGTCGGCCGTGAACACGCTTCGCTCCTTCCCCGGCCCGCCGCCAAGGCGCAATGGCGTGCCGGGTGGCATCGGGACGCCTTGCCACGTGATGGGACTCGTGTATTCGGTTGCGGCCCACGCTTGCACAGCCTGCGCGCCACCGGGGCCGTGGAAATCGAGCCACAGCGCGTGCGATTCCGGCGTTGGCCAGTTTGGCGCTGCGGACAATGCCTGCACTTCCTCCGAAGCAAGCCAAGCCATCAGGCCGCGCATCGAATCGAAGTTCGCCCCAGTGGAAGTGACGGCCTGGATGGCTGCCAGCCGCGATCCGAAGCCCGCCTGAATCAGGATTGCGGCAGCGACCACCAGCGTTCCCGTTTCCAGCGCTGCAACTGCATGCGCCCGCGGGTAGTCGGACAGCTTGACCTCATCCGAGAACAGATCTTCATGCGCCTCGGCACGCACCCGGACGGCCTCCATCGCCCAAGGCAGGTTGTAGACGAAGGCTTGCTCAATGAACTGGACGGACTGGTCGTTGTCCCCAGACGGGGCCCCGGACACCGGTTCCCCGAGAAGCCAGCGTCTAACAGGCCGTTGAAAAAGTGGGCATCGAACGCATCAGGGACGCTGTTTTCGAAGAAACGAGTGGCCCAGACGCGTCTGCGCAGCGATTGCACCGGCCAATCTGGCCTGTTTGCAGGCCATCTCGCCCATTTCGGGCGCACGTATCCCCGGGCTCACGCATGATGCGCGTCCCACCAGCCGCCGATGCTGCCCATGCGCACCAGGTTGTAGGTGGCAAAGCACAGCAGCGCCTGACCCGTGAGCTTGGCCTGACCGATGAGCTTGGTCTTGGCCAGACCACCCACGGTCTTGATCCAGCCAAAGGCCTCCTCAATGCGCTTGCGCACCTTCTGACTGGTCTTGTAGCCCTCGTGTCGGGTGATCCGGGCATCCACCGCCGAGTGCTTGTCCTTGGCCGCTACGTGCGGCGTGACCTTGAGCTTTCGGCAGCCCTTGATGAAGGCCTTGCTGTCGTAGCCCTTGTCGGCCCCGACCGTAGCCCGCTTGTTCTTGTTGTCCCGACGCTTCAACATGGCCAGCGCCGCCTCGCGCTCGGCGGTGCCGCTGGCATGGGTGATCTCCACGTCCACGATCAACCCGTTGCGGTTTTCCATCAGGATGTGGCCCATGTGGCACAGGCGGGACTTGTCGCCCTGGCTCTTCTTGAACAGGCGGGCATCGGCGTCCGTGGTGCTGGCGTGGGTGTCGTTGCAGCGCTGCTGTCCTTTGAAGTCCACCTCGGGATTGCGCCCCTCAGTCGGGGTTTGGTCGTCGTCCCGGCGCTTGAAACTTTTGTGCGAGGCCCAGGCCTCGATCAGCGTGCCGTCCACGCTGAAGTGTTCGTCGCTGGTCAACTTCGCCCAATCGGCGGTGTGCTTGACCCGCTCGAAGAAGGCGCGGGCCAAGTCTTCGTTGAAGAGCCGCTCGCGGTTGGCGCTGAAGGTGGAGTGGTCCCAGACCTTGTCCTCGATGTTCAGGCCCACGAACCAGCGGTACAGCAGGTTGTAGTTGACCGCTTCGACCAACTGGCGCTCGCTGCGGATGGAGAACAGGATCTGCAGCAGCAGGGCCTTGAGCAGCATCTCCGGCGGCACCGAGGGGCGGCCCCGGCGGGCGTACACCGCGTCGAACTCGCGGTTCATCGTCGCCAGCAGCGCATCGACTGCGGCGCGCAGTTTGCGCAGCGGGTGTGTCGCCGGTACCCGCTCTTCAAGGCTGATGTAGCTGAACATCGCCCCCTGGAAGTCTTGGTTGCCTCTCATCGTCCTCGTCTGGGTTGTTCGCCGATGGCTTCAGATCGTACTGGCCGACGCCAGCGTCGGCGGGGGATTTTTCAACGGCCTGCTAAGCAAGGGCTTCCAGCCGTCGATCAATCTCTCCGGGCGGAACGGCGAGATGCCAAACGCGATCTCGGCGAAGGCCGTGATCGCCGCGACCGCCTCTTCCTGATCGCCGACGCCGATGTTAACGTTGGCCGCCAGCAGGAGGCGCTCCAACTCAGGCGCCCGTTCGTCCAGCGCCTTTCCGGCGGCCAGACCCACGCCGGCCAGGAAGTACCCCCGCCGCTGTGTGGGCGTGCTGTTGCGCCAGATGTACTTGGCGCGGGCGCGCAGCCCTGCCGGCAACAGTTTCTGAACATCTTCGTTGTAGCGCGCAAGGCGCCGCTGGAACAGCGAAGCCACCAAGATCTCATCAAGCTTGGCCTCGACTTCGGCGTCCAGCACGTAGGAATCGCCGAGCAAGCTGAAGATCGCGGTGTCCAGGCTTGCCAGATGCTGGTCCCATCGCTGCCTTGCGTCGCCGGCCTCTTCGGTCGACTCGGAGGCGAGCACCGGGAACTCCCACGCGGCCTGCCCCGCGACGTACTCGACCAGTTGGCCGGCGTCGCTGGACCCCAACCTTTTGCTCATCCGGCTGAGCAACGCTGCGACCAGCCGGAGCAGCCCGCTCTCCATCTCCCGACCCGCCTGGTTCGCGACCAGTTCCTGCCAGTCCTTACGCCGTTGCCGCATGTTATCGAACATCGGATAAAGCACCAAGCCTTCGACATCGATGTAAGCACGCCCAGCCCGGCCGACGACATTGCGGAATTCCGAGGCAGCGAGGAGATCACGGCCGCGCCTCACCCCACGAAAGACCAGCGAGGTCGCGGCGAGGTTGAGTCCCTGGGCCAAGGTCGGCGATGACACCGTGACGCGAAGCACGCCCTCCCGCAACAACCGTTCGACTTCCTTGCGGTAAGGCGTGGGCAGCGCACCGTGGTGGACCGCCACGCCCAATTTCAGGCACGCAAGGATGTCGTGATCGGGCCCGAACCATTCCGTGCCGACGGCCAGTGCCGTGGCCAGCGCGGAGACCGGTTGTGCGAGCATCGAGTCGATGTGGCCACGCTTGTGCATCTCGATGATGGTCGCGGCCAGAGGAAGCACCGAACGGCGCATCGGACAGAAGACGAGGACGGTTTGACCCTCTTCCACCAGACGCCACGCGGTTGCGATGCACAATTCCCCCTGGTCGGCCGGGAACAACTTTCTGGCGCGTCCGCGGGTCGGTCTCTTCGGAACCACGAACTTCGGGATGAAGGGCTTTTCGTCCCCCACGCTCACGTTGAGCTGAGCATGCTGGCCTTTCCATTCGACCTCGCCGAAGCGCAGCCGGGTCGGACGCCAGTCGTCCTTGATCAACCCGTCGGGCTGGTCGCGCGTCAACCAGGCGGCGAAGTCCTCCAATTGGTGTCCATCCGGCAAGATCGCCGAGAGGCACACGATGCGCCGCCCGGCTGCGTCCGAACGCCGTAGCAAGCGCTGAATCTGAGCCTCGTAGCGCACCTCGCGCTCGCCCAGGCCGATCATGTGGCCCTCATCGAGCACCACCAGGCCGACGTCGTCCAACAGCGTCGGATCGCTGCGTAGCGCGAAGTCGAGCTTCTCGGGCGTGGCCACGACGATGTCGGTCGAGCGCAAGGCGTCGACGTCCGCGCCGCTGGCGCCGATGCTGCCGTACAGGCTCGATACGGACTTTCCCAACGGGGCAAAGGTGCGCCGCAGGCCGACCTCGGTCTGTGCAGACAAGGCCCGGAGCGGTGTGACGAAGACGATGCGCTTGCCCCGCGCCAGGCAGGCCAGGATGCACAGCTCCGCGATGCGCGTCTTACCCGCGCTGGTGGGCAGCGACAGCACGAGGTTCGTGCCGGCGTCGAGCACACGCCGCGCCGCCTGGAGTTGTGACGGCCAGAGCTCGACCTCGGACTTGCTCCTGCGGTAGAGCGAGGCGATGAAGAGCTTGCGCAGCCGGGCCCAGTCGCCAATCTCTGCGCCGGGCGGCCCGGAAAGCGGCAGGATCTTGTGGAAGCTGGTCTCCCAGAGGCCCCCCAGCAGATGGATCGCCAGGCGGTGACACCACCAGGCGGGCACGAGCTCGAGCTCGCCGGCGGCCTCGAGGCCGCGCTGCAGGCGCTCGCGCGCGAGCGACAACAAGGCTTCGTCGCCGCGTTCCAGGGCCAGCATCGCGACCGCCAGCGCGGCCATGAAGTTGTCCTCCAGAGCGACAAGCACGGCGCCAATCCGCTCGTCGGTCGCCCCCGCGCCGTCCGTGTCGTCGCCATCGGCCAATGTGTCGGGCCGGTCCAGCGCGGCAACGACCGCACCCTCGCTCCCTTGGCCCGAGGCGAACCATGCGCCGACGTCCCCGGCCAGGCCGTCGAGATCGCGGAGCATCAGCTTCGCCAGCCCCTTTTCCATCGCCGAGAAATTTGCCTCGGCCAGCCCCTGGTGCAGCAGCGAGTAGGCCCTCGCCGAGAAACGACCCAGGTGATAGGCCGCAGCCGCGACGAGGCGGTGGAAGTCGCGCTCCGCGCTGGCTTCGCCCCGCGCAACTACGGCTTCGAGCGCTTCGGCGGCCACCTCGAAGCTCTTGCGGGCTGTCTCGGCGTCGCCGCCCATATCGACATACCGCAGGCCGTGCTGCAACAGCGAGTACCCGTAGGACAGCAAGTCGTCCGACAGCTCACTACCGAAGTTGGGCGCTTCCTCCGGTAGAGCACCGTCGCGCCAGATCATCGCGCGCGCCTGGCCGCGGGCAAGCAGCCTGGCCCTGAATCCGGGCACCACGGCAGCGTCGATGTTGGCTTTCAGTTCCTCGAGCGTCGCGGCCATTACTTGCCCACCTTGCCGATTGCCGCGAAGACCGCCTTGATGAAGTCCTGGTGCCTATCGACACGAAGACCGACGTAGTGCTGCGGCACGGGGCCGGCATAGGACTGCAGGTTGGTTTTCAGAAGCTTCAGCGGGTCGTTGCCCGAGAATGTGAACAGCATGTGCGAGACCTGGGAGACGCGGATGCCATCCTTGAGCTGAGCCTTGTCCAGCGCATCGCCGAGAAACGTGTCGCCGGCTTGGTTCAAGCGGTCAGCGACGAACGCGAGCGCATGCGGCGACGGGAGCCCGCTGTTGGCGCAGAGCGCCGCCCTGGCCTCGTCGATGACGGCCGTGCGCATTCCTGCCCGGCTCTTGACCTCCGCCTTGAGGATCTTCAGGCTGCCGCTTTTCGAGTCGAAGTTGAAGGCCAGCACGTCTTCACCGCGCATCGACATGTTGCGATGGTCCTTCCAGCGCAAACGCTTGATGCCGAGATTGAAGGGAGTGGCCTCGTAAACATAGGCGTTGCACAGGATCTCGCCCAGATCGCCGGAGCGGATGGATGCCTGCGTCGGAAGCTTCTGCTCGACATGGGCGGCAGCGGCCGGCTTGCCCAGCTTTCTCAGCAGATCCGCGACGCGTTTCGGATCCGTGTAGTAGCCTGGGACGGCTTTCGCGATCGCGCCAATCGCATGTGCCTGCCCTCCGGTAGCAATACCCAGCCCGCGCAACTTGTGCGTCTGAACGGACTCCTCGGTTGCCACGCACCACTTCGCGAACTCCATCATCTCCTCCCATTGTTCTTGGTGATCAGCCGATCTGGGAACGCCCCTCGCCCGCAAGTTTCTCGGGTTTGAACTACGGCGTCCCCTTGCCCGGCACGATGTCGACGCCAATCCGATCGGCCAGATTCAGCAACTGCGCATAGGTCTGTTCTTCCTTCAGCAAACTGCGCGAATCGCCGACCTGATGCAGCGCGCCTTTCGGAATTCGGTCGCCAAACAGCATCACCGCGCGAGCCGAATCGTCCTGCCGGGAGATCCAGGACAGCCCCTGGATTTCTGGGTGCTGAGCGTGGAGGGCCTCGGCCCAGCGGCGCGTCGCCGGATACTGATCCTTCTCGGTATCGATGAGTTGCTTGCATTGCGCACCCAGCTTGCGCAACGCAACGCTGCTGAGGTCGGCGAGCTTCAGTTCGCGCTTGACCTTGACTTCGGAGTGCAATTGCCCCTCCAGCTCGCGCTGGTCGTAGTGCTTGAAGCCGGGTGCATGGGATACATCGTGGAACACGGACTCCATGGAGGCCGCCTCGAACAGCCCCGTCGCCGACCAGCATGCGCGCCATCATCTGGGACACATGGTAGGGCGTGAAGAACTGCCCCGCCCGGTCATTGCCCAGTTCGAGCTGCATGTAGACTACTCCGAGCACGTCGCCCAGTCCGCCCGCGGCATAGCGCTGTTCCATCGCGAAGGTCAGGTGTCCCAGCATGCGTGGGAAGCTCTCGAATACGTCGCGCGGATACCTCTTCGCGATCTGCAGGTAGCGCGCCTCGCGTGCGTCGAACTGGCGCCGGTCCACCGCGTTGCTGAACGACAGGCAGGACAGCTCGACGAAATCCGAGAACACCTCGTGCGGGTTCCAGCGGTGAGCGGTCTTTCGGATCAGTTGCAGCAGTTCCTTGGTGTGGTCGGTACCGTCCAGGTCCATCGCCATCCTTTCGCACCCGCCCATGCGAGTCGTCCAGAACAGCATCCCGCCCGGCAGGGCCGGATCAACGGCACCGCCCGGCCGCCAGGCAGCAGCCGATGCGAGCCCCCAGCCTTCGGCCGCCAGCCAGGCAGGTGGCATAGCGCGATGGAAGCGCACCCGTGCCCAGTAGCGCCGTGCGCGGGCGCGCGCGGCCTTGCGGTGGTTGCGGCTGCCGCTCGGCATGGCCCGCCGGGCAAGTTCATCGTCTTTCAGCCAGTCTCCGTTCGGAAACACCTTACGGAGCCGTGCTCACCCTGCAAGGGCACATCTGCCAGCGTTGCTGCGGCGTCGTCCGGCCTACTCCACAAATGAAGGATTCAACAGATCGATCCCTGCCCCCTTGCACTTGATCCACGGGCCGCCGGGATGCTCCTGGCCATCCCAGGCCGCGAGCGCCGCAAGGGCATCGGCAGCATGCTCGTAGCAATACCGGCGCTCATATCCTTCAAAGTTCAGTCCGACCACGAGGCCGGTCGTGAAACTGAAGCGATGCAAGCCACACACAGCAGTGCCGATGACGCGGAGTTGAATGTAGCCTTGCGAAAGTAACCATCCCCCGGCAAAGCCGGGGGCATTCGGGATGTGAGCCGCTCAAAGCGGCTGTAAGGGGTCGCTAACGCGGCCCCTCATTCTTGGGGCCACCTATCGGTGGCTACTCACCTCCATAGACCGAGTTGGTCCAACCTCTCGTCTTCCTTCTCCTGGTTTCGGATGTACTCCCGTATCACCGCTTCGTCGCGTCCCACCGTCGAGACGAAGTACCCTCGCGCCCAGAAGTGCTGACCCACGAAGTTGCGCTTTCGCTCTCCGTACACCCGCGCAAGGTGGATTGCGCTCTTGCCTTTGATAAAGCCCACCACCTGCGACACCGAGTACTTCGGTGGGATCGACAGCATCATGTGCACGTGATCGGGCATCAGATGCCCCTCTTCAACCCTGCATTCCTTTTGCGCGGCCAACTTTCTGAATACCTCACCCAGGTGTTCGCGTAGCTGCTTGTACAGCGTTCGCCTTCGACACTTGGGGATGAAGACCACGTGATATTTGCAATCCCAGGCCGTGTGACTCAAACTTTCATACTTGTCCATCGTGTTTCTTCCTTTCGTTTGCTTGGCGGCTCACGATTGAAAGTCTCTACGGTGGACAACCTCCTGAAAAGTCAAACTTCTACTGCCTCCCCGGCAGAGCCGGGGGGCCTCCTTTTGGTAGCTAGCGAGCGGGCTCTGGAGCGCACCAAGCGCGCACCCCAGCGTCGGCTCGGGTTTTCAATCAGGTAATGTAGCAATGCCGCCAAGGCCAGGGTGAGGACGATGTTGGACAGCAGCGCCTGCCAGCCACGCCCCCCCAACGCGTCAATGGCAAAGATCATTCCCACATGGATGAGGTAGATGGGGTAGGAGATGTCACCCCGCCAGTGCAGGCAACCGGTGACGTTGTTATGGTGCGCCCCGCTCACCATTCGGGGACGATCCCTGCACGCCTAGCGCGCGAACACGAAGCGGCTGGAGGTGTAATAGTTGACCGCCATCCCCGCCAGGGAGCCGAAGGCCACGCCGAGCCAGGGCTGGCGCATGATCGCGGCGAAGGCCGGCAAGCCCGCCGATACCAAGCGAGCCCCACCCGGGGAGCAAGGCGTGTGGTCGTGGCTCAGCAGCCACCCGGATACGGTGGAGCGCGCCACCGAGCTGGAACGCGGCCATGCACCGCGTTGCGCTGCGCCTTGATCGAACGCCGCGATTTACTTCAGAATAATCAAAAACAATAGCGCACTGCGCTTATTTCATAAGCGCTGGCGCCTGTTTTCATGAAAAGTGTGAAGCGCGCCGATAAGCCGGATTCTGTGCACTGCGGTTGCCCGCAGC
>ERZ650306.134-NODE-134-length-40226-cov-8.631027_pt1 | contig 40226 bp, 34 predicted proteins | sample MGYA00376242_ERZ650306 | MGnify/ENA primary metagenome ERZ650306 (study PRJEB26733, sample SAMN07839244) | wastewater metagenome | biome: urban; feature: wastewater treatment plant; material: waste water | place: USA: North Carolina | collected 2016-03-31 ... | reverse complement strand
CATTTATTTCCTGTGGTTGTGCTTTCTTAGATATATGAAACTGTATGCTGTCAATGGTTCTTCCCTTTTTAATTTTGTCATACGTAACAGTGAAATGTGTATGTGCATTGATCTCTTCTAACGGTTTATTTAACACCTTCTTCGTAAAATTATTCATATCTTTGTATTCTGTGATTGTATCAGTGATCTCTCTTAAATCTACTAATCTAATAATTGGATTTTTGTACTCATACAGTTGTTTTTGAGTTCTTTCACCTTTTTTAAGATATGTTTGGTACTGATTATAGTACATAGTCAACCATTTATATAATATGATTGAGTATTTGCTATTTAACTCCCTGATATCTGTAATTGCATATTGTGTATACTTGTCTAATTCAGTTAAGTAAGGCATTATTTCTCTGTGAAACTCAATTTTTACCTCATCATTATAATCAGTCCATTCAACAAAAGGAATAGGTACGATATTTTTGAATTTAAAACCTTTACCTTTTTCTTCTTTAATTGAGAAAAAAGCCTGTTTTTGCATAACTTCAATAGCTTTTTTAAAACGACTATGCTTGTCATTATCAGAGACATCAAAAAAAGAAAATAATTCTCTTTTAGATAAAAGTACGATATTATCCTTTGGTGGATTTTTAGCATCAATATATGAAACTGCTAATTCAAAAATTTTCAAAGGTGTCTTATCCATTTTTGCAATACTCGTTATTAAATCATTATGCTCTGCAACTTTTCGATTTTCTAGTTCAGGCACTTTGTCATTTTTTCCTTGTTTTGATATAATAGTCATAGAAATACGTTCCTTTACGTGTTTTTATTAGTAGCATAGATAAATTGATTTAGCCGTCATTTTTCTATGCTTTTATCATACCAAAAAAGCGGTACCTTGTAAATACAAAGGTACCTTTAAACACAGTTTTTTGTACCGCTATACACAGTTTTTTGTACCGCTATACACAGTTTTTTGTACCGCTATAATCTTGTAATCGTGCGCTATTACTAACTTTTCACGTGTCCAAAAGAACAAAAGATAAAAATATATATAAGATAAATAAAGATAGGCTTCGCCTATTTTTTATTTTTTAAAATATGGGTAAATATTTGACATTAATATTAAAAGTGCTAGAATAGTGTTAGTTAAATTAACTAACACTATTTACAAAGAGGTGTCTATATGATTGAAATTGACCCTTTAATTGATTACTCAAAAGAACAGCGCAGGGCAATTGCTTTTATCGACATGAAATCATTCTATGCAAGTGTAGAGTGTGTTGAAAGGGGTTTAAATCCTCTGTCTACATCACTATGTGTCATGAGTGGTGCAGACAACTCAGCAGGTCTGATACTAGCAAGTTCGCCAACCTTTAAGAAGGTTTTTGGTAAAGACAATGTTGGTAGAAGTAGAGACCTACCCTTTTATACCAACAATCGAAAATTCAACTATCAAAATTATTATCGTACAGCTCCACGTGATTGGCTAAATAAAGTTAATCCCCCCTCAAAAAGTGAGGTAGCATTTATAGAGTCTTGGGCAAAGAGAACAGAAATTGTACCTCCGAGAATGTCAAAATACATTGAGAAAAACATTGAAATTCAACATGCTATTCAAAATTTTGCATCTCCTGAAGATATATTTTGGTATTCGATTGATGAGGGGTTTGTTGATTTAACAAGTTCTCTAAACTACTTTTATGATAAAGCGTTGCCTGCTGAAGTAAAGCTCGATAGATTATCAAGAGAAATTCAATTAGCTATTCTCAATCAAACTGGCATCTATTCAACAGTTGGTATGAGCATTGGCAATCCATTACTTGCTAAACTTGCACTTGACAATGAAGCCAAACACAATAGTAATATGCGTGCTTTTTGGACTTATGAAAACATACCCGATAAAGTCTGGAAAATTAAATCCTTAACTGACTTCTGGGGGATCAATACTCGTACTGAAAAAAGACTGAATAAATTAGGTATCAAGTCAGTCTATGATCTCGCACATTGTAGCCCTGCGTTATTAAAAAAAGAGTTTGGTGTCGTTGGAGTTCAATTATTCTTCCATGCCAATGGTGTTGATGAGTCTACAGTCTATGAGCCTTATCATGCTAAGTCAAAGTCAATTGGCAACTCGCAAGTCTTGCCCAGAGATTATGCTGATCAAACTCAAATTGAGTTGGTTATCAAAGAAATGACTGAGCAGGTCTCTATCAGACTAAGAAAAGCCAAAAAGCAGACAACTGTTGTTAGTCTGTATGTCGGTTATGCTTATTCTGAAAATAAACGAGGGCTACATATTCAAAAGAAAATAGAAGTCACGAACAGCATTGCTGTGTTAAGTGATCAGATCATGTCATTATTCAGAGCGGGTTATTCTGGTGGTAGTGTGAGACGATTAGGCATTTCATTTGGTGGGCTATGCAGTGAAGAAGTCAAACTAATTTCTTTATTTGACACCTTTGATAAAAAAGCAGCCAAGACAGAAACACTTCAGGGAGCAATAGACGAGATAAGAAAACAGTATGGATTTTTGGCTTTACAAAAGGCAACTTCACTACTTGATGGATCAAGAGTAGTAGCAAGAAGTAAACTTGTTGGAGGTCATTCAGCAGGTGGATTGGACGGTTTAAAATGACAAGAGTAGATAGATCATATAGCCCCTACAAAGAGGTTCGAGAATATCAAGACAGGGCTATGATGAAGTGGCAGGGTTTTTATTTATCTGAACATACAACAGCTATGAAAGATGATAAAGCCCCAAAAAAATACTTTGCAATCAAAGTGATTGGTTATTTGATATAAAAAAACGAGATATTCAAATCTCACTTTTCTGTTGGTAATGGATATATGTTTGTATCGTATTTATAAAGATCAAAATTAAATGTACCTCAAAAAACAATGATATGGATTGATGGCTGATTTATTTGTCAGCAAATAAATCAGATTTTAATCCTTTAAATAAATCATTTGGGTTCATTTCTAAAGCAGTACATATTAATAAATAAGTGTAAATTGTGGGCTTTATAGCTTTTCCATTTTCCACTCGACTTAAGGGCACCTCTAATAACTACCAATTAATTCACCTCTAAATGAAAGAGGTGAATTAATTGGTAGTTATTAGAGGTGCCCTAAATATATTGAGTCTAGTGATCTACCTGAAGTTGCTATCGACAATAGCCCTAAAAAGCCTTTTCAGTACTATCTTGCATCATATGAATATGATCATATTAAACAAGGAAAAACGTTCCTAGGCGACACAAGAGGGCTTTCTGAGGACACTATCACAACTTTTCGTTCTAAAGGGGTGTTAGCCCAAGCTAGGCTAAAAGGTTCTGATGGTATATTTGAACCTGTCCTTGTCTTTAAATTTTTAAATAAAGATAAAAAAATCATTGGCTGTAGTCTGCAAGGTATTCACGAAAACTACTTACGACATGAACATGGTCGCCTTAAAAAGGTGCTTGGTGATGGTTCTACTGGTCTTAATATTGACGTTGGCACACCTGAACGACTTATATTTCTTGAAGCTCCTATTGACTTAATGAGCTACTATGAGCTTAATAAAAATCGACTAGAAAACGTAAGACTTGTTTCAATGGACGGTTTAAAAGATACTACTATTTCAAGGCATCTATACGAACTTTTAGATGAAAAAGAGGGGCTTACAGATATTAACCTTGATGATGCCAAAAAATTACTCCCTATTTTAGCAAATACAAACTTCTTTGATTTGGATGCTAATCGTGAGTTGATCACTTTAGCTGTAGATAATGACAAGGCAGGTCTAGGCTTTATTGAAAAGTTAAAAAGCAAAAATATTAAATTCGATATTGACTTGCCACCGCTTGAAAACAATCAAGAAAAAATGGACTGGAACGATTTTTTGAAACAAAAAAAAGCCCTTGACCTAAGCCAAGAGCCTAACATTGGGAGCGGGACTTTTAACCGCACTTCGAGTTCTTTAGACAGTCAAGCTGTCAAGGAAGTACCCCAACCTGTTGAACAAGTTCAACCTACTTTTCCTACCAATGCTCAATTACATTTTAGCATTACTAACCCTCAAAAGTCAATAAGAAAGCCCAGCTACTACAAAGCAAAACCTAAAGATTTGACAAAAATAAATAGATACGCATCTGTTATTCAAGACTCAGCTAAATGGTATGAAGATACTCTAGCAGGGTCTAAAATATCTTATTTGTATCTTGATCAAAATAAACCTGAAATACTAAAAGAAGAAAGTATACAATTATCGGATAAATCTTTTGACTCTGAATTTCCTAGTGAAGTGTCAGAAGAAAAATCAGTATCAGATATGATCCTTGAAAAAGATACAAAAGGTTTATCAGAGCATATGAAAAAAGGCATCAAAAATTATTTACAATCTGATCAGTATGCAACATTTTTAAAAGCTATGGGCAAACTTCACAACTATTCGCCTAAAAACATTCAGCTTCTTTTATCACAAAATAAAATGTTGTTATCATTGATAATGATACGTTCAAACAACAGCACCCAAATTTTGACGAATTAGTGAAACTCTATGAAAAAGACGTAGTAAAACATGCAACATCCTATTCTAATCAGCTGGTAAAGCTTAATTAGGTTATATAAGCTTGAAAATAAAGGGTTTGTCCAATATGGACAAGCCTTTTTCTTATGTTTTGCCACAGATTTGCCACACTTATTGTGTAAGAGTATCAAGGATAGGTATAATTTGATCCTTTGTTTTTTTAGTGATGTGCAAATAAATTTCTGTTACACGACTACCTCTAGAATGCCCTACACGGTCTTGAATTGCTTCTAGGGGTATTCCTTGCTTTGCTAAGAAACTAATATGCGTATGACGGAATATATGGGTCGTAATATGTTTATTAAAACTAAGTTTATTATCAATATCAATTCCTGCTCGTTTTGGATTACCTTTTCGATTTAATTTTCCATTTTCAGGTGAGTTGATGGTCATAAAGAGTGTCATCAAGGTCAAAAACAATATTTTTATAAGTCATAATTCTAGTCCGCTTTTAAAATAGTAGTGTACTGGCTAAATTCCTCTAAGTGTTGAGGGCTAATCTGGTTATCTGTAATGATGGTATCGAGTTGATCTAGATTATAGAAGTTAAAGAAATCGTATCGATCGAATTTAGTACTGTCTACTAATAAAAATTTTTCTACAGCATTGTCTAGGGAAAGTTGTTGAATCACACCTTCCTTGTCACTATATGTAGCAATAGAATTATGGGTAACAGCATTTGCACTAACAAAAGCTTTGGCAAATCTCATTGCTTTTAAATTTGTCGAAGCCATTGAACCTACAAAAGCTCCAGTTATTTCTCTATATTCACCGCCAAGAAGCAATAAATCAATGGTTTCGCTATCATTTAGAATCAAGAACACAGGGAGACTATTTGTAATGACACGAATTTTATAACCTTTACGACCTTTCAATTCTAATGCCAGTTGTTCAAGTGTAGTTCCGGGTCCAATAAAAATAGTATCGCCATCTTTGATTAAAGAGCAGGCTTTTTTAGCAATGTCAATTTTTTCTTTTGTATTTAGACTTTTCTTCTCGATATGTGTCTTTTCAAGTGTCTTTTCAAGTGTCTTTTTAGAGGAAAGCAATTGTGCACCACCATGAGTACGTGTTAAAAGTCCATCAGCTTCTAGAGCATCAAGGTCTCTACGGGCTGTCATATCGGAAATATCTAGTTCATCTATTATTTCTTTTGTGGTTATGGTCCCATCAATCCTTAACATATCTAAAATTTTTTCTAATCGTAGTTTTTTGTTCATATGAAGACTCTTCTCTCATAAAGTAATTTTTTCCCAAAGATAATTCTCTTTTAATTGTATCATAAAAAAAAATGTTTTCAAGGTAAAACAAACAATTTCAAACAAAAAAACGTTAGATGATGAAATAAGAACAGAGGATTGACGTATATTAGCTTAGGTCAGATTTTGTATAAGACGAAAATAAAGTAGGACCTCTTAATCAGTAAGTTATAGAAAGTAAAAGACTTTTGTAATACTTGAATAGATATTTCACGTCCATTTTGTGATGGATTAAATGAACAAAAATGAACAATAATTTAACGGTGTTATCTATTTTTAAAAAAAACAAATAAAAAAAACAAAAAATAAACAAAAAGCGTTGCTTTTTGTTTGGATGTTTGATATTATATAAATAAAGAGATGATGAAAGCGTTATCTCGAACATTTTGCAAAATATTTTCTATTTCTACGTAGCATTTATTTCTAAAATTTAGGAGGTAGTCAAAATGGCTATTGTTGTTGGTGCAGATCTCAAAGGTACGAGATTAAAAGATGTTGTGAAAAATTTTCTTGTAGAAGAAGGTTTTGAGGTAATTGATGTGACTAAGGACGGACAAGATTTTGTTGATGTTACCTTGGCAGTTGCCTCTGAAGTAAATAAAGATGAGCAAAACTTAGGTATTGTAATTGATGCTTATGGAGCTGGTCCATTCATGGTAGCAACTAAAATTAAAGGTATGGTTGCAGCAGAAGTTTCAGATGAACGCTCAGCTTATATGACACGTGGACATAACAATTCACGAATGATTACGGTTGGCGCTGAAATCGTCGGTGATGAGCTTGCTAAAAACATCGCTAAAAGTTTCGTCAATGGTAAATATGATGGCGGACGTCATCAAATCCGAGTAGATATGCTTAACAAGATGTGTTAAGAAAAGGAGTTAAAAAATGAGAATCGCAATTGGATGTGACCACATTGTCACAGATGTAAAAATGGCAGTATCAGAATTCTTGAAATCAAAAGGATATGAGGTACTTGATTTCGGAACATATGACCACGTACGTACTCACTACCCTATCTATGGTAAAAAAGTCGGTGAAGCAGTAGTAAGTGGTCAAGCAGACTTGGGAGTATGTATCTGTGGTACAGGTGTCGGCATTAACAATGCAGTCAATAAAGTTCCAGGTGTTCGCTCAGCGTTGGTTCGTGATATGACGTCAGCTCTATATGCTAAGGAAGAACTTAATGCGAATGTTATCGGTTTTGGTGGAATGATTACTGGTGGTCTTCTTATGAATGACATCATTGAAGCTTTCATTGAAGCTGAGTACAAACCAACAGAAGAAAATAAAAAATTGATTGCAAAAATCGAACACGTTGAAAAACATAATGCACATCAAGCAGATGAGGATTTCTTTACAGAATTCCTTGAAAAATGGGACCGTGGTGAGTACCACGATTAAGGTATAACCAATGATTCTGACAGTCACACTAAATCCTTCAGTAGACATCTCTTATCCTCTAGAAACATTGAAAATTGATACAGTGAATAGGGTGAAAGATGTTAGTAAGACAGCTGGTGGAAAAGGCTTAAATGTTACTAGAGTCTTGTATGAATCTGGTGATAAAGTTACTGCTACAGGTTTCTTAGGTGGTAAAATTGGTGAATTTATTGAAAGCGAATTAGAACAATCTCCTGTTAGTCCAGCTTTTTATAAAATCTCAGGAAACACTAGAAACTGTATTGCTATCTTACACGAGGGTAACCAAACAGAAATTTTGGAACAAGGACCAACAATTTCTCATGAAGAAGCAGAAGGCTTTCTTGACCACTATAGCAATCTTATTAAACAATCAGAAGTTGTGACAATTTCAGGAAGTTTACCTTCAGGACTTCCCAACGATTATTATGAAAAACTTATCCAACTTGCTTCGGATGAAGGAGTAGCAGTCGTTTTGGATTGTTCAGGTGCACCTCTTGAAACAGTTCTAAAATCGTCGGCTAAACCTACTGCCATCAAACCTAATAATGAGGAACTTTCACAGTTGCTTGGAAAAGAAGTAACAAAAGATATTGAAGAACTTAAAGACGTTCTTAAAGAGTCACTTTTTAGTGGTATCGAATGGATAGTGGTCTCATTAGGTCGAAACGGTGCCTTTGCAAAACATGGTGATGTTTTCTATAAGGTAGATATTCCTGATATCCCAGTTGTTAATCCAGTCGGATCAGGGGACTCAACGGTAGCTGGTATTGCATCAGCTTTAAATAGTAAAAAAAGTGACGCTGACTTATTAAAACATGCGATGACATTGGGTATGTTAAATGCTCAAGAAACAATGACAGGGCATGTGAATATGACTAATTACGAAACACTAAACTCACAAATTGGAGTAAAAGAGGTATAAAAATGATACTTACAGAACAGAAACGCAAATCTTTGGAAAAACTTTCAGATAAAAACGGTTTTATCTCAGCTTTGGCATTTGACCAACGTGGTGCTTTGAAACGTTTGATGGCACAGTATCAAGATACAGAACCAACTGTAGCTCAAATGGAAGAACTAAAGGTTTTGGTTGCTGATGAACTTACAAAATACGCTTCTTCAATGTTGCTTGACCCTGAATATGGACTTCCAGCAACAAAAGCATTGGATAAAGAAGCAGGTCTTCTTCTTGCCTATGAAAAAACAGGTTATGATACATCAAGTACAAAACGTTTGCCTGACTGCTTGGATGTTTGGTCTGCAAAACGTATCAAAGAGCAAGGCGCTGATGCCGTTAAGTTCTTGCTTTACTATGATGTAGACAGCTCAGATGAACTTAACCAACAAAAACAAGCTTATATTGAACGTGTTGGTTCTGAATGTGTCGCTGAAGATATTCCTTTCTTCTTGGAAATCCTTGCTTATGATGAAGAAATCTCAGATGCAGGTTCTGTTGAATATGCAAAAGTGAAACCTCGCAAAGTCATTGAAGCGATGAAAGTTTTCTCTGATCCACGCTTTAACATTGATGTTCTTAAAGTAGAAGTACCAGTTAACGTTAAATATGTCGAAGGTTTTGCTGATGGTGAAGTGGTTTACAGTAAAGCTGAAGCTGCTGACTTCTTTAAAGCACAAGAAGAAGCGACTAACCTTCCATACATCTACCTAAGTGCAGGTGTATCTGCTAAATTGTTCCAAGAAACATTGCAATTTGCTCACGACTCAGGTGCCAAGTTTAATGGTGTGCTTTGTGGACGTGCTACTTGGGCAGGATCTGTAGAACCTTACATCAAAGAAGGTGAAAAAGCAGCACGTGAATGGTTGCGTACTACTGGATTCGAAAATATTGATGAACTTAACAAAGTTCTTGTTAAAACAGCTAGTCCATGGACTGATAAAGTATAGTAAAAACATAAAACGGAGGATATGTTGTGAACAGAGAAGAGATGACTCTCTTAGGGTTTGAAATTGTTGCTTATGCTGGAGATGCTCGCTCTAAACTTCTGGAAGCGCTTAAAGCGGCTGAAAATGGTGATTTCGCTAAGGCAGATAGTCTTGTAGTAGAAGCAGGAAGCTGTATTGCAGAGGCTCACAATTCTCAGACAGCTATGTTGGCTCGAGAAGCTTCTGGGGAGGAACTTCCATACAGCGTTACCATGATGCATGGTCAGGACCACTTAATGACTACTATCTTATTAAAAGATGTGATTCATCACCTCATAGAATTTTATAAAAGAGGAGCAAAATAATGAATAAACTAATTGAACTTATTGAGAAACGGAAACCATTCTTTGAGAAAATCTCTCGAAACATCTATCTTCGTGCTATTCGTGATGGATTTATCGCTGGTATGCCAGTCATCCTTTTCTCATCTATCTTTATCCTTATTGCCTATGTCCCAAATGCTTGGGGATTCCACTGGTCAAAAGACATTGAGACCTTCTTGATGACTCCTTATAGCTATTCGATGGGTATCCTAGCATTCTTTGTTGGTGGTACTACCGCTAAAGCTTTGACGGACTCAATGAACCGTGACCTACCTGCGACCAATCAGATTAACTTCTTATCTACGATGCTAGCGTCTATGGTAGGGTTCCTTTTGATGGCAGCTGAGCCTGCAAAAGAAGGAGGCTTCTTGTCAGCCTTCATGGGAACAAAAGGTCTTTTGACAGCATTTATTGCAGCCTTTGTGACAGTTAATGTTTACAAGGTCTGTGTGAAAAATAATGTTACTATTCGTATGCCTGAAGAGGTTCCACCAAATATCTCTCAAGTATTTAAAGACTTGATTCCATTCACTGTATCGGTTGTTCTCCTTTATGGACTTGAACTCATTGTTAAGGCAACTCTTGATGTAACCGTTGCAGAATCAATCGGTACCCTTATTGCTCCTCTCTTCTCAGCTGCAGATGGTTACCTTGGAATTACACTTATCTTTGGTGCTTATGCCTTCTTCTGGTTTGTTGGTATCCACGGTCCTTCAATTGTCGAACCAGCAATCGCTGCTATCACTTATGCCAATATCGATACCAACTTGCATCTTATCCAAGCTGGACAACATGCAGATAAAGTTATCACTTCTGGTACTCAAATGTTTATTGTTACCATGGGTGGAACAGGAGCTACATTGATTGTTCCATTCTTGTTCATGTGGATTTGTAAATCAGAACGTAACCGTGCCATCGGACGTGCCTCAGTTGTTCCAACATTCTTTGGGGTTAATGAGCCAATCTTATTTGGTGCACCAATCGTATTGAATCCGATTTTCTTTATACCGTTCATTTTCGCTCCGATTGCCAACGTTTGGATCTTTAAATTCTTTGTTGACACATTGAACATGAACTCATTCTCTACCAACCTTCCATGGGTTACTCCTGGTCCGTTGGGAATTGTACTCGGTACTAACTTCCAAGTTCTAGCATTTATCTTAGCCGGACTCTTGATAGTTGTTGATACTATCATTTATTACCCATTTGTTAAGGTATACGATGAACAAATTCTTGAAGAAGAACGTTCTGGTAAAACAAACGATGCTTTTAAAGAAAAAGTAGCTGCAAACTTCAATACTACTAAAGCAGATGCCGTTCTTGGAAAAGCAGGCGTTGCTAAAGAAGATGTAGCAGCAAACAATAATATCACAAAAGAAACTAATGTCCTTGTTCTTTGTGCAGGTGGAGGTACAAGTGGCTTGCTTGCCAATGCCTTGAACAAAGCAGCAGCAGAATACAATGTTCCAGTCAAAGCGGCAGCGGGTGGTTACGGTGCTCACCGTGAAATGTTGCCAGAGTTTGACTTGGTTATCTTGGCTCCACAGGTCGCTTCAAACTTCGATGATATGAAGGCTGAAACAGATAAATTGGGCATTAAACTTGCAAAAACTGAAGGAGCTCAATATATCAAATTGACACGTGATGGACAAGGTGCTCTTGCATTTGTTCAACAACAGTTTGATTAATAAATTTGTAAAAGTTATTTGAGACGAGATTATTCTTTCAGTTCCTTATAATATTGTTAACCATATCATTGCATTTCATTTCCTTGGTTTCCGGAACTCAGAATATCGTTTCAAATGCTTTTTTTGAAAGGATTTATAGATATGACTAAAACACTTCCTAAAGATTTTATTTTTGGTGGTGCTACAGCTGCTTATCAAGCAGAAGGTGCGACTCACACGGATGGTAAAGGCCCAGTTGCATGGGATAAGTATCTTGAAGACAATTATTGGTACACAGCAGAGCCTGCAAGTGATTTTTACCATAAATATCCTGTTGATTTAGAATTAGCTGAAAAATATGGCGTTAATGGTATTCGTATTTCAATTGCCTGGTCTCGTATTTTCCCAACTGGCTATGGCGAAGTAAATGAAAAAGGTGTTGAATTCTACCATAATCTTTTTGCCGAGTGCCACAAACGTCATGTTGAGCCATTCGTGACTTTGCACCACTTTGACACACCAGAAGTTCTTCACTCAGATGGAGATTTCTTAAACCGCGAAAATATAGAACACTTTGTAGATTATGCCGCTTTCTGTTTTGAAGAGTTCCCAGAAGTAAACTACTGGACAACTTTCAATGAAATTGGCCCAATTGGAGATGGTCAATACTTGGTTGGTAAATTCCCTCCAGGCATTCAATATGATCTTGCCAAAGTCTTCCAATCACACCACAATATGATGGTTTCTCATGCACGTGCTGTGAAATTGTATAAAGATAAAGGTTATAAAGGCGAAATTGGTGTAGTACATGCGTTGCCAACCAAATACCCTTATGATCCAGAAAATCCAGCAGATGTTCGTGCCGCTGAGTTAGAAGATATCATCCATAACAAATTTATCTTGGATGCAACCTACCTTGGACACTATTCAGATAAAACGATGGAAGGGGTCAACCACATCCTAGCTGAAAATGGTGGAGAACTTGATCTTCGTGATGAAGACTTCCAAGCACTTGAAGCAGCTAAAGATTTGAACGATTTCCTTGGTATCAATTACTACATGAGTGATTGGATGCAAGCCTTTGATGGTGAGACTGAAATCATTCACAATGGTAAGGGTGAAAAAGGAAGTTCTAAGTACCAGATTAAAGGTGTTGGTCGCCGAATCGCACCAGATTATGTGCCTAGAACGGATTGGGACTGGATTATTTATCCTGAAGGCTTGTATGACCAAATCATGCGAGTGAAAAATGATTATCCAAACTACAAGAAGATTTACATCACTGAAAACGGTCTTGGATACAAAGATGAGTTTGTAGATAATACCGTTTATGATGATGGTCGTATTGATTACGTGAAGAAACACTTGGAAGTTTTATCAGACGCAATTGCGGATGGTGCAAATGTTAAAGGTTACTTCATGTGGTCACTTATGGATGTCTTCTCATGGTCAAACGGATACGAAAAACGTTATGGACTATTCTATGTAGACTTTGACACGCAAGAACGCTATCCTAAGAAATCAGCTCATTGGTATAAGAAAGTAGCAGAAACTCAAGTGATAGAGTAATATTACTTGAAAATGTAAAAAATTGTTATCCGATACTTTAGAAAAAGTACAACACTTATTTAGACCAGGCTTTGAAAAGGTATATATTGTTAGTTTCGAAGACTGTCCTATGATTCCTGAGCTTGAAGCTACCCCGTTGCTAAAATGTGGTAAATGGTATGTTTCAACTGGAAAAGAGTGGATTTGCCATTCTGATTTAGAGTTATCAGCATTTGAATGGGAATTTTTACAATCACTCGATGTAGAAATACGTGAGACTATTCACTTTGAGGTAAATTATTTGCCTTTCCAATAATAAAAAGAAAGGAATTAGTTGTGACTATCGAATTAAAAAACGAGTATCTTACTGTTCAGTTTAAAACACTTGGTGGTCAACTGACTTCGATTAAAGACAAGGATGGGATAGAGTATCTCTGGCAAGCTGATCCAAATTATTGGAATGGACAGGCGCCTATTCTATTTCCTATCTGTGGTAGTTTACGAAATGATTGGGCTATTTATAGACCTCAAGAAAGCCCCTTTTTTACAGGTCTTATTCGTAGACATGGTTTTGTTCGAAAAGAAGAATTTATTCTGGAAGAAGTCAATGATAATAGCGTGACCTTTAGTATTAAACCAAATGCTGAGATGCTTGATAATTACCTATATCAGTTTGAACTGAGAGTTGTTTATACCTTGAATGGTAAATCAATTAGAACCGAATTTCAGGTAACGAACTTGGAAATTGAAAAAACAATGCCTTACTTTATTGGAGCCCATCCAGCATTCAATTGTCCTTTAGTAGAAGGTGAAAACTATGAGGATTATTATATTGAATTTAGTGAGGTTGAGTCTTGCTCGATACCAAAGAGTTTTCCTGAGACAGGATTATTAGATTTGCAAGATAGGACACCTTTTTTGGAAAATCAAAAGATTCTCGATTTGGACTACTCACTTTTTTCCCATGATGCCATTACACTTGACCAGCTCAAGTCTCGTAGCGTAACGCTTCGGTCAAGGAAGTCTGGTAAAGGTCTTCGAGTAGATTTTGATGATTTTCCGAACTTGATTCTGTGGTCTACAACTAATAAAAGTCCATTCATTGCTTTGGAACCTTGGAGTGGTCTCTCCACTTCACTTGAAGAAGGTAATTTCTTAGAAGATAAAAGACAGGTAACGAAAATTTCACCTCAAGAAACTTCTAGAAAAATCTATGATATTACTATCCTTAATTAAAATTTATTATTATTTGAGTCTTCAATAAGATTTGAATACTCTTACCTTGTGATGATAGATTGGTCTTCTCCGTGCCAGTCTTACATTGCAAGGTTTTTGAGTTTTTTGTGGGTCTATGTCAACTTTAGTGGGTGACGAAAAGCTAATATCTAAAGACAGTCTGGTAGTAAAAAAATAAGATTATTTACTACTTCTTGATTAAAAATAATAGTGGAGCCATTAATTTGTGGCAAATTTAATTTAATATTTTGCCTCAAATTAGCCACACTTTTTATAGAACTAAGAGGAAAAATGAAGTTTTCTTCCTATTAATATTGTGTTGTATAAGGTCATTGAAGCGCAAATACAAGCTTCTAATGGGAGTGGTGACGCATTGACCGCTAATTTATATCTATGATACGTGTTTGTTTTTCTGTGCTGTTTAGTGAATGATTAGCAGAAATATACAGAGTAAGATTTTAATTAATTATTAGGGGGAGAAGGAGAGAGTAGCCCGAAAACTTTTAGTTGGCTTGGACTGAACGAAGTGAGGGAAAGGCTACTAAAACGTCGAGGGGCAGTGAGAGCGAAGCGAACACTTGATTTTTTAAGTTTCTATCTCTTATAGGTCATTAGAGTATACTTGATTGTCCTTTTTAGTAAGTATTGATTTTTTGTGGTATACTGGGATTAGCAAATAGGACATTTAAGTTGGGCAAAATTAGAGTGGAGGTGTCAAAAATGAAATATATTATAGATGCAATCATAAGGGGAATTATTCCCTTTGTAATTATGAGCGGAATATCTTTAATAATGGTTTATCAGAAGTTGAACTCATTTCAAATAAAAAGTACTTTTCTAGTAGGAATAATTATTACATTAGTTTCAGCTGCTAGCGTGATTTATGAGATTGATAATTTAACTTTAACACAGCAATCTATTATTCACTTTTTTGTAATGCTGATAACAGTTTTTCCTTGTTTGATAATTAGTGGGTGGTTTCCATTGTCAAATATCTTTGATTTCTTAAAGTTATTGGCGATCTTCTTGGTAGTTGGCGTTGTTTTATGGATAATTTCATTTTTTATTTTTGGAAAGCTACTAAATAAATAAGTTTAGCTTATATATTTGCTTGTGGAATTTAAAAAAACTTTTTTTAAAAAAGGAAAGATGTTAATGACTAAAATAGGGTATGCACGAGTCAGTAGCAAAGAACAGAACTTAGATAGACAACTGAAAGCGTTACAGGGCGTTTCTAAGGTCTTTTCAGACAAATTAAGCGGTCAATCGGTCGAACGCCCACAATTACAAGCTATGCTTAACTATATTCGTGAAGGGGATATTGTTATTGTTACTGAATTAGATCGATTAGGACGAAATAATAAAGAATTAACAGAATTGATGAATCAAATTCAAATTAAGGGGGCAACCCTGGAAGTCTTAAATTTACCCTCAATGAATGGGATTGAAGATGAAAATTTAAGGCGTTTGATTAATAGCCTTGTCATTGAATTGTACAAGTATCAAGCAGAATCAGAACGAAAAAAAATTAAGGAACGTCAGGCACAAGGAATCGAAATTGCTAAGAAAAAAGGCAAATTCAAAGGTCGGCAACTGAAATTTAAAAAAAATGATCCACGTTTAAAGCATGCTTTCGATTTGTTTTTGAATGGTTTATCCGATAAAGAAGTTGAAGAACAAACTGGAATCAATCGCCGAACGTTTAGAAGGTATCGAGCAAGATATAACGTGACAGTAGATCAAAGAAAAAACAATGAAAAGAGGGATAGTTAATGAGTACGGTTATTTTAGCTGAGAAACCAAGCCAGGCATTAGCCTACGCAAGTGCTTTAAAACAAAGCACCAAAAAAGACGGTTATTTTGAGATCAAAGACCCACTATTTACAGATGAAACGTTTATCACCTTTGGTTTTGGGCATTTAGTGGAATTAGCAGAACCAGGTCATTATGACGAAAAGTGGCAAAATTGGAAACTTGAATCTTTGCCGATTTTTCCTGATCGATACGATTTTGAAGTTGCAAAAGATAAGGGAAAGCAGTTTAAAATTGTTGCAGGACTTCTCAAAAAGGCAAATACAATTATTGTTGCAACAGATAGCGACAGAGAAGGTGAAAATATCGCCTGGTCGATTATCCATAAAGCAAATGCCTTTTCAAAAGATAAAACATTTAAAAGACTATGGATCAATAGCTTAGAAAAAGATGTGATCCGAAGCGGTTTTCAAAATTTGCAACCTGGAATGAATTACTATCCCTTTTATCAAGAAGCGCAAACACGCCAAATTGCCGATTGGTTGATCGGCATGAACGCAAGCCCTTTGTATACGTTAAATTTACAACAGAAGGGCGTACCAGGTACATTTTCACTAGGACGTGTTCAAACGCCCACCTTATACCTTATTTTTCAGCGCCAGGAAGCCATAGAGAATTTTAAAAAAGAACCTTTTTTCGAGGTGGAAGCTAGTATAAAAGTAAATCAAGGGTCATTTAAGGGCGTTCTAAGCCCCACACAGCGTTTTAAAACCCAAGAGGAGCTTTTAGCTTTTGTTTCTTCTAAACAAGCTAAAATAGGCAATCAAGAGGGGATAATTGCTGATGTGCAAACCAAAGAGAAGAAAACGAATAGTCCGAGTTTGTTTTCTTTAAGTAGTTTGCAATCAAAAGTCAATCAGCTTTATAAAGCGACAGCGAGCCAAACTTTAAAAGCTATGCAAGGACTGTATGAAGCAAAACTATTGAGTTATCCAAGAACAGATACACCATTTATTACAGAGAACGAATTTGCTTATTTAAAAGCGAATTTTGGCAAATATAGCGGTTTTTTAGGACTTGATCTTGAAATGGTTCAAACAGAGCCTAGAAAGCGTTATGTGGACGGTAGTAAGGTACAGGAACACCACGCCATTATCCCAACAAAACAAGTACCTACCGAATCTGCATTAGCGAAAATGGACGATTTACAACGAAAAATTTATGCTTTAGTCGTTAAAACGACCGTTGCCATGTTTTTACCTGATTACTTGTATGAAGAAACCAAGATACAAACGAAAGTAGCTGATTTGCTGTTTCAATCGATCGGAAAGACACCAAAACAAGAAGGTTGGAAAATTCTTTTCAAACAACAAACCAAAGAAGAAAAAGAGGACGTTCAAACGTTACCACTCGTTATCATTGGCGAACGTGCCGAAGTTGGTGTTAAGAGTGTTGAAAAAGAAACGCAACCGCCAAAAGCTTTTACAGAGGGTACATTATTAACTGCTATGAAAACCGCTAATAAAACGGTTGATGATGAAGAAGCAATCAAGATTTTACAAGAAGTCGAGGGGATCGGAACAGAAGCGACAAGAGCAAGCATTATTGAAGCCTTGAAACAAAAAGAATATATCCAAGTCATTAAGAATAAACTTGTTGTGACTGAAAAAGGTAAATTATTGTGCCAGGCAGTCGAAAGTCAGCACCTCTTAACGAGTGCTGAAATGACGGCTAAATGGGAAACATATTTAAAGAAGATTGGTAAAAGAGAAGGTAATCAAGAAAACTTTATTAATAATATCAAGAAGTTTATCGTTCATTTATTGGAAAATGTACCTACCGATATAGAGAAATTAAGTTTTGCTGATTACCAGGTACAGAAAGAAAAAGAAGCTGAAAAAAGTATTGTAGGAAAATGTCCTAAGTGTGGCAACAATATTGTATTAAAAAAATCGTTTTATGGTTGCTCGAATTATCCTGAATGTAAGTTCACTTTAGCTGAACATTTTAGAAAGAAAAAACTCACCAAAACAAATGTAAAAGAATTACTAGAGGGAAAAGAAACCCTGGTAAAAGGAATCAAAACGAAAGATAGAAAGTCCTACAATGCCGTTGTAAAAATCGGAGAAAAGGGATATATTGATTTTATCTCTTTTTCAAAATAAACATAAAAGCCCTTTAAATAGGGCTTTTATATATTAATCACAAATCACAAGTGATTAATCACTTGTGATTTGTGATTCTTAATGATACAATATTACTATACAAAAAAAGAATGGGGCGTAGTTATGGAGAAGGAAGAACTAAAAATACTTGAAGAATTAAGACGTATTTTAAACAGTAAAAATGAAGCAATTGTTATCTTGAATAATTACTTTAAAGGTGGTGTTGGAAAGTCAAAATTATCTACTATGTTTGCTTATTTGACAGATAAATTTAATTTAAAAGTTTTAATGATCGATAAGGACTTACAAGCAACATTGACAAAAGATTTAGCAAAAACTTTTGAGGTAGAATTGCCACGTGTCAATTTTTATGAAGGCTTGAAAAATGGAAACTTGGCTTCTTCTATTATTCATTTGACTGATAATTTAGACTTGATCCCTGGCACGTTTGATTTGATGTTACTGCCAAAATTAACTCGCTCATGGACGTTTGAAAATGAAAGTAAATTACTAGCTACTCTTTTAGCACCTTTAAAAAGTGAGTATGATCTCATTATCATTGATACGGTACCAACACCAAGCGTTTATACAAATAATGCTATTGTGGCAAGTGATTACGTTATGATCCCTTTACAAGCAGAAGAAGAAAGTACAAACAACATTCAAAACTATATTTCCTATTTGATTGATTTACAAGAACGATTTAACCCTGGACTAGATATGATCGGTTTTGTTCCTTATTTAGTTGATACGGACAGCGCAACGATAAAATCAAACCTGGAAGAACTGTACAAGCAACATAAAGAAGATAACTTGGTTTTCCAAAATATTATCAAGCGAAGTAATAAAGTAAGTACCTGGTCTAAAAACGGAATTACAGAACACAAAGGCTATGACAAAAAAGTTTTATCCATGTATGAGAACGTATTTTTTGAAATGGTTGAGCGAATCATTCAGTTAGAAAATGAAAAAGAATAGAATCATAAATCACAAGTGATTAATCACAAATCACTTGTGATTTGTGATTGTTGATGATAAAATAAGAATAAGAAGAAATAGAAAGAAGTGAGTGATTGTGGGAAACTTAGGCGCACAGAAAGCAAAACGAAATGATACGCCAATCAGCGCAAAAAAAGATATAATGGGGGATAAGACGGTTCGTGTTCGTGCTGACTTACACCATATCATAAAAATCGAAACAGCAAAGAATGGCGGAAACGTAAAAGAAGTTATGGATCAAGCCTTAGAAGAATATATACGGAAATATTTACCTGACAAACTTTAAAAGGAGTGAAAATGAAATGGCAGTTACGTATGAAAAAACATTTGAAATAGAGATCATTAACGAATTATCGGCAAGCGTTTATAATCGAGTATTAAACTATGTTTTGAACCATGAATTAAATAAAAATGACTCTCAATTATTGGAAGTCAATTTATTAAACCAATTAAAGCTTGCAAAACGTGTAAATCTTTTTGATTATTCTTTAGAAGAATTACAAGCCGTTCATGAGTATTGGCGGTCAATGAATCGTTACTCAAAACAAGTTTTGAATAAAGAGAAAGTGGCTTAATATGGCAAATATAGTCAATTTTACTGACAAACAATTTGAGAATCGCTTAAATGATAATTTAGAAGAATTGGTTCAAGGAAAAAAAGCGGTTGAATCGCCAACCGCTTTTTTACTTGGTGGGCAACCAGGGTCAGGGAAAACCAGTTTGCGATCAGCAATTCTTGAAGAAACACAAGGGAATGTTATTGTCATTGATAATGATACCTTTAAACAACAGCACCCTAATTTTGATGAACTAGTGAAGCTTTATGAAAAAGACGTAGTAAAACACGTGACGCCTTATTCTAATCGCATGACAGAAGCAATCATAAGCCGTTTGAGCGATCAAGGGTATAACTTGGTGATTGAAGGTACAGGACGAACAACAGACGTTCCCATTCAAACTGCAACAATGCTTCAAGCCAAAGGTTATGAAACAAAAATGTATGTCATGGCAGTACCTAAAATCAACTCATATTTAGGAACAATTGAACGGTATGAAACTATGTATGCAGATGATCCAATGACAGCTAGGACAACACCAAAACAAGCGCATGATATTGTTGTCAAAAACTTACCGACCAATTTAGAAACCCTTCATAAAACGGGCTTATTTAGCGATATAAGGCTTTACAATAGAGAAGGAGTGAAACTCTATTCAAGCTTAGAAACGCCTTCCATTAGTCCGAAAGAGACCTTAGAAAGAGAATTAAATCGTAAAGTATCAGGGAAAGAAATTCAACCGACTTTGGAGAGAATAGAGCAAAAAATGGTTCAAAATCAACACCAAGAAACCCCTGAATTTAAAGCAATTCAACAAAAATTGGAAAGCTTGCGGCCACCTACACCACCAATACCCAAAACACCTAAACTTCCAGGACTTTAAACCTTAAAAAAGGAAAAGAGTAGTTACCAAAAAACGGTAACTACTCTTTTTTTATAAAAACCTTTCCTCATGTTTGAAAAGCTGATCGAGAAATAAAGCACACAACGGTATTCTTTCTTTTTTCAGTTGGTACATTTTGCAGTCTGTAACGTGTCATTTACTGTTTGTTACCTTAACATATCCAGTCGAAAACACAAGGGTATATAAACGAGCAAGCTCGCCCTTGTGTTTTCTTTGTGTCTATGTTGCGTTCTCGTCACAGCAAACGACACGAACACACTGGCGAAAATGAACCAACAAAACGAAAAAAGAAAGGAGCGTATACTTCACAGACGGTGTTAAGGATACTTACCAGATGAAACCGTACATTGCACCGACCGCTGCTGAGTTGGAACAATTTCTTTCCTCTCTAAATTAAATCTTGCCGAAGCAGTGATGTGTCAGACTTTCCTGACACATCGCCGCTTTGCACTTCACAAAATCCGCTGCCAGGAGGTGATGAAATGAGTATGGTAAATGCTGACTCCGTTCAGCTATTCGCAATGCTGAAAAAAATGCAGGATTCCATTTCCTCCATCGAAACTACCAAAAAATCTGTAAAGATGAAATATGAACAGTTAGGTGCTGGATGGCAAGATAAAAAATACAACGAGTTGGGCGTGGTTGTAAGAGACTGCAACAAGGCTCTCAATGACATATTGGTAATTATGCTTCAAGCAGAAAAATATGTGGCTTTACTCGCCAAGAGCCTTAGTGAATACGAAAGTGTTCAACTAGGATCTACAAATGGAATATCTGCAAGCACACCTCAGACCAGTAGTTTTGCTGTTACACCATCAAGTGCAGATACAACCACCTTTGAGTCAAATACCTTTGGTTCTAATCTTGCATTTGTTCAAGACAGACTATCAGCTGAACGATATTTTTCCCGTGGAAATCACTATGAAGAATATCGAGATTATTGGGAGAACGGGAACTATACCTTTTCTCGAAATGAAAATCCAGAACTCGTATACGTTAGAGCAAGGGATATTGAAGGAGTTTATCTCAGTGACCGAGAACTTGGGAACCCGGAAGGATTTTGGACACGGAATGGTCGAGAGGGATGGTCGAGAGAAAACATTCTAAGGCGAGCTTCGCACATCCAAGATGTTCGTCAAAATACTGAGTCAGGAATGTCTTTGGATGAGCTTTCACAAAACCCAGTGTTAGATGATACCATTCGTAGCTATTACAATAATCCTGTCCAGGTTGCGCAGGTAGGTTCTTATTATGTATTTCAGAGTGATGGGCGACATCGAACACTTGCAGCTCAATCGCTTGATACATATATCCCGGTTTTAGTAACAGGTAGCTACACTCGAAATGATTAACAAATGAGGAGGTGAGTGTTTGAGCAACGTAAATGCTGATGCAACTCAATTACTGACAATACTGAAAAATATGCGGACCTCCATTTCTTCTATCGAAACTACAAGAAGTTCTGTGAAGATGAAATATCAGCAATTGGGAATTGGATGGAATGACAAGAAGTACGATGAGCTGGGAACTATCGTAAAAGATTGCAACAAAGCCCTGAATGATATTTTACAGATTATGCTTCAGGCCGAAAAATACGTTGCTTCACTTGCCAAAAGTGTACAAGAATATGATAATGTTAATTTGGACACTCCTTCTGCACGAAATTCTTTCCTCCAGGGTCTGCAAACACCTAATGTTGGTAATTCGTCTTATCAGTATTGCCTTGGCGTGCTAACCCAAGGTAGCACACCAGACGGATATATCGCTGTTATATCACAACGCCATGAAAATGCAGAGCAGAATGTCAGAGAAGTGTTTGACCATTTCGCTGGTAAACTGATGATACAAGATTCTGAATATCCACCGGATCAGACAGCACATTACTCACCGGGAAATTATATAGGGCATTCACGAGGAGTCTACTACAATGCAGCTTCTGATATGACAAATCCAAGAGGTGCAGGAACAACTTATTTCCACGAGCTTGCTCACATGATCGACCATGCTTCGTGCAACTATCGGAGCAATCTATCCAATACTCCAGAATTTGCTGAGGCACTGGTTGAGGACGGACAAAGAATCCTGAGCTTATATAACAATCTTCCAGTGGAAAAGCAAACTGCTTTTCTGACCCGTATTAGGCAGGATTCAGCTCACTCCTTCTCGGACTTAATTGATGCGACAACAAATGGTCAATTGCACGGAAATTATGGTCACTCAAGGAACTATTGGACGAGACCGGGCAATCTACAAGCAGAAGCCTTTGCCCACTTTTTTGAAGCGTCTATGGGAGACCAAGGCAAATTAGAGCTATTAGCAAATTTCTTTCCTACAGCGTTTGGTATTTTTTCTTCAATGATTGATTCTATTAGACCAGATAATCATGTTAGGGTCTTGAGCAGAGAAAGGTAGGTGCATACAATGGACAAAAACAAGAGCGTTGCAGATTTTATGAATAGCTTCCTTAATACACCTGAACCGAAAATTGATAATGAGTATTATGAAATCGAAGAACAGTATTTTCGGCAATTCGGTCATGGTGTCCCAAGGGAAATGTTGCCTGATAGCATTTCAACGGAACAAATTAAACAAGCCATGAAAAAATGCATTCTTTCCAAAAAGGATAATCTCTTTGAACTATTAGGCATCATTATCAACGATAATTATTTATATTAAGAAAAGGAACGACGACATGGATGAAGACAACATTATAACTTTGAATGATGAGAATGGGAACGAAGTTGAATTTGAATTTCTTGACTTAATACCGTATCGCCAGAACGAATATGTTGTCCTGCTTCCTATTGGAGATTCGGATGGGCAAGTTGTTATTTTGCAGCTGAAAGAAATTGACGATGAAACAGAAGAATATGTTGGTGTTGAAAACGAATTTGTGTTAGAGACTGTCTTTGCTCTGTTCAAAGAGCGAAACAAAGATTTCTTTACATTTGAGTAATTAAACAATGCAAGCTCAAACCAACAACACGATAAAAGGGGGGTGCATTATGGATATTTGGCATCGTGTAGGCAGAATTGTTCGCTTCTCAAACTTAGGAACTCTTCTGTTCTTTACTCTTAATATTCTGCTGATTGTTGCTGTGTTCGGTTCGTCAGGAAGCATTGTTGAACTGATTTGTATTTACTTTTTCACAGTAGCTATCAGCTTATCCCCATTAGGCGAAATGTGCCTGGCTGCCTTCGCAGGAGCAAGCGATATAAAAAGAGTAGATATAAAACTTCGAGTTGTCCCGCTGGTTCAATATGTTTTAGATAAAGCAAAAGAGAACACATCATACTGTCCTAAAAAAGTGAAAGTGAAGATTATCCATGATCCTGCTCCAAATGCATTTGCTCTAGGTAGGCAAACACTATGCATAACTGACGGATTGCTTTTACTCTCCGATGATATGATACTTGGAATTCTCGCCCATGAGATCGGACATCTCTCATACGGACATACTGTTATCCAATTATTGATTGGCGGGGGCAATATATTTATATCCGGGTGCCTCCTGTTAATCAAAATATCCTACTGGATTTTTTCTGCAATCATGGGGCTGTTCGCAATATGCTCTCGTAGTGGTGTAATGGGTATAATTACCGCAGTTTTCGCAGGAATATCAACAGCACTTTCTTGGTTATGGGTAAAGTTCTGTATGCTTTTTCTGATGTGGTCTATGAGACAAAATGAGTATCTGGCTGATGAATTTGCTTATAAAATTGGTTTTGGTCTTGAATTAGCGACGGTATTAGACCAACATATCTCAGATGTTCCGCATGATGGTTTTCTCAGTGCAATATACTCAACTCATCCATGCAACGATGATAGGGTTGCAGCATTGCAAAATTTAGGTGTACCCTATTCTCGATACTAAATTCATAATCTCACAAATTGGCAAGCAGTGTAAACCTGTACAGGTTCACTCATTTTCTCGATTTTCCCTTCGGTGCAATCTTCGCAAATTTGCTTGTTGGGGAAGCATCCCCAATCCCCTTTGAACATCATCTGCCGATGATGGCTACACGATTTTCAATCGTTTCTCAAAGAACAGTAGAATAAAAATTTGCCCATGGTTGAAAGCACCGAAATCGAAAAGCAAAAAAGCAGCCACGATCCGCACCCTTTGGGGAGTGCAGACCGTGGCTTTTTGCTTTAACGGAAGTTCTTCTTTTCCTCTTTCTCTTTCTCTTTTTCCTGCTCTTTCTGCCTGTCGATATTCAAAATCGTTTCAACCGTCCGTTTGGCAATCAGCAGTTCTTCTTTCTCTTTTCTGATCTGACGGTACTCAGCGTAGTCCTGCTTTTTCTGGACTGCCAGCTGATGAAACTCCTCATACAATGATTGCATGGACGGGAGCTTTGTAATCTGCAATTCATCAAAGGCTTGCTTCGCCGCTTTATGAATTGTGATTTCCTGACGGTGTTCTTCAAAGAATTTTTTGCTATATCCAGACTTGCGGTACTCGATATAAATTTGCCTTGTGTTGCGATAATTTTTGATGTGCTGCTGCAACGCCTGAACCTCAACCATACGTTTCTCTGCGACCTTGATAGAATCAGAAAGCGCATCGAACCGGGCAGACAGATTTTCAATATGAGCAGTCAGATCGTCGTAGTTGCCCAAGCCTTTTTCTTTCAGTAGGATTACCGTTCGGGCAGCTTCTTTTCGGTTGAACTTCTTCGCCCACTTTTCATAACCGACCGTCTTGCCCTCGGCCATCTTTGCCTGAATATCAATCAGCATCTGGAACTGCTTCGGGGCAGGAGCCTTGGCAGAGCCGCCTTTTGATTTGTGCAGGTTCTTGCCGGAGATAACCGCTTGAATTTCCTCTTTGCTATATCCTTCGCCCAGGGAACGCAGCCGAATGAAACGCTTCTGATTCTCGCCCTTGAACGCAGGCTGCTTTCCATCCTTGAACTCAAATCCCATGTCAGCCAGAGCCTGAACAAAGCCATCAAAGCTCTTTGGTTTCTGCTTCAGCACCGCATCAATCGCATCACATAATTCGTCACGCTGGGTACGCTTCTTGGGATAAACAGTTCTTTTCTGGCGCTCCCGATACGGCTTCGGTGTAATAATGGACAGCCCGTGTTCCAGGCAAACCATATCACTGAGTCTTTGCACCGCCAGACCGGAAAGAAAGAAGTTTTTGAATTTCCGTGTGGCATCCAGCGAGGTCGAATTATAAATGATATGATTGTGAATGTGGGATTTGTCGATGTGGGTCGCAACGATGAAAGCGTGTTTTCCCTTTGTCCATCGCATCGCTGTTTCATAGCCGACTTGGTTCGCTTCTTCCGGGGTGATTTCTCCCGGCTTAAAGGACTGGCGTATCTGGTATGCGATGATATTGTTCTTCTGCTGTCTGCCGGTAATATGCTGATACTGCCGTTTGGAAAGCAGAAATTCCTCATCTGCTGTCTTTGGATCACACTCATAGGAACTGATAAATTCGCCATCATTGGTTTTTGCGGCATTTTGTGAGTAGTCGGTTCTGTCTGCCAAACATTGAGCGACCGTCTTTCCCTTATTCACATGGAGTGCAATCAATCTTGTCGCTGCCATTCCCATCACTTCCTTCCCAAAAAGAAAAAGCCACCGGTCGGTGACTTTTCTCTGATATTATCTTATGACCTGATAAATGCTCCCAGACTTTCTCCAATATTCTCGACTTTCATAACAGCCCAGACGAGCAAGAACACCGCTGCTATTGTCGCAATTCCAAGAACCACAAGAATAAGCAGGGACTGCCACAAAGCCTTTACAATGCAGTAAATCGCAGATCCGCCAATGACCAAGAGCAATAAACCAATTACATAGGACACAACATTTGTAAGCAGATTTCCAAGAATGCAAATCACTTTTACAACGAACAGCACCGGCAGTGCCAATATCTTCAATACCAGCTTCATAGGCTCAACCCCTTTCTTTTAATTATATTGTACAAGGGTATCTGCCATAACGCAATGATGTCAACCCTTATGTAAAAGCCGCAGCCGAAACTGCGACTTCCCAACAAGTTGTCGGATTACTGGATTGAGGACAGGCGAACAAGAACTTCTCTCATGTCCGTCCAGATTTCCTCCAGTCGTTTTTGCAAATCCTCAATGTCAGCACGATAGATGCTGCCTGTTTCGTTCGCTCGCTTTGCGTACTGGTTCAGGTTGTTGGAGCAGATTCGCAGGAGCGAAACCAGGGCTTTCACATCCTGCAAATCCAGTCTGATACAGTAACCATCCAGAGCCATTTTCCGCAGATAGGCTCCCATGCTGCGGATGCCAAGCTCGTCCATCTTCTCATGGATTCGCTCGACCTCCTCCTTGGATGCAAGGAAATGAACATCCTGATCTCGCTTTGCCATTACAACACCTCCTCACGGGTTTCAGAGTATTTTGCAGGCGGGATATGCTCCGCTTTGGATTTCAGATCAGCCAACACAGAAGGACGCTCTGACTCGCTTCTTTCGTCACGATTTTCCACAGAGTCCTCCATATTCAGGGCTGCATCCAGTTCTGCCAGTCGCTGACTTTTGGCTGTCAGCTCTGCTTCCTGCGGGAACGGTTTTCCAACCTCCGCCTTGGCTGCTTCCTGCTGATTGTAGAGATTATTCAACTGCTCATTGGCTCGTTCTAAGCGCTCAAGGATGCCTGCAAGGGCATTGTCCAGTCGGGTGATATTTCCTCGTGCGTCCGTTCCAAGGGCTACTCTGTGGCTCACAGCGCCCTTCAGGGTCACATCGAACTCGTTCCGGAAACTGTCAAACGAAAGCTCCATCTGAAAGCCACGGTAACTGCCAAGAGGAACCGGATCGGCACTTTTCGTGTCCTTGCAAGCCGCAAGGAGGATTTCACCGGCATCTGCCTTTTCGGTGTAGGCTTTGCCCATGATTTCCATGCCGCAAAAGCCATCGGCAATCTGCGGGTGTGCTTCCACGGTTTTAATATCAGCTTCAAAGCCATGAATATAGCCTGTCTGCTTTTCAATCTCAGCCGGGAAGTATTTCAGAAGCTTATCTTCCATACGGTACTGCTGGCTCTGGTGGTCAGCTTTCAGCACCTTCAGCCTTGCCACATCAATGTCCAAGTCCATCTTTTCCTTGATAAGCGGATTGCCGGCACACAGCGCCTTGATCTCCGCATAGGACAGCGCCTGCTCATCCACATCGTCACAGGAGCGAACCGGTGATTTGGAGGTCATAATCTGAGAAATAAACTTCTGCTTGTTTTCCAAGGTCTGATACAGGTAGGCATCGAAGGTTCCCTCGGTCACATACTGATACACCTGAACCTCTTTGTTCCGGTTGCCCTGACGGATGATACGACCGTTTCTCTGGGTCATATCAGACGGACGCCAACCCACATCCAAGTGGTGAACTGCCACCAATTTGTCCTGGACGTTGGTTCCTGCACCCATCTTTTGCGTACTGCCAAGAAGCACTCGCACCTGCCCGGTACGAACCTTGGCAAAGAGGTCTTTTTTCTTTGCCTCGGTATCTGCATCATGGATAAAGGCAACTTCTTCCGCAGGCACACCGTTTGCAATCAGCTTGGTTTTGACATCATCATAGACATTGAAGGTTCCATCATTTTTCGGTGTGCTAAGGTCGCAGAACACCAACTGGGTCAATTTGTCAGCCTGACCGTCCTGCCAGATACGCAGGATATTTCCCACGCAGGCATTGAGCTTGCTGTCAGGGTCATCGGGTAACAGGGTGTTCATTAGCCGCTGATCCAGTCCCAATTTTCGTCCGTCGCTGGTAATCTTGAGCATATTATCGACGGACGGGTCTACAATACCGGCATGAACATCTGCTGCTCTCTCTGAAAGGGAAGCCACCATATCCTTCTGGTACTCAGAGGGCTGAACCACAACCGTTTCAAACTTTGCTTCGGGAACAGGGAGATGCAACTGGTCAGAGGTCTTGATGTCGGCAACCTCCTTGAACATATTCATCAGTTCAGGCAGGTTGAAGAACTTCGCAAATCGGGTTCTGGCACGATAGCCGGTTCCCTCCGGTGCAAGCTCAATCGCAGTTGTTGTTTCTCCGAAGGTCGATGCCCAGGAATCAAAATGGGTCAGGTTCTTTTGCTGGAGCGTGCTGTACTGGAGATAGCGCATGACCGTATAAAGCTCGGTCATCGAGTTACTTACTGGAGTACCGGTTGCAAAGATCACACCACGCCCGCCGGTCAGCTCATCCATATAGCGGCACTTCATAAACATATCCGAAGATTTCTGGGCTTCGGAGGTGGACAGACCTGCCACATTTCGCATTTTTGTGTAGAGGAACAAATTCTTGAACGCATGGCTTTCGTCCACAAACAGCCGGTCTACACCCAACTGCTCAAAGGTAATAACATCATCCTTCTTGTCGGCGGCAAGGAGCTTGTCCAGTCTGGCTTCCAGTGATTTTCGTGTTTTCTCCATCTGCTTGATCGTGAAGTTTTCGCCACGCTGCCATTTCAGCTCCGCAATCGCACCCTCGATCTCATCAATCTGCTCCCGCAGCTGCCGTTCCTGTCGTTCGGCAGAAAGCGGGATTTTTTCAAACTGGCTGTGACCGATGATGACTGCATCATAGTCACCCGTTGCGATACGAGCGCAGAACTTCTTACGGTTTGCTGTTTCAAAATCCTTCTTGGTGGCAACAAGGAGCTTGGCACTCGGATAGAGGTGCAGGAACTCGTTTGCCCACTGTAAGGTCAAGTGATTCGGCACAACGAACAGGGATTTCTGGCTCAATCCAAGCCGTTTACTCTCCATAGCCGATGCAGCCATCTCGAAGGTCTTGCCCGCACCAACTTCGTGTGCAAGCAGCGTATTTCCACCATATAGCACATGAGCGATAGCATTTCTCTGGTGTTCACGGAGGGTAATATCCGGGTTCATGCCGCCGAAACGGATATGAGAGCCATCATACTCACGAGGTCTGGTGGAGTTAAAAAGTTCGTTGTACTTGGTGGAAAGGGTTTCTCGTCTGTGCGGATCTCTCCAAATCCAATCTCGGAACGCATCCTTGATTGCCTGCTGTTTCTGCTGTGCCAGGGTAGTTTCTTTTTTATTGAGGACACGCTTCTGCTTACCATCTGCATCTTCAATCGTATCATAGATACGAATATCCTTCAGATTCAGCGTTTCCTCCAGAATCCGATATGCGTTGGCTCGCTCTGTACCGTAGGTGACATACGCCGCCACATCGTTGTAGTTGGGAGAACTCTTACCGTTGATGCGCCACTCTGCGGTCAGCTCGGAGAACTTGACCTCAATGGAACGGCGCAAGTAATACGGCGTTTCAAAGGTTTCCTCCATGAACTGCTGAATATAATCGGCATCAATCCATGTTGCACCCAAACGCACATCAATCTCGGACGCATCCAAGTCCTTCGGCTGTGCTTTCTGCAAGGCTTCCACATTGATGTGGAAGGAAGAATCCCTGTCTGCCGCCATCTGTGCGACACGCAGCTTGCTTCTTACATCACCGGAAAGGTAATCATCGGCAGTCTGCCATCCAACTTCCACAGCATCGGGAGCCATCGGGTCTTTGAAGATCACCCCTCGAAGCTCTGCCTGAATCGCATCGTATTCTCCAGGTGTTCCAAGCAGCTGTGCCATAAACGGCAAATCCACCTTGCCACGCTCACCGATAGAGATTGCCAGAGCTTCGGACGGCGTATCCACGCTCGTCACTCTGCGTTCCGGCTTGATGGTTCGCTTGGTGAACATATCCGCCTTGCTTTTCAGATTGCCGTCCTCATCCACATTTTCCAGAGAACACAGGAGATAGTAGGAGGAATCGTCAGCAAATGCCTGACCATTGGCTCGATTATTGATAAGCCCGTTCTTTGCGGCAAACGCATCGTAGGCATCATTCAGTTCTGCCTGTTTCTGAGTAATCATTTCATCCGGGTAATCCTCAAGCTGATATTCGATCAGCTCGTTGACGATACCACGAAGTTCCACCATGCCCATCACACGGTCTTTTGCTTTCTCATTCAGGTCTACACGGCGCATCAGGGAGTTTTCACGGAAGTACACATTGCCATCCACCACGGTATAAGAGAAATTCTTTACATCCGGGGTTGCAGGAATGGTTTCGATTTCCTTACCCTTGTCAGCTTCGGGAAGCTCCACAGCCTGATAGGTTCCTTGGATGTGGGAAACTGCTTCTTTCAGAAGTTCGGACAGTTCCATGCCCTCAATGGGACGCACTGTAATGTCCATGCCGTAGGCGGTACTTTCTTCCACCGTATCGCCCAGAACCATTTCAGGATGAGCGACAAAGTAGCTGTTCATGGTGTGTCCTTCTTCGGTGCGGTCAAGGTTTACCCATTCCGGTACAATGTCAATCGGATGGTCACGCTTTTGCAGGAACAGGATGTCGGACACGACTTCCGTGCCTGCGTTTTTCTTAAAGGCATCGTTTGGCAGACGGATTGCACCAAGCAGTTCCGCCCTCTGCGCCATATATCGCCTTGCGTCAGAGTTCTTGGAATCCATGGTGTAACGGCTTGTCACAAAAGCGACCACACCACCGGGACGAACCTGATCCAAAGCCTTGGCAAAGAAATAGTTGTGAATGGAGAATCCCAGCTTGTCATACGGCTTGTCGGACACTTTGTAGTTGCCGAAAGGGACATTACCCACAGCCAGATCGTAAAAGTCTCGGCGGTCTGTCGTTTCAAAACCGGCTACTTTGATTTCTGCGTTGGGATAGAGCTTCTGAGCAATTCTGCCGGTGATGGAATCCAGTTCCACACCATACAAACGGCTGCTCTGCATTTCAGGAGGGAGCATACCAAAGAAGTTGCCGATACCCATAGCAGGCTCCAGAATATTTCCTGTTTCAAAGCCCATCTGTCCGACCGCATCGTAGATGGAGCGAATGACCGTAGGGCTGGTGTAATGTGCGTTCAGGGTGGAAGCTCTTGCCGCAGCATATTCATCTTCGGAAAGCAGGTTTTTCAGTGTCTGATACTCCTTCGCCCAATTTCCCTTGTCCGGGTCAAAGGCATCTGCCAGACCGCCCCAACCGACATAATTCGACAAAATCTCCTGTTCTTCGGTAGTGGCGTTCCTGTTCTCGCTTTCCAGTTTGAACAGAGTTTCAATGGCTGCGATGTTTCTTGCGAATTTCTGCTTCGGTCCACCTTCACCGATGTTGTCATCCGTGATGTGGAAGTTCACCGCAGGAACAGGTGGGATTTCTCTGGTGGTGATGGACTGCTCAAGCTGAGCGATAATGTCCATGACTTCGGCATTCTGCCATCCGTCCACCTGGGCATAATCCTGAATGATGGTGTCCTTTCCATCTACGCACTGTACGAAGTCCAGACTACCCGGCAGATCTCTGGTATTCATTGCACCCAGGGCTTTTCTCTGCGTGTCAGGAAGTGCATAGTAGGCTCGCAGGGCATCATCAAAGGAACTGTATTCCTTGATGTCCAGCGCACCCCGCTTCTGAATGTCCTCGGCAACATAAAAATGATCGATGAAGTGTTCCGGTTCCTGCTGTTCGGGTTCCGCACTGGCTCTGACCTGTGCGTGTGCCTTTTCGTCAGGGTAGTCCCCATAGATACGGATGCACTTATGCTCCTGCTGATCGTAAACGGCAGCACCATCGTACTTGAATCCGTCATCCTCCATGGTTCCGTCCACATAGCCCTGGGCAGCTTTTTCCGCTTCTTCCAGAGTGTAGTAGTCCAGTTTATCATCGAAGCCGTTTTCAAAGTGATGGTAGGCGGCAACCAGATAGCGGGGAGCCATGCGCTCCTCGTAGCTGTTAATCATCTCAGGTGTCAGCCATTCTGGTTTGTCGGGAATCATTTCATACAGCTCACGCATCTTGGCAATCTGTGCATGGCGGTTGCCTGCCCACAGATGCTTTTCGCTGTGCTGTCCTGCACCAAGGAAGTATTCGCAGTCCATACGCAGACGGTCTAACAGCTGATACTCAGGGGTGTAGTCCCTCGGTTCGGTTTTGCCCAGAAAATCCTCTGTAACGGGCTTTTCTTCGGTTTGGGCATCAACCCTTACCGCATGGTTTCTTTCGTCCTGAGAGAGCATACGCTCGAAATTCTCACGATTCTCGGCACGGAAGATGGGATAAGCAAGCGTAGGGTCACGCAGCTGAACTTCTCTGTCCGTGATCTGCTCCACACGGAAAGCTGTATCGTCCAGATATACCGTGTCACCGACCTGATAATTCCATTTCGGTTCCTCGGAAGCAGATGCTTCCACAACTTCGGCAGGCTCTGCCACAGGCGCTTCTGGCTGAACCGACTCCATCGCAGCTACGGACTGACGAACTTCCTCCAAATAGTCATTGGCAAGCCATTCGTCCGTGAAGTATTCCGTAACGCCTTCCGGGTCTACATAGTAGTCATCGGTCTGATTATCCCAGATCGCATACTCGCCATCCTCGGTATCAATCACTGCGAAACGGTCATAAACATCTTCCAACGGATCAGTTTTAGCTTCTTCGATAGCCTGTCGTTCCGCTTCTTCCTCCGGGCTGAGGTAGCGTCCCTTTCGTATCAGACCGTCGATTCTCTGCACCACCTGCGCCCAGGACATCTGCAATTTATCGCAACCGCTCTTGGTGTAAGCAACACCCTTGGCATCGTGATCCTGACCGCTGTGCGTTGCACCAGAGCAGGCATGGGAATGACCACCGGTTCCGTATTCATGCTTCAGGAAGTCCATCTTTTCCTTGGCAGAATGATTCTCCTGCCAGTAGTTATAAATACGGGCTTTACCACCGGAAAAGCCGCTTCCACGGGTCAAGTCTGCATTGACTTCATCATCCGTAATGAACTGGCGGACAAGGGGCATCTGCATCATATCGGTCTGATACTCACGCAAAGGCATATTCAACTCATACAGCTGTTTCTGAATGAGATTCAGCTTGTGATAGTGAAAACGAAGCAGATCGGGATTTTCCGCAAGGGTTTTTCTAAATTCCGAATACTGCTGTACCAAGGTTGCGTGGAAACGAGGGTCATCCAACTTTTCAGCCAAGTCTGCGGTTTCGTCAGGGAAACCACGAAACGGTTCCTGATGAAGAATTGCCAGATAGTTGCTGGAACGGGCTTCTTCACTCAAATCGTGATAAAGATGCCACAGGGATTCTGCCAACTTCTGACGCTCATATCCGGATGCTTCTACCAGTTCCACATTAGTTGCGAACCGACCATTTTCAAGCAGTTCTCCAATGCGCTCGGCAACCGTTTCCCAAGAAACGATCTGCGCTCTGGGGCTGTCAATGGCAGAGGAACCTTTGGCAAGGTGGATACCGTCCTCGGCATACCACGCACAGATATTCCCGCTATCTTCTTTCAGACCATAGCCGCCGTGATAGACCTGCTTTAAGGTCTGAACGATTTCTTCCAACGGCTTCTGCTTCATATATTCCAGCGCTACGACTTTTCGGGCTTCATCGGTATTGCTACCAAGCAGAAGGAAGTGGTCGATTTCTTCCTGGGCAAAAGAAAAAGCAGAGGGCGTAAAGCTCTCTGCTCGGTCGATAAAACTGATTTGTTCATTTTCGGAGAGGAAAAGGTTCAGACTCAGCTGTTGATAAGCTCCGTCATCACGACTTCCTCCGCCTGTGCTTTCAGGCTGTTCATGTGCTGCACCCACGCCATCTGCTGCGTTTCCTTGTCCGGTGCGGGGCTGTCCTTCAGGTACTGCTCCATCAGAAACTCCACTCTGGCTTTCGCTGTTTCCTCGATCTCCCACAGGTGCGGGAACAGGCTCTCCGTCAGAATCATGTCGTTCAGGAGCATCGGATTGTTCTGTTCCAAAAATGCTCGACGCATCCTGCCGTACTTGCCCAGAGGTTTCTCTCCCTCGTTCTCCAACTGAAGGTTCGGAATCTGATAATCTCCGGCCTGTCTGTAAGTCATCTCGCTCATAATCTGTACTCCTTTCGGTAGCTTTAATCTGCTCATGTTCTCCAATCGCTTTTTCGATTTCCTGAAACATCCTTGTGCTGATGGCATTCACCGCAGTACCAAGGGCATTTACCGTCTGTCTGGTGTTAAAATCAAACACCTTCTGGAAATCCTCATGCTCGAAGTAGTTGTCGGGACTTTCCACGAACCGGCAATACATCGTATAGGATACGCTGTTTGCCACCGCATTTTTGAAAGCTACTTCGATGTTGAGTTCATCATACTCCTCAAGGAAGCTGTTGGCAACGATGTCGAGGAACTGCTTTTTGTAATCGTCCCAATACTCAGCCGCCAGTGCGGATGCAATATCTTCAAGCTGTGCTTCCAGTACCCCGTCAGCGGCAACACCGAAGGTACGCTCCATCGCTTCCATGACATAGGAGCGGTTTTCAGGCGTCACCTCCCACGGTTTCAGTTCCGGGGAAGAACGGCGAACGCCGGTATCCGCCACATCAAACACATAGCGCAGATACGGTTTATCCCTGTTCATCACAAACAGAGCAATGCCGGTAGAGCCACGCTTTACATATCTGCGGTAATTTTCAGCGTTCCAGTCCTCATAGGGCTTGCAAAAGGTCGCATTGGGGCGCTGAGCATAAATCATCACCTGTTCCGGATAGGTGAACTCATAGTTGCGGGACATCGTTCTCAAAAACGAAGTCCAGTTATCTGTGTTCGAGGTGATTTTCCCAATCGTTTCTTTTGCTAATCCGGAATAAAATCGCTCTTTTGCGTTCATTGTATCCCTCCAATCCTATCAATCCGGATAAAGGTTCAGCTTCTCAAAGGCGGCATCGTCCATGGCTGAAACTTTACGGAGAACCGAGTCTGCCAAAGCAAAAAGCTCTGACTCGTCCTCCGAAAGCTGTTCCTTCATCAGTGTCAGTGCTTCACACAGCCCTGACCTTGTGCCAGGGCTGTAAAGCATCATCATGTTCCGCTCATCCTGTGTGAAATCCATCATTCAATCTCCCTTTCCGGGTGGCTCTTGGGCGGCTTATGGGAAACATCCGGCACGGGCTTTTCCTTTAACTGCTCCAACACCGAAGGACGTTCCTCTAATCCGGACGCTTTTCCGTTATTGATGATACCGTCAATCATCCCATAATCATCTTCCATTGCCATCTCTGCGTTTTTCAGGTAGTTTTCGGACTTCATAAAGTTTTCCAGCTTCTGAAACCCAACAGAATCTACATAGTGAAAGGATACCTCACCGACTACCTTTAAGGCTACGATGTCGCTGACCGACATACTGTGACCACGGAAATCATCCGGGTGGTCAATATTGAACTTTACATACAAATCTTCCAGCTGCCGATTCACATCCTCGGACATAGAAATGGAGCCATGATAGACCACCTCGTAACGGTCAATCTCAGGCTCCATTTCTTTCTTCTGAAGGTAGCTGTAATTTGCAAACATGAGCGGGATATTATCGTCTACATCTTCCCGCAGCTGAAGAATCGCATAGGAATCCGTGGGGCTTTCCAGAAAAGCAACCATTCTGTCATCCGGGGTGGTATTTCCGTGAACATCATCCCATTTTTCGTTTTTCATATCCGTGTCCTCCTTATCGTTCAGGCTCTTTGCGTTTGGGAGAGGGACTGGCAGGCGCAGCTTTTTCTGCGGCCTGTGCCAGTTTTTCCATGACCGACTCACGCTTCGGAGAGTCGAGCTTATCCAGCTGACTTTTCAGCACTTTGGCAACCTCAACCGCAGTTTCCTCACGGGCTTCTTCAATGGCTGTATTCAGGAACTCACGATACGGAGCCGTATTACCAGCGGCAAGATCTGCCTTGATTTCTTGGATATGCGCCTGCACATCATCGACCTGATCCATATATTCATAGGGGTCGAAGTTCTCTGCAAAACGGTCGAGCTTAAAAGCAAGCTCAGCGATAGGGTCATTGACCACCACCGCCTGTCTGCCGACTTCAAAAGCCTGCTCCATGACATCCTCATAGAACATTGCCCGCAGTTCCCGGCGCTCCAGCCCGAAGGATTCCAGAATATCCCGGCGGACTTCGAGCATGGACAGTTCAGGGTTATCAACCTGACCGCCATCAATCTCGTTGTAGTTTTCATCCAACAGGGTGTAGTCGTAACCATCTTCGCAGGTCTGCACCGCAAGGATTCTATCCTTTCCGACCTTCCATGCGGCTTCATCGCCCATAATCTCAGGCTCCGGCATATAGCTTGCGCCGTTGCGCTCCATAATTTCTGCAAACTGGCAGATATGAAACACATTGTATCCGATCTGCGTATGATACTCGTCAATGAAGGTGCAGGGCTTCACAACCATTTCATCCGGGTAGTGAATCTGCACACAGCTGCCATCGGGGATATGAAACAAATCCTTATAATGGCTGTCGATAAATCGGATTTCCTTACCATCCGGGTTGTACTCATTTGTCATTTGCGCTTTCCTCCATTTTCAAATTCCATACTGAACTTCGTTTTGCCATCATCTGATACCTCCATAAAGACGGTGGCATCAAAGGTGTTGCCCGTTCTTTCGGACTTGCAATTCTTGAGCTTTACCTTGCCGGAACCAAGCAATTTCTGCGCCGTGGCAGAAGTCATGCTCTTGCCGATGCTCGCAAAGTAGCGATTGTTTTTCCAGAGGGCAAATTTGCAAGCTCTGTTGGAACAGAAAAATGCCTTGGCTTTGTCCTCTACAGCACTGCCGCAGAGCGGGCATTTGCCGATAGAATTGGCTTCTTTCGACATCATAACCTCGGAATCACGGATTACTTCATAGTTCTGAATCAGACCGGCAATCACATCTTTGATCTCGTCCATAAAGTCCTCGCTGGCATATTCGCCTTTCTCAATGAGCAACAATTTTTCTTCCCAATCCGCCGTCATGGATGGGGACTGAATCTGTTCCGGCATGACTGTTACCAGAGCCGTACCCTTGTGGGTCGGAATCAGGTGTTTGGTTTTCTTATCACCCTTACGCTCCAGAAAACCGATGCGAACCAGCTTCTCAATGATACCGGCACGGGTCGCAGGCGTTCCCAAACCTTTGCGCTCCACCTCATCAGGCATTTCGTCCGCACCGGCAGTTTCCATAGCAGAAAGCAGAGTATCCTCGGTAAAGTGTTTAGGGGGAGATGTTTTCCCTTCCTTGATTTCCGTGCCGCTGACGGTCATTTCGTCACCAACGGAAACAGAAGGGAGTGTCTGCACGTTTTCGTCGGATTTTGTCGAATCATTTTTCTGAACCAGAGCTTTCCATCCATCCTGCACAACAGTTTTGCCTTTGGTGGAAAACACGGTACCGCCACAGTCCAGCTCAATAACTGTCTCTGCGTATCGGTGCGGATCGCCAACAGCTACGCACAACCGATTCGAGATCAGTTGCAAAATTGCAAGTTCACCCTTGGGAAGTTCGCTCAGATTGCATTTCTGCAATTCTCTGGTCGGAATGATGGCATGGTGATCTGTGACCTTTTTGTTATTCACAACCTGCTCTGCATGAACTGGTATGTTATCCACATCCTCCACGGGGAATGTGTGGAAAGCCAGCTTTACGAGGTCGGTCAGGCTATGTGCCATATCTTCCGTCAGAAACCTGCTGTCGGTACGGGGATAAGTGACCAGTTTCTTTTCATAGAGGTTCTGCGTGTAGTCCAAGGTCTGCTGTGCCGTGTAGCCAAGCACACGGTTGGCTTCTCTCTGTAAACTGGTCAGGTCATAGAGCGCAGGCGGCTTTTCTGTTTTCTCCTTACATTCAGCTTTCTGAACGATTGCCACCGAACAGCTTTGTTTGACAGCTTCGGCTGCTGCCTTGGTTTTGAAGCGTTCGCTTGCAGCCGTAAAACCATCCAATCCAATCTGAACTGTGTAGAACAGTTCAGGCTTGAATGCGGAAATGGCAGCTTCTCGCATAACAGCCATAGCAAGGGTAGGGGTCATAACACGACCAACATTCAGGGTCTGCCCGTAAAGGGTCGAAAAAAGTCGAGTAGCGTTAATACCAACAATCCAGTCGGCTCGTTCTCGACACAGTGCTGCTTCATACAAAGCATCATATTCCGTTCCAGACCTGAGATTTTCAAAGCCCTCCTTGATTGCTACATCTTCCATCGAGGAAATCCAAAGCCGCTCAAACGGCTTTCTGCACCCGGCTTTGTGGTACACCAACCGAAAGATCAGCTCGCCCTCACGACCGGCATCTGTTGCACACACAAGACTCGCAACATCTTCTCTGGCCATGAGCTTTTTCAGAATCCCAAACTGTTTTTTCGTACCGGCAGAAACCTCATACTGCCAGTCCATCGGGAAGATAGGAAGGTCTGCATAAGCCCATTTGCTGTACTTCGCATCATAGACTTCCGGCTGTGCCAGCTCCACCAAATGCCCTACACACCAGCTGACCACATATCCGTTTCCCTCTAAGTAGCCATCCTCACGCTTGGCAGCACCTAACACTTTGGCAATACTCTGTGCAACCGAAGGCTTTTCAGCCAAAACTAATTTCATTTGCATCTGCTCCTTTCACAAAAAAATAAGCAGCCACACACCGTAGTGCATGACTGCTATGTAAAAAGTTCGGAAAGAATTTTTGCAACCTGACACAATTTTCTGTTTTATAATCTCCGTCATCGTAAAAATATCTACCTCATCTGTATATGAAATGAGGTAGATAAATAATTTATGACTTAGATTTTTACATATCCTGTAGCCGGACCTGAACCGACCTTCGCAATGTACTCACTCTTAACTAAATCTGCCAGAGTGCGTTCCACCGTGGTTTTGCTTATATCAGGGTGAGCATCCATAATTTCTTTCTTTGTGATTTTACCAACTTTCTGATCAATCATCGCTTTAATTCTTTCGGGCTTAGAAAGAGTGCGGTTCTTTAAATGTTCTACACGGCTTTCAAATTCATTGTATGCTTTCAGCATGATACCCAGATAATACTTAACAAAAGGCTCATAGCTGTTCTCATTTTCATGCCATCCTGTCGAACTTGCCTGTAATGCTTCATAGTAAGTTTCCTTTGTTTTTTCAATCAACATTTCCATGCTGACATATTTTCCTACAATATATCCTGCCTTATAGTACAAAAGAAGCGACAGTAAACGGCTCATGCGTCCATTACCGTCATTGAAAGGGTGAATACAGAGGAAATCCAGAATAAACATAGGTATCAAAAGTAATCTATCAATTTTATCAGTATTCCATGCTTCTAAAAACTGTCTGCATAATTCATCCATAGCTTCCGCAGTCTGAAAGGCAGGAACCGGAATAAATCTTGCTTTCTGGTGACCTTCTGCATCTGTTTCTGCAATTACATTATCAGCATTTTTATATTCTCCACCGGAACCGGCGTAGGAATACAAATCACGATGAAGCTGCAAAATAATATTAGGTCTGGGCACAATATACTCATAGCTTTCGTGGATTGTAGAAAGCACCTCTCGGTAACCTGAGATTTCCTGCTCAGATCGGTTTCTTGGTTCTGCCTTTTGGCTGACCAATTCTTCCAATCTCTTATCTGTTGTATAAATACCCTCAATACGGTTAGAAGCACCTGTACTTTGAATCAAAGCGACTTCAAGAAGGGTTTTCAATTCATCAATATTAGCTTCCAAAAATAGATCTTGCTTACCTTTGTGCTCATGAATTTTTCCGATCATCTGCACAATTTCAGGAGTAAGCAACTTTTCTGGCTCTTTTATATAATCAAAAGCTCTCATGTTATCTACCTCATTTCAGAATTATCTGCATCATTTTACTCTAAAATGACGGAGATTTCAATGGGATGAGGCAGATAAATTTTCCAGTCACTATGACTGAAATAATAGTATGCACACCTACCACACAGAATATTCAAGATGTCGCTTTCAAAACACAAAATATTTTATTTCTTGAAAGCAGATGCTATGATGCTTTCTGGAATAAGGTATATGTTTGTATTG
>ERZ650306.126-NODE-126-length-41075-cov-38.435471_pt1 | contig 41075 bp, 42 predicted proteins | sample MGYA00376242_ERZ650306 | MGnify/ENA primary metagenome ERZ650306 (study PRJEB26733, sample SAMN07839244) | wastewater metagenome | biome: urban; feature: wastewater treatment plant; material: waste water | place: USA: North Carolina | collected 2016-03-31 ... | reverse complement strand
GCGAAACTTAGATCTTGAACGGGTTGGCGAACGCAAACATCATGGCGATACCGACACCGATCAGGAACGCAGCGTCGATCAGACCGGCCAGCAGGAACATCTTGGTCTGCAGGGCGTTCATCAGCTCGGGTTGGCGAGCGGAAGCTTCCAGGTACTTGCTACCCATGATGCCGATACCGATACAGGCACCGATAGCACCCAGACCGATGATCAGACCGGCGGCCAGAGCAACAAAACCGAGAACGTGTTCCATGACTACTCCTTTAGTTGAGATGATTTAAATAGAAACCGAAACGACTGCTTGAAACTGAAACTTAGTGGCTTTCGTGCGCCTGACCAATGTACACCAGGGTCAGCATCATGAAGATGAAGGCCTGCAGGGCGACGATCAGGATGTGGAAGACGGCCCAGATGGAGCCCGCAACGACATGACCGAGGAAGCCGAAGACAGTGGCGGTGCCGCCCATCAGCGCGATCAGCATGAACACCAGTTCGCCAGCGTACATGTTGCCGAACAGTCGCATGCCGTGGGAGACGGTCTTGGCCAGGAATTCGATCATCTGCATCAGGAAGTTGATCGGATACAGGAGCGGGTGGGAACCGAACGGCGCGGTGAAGAGCTCATGCACCCAGCCACCGAAACCCTTGATCTTGATGTTGTAGTACAGACAGATCAGCAGGACACCGATGGACATGCCGAGGGTGCCGTTCAGGTCGGCGGTGGGAACGACGCGGAGGTAAGCGTGCTCGTCACCGGAGATGAGCGCCCAGATCTTGGGAAGCAGATCGACCGGCAGGAAGTCCATGGAGTTCATCAGGAAGATCCAGAAGAACACCGTGAGAGCGACGGGCGCGACGAACTTGCGGGATTCGGCGCTATGCACGATGCCCTTGGCCTGGTCGGCGACCATCTCGACGAGAATTTCGATTGCGGCCTGGAAGCGGCCGGGAACACCGGAAGTGGCGCTGCTCGCGCACTTGATCAGGATCAGCAGCGTGACGATGCCGAGACCGATCGAGAAGAACAGGGTGTCAAGGTTCCAGACACTCCAGTCAATGATCGCAGTCTGGGCATGACCCGTGCTGTTCAGGTGGGTCAGGTGGTGGACGATATATTCGCCAGCGGTGGGTGCGTGGGCTTCGTGGCCAGTACTCATGGTCAGGTCTTCACCAAAAATGCAAACAAATTCGCCTTAAGCGCCACGACCAACCCGATGAACAACGCCAACCAATGGACGTCTGGATACACGAGTTGAACGGTCGCCAACAATCCTACGGTTGACGCGATCTTCAGAAACTCGCCAACAAAAAACGCAAGCGGGTACGACGCAGCCGGCCGCTTTGAAACAAAGTGCAGGCGCAGGGCGAACAACAAATTGGGAAGAACACAGGCTGCGCCTCCCAACGCCGCCGACAACGCACCGCGCACCCCTGTAATCGCTCCGACGATCAATGCCGTCAGAATTGTCGCGCCTATCTGCAGGAATACCGCTTTGAACATGGCTCTCTGCGTGGCACGCCGGGTGTTGCGCCGTCCGCCGTACGAAAAACACGCGGATCCTACGGGTTAACCGTGACAAAGTCAATTACTGACGCACCGCAACATCGCATCAGGGGCTTGAAATTCCGCAGTTCGCCACAAGGGGGCGCTTGACATGCCCGAAAAACATATCGATGATTATCGACATGAACAAGAACTACTCCCGGTCGATCCCCGAAACATGGCGTGATATCTCCGCCATCTTTGCCGCGCTGGGCGATGAACATCGCCAGCGCATCCTGCTCACCTTCGAGCCGGGTGAGCGCCTCAACGTGGGGCAGATCGCAGAGGTCTCGACCCTCGCCCGCTCCACGGTTTCCCACCACCTCAAGGTGCTCCGCGAGGCTGGCGTGCTGATCGCCGAGCGGCAGGGCAAGGAGATTTACTTCCATGTAAACAAGCCTTTCCTGCAAGACGCCTTCGGCAAGGTGACGACTTACCTCGACACCGATCTCTGATCCACTCCGCACGAATCATGCGAAATCTCGTCAAGTCCGTTCTGCGCCGGGTGGCCGGCCTGCTGTTCCGTGTGCGGGTCGCCGGAGCGCTGCCCGATGTCCGCTCGCGCCTGCTGGTGGTGGCCAATCACGAATCCTTCCTCGACGGCCTGCTCCTCGGGCTGTTCCTGCCCCTGGACCCGGTGTTCGTGGTGCACACCGGCGTGGTGCGTAATCCACTGTTCCGGCTGATGCTGAGCCTGGTGGATTACCTCGCAGTCGACCCAACCAGCCCGATGGCGATGAAAAAGGTCATCCGTCTTATAGATGAGGGAAGACCGGTGGTGATCTTTCCCGAGGGGCGCATTACGACCACCGGCAGCCTGATGAAGACCTATGACGGTCCGGCCTTCGTCGCCGCCAAGACCGGTGCGACCATCCTCCCGGTGCGCATCGACGGCGCGGCGCGCAGCTACTTCTCGCGGCTCGCGGCCCATGTGCCGAAGCGCCTGTTCCCGCAGATCAGCCTGTTCCTGCGCCCCACCACCACGATCCCGATGCCGGTAGCGCCCGCCAGCGTCGCCGCAAGGCCGGCGAAGCAATGCGCCGGCTGATGCAGGACATGATCTTCGCCACCCGCCCCACGCAAACCCTGTTCGAGGCGCTCCTAGACGCCGCCGACATCCAGGGCCACGGCCACACCCTGGTCGAGGATCTGAAGCAGATCGAATACACCTACCGGGACCTCATCAAGATGTCCCTCGCCCTCGGCCGCCTGGTGGCCCGCGAGAGCACGCCTGGCGAGCGGGTCGGCCTGCTGCTACCCAACCTGGCGCCCACCCTCGGGCTGGTCTTCGGCCTCACCGCCCACCGACGCGTGGCGGCGATGCTCAACTACACCGCCGGCGTCGACGGCATGCAGGCCGCCTGCACCGCCGGGCAGATCCGCACCATCCTCACTTCGCGCGCGTTCGTCGAGCAGGCCAAGCTGGGCGACAAGCTGGCGGCGCTCACCGATGTGCGTCTGGTGTGGCTGGAAGATCTGCGCGACCGGATGACCCTCGGCGACAAGCTCTGGCTGATGGCCTGGGCGCTGCCCTTCCCCCGCGCCGCGCTGCCCGCCGGTTCGCCGGAGGACGCCGCGGTGGTGCTATTCACCTCCGGCTCGGAAGGCAAGCCGAAGGGCGTGGTGCTGTCGCACCGGGCGCTCCTCGCCAACATCGCCCAGATCCGCGCGGTGGTGGATTTCTCCATCGACGACAAGATCCTCAACGCGCTGCCGCTGTTCCACTCCTTCGGCCTCACCGCCGGTGGGCTGCTGCCGGTGCTGGCTGGCGCCAAGGTCTTCCTTTACCCGTCGCCGCTGCATTACCGGGTGATCCCGGAGCTCGCCTACGACCGCAACTGCACGGTGCTGCTGGGCACCAGCACCTTCCTGGGCAACTACGCCAAGTTTGCCCACCCCTACGATTTCTACCGCCTGCGCTACGTGATCGCCGGCGCCGAGAAGCTCGCCACGCCGGTGCGCGACCTGTGGTTCGAGAAGTTCGGCATCCGCATTTTCGAAGGCTACGGCGCCACCGAGACCGCGCCGGTGCTGGCCGTCAATACGCCGATGGCCTTCCGCAGCGGCACGGTCGGCCAGCTTTTGCCGGGCATCCAGCACCAGCTGGTGCCGGTGCCCGGCATCCCGTCCGGCGGCATGCTCCACGTGAAGGGCCCCAACCTGATGTCCGGCTACCTCCGCTTCGAGCAGCCCGGCGTGCTGCAGCCGCCCGTCTCGCCCGCCGGCGAAGGCTGGTACGAAACCGGCGACGTGGTGGAGATCGACGATGACGGTTTCGTGAAGATCGTCGGCCGGGTGAAGCGCTTCGCCAAGGTCGCCGGCGAGATGGTGTCCCTCGAAGCGGTCGAGAAGCTGGCCGCCGCCGCCGCGCCCGGCGCCACCCACGCTGCCTCGACCCAGCCCGATGCCAGCCGCGGCGAGAACATCCTGCTGTTTTCCACCGATCCGACGCTCACCCGCGACCGCCTCCAGGCCGCTGCCCGCGACGGCGGCTGGCCAGAGATCGCGGTGCCACGCCGGGTCGTCCTGGTCGATGCGCTGCCGCTGCTCGGCACCGGCAAGATCGACTACGTCACCCTCAAACAATGGGCCGAAAAGGCCTGACATCCCGGAGAACCCATGCGTCATCGCACCCTTGCCGCCCTCGTCGCCTCAGCACTGATTTCCACCGGCTGCGCCACCTGGTTCGATCCCCCCGAGAAGACCCACCGCGCCAGCGTCGTGGATTATCTGTACCCGCAGAACGAGCGGCCCGCGCTCAAGCCCACCGTCCCAGAGCTGCACCTGCCGCTGCGCGTCGGCATCGCCTTCGTGCCCGGCGACCTCAGGGGAGACCTGCCGGAAGTCGAACGCAACAACCTACTCAACCGCGTCAAGAGCGCCTTCTCCAACCGGCCCTACATCGACAGCATCCAGGTGATCCCGACAACCTACCTGCGCAGCCGCGGCGGTTTTGGCAACCTGGAGCAGGCCGCCCGAATGTTCAACGTGGATGTGGTCGTGCTCCTGTCCTACGACCAGATGCAGTTCAGCGACAACAACCGGCTGTCGGTCTTCTACTGGACCATCGTCGGCGGCTATCTCGTCAACGGCAGCCAGTACGACGTGAGCACGCTGGTGGATGCGTCGGTCTTTGACGTGGCGAGCCGCCAGCTACTGTTCCGCGCCCCGGGCACCAGCCAGCTCAAGGGCAGTTCGCCGCTGGTCAAGTTTGGCGAGGCATCCCGCGAGGCTCGCACCGAAGGCTACCGCCAGGCGGTGGACTCGCTCATCCCGCAGCTCGACGCCGAACTGGAAGCCTTCAGGCAGCGGGTAAAGGAGCAGAACGCCGCCCGCATCATCCACACCTCGCGCAGCTCCGGCGGCGACGGCGGGCTCGCCGGCCTGGGCCTGTTTGGCGCAACGGCCGCCGTCGCGATCTACCGACGTCGTGCTGGCTGAACATTGGCGCCTGGGGTTGCCCGCCGGGCTGCTGCTGGTCGCCAGCCTGCTGCCGGGCGAGGCGATGGAGCTGAACCGCCAGGCGGTCGCCGAAGGTCAGCTCTGGCGGCTATGGACGGGCCAGTTCTGCCACTGGTCGGTGCTCCATCTGGCCGGCAACCTGGCGGCGGCGGCGGCGATCTGCGTGATCGCCGGCCGGCCGATCCGCCCATGGCTGGCCGCGCTGCCGCTGGTGGCGCCGCTGCTTTCCCTCTTCCTGCTGGCGGCCGCGCCAGAGCTGGAGCGCTACCGCGGCCTGTCCGGGCTGGTGGCGATGCTGGTGGTGGGCGCGGCAATCGAAGGCGGGCTAGTCGGGCGGATTCTGGCGGTGGCCTACCTGGCCAAGCTCGGCTTCGATGCCTTCACCGGCAGTCAATCCGCGCTCCTGCCGGAAGGCATCGCCGTCGCCTGGCCGGCCCATCTGGGTGGATTGTTGCTGGGCCTCGCCACCGCCGGCTGGCTTCATGTGAGACGAAACCCACGATGAACCGCCGTCATTTTCTGCTAGCCGGGCTGGGCGCCTCGGCGCTGCTGGGCGTCGGCGCGGCCAGTGCCGCCCGTCCGCGGGTGTGGAATCCGTGCCGCGCCACGTTGCCACCGGCCGTCCTCGAGCACGACATCGTCCGCGCTGCGTGGGACGGCATCGATGCGGGCAAGGTGTGGGACGTCCACGCCCACCTCGCCGGCACCGGCGACAGCGGCGGAGGCATCCAGATGAACCCGCGGATGCTGAGCCCGCTCCACCCCACCGAATACATCCAGCGCCTGTTCTACCTCAACGCCGGCTGCGCCCACGAGGCGCCGGGCCGGGTGGACCAGAGCTACGTGGAGCGCCTGCACAACCTGGCCGACAGCATGCGGCCCGGCTTCAAGCTGGTGCTCTTCGCCTTCGAGCAGACCCACAACGCGAGCGGCCAGCCCCGCCCCGATCTCACCGCCTTCCACGTGCCCGACCGCTACGCCCGCGACGTGGCCCGCGCCCATCCGGCCTACTTTGAATGGGCCTGCTCGATCCACCCGCTGCGGGAAGACTGCGTCGAGGCGCTCGAAGCCGCCGCGCGCGATGGCGCCCGGGCGGTGAAATGGCTGCCGCCAGCCATGGGCATCGACCCGGCCTCGCCGGCCTGCGATCGCTTCTACACGGCGCTGGCCCGGCTCGATCTGCCGCTCATCACCCACGCCGGCGAGGAGAAGGCCGTCCACGGCGCCGGCCGGCTGGAATGGGGCAACCCGCTGCGCCTGCGCCGGGCGCTGGATCACGGCGTGCGGGTGGTCGTCGCCCACTGCGCAACCCTCGGCGAAGATCGCGATGAAGACAGCCGCCACGGCGGCAAGGTCGCCAGCTTCGATCTCTTCGCCCGGTTGATGGCCGAGCCGCGCGCCGAGGGCCGGCTCTTTGGCGACATCTCGGCGATCACCCTGCGCAACCGGCGCATCGAGGTGATCCGCCAGCTCGTCGAGCGCGACGACTGGCATTCGCGTCTGCTGTTCGGCACCGACTATCCACTGCCCGGCATCCTGCCGCTGGTGTCGCCAGCCAGGATGGCCGCCGAAAAACTCCTGCCGGCCCACGCCGTGCCGGTGCTTGAAACCATTCGCGAGCACAATCCGCTGCTTTTCGATTTTGTCCTCAAGCGCACGCTGCGCTCTGGGGCCCACCGTTTTGCCCCGGGCGTCTTCGAGACGCGGGCCTTCTTCGACCGGAAAACCCCATGAGTTCCCAGTTCCGCCTGCTCAACGAGCAGCGCTTCCGCCCGTTCTTCCTGACCCAGTTTCTCGGGGCGTTCAACGACAACCTGTTCAAGAACGCGCTGGTGGTGCTGCTCACCTTCCAGGCGGCCAGCTGGACGACCATCGACCCGGCGCTGCTGGCCAACCTGGCGGCGGGGATCTTCATCCTGCCATTCTTCCTGTTCTCGGCCAGCGCCGGCCAACTCGCCGACAAGTACGACAAGGCGTACCTCACCCGGCTGGTGAAGGTGCTGGAGATCGCCATCATGGCGGTGGCGCTCGCGGGCTTCCTGGCCCACAGCCTGACGGTGCTGCTGGGCGCGCTGTTCCTGCTCGGCTGTCATTCCACACTGTTCGGGCCGGTGAAGTACGCGCTGCTACCCCAGCACCTGCACGAAGACGAGCTCGTCGGCGGCAATGCGCTGGTCGAGGCGGGCACCTTCGTGGCGATCCTGCTCGGCACACTGGTGGGCGGGCTGTTGGCGGCGGCCGACCACGGTGACCTGTGGATTGCCGGTGGCGGGCTGGTGGTGGCGGTGGCGGGCTATCTCACCAGCCGTGGCGTGCCGCCGGCCCCGGCACCGGAACCCGGGCTGAAGGTCAATCCCAACCCGATCTCCGAGACCTGGCGCAACATCGGCTTCGCCCGCAAGGATCGACCAGTGTTTCTGGCGATCATGGGGATCTCGTGGTTCTGGCTGTACGGCGCGCTGTTCCTGGCCCAGTTTCCGGCCTACGCGAAGAACGTGCTGGGCGGTGGCGAGGGCACGGTGACGCTGCTGCTGGCCACCTTCACGGTGGGCATCGGGCTGGGCTCGCTGCTGTGCGAGAAGCTCTCCGGCGGTCATGTGGAGATCGGGCTGGTGCCCTTCGGTTCGATCGGGCTCACCCTGTTCGGGCTGGACATCGCGCTGGCCTCGCCGTCGGTGGTGCCAGCCGGGGCGCCACTGGCGATCGGCGCGGTGCTGGCTCAGCCGGGCATGTTCCGGGTGCTGCTGGCGCTGCTGATGCTGGGGGTGTTCGGCGGCTTCTTCATCGTGCCGCTCTACGCGATGATGCAGAGCCGCTCGGCGCCGGCCCAACGGGCGCGGATCATCGCCGCCAACAACATCGTAAACGCGCTGTTCATGGTGGTTGGCGCCCTGTCGGCCGGGGCGCTGCTGGGCGCCGGGCTGACGATCCCGATGCTGTTCGGCGTGGCGGCGCTGATGAACGCGGCGGTGGCGATCTACATCTACCGGCTGGTGCCGGAGTTCCTGCTGCGCTTCATCGTGTGGCTGCTGGTGCATAGCGTGTATCGCCTGCGCACCGAAGGCATCGAGCACATTCCGGCCGAAGGGCCGGCGGTGCTGGTGTGCAACCACGTGAGCTTCGTGGATGCGCTGGTGATCGCGGCGGCGTGCCGGCGGCCAATCCGCTTCGTGATGGACCACCGGATCTTCCGCTGGCCGGTGCTGTCGTTCGTGTTCCGCCACAGCCGGGCTATCCCGATCGCACCGGCCAAGGAAGACGCGGTGATGATGGAAGCGGCCTTCGCCGAAGTGTCGAAGGCGCTGGCCGAGGGCGAGCTGATCGGGCTGTTTCCGGAAGGGAAGATCACCGCCGATGGCGAGCTGTGCCCGTTCCGTCCGGGGCTTGCGCGCATCCTTGACGCCAACCCGGTGCCGGTGGTGCCGATGGCCCTGCGCGGGCTGTGGGGCAGCATGTTCTCGCGCAAGGACGGCCCGGCCCTGTCGCGCCCTTTCCGGCGCGGCCTGTTCAGCCGCATCGAGCTGGTGGCCGGGCCAGCCCTGCCGCCGGAAACCGCCAGCCTGCCGCAGGTTCAGCTGCAGGTTGCGATGCTTCGCGGCGACTGGAAGTAAGACGCCGCTCAGGCCGCCATGACGGCCCGGATCGGTTGCACGTTGCCCCCCAGCCGCGACGCCAGACGGGGCCGGACGAGCACCACCGCCATCGTGACCGCACACACCAGGATCACGACGAAGAGCGCGATGAAGCCGCTGTAGCCGAAGGCGTTGGTGAGCGGCTTGGCCACCCCGATGAACGCCGCGTAGATCCACGATGAGGCGCTGATCGCCCCAAACACCGAGGGCAGCGTGGCGGCCTTCAGGGCGTCATGATGGCTACTCCTGAAGGTCGGAAACGCCACCAGATGCAGGGCCAGGCTGTTGATGGTGAGCACCGCCACAACGGTGAGCTTGGCCAGCAACTTGGGCTTGCCGAGCAGCGCGTCAAAATCGAGACCAAGATCAAGAACGACGATCGCCACGCCGGTAGCCCACAGCACGGCAAGGGCAATCGTTGCAAAAACAGCTGCCCGCTGGAGCAGGCCCGAATCAATGCGCTCGCGCCCGAAGATCGCGTAATCACCAATGGCCACGGCCGAGGCTGCACCCGCCAGGGCGAGCAGGTGAAGGTAGATCATGAACATCCGGGACGTTGCCACGGGATCGATGGTGAGTTCCATGGTTATCAGCGCTTAGTCATCTTGCGGTAGAGATATTCGATCGAGGTGTGCATCGCCTTGACCGCCGTATTGAGTTCGTGGATTTCGTTGGCCGAGGCGTGCTCACCCTCGACGAACTCCACCTTGTCGAGCTTGGCTCCGGGCTCGGAGTTGGACGCCGCGAGGGCAAACTTCCGCACCTTACGGACCGGCACGATCACCTGCTGACGGATGAAGAGCAGCAGACCGGCCACGCCGACAGCGATCGCCCCCAGCGCCAGCCACACCTGGCGGTCGAAGCGCTGAACGAAGCCGGCAAAGCTGAATTCCAGGGGAATCGCCACGCTGATCACGCCGGCGAGCTTGCCTTCCTCATAGCCGTAGCCCTGGGGCCCAGGGTAGAGCGCAGCAACCGCGGGCGGCGCCTCGGCGGGCACCCCGTGGCAGCGCAGACAGCCCTTTTCCGCCACCAGGCGGCGGGCATACAGCAGCTGGCCGTCGCGGACTTCGCTGTACTCGGTTGCCCCGGATTCGCGGATCGCGTTCATCGCCACCTTGTCGAATTCGGACGGCGCATTGTTGGGGTTCATGAACCGGTCGGACGTCATCCGGAACTTGGCCTTCGCCGGCGAAGCCATCGTGATGTCCGACAGCTCGCGCTGCACCAGCGCGGGGTTCTTGCGATGGAAGGCAGCCAGGTTCGACATGGTCGAATCGCCGCCAGCCGCCGTCGAAGACGCCTCGCGCTCCAGGAAGCTGCCCACCTGCAGTTTGGGATCGCGGGGATCGTCTTTCACCCACACGCCGCGGTAACGAGTGGCCCATTGGCCAAAGTTATCCACCATGTCCGCCACGGTGCGGGCCTGGTTGCGGATCTCGCTCACATAAACGGATGAGCCGATGAGATAGCTGGCCATTGCCGCCACGAGCGCCAGCACGATCAGGATCAGCGTGAATTGATAGGAAAGGGAGAGTTTCTTGAAGACGTTCATGGAGATTTCGGTCAGGCCAGCAATTCACGGAGAAAATCGGACCGCGCCTTGCCGCTATTCACATGGGCGGCAACAGCTTCGGCAAAGACACCGACAGGAACACCATCGGGATGTTTTGAATAGAGCTCGTCGAGAACGTCATCGACCATCATGCTGGCGACCGGGCCCGCGTATTTCCTGAGCAGGATTCGCGCGCCTTCTATCACGACGTCAATTTCGGGAAGAGGCTGATCGATTCTCGCCACCGCTTTCGGGGCGGGCTCGGCAGATGGGACGACCCCCATCGCAACCGACTTGAGCGCATCGAGAATTGCCGCTGCCGTGCGGCTGATGAATCCCGTCGCACCAGAAGCGACGGCCATGCCTTCCATGCCGGAAAGCAGCGAATTCGTCATGAGAAATAGCGGCGTCGCGATGCCGTTGCGGCGCATCTGCCTTCCGAGGCGGAAACCGCTGCCGCCATTGGCCAGGGACGCTGCGTCGCAGAAGACCGCACCGAAGCTCGCGGATGCGCACATCCTGAGCGCGTCCTCGACGGAATCGGTGATCTTCGCGACCTTCACGAGGCCCGGCGGAACGACCCTGGCATCGGTGGTAACAAACAGAACAGCTGTCGACATGGGGAATTCCCGGTTCGCAAGTTCATGAAGCGAGATGTCATCAAAATCACCGACAAGGTGCGTTTCGACTTCGTGGCGGTCCATGAATCACAATCTGACAAATGATTGTCAAATTATGCAAAGAGGCGAACGGGATTCCCTTCTATAACCTTCGATCTATGTGACGGAAATCACGACCGACATTCCGATGAATTGAACCAATTTGGGTTAATTCAAAACATGTCAATAATTCATTAAAACCAATCAATTCGCGAAAATAGATTCCGGAATAATCGACAGGGTTTTTTCCCCGGCTGAAAACCAGACTTCCCCATCTTGAATGGTGCAGCCTAATTCCATGGAGCGCTCGGCCAATCCGGCGAGTGCGCGGGAACTTTCCACATTCAGCGAAAAAATCTTCAGGTTCTGAAGGCGGCTGAGAGTCGCGCTTTCCTTTTGCCACCAGATATCGACGGTGCGGCCACCGTAGGCCAGTACGATGACTTCATCGGCCCGTCCGGCGGCACGGCGCAGCAGGCGTTCGTCAGGCAGACCGACCTCGATCCATTTGAGGATCCGGCCGGTGTCGTCCTTCAGCCACAGGGCCGGTTCGTCGTCGGTGGAGATGCCCCGTCCGAACTGCAGGCGCTCGTCGGCATTGAGGGCGAAAGCGAGGATGCGCACCATCATCCGTTCGTCGGTCTCGGAGGGATGCCGGGCGATGGTGAGCCCGTGCTCGGCGTAGTAACCACGGTCGAGGTCGGAGACGTTGAGGGTGGCGCGGAAGATGGTGGACTTGAGGGCCATGAACGGAATACTCGGTCAGAAAAAGAAAAACCGGGCACAAGGCCCGGTTTCGACTGCTGGACGGACGGCTTACTTGCCGACGGCAGCCTTGGCCTTGTCGGCGGCTTCCTTGGCAGCGTCGGCGGTCGCGGCGGCCGCTTCCTTGCCAGCTTCCTTGGCGGAGCTGGCTGCGTCCTTGGCGGCAGCAACGGCATCCTTCGCAGCTTCCTTGCTGGCGTCGACGGCTTCCTTGCCGGCTTCCTTCGCAGCGCCGGCGGCGTCCTTGGCTGCATCGGTGGCGGAGCCGGCAGCGCTCTTGGCAGCTTCGGCGGCCTGCTTGGCGGCTTCTTCAGCCTTCTGGGCAGCTTCCTTGGCGGCGTCGGCAACGGCGGGGGCCGGAGCCGGGGCGGGCGCGGGCTCTTCCTTCTTGGAACAGGCGGCAAGGCCAATGGCGAGGAGGGCGGCGAGAAGAACGGAACGGGTATTCATCGGATGAGTCTCCAACAGGATGTTGAGGGGGTGCTCGGGTGAGCGGGGTCGGGGCAGGGTGCCCGACTGCAAATGCACGCGACATCGTAACGCATGAACCCGCCGATTGGATGACATCGGCCGACAAAGAAAAAGGCCCTGAAGGGCCTTTTTCGACGGACAGCTGCACCAGGATTACTTCACGCGGTTGCGGTATTCGTCGGTGCGGGTGTCGATTTCGATCTTGTCGCCGATTTCCACGAAGGCCGGAACCGACAGCTCGAAGCCGCTGGGGGCGATGCGGGCGGGCTTCAGGACCTTGCCGGAGGTGTCGCCCTTGACGGCGGGTTCGGTGTATTCGACTTCGCGAACGACGGTGGTCGGCAGTTCCACGGAGATGGCCTTGCCGTTGTAGAACACCACTTCGCAGGGCATGCCGTCGACCAGGTACTTGAGCGCGTCGGTCATGTTCTCGGCTTCGACTTCGTACTGTTCGTACTCGGCATCCATGAAGACGTACATCGGATCGGCGAAGTAGGAGTAGGTCACTTCCTTGCGATCGAGGACGACGATCTCGAACTTGTCGTCAGCCTTGTAAACCGACTCGGACGGGGCGCCGGTGAGCAGGTTCTTGAGCTTCATCTTCACGACAGCGGCGTTACGGCCAGACTTGTTGTATTCGGCCTTCTGAACCACGAGGGCGTCGCTGCCCACCATGATCACGTTGCCGGAGCGGAGTTCCATTGCGGTTTTCATGCTGTTTCCTGCTGTGCTGTTGATCGCGGCACGTGCCACGGATAAAAGGTAACTTATTATTCTATCTCATCTTTACAGAACTGCACCAGGTTTTGGGCGAGCTCGCCCGCCTCGCGCAGACCGGCAGACCATGCCTTGCCGTGGGCGGCCAGCGCCGGTAGCGCCTGCCGGAAAGCCGGCCAGGCTCCGGCAACGCCCTGTCCCCGGTTCCATGCCTGCCAGAAGGCGGTGACGGCCTCGGCGGCGGCCGGTTCCAGCCCCGGCCGGAAGCGGGCCAGGAAGGCATCCAGTTTTTCGAGGTGGGCATCCTCGTCCTGCACGTAGATGTGCCAAACGAAGGGATGCGCCGCCCACTGGGCGCGAACGAACGAATCCTCACCGCGCACGAAATTGAGATCGCAGGCCCACAGCAGCTCGTCGTACCGGGGCTGGGCGACGAAGGGCAGGATCTGCACGGTCAGGGCATCGCGCACCAGGCGGTCGCCGGCACGCAGGTCGGTGAGGCCGAAGATCGGTGCCACGCAAGGCAGCGCCCGCCCTTCCGGCACCAGGCAGGTGACCGGCGTCGGCCCCTGGCGCCAGAGTTCGAGCAGCTCGCCCAGAGCCGGCGTTTCGTAGCAGAACAGCGACACCCGCAGCTCGTCGGGAGCGGGCGGCAGCAGATCCAGGCCACGCCAGAAATCGGCTGGCGAGAAACGCGCCCGGCGGGCGTCGTAGTCGGCCTCGCGGAGCAGGCCGCCGGTCTGGCGATCCAGCCCGGGAAAGAAGAAGTGCTGCCGCAAGGGCAGGCGCGGATGGGGCGACGGCAGGCGATGGCAGCCGGCCACCCAGTCTTCCGCGCTCAGGTATTCGAGATTGATCCACACCGGTTTCGGATCGCGCCGGGCCATCGCCTCGACGAAGCCATCGGGCAGGCCGCACGCAAAGGCCGCGATCACCACCGCGCCGGGTTCCATGTCCGGAAAAGGCGCGGTCCAGTGGCGGATCTGCACCCCTTCGACCTGCTGCACATCCAGTCCCGGAAGCGCCGACGGCACCAGGCGGCAGGCGCTTTTCAGGTCGTCGATCCACAGGCGGACAGCGATGCCGTGTTCGGCCGCCAGTTGACGGGCAAGCCGCCAGCAGACACCTACGTCACCAAAGTTATCCACAACGGCGCAAAAGATGTCCCAGCAGGGCGCTGGAGAATGGGAGAGGGTCAAGGCTGGGGACAAACCGGGGAAAGGTGGACTGACAGATTGTGCACAAACTGGGTAAACGGCGCGAGGCTGAAATTCCTCAACAATCCGCACACACTTCGTGCCCTGCCGTGTCGACAGACTTATGAACTGCCCAAGTGGCTGAATGCGTTAGACTAAAGGGGGTTTTCCACAGAAAACCGGAAAGCGTTAACGTAAACAGTGTTTACATATAAATAAAAACTAACAACACCCTGTTGCGGAGACCACAGGGGCCAGTACGGCGCTGGCCGGAGTCAGAAACAAGAGAGGTAACCGCAATGCTGTCGATCATCGATCTCAGGGATTTCATCGACCTGGACAACGAAACCGTCCAGATCGTCAACGAAACCACCCAGCTTTCCGACGCCCAGGCCACCGCCCTGGCGCGCGAGCTGCTTCGCACCGAACGGGGCATCCACACACTGCACGAGATGTTCCGGGATCAGATCGCCCAGGCGGCCGAGAGCCACGACATCTTCCGGGAGCGGGACCTGCGCAAGGCCTACACCTACTTTGCCCGCAAGTACCCGATGCCCCGGATGCTGTGAGTTCCGGCAGCCAAACTGTGCACAAAGCGGCGGACAGGGCGGGTACAAACTGTGGGCAAGCAGTGATTCAGCACCAGGCTGAAAAACCCTCCCCAATTCGTCCAAGCGTTAACAGGCGCCCTTTCCAGAGCTTTTTCAAGTGAACAAAGGTTTGAGCTAAAACGGTTTTATCGGGTTATCCACAGAAACAGCCCGAGCATAGTTAACAGTATCTTTTATATAAATAGAAAACTTATAAAACCCAGTTCTGCAGCCAGCTCGCCAAACCTGAGCCCAAAATGGGCGTTCAAAACTTTTTTGGTGTGAGGCGTTAAATTCAGCCCTGATCAGGCTGACGGCGCGATACCGGAACCGATACACTGCGCAGCTGACTTCCGGAGCGAGCCTTGCGTTTCGAACACCTCATCGAGATCAACGACCCTCTCAATCCGCTCATCGAACCCCTCAGCCGCGAACAGGTGTGGGACGGCCTGATGTACCGGGTCGACGAACCCACGGTCTTCCTGCCCGGACTGGAACGCTGTGTGATCCTGTCCCGCAGCGCCGACCGGGTCGAACGGGAACTGTATTTCGGCCAGGTCCGCATCCGCGACACGGTGACCTTCGCGCTGCACGACTGGGTGTGCTTCGAATCGGCTGCCAACGCCGAACACGCCGGCGGCAGGCTGACGATCAGCCTCGGTCAGCCCGAGCCCGGGCGGCTGTTCCTGCGTTTCACCTACGAAACCACGCTGCCCGAGGGCATGGCGCCGGGCGAATTCCTGCAGGTGTCGGAGTTCGTCAAGTCCGCCTACCGGGAATCGGATGTGGACACCGTTCGCATCATCCGGATGATCGCCGCCAACGGCCGGCCCCAGTAGGCGCCCGCCAGATCACGAAAAGACAAGAACAGCAGGAGATCCCATGACTATCGAACGACCCGCGATCCAATCCTTCCAGCCGCCGGTGCGCACCCTGATGGGCCCCGGGCCTTCCGACGTGCCGCCGCGGGTGCTTTCCGCCCTTGCCCGACCCACCGTCGGCCATCTGGATCCGAGCTTCGTCGGCATGATGGACGAGGTGAAGACGCTGCTGCGCTATGCCTTCCAGACCCGCAACGACCTGACTTTCCCGGTTTCCGGGCCGGGTTCGCTGGGCATGGAGACCTGTTTCGTCAATCTGGTAACCCCGGGTGACAAGGTCATCGTGTGCGTGAACGGCGTGTTCGGCGGTCGGATGGTCGAGAACGTGCGACGCCTGGGCGGCACGCCGGTGATCGTCGAGGATGCGTGGGGCTCGCCGGTGGATCCGGCCAAGGTCGAGGACGCCTTCAAGGCCAATCCGGACGCGCGTCTGTTTGCCTTCGTGCATGCCGAGACGTCCACCGGCGCCCTGTCGGATGCCGCAACCCTGGCGGCCATCGCCCGTCGCCACGACGCGCTGACGATCATGGACTGCGTCACGTCCCTGGGTGGCGTGCCGGTGCTGCTGGACGAGTGGGGCATCGACGCGGCCTATTCGGGCAGCCAGAAGTGCCTGTCGTGCACGCCAGGCCTGTCGCCGGTGAGTTTTTCGGAAGCCGCGGTGGCTCGCATCCGCGCCCGCACGACGCCCTGCCCGAGCTGGTTCCAGGATCTGGGCCTGGTGCTGGGCTACTGGAGCGGCGCCAAGCGCACCTACCACCACACCGCGCCGGTCAATCCGCTGTACGGCCTGCACGAATCCCTGGTGATCCTCGCCGAGGAAGGCCTCGAGGCCGCCTGGCAGCGCCATCGCGACAATCACCTGCGTCTGGCGGCGGGTCTGCAGAAGCTGGGGCTGGATTTCGTGGTGCGGGAAGACGCGCGTCTGCCGCAGCTCAACACGGTGTGGGTGCCGCAGGGCGTGGATGAGGCCGCCTGTCGGGCCCGTCTGCTGAACGAATTCGGGCTGGAGATCGGTGCCGGCCTCGGCGCCCTGGCCGGCAAGGTGTGGCGCATCGGCCTGATGGGCCACTCGAGCCGCGCATCCAACATCGCCCTGTGCCTGGCGGCGCTGGAGACGGTGATCCGCGGCTGATTCCAGCCTCCGGATGTGCCAGAGAGGCAGCCGGCCCTAGCGGGTGGCTGCCTCGATTTCTTTCCGGCGCTCCTCGGCCTGTTGCTGGGCAGCGTCGAGCTGGTTGGTGATCTGGACCTGGGCGGCCTTGGCCTGTTCGGCCTCCTGGGCCTTGAGCTTCGCGGCGGTGGCGGCGCTGCTGCCGACATCGCCAAGGCCGCAGGCGCACAGCAGCAAGGAGGCGGTGAGGGACACCACGATGCGGAACGTGGATCCGCGGCCGGATTGCGGATCTTGTGGTCTGGTTGGCATGGTTTTCTCCGGAAAAAAGGCAGGCCAGCGGCCATTCTGCGCCGTCCGGAGCGGGTTCGGGGTGGTTACCGGGAGGTGACGGTGGTGCCATGCCGGCAGCCACCGTCATCGGGGGCGGAAGGCCTTACTTCTTGGCGCCTTCGCCGCCAGCCACGCTCAGTTCGCCCTTCAGCTTGGCGATGCTCTTTTCGCCAAAGCCCTTCACGTTCTTCAGGTCGTCCAGGCTCTTGAACGGGCCGTGCTTGCTGCGGTAATCGACGATGGCCTGGGCCTTGGACGGGCCGATGCCCTTCACGCCGTCGAGGTCGGCCGGGGTGGCGGTGTTGATGTTGACCGCCGCGAAGGCGAGGTTGATGCCGGCAAGGCCGAGACCAAGGGCGCACACAAGGCGGGACAGGATGTTTTTCATGATGCTCTCCGGTTAAATGAGCTTTGTATTTTACTGTAAGAAATAACACTAAATGCAAGCGGAATTTTCATGACTGATTTCGTTGTCGCCTGCACGTCCGGCAACATTTGGAGACTGTTTTCGCCATAACCGATGGCAGGTTCGCGCGTTGAAGGGGGACATCCTCGCTGGAGCGCTCCATGAAACGCCTGATCGCCACTGTTCTCCTCGCCGCTTCCCTTGGCGGCTGCATCGTTGCGCCGCCGGCCCCGGGCTACTACGGCCATCGCCATCCGCGCTACGTGGAGCCACCGGTGGTGGTGGTGCCGCCCTACCGCGGTCACGGTGGCCCGCGCCACGGCTGGGATCGTGACCGGGGCGGAGACTACGGCCGGCGCTGGTAAGCCGCTGGCGTAAAGCTGGGCAAATTTCCGCCGGCGGAGGCGGGTTCGGGGTTATCTTTCGCCCTGAATCCCGATCGTCCTCCGCCGATGCACGCCGCCACCGCCCAGACCGCCCGTGAACACCGCCTGACCCTTGTCGAAGTGCTCGACATGCTGGTGGGCGACGGGCTTGTTGCGCAGATGGACGCCGAGGCGCTGCTGGCATCCCAGGCGCGCAAGCCGGAGGACATCCACCCGCTGCTGCTGGTGGGTCGCCAGAAATGGCCGTCGAAGCTGCCGCCCCACCGCCCGCTGGGCGCGGAGGAACTGACCGAGTGGCTGGCCGGGCGGGTCAAGCTCGATTACTACCGCATCGACCCCCTCAAGATAGACTTCGCGGCGGTGACGGCGGTGATGTCGTCGGCTTACGCGACGCGCTTTGGCGTGCTGCCGGTGCAGGTTGGCCTGCGGGAGGTGGTGGTGGCGACGACCCAGCCCTTTCTGCGGGAATGGGAGAAGGAAGTCGCCGGCATCCTGAAGAAGGAGATCCGCCGGGTGGTGGCCAACCCGGCCGACGTGGCGCGCTATCTGGTCGAGTTCTACAACCTGGCCCGCTCGGTGAAGAACGCCGTGCAGAGCAGCGGCGGCCACGGGGGCGGCAGCAGCCTGTCGAGCTTCGAGCAGCTGGTGGAGATCGGCCAGGCGAACAACCGCCAGTACGACGCCAACGACCGCCACATCATCAACATCGTCGACTGGCTGTGGCAGTACGCCTTCGAGCAGCGCGCCAGCGACATCCACATCGAGCCCCGGCGCGACATGGGCGTGGTGCGCTTCCGCATCGACGGGGTGCTGCATCAGGTCTATCAGATGCCGATGCCGGTGCTGGTGGCGATGACCAGCCGGATCAAGATCCTCGGCCGGATGGACGTGGTGGAGAAGCGCCGTCCCCAGGACGGCCGCGTGAAGACCCGGGTGGCGAGCGGCAAGGAGGTCGAGCTGCGCCTCGCCACGCTGCCCACGGCCTTCGGCGAGAAGCTGGTGATGCGCATCTTCGATCCTGAGGTGCTGGTTCGCAACATGGTCGAGCTGGGCTTTTCGGAGCAGGACGAGGCGCGCTGGAAGTCGATCTCCGGCCGGCCCAACGGGATCATCCTGGTCACCGGCCCCACCGGCTCGGGCAAGACCACCACGCTGTACTCGACCCTCAAGCAGCTCGCCACGCCGGAGGTGAATGTCTGCACCATCGAAGACCCGATCGAGATGGTGGAGCCGGCCTTCAACCAGATGCAGGTGCATCAGGCCATCGACCTGGGGTTTGCCGAGGGCGTGCGGGCGCTCATGCGGCAGGACCCGGACATCATCATGGTCGGCGAGATCCGCGACCTGCAGACCGCCGAGATGGCGATCCAGGCGGCGCTCACCGGGCATCTGGTGCTCTCGACGCTGCACACCAACGACGCCCCGTCGGCGATCACCCGGATGCTCGACCTGGGCGCGCCGGCCTACCTGCTCAACGCCACCCTGCTGGGCATCATGGCCCAGCGGCTGGTGCGGGTGCTGTGCCCCCACTGCAAGGCCGCCCACCCGCCGACGCCCGAGGAGGAGGCGATCTGGGATCACCTGGTGGCGCCCTGGAAGGTCGCCCGGCCGCCGCGCATCCACCGGGCGGTGGGCTGCATGGAATGCCGGATGACCGGCTTCATGGGGCGCATCGGGCTGTACGAAATCCTGCTGATGTCGCCGGAGATCCGCAAGGTGGTGTCGGCCGATCTCGATCTGGCGCGGGTGCGGGAGCTGGCCATCCGCGAGGGCATGCGCCCGCTGCGTCTGTCCGGCGCGGCCAAGGTGGCGGCGGGCATCACCACGCTGGAGGAAGTGGTCAAGGTGGCCCCGCCGGCCGACGACGAGGGGCACTGATCCCCGGGCAAACCGCAACTGCCGCGGCGCAGCAATTTCGGTTAGGCTCGACGGTTTCGATCTGCGCCCGCCCCTCCGATGTCCGGCTTTCTCCACCAGCTCAACCTGGCCGCGCCCTTCTTCGCGCTGGTCTTCATCGGCTACGGGCTGATGCGCTTCTCCGGTTGGCCGAAGGCGATGTCCGAGAACCTCTCGCGCTTCGTGTTCTCGGTGGCGATGCCGGCGATGTTGTTCCACATGATGAGCGACCTGTCGCGCCTGCCGCCGGTGGATGCGCGCCTGCTGATTGCCTTCTTCGGGAGCTGCGCGATCGTCTTTGCCATCGGTCGGGTGGTGAGCTGGAAGCTGTTTGGCCTCAATGGCCAGGCCCAGTCGATCTTCGCGATGGGCGGGGTGTTCTCGAACAACGTGTTCCTGGGGATCCCGCTCGCCAAGGTGGCGCTGGGCGATGCGGCGATGCCCTCGGTGGCGCTGGTGCTGGTGTTCAACTCGCTGATCCTGTGGACGCTGGTGACGATCAACATCGAATGGGCGCGCCACGGCAGCTTCTCGGTGAAGGGCTTTGCGAAGACCCTGCGCGGCGTGCTCACCAACCCCATCGTGGCGAGCATCCTGTCGGGCAGCCTGTTCGGTGTGTCGGGGCTGGCGGTGCCCGATCTGATCGACCGGCCGCTGGCGATGATCGGCCAGGCCGCCGCGCCGATGGCGATGATCGTGCTGGGGATGGGGCTGGCCGAATACGGCGTGCGTGAAGGCTGGCGGATCAGCACCGGGATTACCGTGCTCAAGCTGGTGGTGCAGCCGGCCATCGTCTGGCTGCTGGCCCGGGCGCTCGGTCTGCCAACCATGGAGACCCAGGTGGTGGTGATGCTGGCGTCCCTGGCGGTGGGCGCCAACGTGTATCTGATGGCCCGCCAGTTCAAGCTGATCGAGGGCCCGGTGGCGGGCAGCCTGATCCTGTCCACCGCCCTGTCGTCGGTGACGACGCCGCTGGCGCTGGCCCTGATGGGCGCGACGCCTCCGTGATTCGGCCCGCCGCCGCGAACTCCGCCTGCTGCAGGCGGTCTTTCCGCTTTGCCTTTCCGTGAGTCGCCGATGCCCTCGTATTCCCCGTTGAGCCGTTTCCTGCCGGCGATCGCGCTGATCGTGCTGTCCTGTACCTGGGGCTACACCTGGGTGCTCATCAAGCAGGCGCTGACTTACGCCTCCCCCTTTGCGGTGGCGGCCCAGCGCTGCGTGGGCGGCACCCTGGCGCTGATCCTCGCGGTGCGCCTGTCGGGCAAGTCGATGCGGCTGGCGGCGCCGGGGGCGACGGTGCTGATCGGGCTGGTGCAGGTGGCCGGCTTCACGCTGCTGCAGACATCGGCGCTGGTGGAAGGCGGCCCGGGCAAGACCGCGGTGCTGATCTTCACGATGCCGATCTGGACGCTGCTCCTGGGCTGGCCGCTGCTCGGCGAGCGGGTGCGCGGCAAGCAGTGGCTGGCGGCCGCCAGCACCCTGGGCGGGCTGATGCTGATCATCGAGCCCTGGAACATGCACACCAGCCTGCTCAGCAAGGCGCTGGGGCTCGGCGCGGCCCTGTGCTGGGCCGTGGGTACCATCCTCATCAAGCGGCTGCGTCAGGCCCGTCCTGTGGATCTGCTGGTGCTCACCATGTGGCAGATGATCTTCGGCTCGATCCCGCTGGCGATCATCGCCGCGGTGCTGCCCGGCGAGCCGACCCGCTGGACGATGGACTACGTGCTGATCCTCAGCTTCCTGTCGGTGGCGAGCGTGGCCCTGTGCTGGTGGCTGTGGGTGTGGATCCTCGACCGGGTGCCGGCGTGGGAAGCCAGCCTGTCGGTGCTGGGTACGCCGGTGGTGGCGATCCTGTCGTCGCGCCTCACGCTGGGCGAGGCCTTCAAGGCCAGCGAGGTGGCCGGCATCGTGCTGATCGGCGGCGGGCTGGCGTTGCTGTCCCTGTTCGGCTGGCTGGCCAGCCGGCAGGCGGCGAGGGCCTAAACCGCCCGCCCCGGAGGGCGATGTTTTCGGTCGGGGTGCGTCTGGCCTGTTCACTCCGGCGGTGTCCGTCGCTATAGTCCGCCCCGCGGTCTGTGTACCGCTTCAAGCGTGATGAGCGGGGCTGCCGTGTGCCGGCCCCGGAAACTTAAGCCGGGGCCGTTCTCCCCCGTCCCGGCGGCTGGCGTCGTGTTGCGATGCCGTTTCGAGGAGCTGTCGATGACTTCCGTGCCCTTTGCCCGGCGCGCGCTGCTGCGTGCCTTTGCCGTTTCTGCCCTGGCCGCCGCTGCCGGCGTGCCCTTCGCCGCCCAGGCCGAGGACGTCCTGCGTGTCTCGGCGATCCCCGACGAGGCGCCCACCGAGCTGCAGCGCAAGTTCGCCCCGCTGGGCGCGTATCTCGAAGCGGAAACCGGGATGAAGGTCGTCTTCGTGCCGGTGACCGACTACGCCGCGGTGGTCGAAGCCCTCGCCACCCGCAAGCTCGACATGGCCTGGCTGGGCGGTTTCACCTTCGTGCAGGCCAGGATCCGCACCGGCGGCACCGCCGTGCCGCTGGTCCAGCGGGCCGAGGACGCGAAGTTCACCTCGCGCTTCATCACCGCCAGCGACAGCATCAAGACCTTCGCCGACCTGAAGGGCAAGACCTTCGCCTTCGGCGCGCCCTCGTCCACCTCCGGCCACCTGATGCCGCGCTACTTCCTGGGCCAGGAAGGCATCAACCCGGACAAGGATTTCAAGACGGTGGCCTTCTCCGGCGCCCACGATGCCACCGTGGCCTTCGTGCAAGGCGGCAAGGTGGATGCCGGCGTGCTCAACACCTCGGTGTGGGACAAGCTGGTCGAGCAGAAGAAGGTGGATACCAGCAAGGTCCGCGTCTTCGCCACCACGCCGCCCTACTTCGACTACAACTGGACGGTGCGCGGCGACCTCGACCCGAAGATCCAGGAAAAGCTCAAGCAGGCCTTCCTGAAGCTCGACCCGGCCAACCCGGCCCACAAGGAAATCATGGCCCTGCAGCGCGCCAGCAAGTTCATCCCCACCAAGGCGGAGAACTACAAGGGCATCGAAAGCGCCGCCCAGGCCGCCGGCCTGCTGAAGTAAGGCGCGCCGCCCGGCGCGGGGCTTTCCCCGCCGGGCCGCCCAAGGATCACCATGAACCTCTCCCTCGAAGGCGTGGGCCTCGTCCATGCCAACGGCCATCAGGCCCTGCGCTGGATCGACCTGCATGTCGAGGCCGGCGAGCGGGTTGCGCTGATCGGCGCGTCCGGTGCCGGCAAGACCACCCTGCTGCGGGTGCTCGCCGCGGCCCTGCGCCCGAGCGGGGGGCGGCTGCGGATGGAGGGTGGAGACCCGTGGGCGGCGTCGCCGGCGCAGTTGCGCCGGTTGCGCGCGCGCATCGGCCTCGTCCATCAGGCCCCGCCGATCCCGCCCCGCCAGCGGGTGGTGACGGCCGTGCTGGCCGGCCGGCTGGGTCAGTGGCCGCTGTGGAAATCCCTCGCCTCGCTGGTGCTGCCGGCGGACGCCGAAGGCGCCCGGCACGAGCTGGCCCGCCTCGATCTGGCCGACAGGCTCTTCGAGCGCTGCGACCGCCTCTCCGGCGGCCAGCTCCAGCGGGTGGCCCTGGCCCGGGTGCTGTACCAGCAGCCCGATCTGCTGCTGGCCGACGAGCCGGTGTCGGCGATGGATCCGGCGCTGTCCGAACTCACCGTGGCCCTGCTCAACGAAGAAGCCACCCGCCGCGGCGTGACCCTGGTGGCAAGCCTCCACGCGGTGGATCTGGCCCTGCGGCACTTTCCGCGGGTGGTGGGGGTGAAGGACGGCGGCGTGCTGTTCGACCTGCCGGCGAGTCAGGTGACCGAGGGCCAGCTGCGCGAGCTCTACGCCGCCGAGGGCGGGCTGCCGATCGCCGGGGCACCGGCCTCGGCAATCGTCGACCTTTCGCCGCTGCGTTGCTCATGAGCGGGATGCTGTTTTTCGTGAATCCGGCTGTAGGTCGGACTTCAGTCCGACAATTCCCTGCATGCTCGACGCGTGATGTCGGACTGAAGTCCGACCTACAGGATCGGCGGAGCCAGGGGCGATGAGCGCCTCCGTCCGCGATCCTGCCGCCCTGCCCCGCTTGGGCTGGACGCTCGTGGCGCTGGTGCTGCTGTGGCCGCTCCTGCGGCTCACCGATTTCCGTCCGGCGGCGCTGTTCGACGACGGCAACCTCAATGCGATGGGGCATTTCGTCGGCGGGTTCCTGCCGATGGAGACTTCACCAGATTTCCTCGCCCTGCTCGGCAAGGCGACCATCGAGACCCTGGCGATGGCTACCGCCGGCGTGGCGGTGGCTTTCGTGCTGGCGGTGCCGCTGGGCCTCGCGATGACCCGCAGCCTGTCGGTGTCGCGCCTCGGGCCGGGGCGCGGCGGCTGGATCGGCCAGTTGCTGCGGGCGCTGGTGCGGGCCGTGCTGGCGGTGCTGCGCGGGGTGCCGGAGCTGGTGTGGGCGCTGCTTTTCGTGCGCGTCTTCGGCCTGGGCGCGGCGGCCGGCGTGCTGGCGCTGGGCATCACCTACGGCGGCATGCTCGGCAAGGTGTATGGCGAGATCCTCGAATCCACCGACGACCAGCCCACCCGCGCCCTGCTCGAAGCCGGCAGCGGACGCCTCGCGGCCTTCTGCTACGGCCTGCTGCCCAACGCCGGGCAGGAGCTGGTCTCCTACACCGTGTATCGCTGGGAGTGCGCGGTGCGCGCCTCGGTGGTGATGGGCTTCGTGGGCGCCGGCGGGCTTGGTCAGCTGATGGACCAGTCCATGAAGATGCTCAACGGCGGCGAGGCGGCGACCATCCTGGCCACCTTTCTGGCGCTGGTGGTGGCGGCCGACGCCATCTCCGAGCTGCTGCGGCGGAGGCTGGCATGAGCGTGGGCTTCCGTAGGTCGGACTTCAGTCCGACAAACCCCTGCCTGATCAACGCGTGCTGTCGGACTGAAGTCCGACCTACAGGTCATCCACTTTGCGCCGGGGGGCCGCGATGAAACCCGGCGTCACCTTCGGCGGCCTCGCCGCGATCGTGCTGGTGCTGGCGGCGGTGGCGGGTAGCTTCGCCTACCTGGACATGCCGCTGGGCGCGCTGTTCACGGGCGCCGCGGCGGGCGAGGCGGTGGCTTTCGTGCAGCGCTTCTTCCCGCCGGATCTGTCGGCGGATTTCCTCGCCAAGGTGGGCGGCGCGGCGCTGGAGACGCTGGCGATCTCGCTGGTCAGCACGCTGCTGGCGGCCATTGCCGGGGCGCTGCTGGCGATGCCGGCGGCCGGACGGCAGGGGCGGGCGGTGCGTCGCGTCGCGCGTTTCGTGTTGAATCTGCTGCGTTCGGTGCCCGAACTGGTGTGGGCCACGCTGATGGTGCTGGCGGCGGGCCTCGGGCCTTTTGCGGGCACTCTGGCGCTGGCGCTGCACACCACCGGCGTGCTCGGCCGGCTGTTTGCCGAGGCGCTGGAGAACGCCCCGCCGACCCCGGCCGAGGCGCTTGCCGGCAGCGGCACGCCGGCGGTCGCGGCCTTCCTCTACGGCACGCTGCCGCTGGTCGCCCCCCAATGGCTGGCCTACAGCCTGTACCGCTGGGAGATGAACATCCGGATGGCAGCGATTCTCGGCTTCGTGGGCGCCGGGGGCTTGGGCGGGCTGCTGTACTACAGCCTGTCCCTGTTCCACGAGGCCCAGGCCAGCACGGTGATCCTCGCCATGCTGGCGATGGCCATCGCGGTGGATGGCGCCAGCGCCTGGCTGCGCCGCAAGGCCTGATCGCGCATGCCCCTCCCGGGGGCTTTCGATCTGGATTACCCTTGGGCGATGAGTCGCCTCCATCCGCCTTCTGACCTCTCACGCCGGAGCCGCCGCTGATGCTGTGGGAAGCCCTCGGTGCCGCCCGCGATCTCGGGCGCGTCCATGACATCGCTGCGGTGCTGATCCGCTACGGCTTCGGTGATCTCGTCCAGCGCCTGGGCATGGCGCGGGCGCTGGAGCGGGCCGGCAAGGTGCTGCATCTGCGCGGCCAGGACGACATCGCCCGGCTCGAACCGGCCGCCCGGGTGCGGCGCGCGCTGGAGGAGCTCGGCCCCACCTTCGTGAAGCTCGGGCAGATTCTCGCCACCCGCGCCGATCTCTTTCCGCCGGAATGGATCGCCGAGTTCGGCAAGCTGCAGGACGCGGCGCCGGCGGTGCCCTTCGAGGCCATCCGCGACCAGCTCGCTGAAGACCTGGGCGATCTCCCCGAAAACATCTTCACCGAACTCGACACCACGCCCCTGGCCGCAGCCAGCTTGGCCCAGGTGCATCGGGCGCGGCTGGCGGACGGCACGCCGGTGGCCCTCAAGGTGCGCCGGCCCGGGATCCGCCCGGTGATCGAGGCCGACCTGCGGCTGCTGGCCCGGCTGGCCGAGATCGTCGAGGCCGAGGCGCCGGACCTGCGCCGCTACCGCCCCCGCGAGGTGGTGCGCCAGTTTGCCCATTCCCTGCGCCGGGAGCTGGATTTCTCGGCCGAAGGGCGCAACGCCGAACGCATCGCCGCGAGCTTCGTGGATCAGCCGGAGATCGTCGTGCCGCGCATCCACTGGCAATGGTCGGGCGAGCGGCTCAACGTGCAGGATTTCATCGAGGGCGTGCCCGGCCGCGCGGTGACCGCGCTGCCCGAAGGCTACGACCGCCGCCTGCTGGCCCGGCGGGGCGCCCGCGCGGTGCTCAAGATGGTGCTGGAGGACGGCTTCTTCCACGCCGATCCGCACCAGGGCAACGTGTTCTACCTGCCCGACAACCGCCTCGCCTTCATCGACTTCGGGATGGTCGGGCGGCTGCCCGAGGCCCGGCGCTACGAGGTGGCCGAGCTGCTCCACGGGCTGGTGGACCGGGACGGCGGGCTGGTCACCCAGGTGCTGCTGGGCTGGAGCGACGCGGCCGAGGCCGACAGCGTATCCCTGCGCGCCGACATCGACCGCTTTGTGGATGAGTACCACGGCGTGCCCCTCCGGCAGCTGGATTTCGGCGCCATGCTGGGCGACGTGGTGGGCATCCTGCGGGAGCACGGCCTCGCCCTGCCCCCGGATCTGGCGCTGATGATCAAGGCCTTCATCACCCTCGAAGGCCTCGGCCGCCAGCTCGACCCGGATTTCGACATTGCCGGCGAGGCCGCGCCCTATCTGCGCGAGGTGATCCTCGCCCACCACGCGCCGGACGCCATCGCCCGGCGCGGCTGGCGCGGGCTGGTGTCAGTGGCCGACCTGCTGGCTGGGCTACCCCACGATCTGGCCCGCCTGCTGCGCATCGCCCGACGGGGCAGCCTGAAGCTGGAGGTGGACGTGCCGCCCCTGAAGGCCTTCGGCGACCAGCTCGACCGGGCCGCCAGTCGGCTGACGATGGGCATCGTCACCGCCGCGCTGATCGTCGGCTCGTCCATCGCCCTCACCGTCAATCGCAGCGATTCGGTGTCGCTGATCGGCCTGTTGGGCTTTGTGGGCGCGATGCTGGGCGGCTTGTGGGTGCTGGTGTCGGTGTGGCGCGGCGGGCGCTGATCCGGCCCGGCAAGGTTTTTCTGACCGAAGACAGGAGGAGCGGCAATGTCGAATCCGATGCTGAGCGGAAAACGGGTGCTCGTCACCCACGCGGACCAGTTCATGGGGCCCGTGCTGTGCGACGTGTTCGAGCGCCACGGCGCCGTGGTGATCCGCGATACCGATCCCCTGCGGGCGCCCGGTGCTGTCGAGGCCTTGGTGGCCAGGGCCGGGCAGATCGACGCGCTGGTGGCCAATCTGGCGATCACCGCGCCCACCACCGCGGTGACGGACGTGACCGACGACGAGTGGCAGGACTGTTTCGCCGCGCTGGTGCATCCGCTGGCCACCCTGTGCCGGGCGGTGCTGCCGGCGATGATCGAGCGGCGTGCCGGCAAGATCCTGGTGATGGGCAGCGCCTCGGCCCTGCGCGGCATGAAGCGCGCGTCCAGCTACAGCGCCGCCCGGGGCGCCCAGCTGGCCTATGTGCAGGCGGTGGGCGTGGAAGTGGCGCCCCACAACGTGCAGGTCAATGCCATCGCCCAGAACTTCGTCGATAACCCCACCTACTTCCCGCCCGAAGTGCAGGCCAACCCGCGCTTCCAGGAACGCCTGAAGCGCGAGGTGCCCCTGGGCCGGCTGGTGGGCGCCAACGAGGACGCCGAGTTTGCCGCCTACCTGTGCAGCGACGCCGCCAACTGCTTCGTGGGGCAGGTGTTTCCGGTGTGTGGCGGGTGGGTGCCGCGCTAGCCGCTGCAAGTCTGGCTGCCCGTTATTGAGATAGGTCGTGTTGTTGCGGGTTGGATGCAGGTGGTTCAATGACTACAGAATTACGTTTGGTGTGGCTCAGAGTCCCGTAAAGTGACGTCATTAAGATAAGTGTTTTCGCTTTATCGTTGGGGCTAATACAAGCTTCCCGTCTGCTTTGACTTCGAGTACCTGAACGCGAATCGGCATTCCTAATGAGTAATCCGTTTGTCTGTATTTTTCGAGAAAAAATTTTTGTTTGTGAACAAGGCCTTTGTTATTGCCGATTCGGACGAATAGTCCGTAATCCTTTATACCAGTAATGATCGCTTCGCATTTCTCTCCGACTTTTAAATGTGCGTCACTAGCCATTGGGAGTGCTTGATCTATTGCTGGCGCGAGTTCCAGTCCTCTGTCCTTCTGCCCAAGCACTTTCACCTGCATCGAACTTCCTTTTGGGTGCATGGCCCGGAATTCTGAGAAGTTTGAACATTGACTTGAATGTAGTAGCCCTGTCCTAGGGTAGATCTCTACGATTAAGCCGTAGTCGCGCTGGTCTAAAACCTTCCCTTCGTGGATGTCTCCCACCTTGATGTCGATCGGCTTCTTAATTCCGACCTCAACATAATCCTTCGATGGATTAATTATGAGGACAAAGAACTCCATTTTTGAGCCTTTTTCAAGGCGAAGGCGGTGGTTATTATTTAGCCATCGTGCCATTAGTCCTATTTCAAGTTCGACCGAAAAAAATTGGTCTCTTTTCGCAGTAATAACGCCTTGAATTGGCCTGTTTGTAATCATTGCTTCGCGCGCATATCTCCATGCTGGCGCGGTAGTTCGGTTGGAAACCGAATGTGCCAAACCCTGTATTTTTATTGGAAAATCCGATTTTTTATTTTTTATATTGCTGAGGACTTGATCAATTATTCGCCAATGCCCGTTGTTAGGGCAGGCTATTAACCGTCGAGCTAACTCATCGGACAGTTTCAATGACGCGGGGTGTTGAGGTGCATTTGCAATGAACTTTGCAGCTCGGATCAACCAACCTGGTTCATTGACTCCTGTTCTAGCTAGGTGTAGTGCGGCAGTGTCGAGAAAGGAAGTTTCAACGTAGGAGTGGTCTAGTAGTGTTTCACAGACAAGACACCAGTCAGCCCGACTACTTCGTCCTTCCAACCACTGATGCCCTTGCTGCAGCAGGGCCATCGAGGTCAGTCTGGATGGAAAATTAATTGCGTGCGCCAACAAATCTCGCCAAATGTGGGTCCACTCGGGGCGTTCTTCGCGCCCGATGAGCCATTGACAACCGAGACGGAATAGATCGTGAAGACCTTGTTGCGAGGGCAACAAAGTTGCGTTGGCGATTAAATCTTGCCAGACGTGGGCCCAATCAGCACGAGTTTCCCGGCCTGAAAGCCAGCTGTGACCTATTGTGAGTAGATCGATGAAGGTCTGGGAGGATGGTCGTGACCGGCAGTTAGCGATCAAACTTTGCCAGACGTGTGCCCAATCAGAGCGACCTTCGTTGCCTGTGAGCCAGCTGTGCCCAATAAGAATTAAATCGTCGAGAACCTGCGGTGATGGCAACGTCGCGGCCTCAGTAAGTAAGTCTTGCCAGATAAAGGTCCAGTCTGGGCGCTCTTCACGTCCAGATAGCCAATTACGACCAATTACGCGCAACTCTGCGAGTGTTAGTGAGTCTGGCAGTGCCGTAGAACTAGCACGTAAGGTCTGCCAGACGTGTGTCCACTCTGCGCGATCCTCATGCCCTTTGAGCCAGTGGCGCCCACGGGATAGCAGATTCTCTAGTAGGGGTTGTGATGTCGGCAGTACCAAGTCTAAGTTAGCAGAAAGCAAAGCTTGCCAAACGTGTGTCCACTCGGCACGTTCTTCACGCCCGTCGAGCCAATGCCCCCCGAGCGCTAATAGATCGATACGGGTTATTGAGTGTGGCAGCGACTGCGGATTCTCAAGCAGGGTCTGCCATACGTAAAACCACTCAGCGCGTTCCTTATGATCTGAGAGCCACCGATGGCCGAGGATTAGCAGATGAGCTAGTGCTTGAGACTGCGGCGGTTCCAAGTGATTTTTGAGCAAAGCGCGCCAAACGTAAAACCATTGCGGCGCATCTTCTCTTCCGGCGAGCCACTTGTGGCCAATAGATAGCAAATCACTGAGGGGTATAGTTTGCGGGATGGCTGAAGCGCACTCGAGCAAGGTTTGCCAGATGTGGGTCCATTCTGAACGCTCTTCGCGCCCGATGAGCCAAGCTTTGCCGAGAGATATCAGCTCATTAAGGAGCAATGTCGGCGGTAGCTGTTGGGCAATGGATAGTAGGTGCTGCCAAACATACGCCCATTCGCGGCGGTTCTCATGCTTCGAAAGCCAGTTTCGACCGAGTCTGAGTAGATCGCTGGAAGCCTTTGATGGAGATTGAGTTTTCGCGTTATCTAGCAGGGATCTCAAGACATACGGCCATTCGGCACGTTCTTCGCGACCGGATAGCCAGTCATTGCCCAATGATGAGAGTTCGGCTGCCACTTCGTCACGCTGTTGCGCGAGTCCGAGCAGGTCTTCCAGAACATAGGCCCAGTCAGGCCCGTCGTGTTCGGCATGAAGCCTGCGTAGACCTAGCGCCAACACTGGATCGTTCTCCCAGTTTTCAGCCTCTTGTTCTGGCAGTAGTTTTTTCCAGACGTAATGCCAATCGGGCCGACGAATGCTTCGCTCTAACCAGTGCAACCCTATAGTGCGCCAAGGATCGCTTCCACCTGAACTAGTTAAGCATTCTTCCCAAATTAATGACCACATTTGGTGCTTGAGCCGCACGGGGTTCGGCAAATGAGTCCTTGCCCACTCAAGCAATGCCGGACGTTCTGATATGCGGTGTGCAAGGCGCATCCAGCAATATGGCCAGACTTCTAATGCCTTATCAAGCTTTGCGAGTGCCGCATCAGCCAGATTGCCGCCCAGTGTCTCTTCGATTTCAGGATGACGCTGTGCCCAAGAAGCCCAGCATGTCGCTATGACAGCTGTGTCGTCGTGGGATAGAGTGAGGCTGGTGTGTTTATTCCACTCTTCAGCACAGTTTCTTGATAAGTGTGCGTCATTTGCGATAGTGAGTCGCTTTCCAACAAGACCATTGTCCGGCTCCGAGAACAAACGTAGTAACTGAACTATTAAGCGAGTATTTCGTTCTTCTAGGGAGCGTCGGAAGATAGCTATGAGGTCGTTGGTGTATGCCTCGATATTGCCGGGTTTGCGAAGTGCTAGGTAGAGCGCGTCGGCAAGATGCGGATGCGTCAGTCGGACAATTTGCCCCTTTTCTCCGGTGTCAAGTAAACGAAAGTCCCCGTCCAAATTTAATGAGGTGAGCTTTTCGCGGTCGCTTTCGCTTAGCCAGTCGTACGGCGCACGTAGATACAGGCGATTTAGGGCAAGAGGCAGTCTTAGCGCATCATCAAGATCATTAATCCGTACTCGATCTGCAAACCGTCGTGCAAACTGGCGTAAATCTCCGTGAGTTAGTTCGACAGCCAGTGAGATGAAAAGCCCACCGTCGTCTTCATGCGTTTGCTCGAATGCGGGGCCAAGTTGAGGAGTCCGTCCGGTGCGTTCCTGATACCACTCACCAATCGCTTGTGACTCGCTTCCTGCGATGGGGGGCACAATTTCGCGGTGAACCGCGAATCCTCTATAGCGCGAGTCCTCCTCGAATGCTTCAGCAAATTCCGTTGGGCCGCAGGTGAGGATCAGGGGCCATACCCGGTAGCCGCATTCGTCGATGAACGTGCCAAGGCTCTCCAGATCAAGCCGGGTGCGCGCGTCGCGATCGTAGAGGTCGTCGATTGCGATGAACTCCGGGCAGAGTTCGGCGGGAACTTCGGCGAGGGCGCGTAGGGCGGGTTCCAGTTGTTCCGCGCGTCCGCCCAGCCACAGCACACGCCTGCCGTCGAGGACGAGACTTTCGACCAACTGCAGCATGAGTACGCTCTTGCCGACACCGGAACGTCCGGCGAGCCAGAACACGCGGGCGGCGCATTGAAGATCCCGATGGCGGAGGTCGGCGCGTGTGAGCAGGTTCGCCAGCATTGCATCGCGCCGTTGGGGGCGAGGCATGTATTGCTGGTCGCGCAGCCGTGCAAGAGTTATCTCGCGACCGATCTCGAGGGTGGGGCTGGGATCGGGATTCGGTGCGAAATCCTGGGCGGTCAACAGCGCGCCCGGATGTGTTGCAGAGCGCCGAAGCTCAGCATAGCGTTCGCAGATGTCATCGCGGACGCGTTGGGCGTCGGCTGCGCTCGTGGTGCGCCCGAGCGCCCGATCCAGTGCGAAACGGACAAAACCGTATGGATCGCTGAGGGTGTTCCAGACTGCGACGATGGAGCGCCAGCCGGGGTCGGGTTCGATGCGGGGAGGATGAAGCCGCCCATCGGCAAGGAGCTGCCGTACCGTTGCGTAGGCGGGGTGGTTGGCTGGCAGGGAGGTCCAGTCAATGGGGTTACCCTGGGAGGCGATCAGCTCGAACTGTGCTCTCGGGTGCCAATCTGGATGGGTCTGCTGGAGAAATTGGTCGATTGCGAGGAGTTCGTCCGCCGCATCCTTCAGAGTTGCCGTCGTCAGCGTCCGCTTGGCCTGGATGCAGATTAGCCTGTCGTCGTGTGTGCGTTCGGCGAGATCGGAGAGGGCTTCGAGAAAGACCTGTCCCGCAGTTTCTACCGCTCGATCGTCCCGGCCCAGGGATTCCACGAGGCGGGCCACATATGCCCGCAACTGGTAGTTGAATCCGGCAAGCGCATAGATGCCGCCATGGGCCCTGCGCGGCTGGATCTGCCCGTAATCCGAAAGTACGCCAACCAGGTCTGTCATGAGAAATCGATTGGATAAAAGGACGGAAATCCTCCAGCGAGTTCATGAGGACTTCAGGTTTGCCTTGCGGCGAGCCTATGGTTGCAGGCCCATGTCGATCATTCGAGTCGGATAGCCTTGCCGAGACAGGATGTTACCAGCATCCGTCAGCTATTTTGAGAAGGTCGTTACTGGCTTCTAATGTCAATTGGATTGCTATCCTGACCGTGTCGCCACTAGAATGCCGGCCGCACCATGGCGTGCATTTGACATATATCGACAACCGCGAGGAGGCGTTTTCCCATGTCCCAGAATCTGGTTTCCCTGTCCGTATCCGACGAAGCGATGAAGGAGATCGAGGCCGCCCTGGCCTCGCTCGAGAAACACCTCGACGGGCTGATCTCCCTGTCGGTGGCGGAGCGCGGCGAGCTGGTGAAGATGGGGCCGAAATCCGAGACCTTTGCGCGCAAGGCCCACGATGTGCTGGTGCAGAGCCCGGACATCCTGCCGCGCTCGTTCTCGGTGGAGGAGTTTGGGGCCGACAACCGGGCGCTGGACCAGCTGCGGCCGGTGTTCCTGCGGATCACGGCGCTGGCGGGGCGGGCGGAGGATACCGAGATGGCCCTGGGCAGCGACATCATGAACGCGGCGCTGGATGGCTACCGTTTTGCCAAGTCGGCGGGCAAGGGCACGGCGCTGGACGAGCTGCGGGCCCACGCGGCGGTGCGTTTTGGCAAGGGCGGGCGCGGCGCAGGGGGGCCGGCGGCGTCCTGAGGGGGAATGCCGGGCCCCGTTGCGGCGGGGTCGGACCTTTGACCACCAGTGTTGGCAGTCAGACTGCCAGCACTGGCAGTTCGAGGTGCAGGCGTGGCAGTTTCAGGTGCAGGGTTGCGGGTTTGAGGCGCACGCATGGACCTCTGAGGTGCAACGCCGGACCTCAGAGGTCCATGCATGCAGGTCGGAGGTCCGACCGTGCACCAGAAAGGGGCACGGTTGCCGGTCTGAGGTCCGCGTTTGCGGGTCGGACGTGCAGGGTCGGATGTTCGAGGTGCAGCGCTGGCAGTCTGAGGTGCAGGGGTGGCAGTGGGTGGCCCGCCACCGTCTGCCGGCCGCTCACCACATCAGGTCGTCCGGCACCTGGAAGGCGGCGTAGGGGTCGTCTTCGTCCACTTCGGTGCTGGCTTTCTTCACGCGGACGACGATGTTCGGGTCGCGTTCGGCGATCTTGTCGGCGATGACCTTGGGCACCAGCTCGGCGCTCTCGCCCTGGCAGACGATCACCAGATGCCCGGCGACGATGTGGGCCTGGACGGCGGCGGAGACGTACATCCGCTTGATCTTGCCGTCGTGGGTGTAGTTGTAGGCGATGTCGCCGCGGCCCTTGTCCTGGCGGTTCTGCTTGACCATCTGGATGATCTGGGCGGCGATGGCCTTCTGCAGCGCGGCGGCGTCGCGCTGGGCGTTGAGCTCGCGGGCGCGCTCGGCGTTCTTGCGCTGGGTTTCGAGGGCGGCGAGGCGGGCTTCGTCGACGCTCTCGGTGCCGGTGCGGCGTTCGATCTTCTTCTGCCGGGCCTTGTCCTGGTTGGTCTGCTTGACCTTGTTCTTGTCGACCAGGCCGGCTTTCAAAAATTGTTCCTGCAAAGAGGCCATGTGTGCGCCACCCCGTGAGATGAAGTTGGCCGGCGCGGGCTGCGGTGCCGGCCGGCGGGAAGGCGGCAGGATAGCAAAAATGCGGGGGCTGCCGCCCCTGGCGACGCCGGCTTACTTCTGCTGCAGGATGTTCATGCCCGCCGGCACTTCGTCGGCGTCGATGTAGGCCACCGCGCCGGGATTGGTGCGGACGTAGGCGATGACTTCGGCGCTGGTGCGCAGCTCGACCGGGGGCGAGCCGAGCCCGACGAAGCGGCGCACCGTCCAGTAGCTGGTGTAGTGCTCTTCGTCCTGCCCCAGGAAGGTGGCGAGGAAGCGGGTGCGCAGCGGGTGGCCGGCGGGCAGGTTGATGGGGCTCACCGATACGCCGCGGATCTCGACCACCTTGCCGGTGAAGAGGCGCCGGATGACGGTGGTGTCGACCCGGGGCAGCGGGTCGTGGCTGATGATGGCAATGCCCTCGGCGCCCGCCACCGGGGCGATCAGCAGGAGCAGGAGGGGCAGCAGGGGCCGCAACAGGATGGTGTGCCGGATCATGTTCGGCACCTTCAGAAGACGAAGCTGTACGAGAGGGACAGTACGTTGAAGCGCTGGTGGCTCGCGCGCTCGCCGGCCGGGGTATCCACCAGGCTGGAGGCGGCGCCCACGTGGGTCTGGCTCCACTCGGCCTTGAGCTTGCTGGTCGGGGTGAGGGCGTAGGCGGTGCCGATGCTCCAGGTGTATTGGTCGTAGGCGCCGAAGGCGTCGGCGCCGGATTTCTGCATGGCGGTGATGAAGCCGGTGGGGTCGGCGGCGGCCGGTATGGTGGGGTTGTCGAGGGCCCGGTGGAGATCCAGCTGGGCGCCGCTGGAGCGCAGGCGCGCGTGATAGACGTAGGGCGTCCACTGGCCGATCCGCTTGCGCAGGGCAAGGTAGCCGCCGGTCATGTTGAAGACGCTGGGGATGTCGAAGGTCTTGCACTGGACGGCCTCGCCCGCCAGGCGGAAGCCGTTGCCGATGCCGACGTCGGCGCCCAGGGCGAGCACGCTGAGGCGCATCTCTTCGGGGCCGCCGGGGACAAGGTTGTAGTAGCTCACGCCGGGTGCCGGCGTCTCGAGGGTCGGCACCACCCACCTGTCACCCGAGCGCTGCCGGTCGCGTATCTGGTAGTAGGTGAACTTGTAGACGTCCTCGTCCCGGTGGAAGGCGAGCGACAGCCCGCGGACCTCCAGCGTGATGGGCAGGTAGTAATCGCCGGCCGGGCTCATGCCCAGGTAGCTGGTGCGGAAGTACTGGCGCCAGTAGCCGTTGTTGCGGCCCCAGTAGGCCTCGAGGCTGATGTCGCCGCTGTCGGTCGCCCAGGTCTTCAAGGCCGACCCGCCGACGAAATCGACGATGGACGACAGGAAATACACTTCGGCGGGGAGCCGGGCGTAGTCGAAGGTGGTGCCGACCTCCATGTTCTCGGCGTGGAGGTAGCCGGGGATGCGCAGCTTGCCAGCGCGCAGCTGCCAGTCGTTGCTGGGCCGCCACGATACGAAGGCCCAGGCGAGGGTTGCGTCGAGGCGGTCGTCGGTGAAGTTGGCCGGGGCCAGCCGGCCCTGCAGCGTGGCGCTCCATTCGGGTGAGACGCGGATGTCGAGCTGTGCGCCGAGCACGCTGTCGCGCAGGAAGGTGCCGTTGTCGTCGATGCTGCGCTGATAGGCGAAGGGATGATCGGAGCGGGCGTAGCCCAGCGTGCCGAACACGGCGGTGGAGTAGTCGACGGCAGAGGCCGGCGCCGACACGGCGATGGCGGCCAGCAGCAGGGCGGTGGGCGTTCTCATGGGCAGGACTGGATGCGGTGCGGGTTGCCCGCTCGGGGACGGGATTATCCGTGCTGCCGCCGATTCCTGCATGGCTTATGCGCCGGGGGTGCGCCGGATCGTGCCCGGCCCGATCCGGCGGATGGCGCTGCGTCAGGCGCCGTCGTGGTTGCTCTGGTGGAAGACGTGTTCATCCACCGGCCGACCGCCGACGAGGTGCTCGTGGATGATGCGCTCCATCACCGCGTCGGTGACGCCGTAGTACCAGGTGCCGTCGGGTTGCACGCACAGGATCGGGCCGCCCTTGCAGGCGGCGAAGCAGGCGGTGCGGGTGCGTTTGATGCGGAGCTCGCCGGCATCGAGCCCGGCGGCCTTGAGCCGGGGCCCGAGGCTGTCGAAGAGGGCCTGGGCCTGGCCGTCGGTGGTGCAGCGGGGGCCGGTGCACACCAGCAGGTGGCGGCGGTAGGCGCCGATCCGGGGTTTGACGGGATCGCTCATGCGTCGGCTCCGGTGGGTTCGCCGGCGGGCTCGGGGGCGAGGGGTTCGGCCAGCAGGGCGGCGATGTAGTCCTCGGGCAGCCGGTGGAGGGCGGCCAGCTCGGCGGCGCCGAGGCCGCTGGCGAAGAGGCCGGCGAGCCAGCCGTCGAGGCCGGTGGAGAGTGATCGCCCGGCCTGCTCGCCGGCGTGGGTGGTGCCGCTGTCCACGTCGTACTTGTTGCTGTAGCCCCGCGGCGTGACCATCAGCCCGTGGCGGATGAAGGTGTTGGAGTTGCCGATGAGCACCGTGGAGAGCATGCCGATGTCGCACTCGGTCATCTTCTCGAGGGTGGTGAATTCGATGCGCTGCTTGGGGCGGTAGGCCGACTTGACGATGGCGACGGGGGTGTCGGGGCGGCGGTGGCGCTGGAAGAGCCGGCGCGCTTCGACGATCTGCCGGGTGCGGCGGCCGCTCTTGGGGTTGTAGAGGGCGACGACGAAATCGGCGTGGGCGACGGCGTCGAGCCGGCGGGCGATGGTCGGCCACGGGGTGAGCAGGTCCGACAGGCTGATGGCGCAGAAGTCGTGGGTGAGCGGCGCGCCGACCAGCGCGGCGCAGGTGTTGAGCGCCGAGGCGCCGGGGATGATCTCCACGTCGATGCCGCTGTCGGGCGTCCACCCGGCCTGGAACAGCACCTCGAAGGTGGGCCCGGCCATGCCATACACGCCGGCGTCGCCGGAGGAGATCAGCGCGACCTTCTTGCCGGCGCGGGCGCGCTCGAAGGCTTCGATGGCCCGGTCGAGCTCTTCGGTCATCGACTTCCTGATGACTTCCTTGCCGTCGAGCAGGTCGGCCACCAGGCGGATGTAGGTGACGTAGCCGATGACGGTGTCGGCTTCGGCGATGGCCGCGCGGGCGCGGGCGGTGAGGTGGGCGTGGCTGCCGGGGCCGAGGCCCACCAGCATGATCCGGCCGCCGGACGGGGTGGAGGTGTCGCTCATTGGGGAATCCTTGCGATGGAGACGGTGGCGTTGCGGCCGTCGGGGCCGCGGAACTTGAGTTTTTCGACGATCAGCTGATCCATGCCGGCGCCGGCCGCCAGCAGCGCGGCGGCTTCGGAGACCGAGGGCGTGCCGGTGTATTTGCGGACGGTTTCGGAGGGGTGGGGCACCGGTACGGCGGCCAGCGCAGCGGCGGGGTAGAAGCGGATCGTCCAGCCCTGCCAGTCGGCCAGGGCGTGCAGGCCGGGCTCGTCGGCCTTGAGGTCGATGCTGGCCACCGCGGCCACGTCGGCGAGGCTGGCGCCGCAGCGGGCGAGGGCGTCCACCACCGCCCACACGAGGGTGGTGGCCGGGGTGCCCCGGTCGCAGCCGAGGCCGAGGGCGATCGGGCTGCTCACCGGATCACCCGCAGGGCGCCCCGGTGGGGCGGTAGATCACGCGCTTGCCGGCGAGGGGCGCGGCGAGGGCGGCCGGCAGGGGCCGGTGGCTGATCCACAGCACGGCGCCGAAGCGGGCGATGTCTACGTCCTCGAGGCGGGCGAAGCGCTGCAGGTTGGCCGGCAGGGGGCCGCTGCGGCCGTTGGCGTGGCCGCGCCACCAGTCGTCGCTGCCGCTTTCCTGGACGAGGGCGACGGGTTCGTCGTTCACCACCGCGGCGCTGGCGCGGACGATCTCGTCGTGGCTGGCTTCGAAAGTCCAGCCCAGCTCGCGGCCGAGGAGATCGACGGCGAGCGTCTGGCGGGCGTCGGAGGCGGTGGTGAGCACCACGGTGGCGTCGAGGGCGTGGGCGATCTGGCCGGCCAGGGCGTTGGCGCCGCCCAGGTGGCCGGAGAGCATCGGGATGACGAAGCGCCCGGCCTCGTCGATGACGACCACGCCGGGGTCGGACTCCTTGCGGCCCAGGTGGGGCGCGACCAGCCGCACCATCGCGCCCAGCGACACGACGGCGACGATGCCGTCGAAGTTGGAGAACAGGATGGGGATCTGCTCGCCGGTCTTGCCGGCGTAGCAGCTGGCGGCGCCAGGGGCAGCGGCGTGGGCTTCGGTGGAGAATTTCTCGGGGGCGAACAGGCGCGCGCCGGGCAGCGCGGCGACCACGTGGCCGGCCAGGGCGATGCCGTGGCGGGTGATCGAGACGACGGCGATGCGTTCGTGGGGGAAGGGCAGGTGTGGATTCATGGGTGGGCGGGGAAAAAGTGAGGTGGGGAATCAGGCCGGCTCGGCGGCGCGTTTGCGGCAGCCGCGGCGCAGCTCGCCGCGCACCCGCTTGGGGTTCTGCACGAGGAGCAGGGAGAGGTAATTGACCTTTTCGCCGGCAAGGCTTGCCACGTCGCGGACGATGCGTTCGTCGGGTGAGCCGACCTTCTCGATGAAGCAGCTGGTGGCGAGGAGCCCGCGGCGGGCCAGCAGGGCCAGCACCTCGTCGAGCAGCGGCTTGACCTTGAGCAGCACGAGGGTGTCGAACTCGTCGAGGAGGCGCTCGATCACCGGCACGCCGTAGGCGGCGGGGATGACGGCGAAGGTTTCGTCCTCTTCGGCAAGGGTGAGCCCGGTGCCGGCCGCGGCGGCGGCGAAGGACGACACACCGGGGATGGTTTCCACCTCCACCTCGGGGGCGAGCTCGCGCACCACCCGGGCGAGGTGGCCGAAGGTGGAGAAGGTGGAGGCGTCGCCTTCGACCAGGAAGACCAGATCGCGGCCTTCGCGCAGCAGCGCGACGGTGCGGGTGGCGGCGCGGCTCCACGCCTTGGCGAGGGCCACCGGGTCGCGGGTCATCGGGAAGACCAGGGCTTCGGCGTCGGCGGGGATGGCGAGGCCGCCGCGCTCGACGATGCCGAGGGCGTAGGAGGATTCCTCGGCTTTCTTGACCGGGTAGAGCCAGCGGGCGTCGCCGTTGAGGCAGGCCCACGCGCGGCGGGTGATGAGCGCCGGATCGCCGGGCCCGAGGGAGGCGCCGATCAGGCGGCCACAGGTGGGGGTGGTCATGGGGCGTCCTTTCGGGTGGAGACGATCCACACCGGGTTGTGGGCGGCGAGGCGGTGCATGTCGAGGATGGGCTGGCTGCGGGAGGCTTGCAGCTGGACCACGTCCCACTGCGCGCCGGCATCGCCGAGGGTGGCGGTGGCGGTGGCGAGGTTTTCGAGGGTGACGAAGTTCATCACCAGCCGGCCGCCGGGGCGCAGGCGGGTGAGGATGAGGCGGATGAGCCCGGCGAGCTCTCCGCCGGAGCCGCCGATGAACACGGCGTCCGGGTCGGGCCAGGTGTCGAGGCCGTCCGGCGCCCGGCCTTCCACCAGGGTGTAGTTGCTGGCCTTGAGGAGACGGGCGTTGTCGCGGGCGTTGGCGGCGTCGGCGGCGTTCTTCTCGATGGCCCACACGTGGCCGGCGTGGGCGATGCGCGCGGCTTCGAGGCCCACCGAGCCGGAGCCGGCGCCGATGTCCCACACCCGGCTGTCGGGCCGCAGGCCCAGCCTGGCGAGGGACAGGGCGCGGGCTTCCTGCTTGGTGATGAGGCCTTTCTCGGGGGTGCGCTGGACGTAGTCGGCATCGTCGAAGCCGAACACGGCGCGGGGCTCGGGCGGCGTGATGCGCGTGAGCACGACGATGTTGGGGTCGGGGAAGCGGCGTGCGGCGGCGTCGGCCAGCGGCAGGTCGGCCACCACGCTTTCGTCGGGCAGACCCAGCCTGGCGGCCACCGAGAGCTGGAAATCGGCGCCGTGGCCGGCGGCGATCAGGGCCCGGGCGATGCGGTCAGGGCTGTTCTCGGGGCTGGTGAAGGCGCCGATCAGGGTGGCGTCGGCGGCAGCGCGCACGAGGGGGTAGAGCCCGTGGTCGGGCGTGGCGCCGGGCATCCATTCGCCGGCGTCGCGGCTGTGCACCGAGACGATCCGCGCCGCCTGCCAGGGCCGCTTGAGGCGGGCGAAGGCGAGCTGCAGGGTCGAGGCGGCGGGCAGCACCTCGACCCCGTCCGCGCCGAGCCGGCCGATGAGGAAGGCGCCGATGCCGTGGCACAGGGGGTCGCCGGTGGCGAGCACCACGCAGGGCTGACCGGCAGCCAGCGCCGCACGGACCCATTCGGGGACACGGCCGAGCTGGCCGTCCATCGCCCGTTGTTCCACCCGGGAGGGAAGGTGGGGGGCAACGAGTTCAAGCGTGCGGCGGGCGCCGATCAGCAGGTGGGCTGTGCGCAGGCGGTTGCGGGCGGTTTCGCCCAGCCCGGCCCAGCCGTCGTCGAGGATGCCGATGAGGGCGCAGGGTTCAGACAAGTTCGTGTTCCTCCACGGTGACGATGGGGACGCCTTCGAAATTGCAGGCGAGCACGGTGAGGCGGTGGGGGCCGGGGTAGCGCTGGCGCAGGCTGCGGATGGCCCGCTCGGCGAGCGCCCGGTGGAAGGCCACCGCCAGATCCAGTTCGGCCAGCCTTTCGGCGGCGAAGCGGGCGGTTTCGGCGGCGCGGA
>ERZ650306.125-NODE-125-length-41131-cov-8.390398_pt1 | contig 41131 bp, 32 predicted proteins | sample MGYA00376242_ERZ650306 | MGnify/ENA primary metagenome ERZ650306 (study PRJEB26733, sample SAMN07839244) | wastewater metagenome | biome: urban; feature: wastewater treatment plant; material: waste water | place: USA: North Carolina | collected 2016-03-31 ... | reverse complement strand
CCTACACGACGCTCTTCCGATCTGGGTCTTTCATCACCACCGATTCGGTAATTTCCAGCTCCAGATCGCCCGCCTGAATGCCGTGGCGGCGGATGGCTTGGCTGACGGTGTCCACCAGGCTGGCCGAGCGCAACTGATGGGCGGACAAATTCACCGCCATGCGCACGCCATAGATGCCCTGCGCCTGCCAGTGCGCCACCTGCTGGCAGGCCTGTTCCAGCACCCAGGCACCCAGTGGTTCGATCAGGCCGGATTCTTCGGCGATCGGGATGAATTTCAGCGGCGGCACCATGCCGCGCGTTGGGTGCGGCCAGCGCACCAGTGCTTCCACACCGCACGCCTGGCCGGAGTTGGCATGCACCTGCAGCTGGTAATGCACTTGCAGCTGCTGTTCGGCCAGCGCGTGGTGCAGGTCGCGCTCCAGCTCCATGCGCTCGGCGGCGGCGGCGTTCATGTCGGCGGTAAAAAACTGGATATTGTTTCGTCCCTGCGCCTTGGCGTGGTACATCGCGGTGTCGGCGGTTTTCATCAGCGCTTCCACGCTGTCGCCGTCTTCCGGGTACAGGCTGATGCCGATGCTTGGGGTGGAGTGCAGGATATTGCCTTCGATGTCATACGGGCAGGCCAGGGTGCTGAGAATCTGGCAGCCAATCGGCAGCGCGTCGTGGGCGGCGGTGTCGCTGGTGAGCACCACCACAAATTCATCGCCGCCCAGCCGGGCAACAATATCGCTTGCGTGCACGCTGCGGTGCAGGCGGGCAGCCACTTCCACCAGCAATTGGTCGCCAATATGGTGGCCCAGCGTGTCGTTGATGATCTTGAAGCGGTCCAGGTCGATGAACATCACCGCCAGCCGGGTGTCGGCGTACTGGGCGCTGGCCAGAACCTGGCCCAAGCGCTCCTGCAGGCTGTGGCGGTTGGACAGCCCGGTCAGCTTGTCGTGGTGGGCCAGGTGGTGGATGCGTTCTTCGGCATGCTTGCGCTCTGTGATGTCGGTAAACAGTGCTAGGTAGTAAATTGGCTGGCCGCTGGCATCGCGGATGGTCGAGATATTGGTCCACTTGGGGTAAATCACCCCGTCCTTGCGCTTGTCCCACAGCTCGCCTTGCCAGTGGCCGGTGTCGGTCAGTGCCGTCCACAACGCTCGGTAGGTGACTTCCGGGGTTTGGCCCGAGGCCAGAATGTTGGGCGTATGCCCGCGCAGTTCGGCAAAGCTGTAGCCGGTAATCTGCTCCAGCGCCGGGTTGACCTGCACAATCCGGTTGTTCTGGTCTGTCACCAGAATCGCCTCGGTGGTCTGCTCAAAAATATTGGCGTACAGCCGCAGGGATTCTTCGGTTTGCTTGCGCTCGGTAATGTCGGTGGAAATGCCGACAATGCCGCGAATCTCGCTGTGGTCGATGATTGGGCATTTTACCGTCAGGTAAATCCGCTCCTGGCCGTTTTCCTGGGTGCGCTCTTCAAACGACACCCGCTGGCGCGCGGCCATCACCTTGCGGTCGTTGGCTTCGTGTTCGTCGGCGGTGTGGGTGTGCATGAACGCATGCCGGCGCTGGCCGATCATCTGCTGGCGCGACCGGGAAAATGTCCGCTCAAACTGCTGGTTGCACATCAGCAGCCGTTCATCGCGGTCAAACACATAAATCAGCGCGCCGGCGCTTTCGATAATGGCCTGCAACAGGTTGCGGCTGGTTTGCAGTGCTTCTTCTGCCTGCTTGCGTTCGGAAATATCATGCACCACGGCATGAATGGTGGGCTTGCCGCGCATGGTGACGGCAATCAGGGTCACCTCGGTAAAAAACGGCGTGCCGTCGCCGCGCAGATGGATCCATTCAAACCGGTGGCTGCCCCGCGCCTGGGCGATGGTCATCATGTGTTCGGCTTTTTGCTGCGACAACAGCCCGTCCGGCTGGTATGGCGGCGACAGCTGCGCCGGATGAAAGCCCTGGTTTTCGCCGGGGTGCTGGCCAAACACCCGGCGGGCGGCGCTGTTGGCCTTGACCATCAGGTGGCCTTCGATAATCGACGATGGATCGGGTGATTGGTCGAACAGGGTGCGAAAGCGTTCTTCTTCTTCACGCAGGGCTTCTTCCACCTTTTGCCGTTCAGCCACCTCGGCTTCCAGCGCGGTATTGCGTTCGTGCAACTGGTGGTTGTGCCGAGCACGCAGGCCGGTGAGCAGCGTCAGCAGCAGGCTGATGGCTAGACCCAGATGAAAGTACGGTGAGCTGTAAAATAGCCGGGTTTGCCAGCCTTGGCGTGGCACGGCGGCCATCTGCCATTTGCCGCCCGGCACCTGGATGTCCATCAGCAGTGGAGCCAAGGCAAACACCTCTTCTTCGCCATCCACCAGCGCACCGCGTTCGCCCTGGGCGTCCTTGCCGCGAATGGCCAGCCGCACGGCATCGGGCTGGCGCTCGGAGCCTACGCCGAGCAACTGGTCGATATTGGCCACAATCGACACCGTGCCCCAGTAACGCGAGGTATCGCGCAGATGCCGAGGCGGGGTGAAGACTGGCGAGTGCTGAATCAGTGCCCGTCCGCCCTGCACCAGCTGCACCGGGCCGGCCAGAATCGGTGTTTCCCGCTCGCGCGCCTGGCGGACGGTGCGGTATTGCTCGGGATAATCGGCAAAGCGCATGCCCAGCGCCTTTTCATTGCCGACCAGTGGATAAACCATGCTGACCTGATCATCCGGCGCCACGGTGATATTGCGCACATGCGGGTTTTTGCCAATTGCCAGATGGGCCATCTCGACAAATAAACTAGGCGGGATGCCGCCCTGCAGCGAAATCAGATGCACTAGGCCATCGGTAGAATTAAAGGTGGCCTTGAGCACGCCTTCTACCCGCGCCCGCGCCAGTGCCAGCTCGCTCAGTACCCGGTTGCGCTCTTCCGATGCCTGACGTTCGGCATCCAGATGGCCGCCCACCGCGCTGACGGCCAGCGCCAGCACAAAGGTGAGCACTGATGACCAAGACGAAGGCAATAGGCCAAGAAATGTGCTGATGGTGTGAAACTGATGTTTGCTAATTGCCATGCTTGCCCAAAGTCCACGTCGTATCGGTGCATCCGGTCATTTTATAATACGACATACCCCTTTGAATGGTGGCAAAAAAGCACGTCCAACACGCAGTGAGTTGCGGAGTAATGGCATCGGTCATGTGGTGAGCCTCTATCGTTCTGTTTGAAGTCTTTTCGCTTGGCAAGGCAGTCCCCTCACCCACACAGCCCCAACGCCACCCGCTTCAGGGCGTGCCACGGGTCGGCGGCTTCCGCACCTTTGATGGCGCGGTCAATTTGGCTAATGGCGGCCAAAGCCTCGGCCAAGCGGCGCAGCGATAAGCGCGGCAAAGCGTGCTCCACCAGCCGTTGCCGCACCCCCCACACACGGTTTTCTCGCATCAGTTGGGTCAGCGGACGACCCTCGCGCTGCCCCTGCCGAATCCGGATCAAGCCGCGCAGCTCGTCTGCCAGCCGCCACGCCACCAATACTGGCGTTTCCCCTTCGGCGGCCAAGCCCTCAATCATCCGCGCCGTCCGCCCCACATCCCCCGCCAGCCACGCTTCAGAGAGCTGGAACACATCAAACCGCGCCACATTGGCCACCTCGGCTTGCAGGTCGGCAAGGGTCAGGGTGATGCCCTGCGGGTGGAGCAAGGTGAGTTTGTCGATTTCTTGCCGTGCGGCCAGCAAATTGCCTTCGACCCGCTCGGCAAAAAAGGTCAGCGCGTCCGCCGTCAGCCGCTGGTTTTGCTGTGCCAGCCGCTGCTCAATCCACGCAGGCAGAGCGGCGCGTTCAATGGCATGGGCGGCCAACACCACGCCCGCTGCCGCCAGCCCCTCAAACCACTTGCTGGCCAACTGGGTGCGGTCGAGCTTGGGCAGCAGCACCAAGGTCAGGGTGTCGGGGGGCAGGTGGGTAGCAAAGTGCAGCAAAGCCTGTGCGCCCTCGGTGCCGGGCTTGCCGGTGGGCAGGCGGATTTCCAGCAGCTTACGGCTGGCAAACAGCGAGACGCTCATGGCGGCTTCGCGCAGCTGTGACCAGTCAAAGCTTTGCCCCTCTACGGTCAACACCTCGCGCTCTTCTACCCCATCCGCCCGTGCGGCTTGGCGGATGGCATCGGCGGCTTCGAGGGTCAGCAGCATTTCTTCGCCATGAATCACATACAGCGGCGCGAGCCCTTCTTTCAGGCGGCGGGGGAGGTCTTCAAGGCGGCAGGCGGGCATCGCAATATCCAAGGGGGAACGGTGGCAGAAAAAGAAGAGGCGGCAGCGGGCAGTGGCGCGGCGAAGCAGGTTAAGTCCGCCTTGGCGGGGCGGTGGGGGGGCGACGGGGGGCATGTTCCGCAGCGAAGCGGTAGGCCTCCCGCTGCGGGGTCGGCGTAAAGCCCGTGCCGGAGAACCGCGCTGCCGTTATTTTCCTCCGCCGGAGGGGGGCGGCGGCAACGCCGGACGGGGTGGTGGCTGGCGAGGCCGCCAGAGTCAAAACCCAAATCCAACCACCCCGCCTCACGGGGCACCCCTCCTTCGGTGGGGAATAAAAGCCAACCCCAGCAGCCACCCGCGGCAGGGTTTCAGTCCGACCAAGTCGCTGCGTTTAAAAAGACTTTGAATACGCCGCCAGACGTAGGTCGGGTTTTAACCCGACAAAGCATCGGGATAAATCCCAACCTACACAGGGGCTTCGGGGTGTTTCCCTGCGCGGTAAACAGGTTCTAAGGCGCGGCGGCTGGCGTGGCAGCCGCAGGCTTCAGTACCGACAAACGGCGCACAATTTGGCCAGCGGCATCCTGCTGCATGTCGCGGTAAAGGAGCTGCTCTTCTTGCTCTTTGCCCAGCACTTGGTTGTTCACATAGCTGAGTTCACGCCGCGCCAAAATGGTCATCGGGTTGCCATAGGCTTCGCCGCGCACGGTCAGGCGGGCGGTGGCACGGTAGCTGAGTTCGTAATCGTTCACCTTGCCGCCTCGGTTAATGGTCAGCACTTCCTTGCTGCTGCGTTCCTCGGTGACGGTCAAAATGGCATCGGCTTCGCCTGCGGTGGGGCTGAGGGTGACATCGGGCCGAAAGCGGAATTGCTGCACCAAGGCAGGGTGAATTTGGGACTGTGGGCTGGCCAGATACAGCTTGGTAAACGGCAGCGGTTTAAGCGTGCCTTCTGTGCCGCGCAGGTGAAAGCCACAGCCGGTAAGCACCGTCGCCAAGACGAGGCCGGCGAGGAGGGGGCGTTGAGACATGCTGATTCCTTGACTTGAGGAGAGGGGCGGCGACCCATCAAAAAAGGGGGCTCGTCGCCCCCCTTCTTGCCGCCGTGTTAAACCACAATATTCACCAAACGCCCAGGCACAACCACCACCTTTTTCGGGGCGGCACCGGCCATAAACTTCTGTACCGTTTCATGGGCAAGGGCGGCGGCTTCGATGCTGGCGCGGTCTGCGTCTTTGGCCATCACAATGCTGCCGCGCAGCTTGCCATTGACCTGCACCATCAGCTCGATTTCGTCTTGCACCAACGCGCTGGCATCGACGCTAGGCCAAGATTGCGCGGTCAACACCGTGTTGGGACGCAGCGCCGTCCACAGGGCTTCGCCGATGTGCGGCACGATAGGAGACAGCAACATCACGGCGGCTTCGAGGGTTTCTTGCGCCACGGCACGCCCGCTGTCATCGCTAACCCCCGACTTGTCCAGCGTGTTCAGCAGCTCCATCACGGCGGCAATCGCGGTGTTGAACTGTTGGCGCACGCCGTAATCGTCGCTGACCTTTTGGATGGTGCTGTGCAGCTTAAAGCGCAGGGCTTTTTCTGCGGCGTTGAGGGCACCGTCGGTATAGGGCGCGACCACGCCCGCCGAAACATGCTCAAACACGGCTTTCCACAGCCGTTTCAAGAAGCGATACGCGCCTTCCACCCCCGCATCCGACCACTCTAGGCTTTGGCTAGGCGGGGCGGCAAACATCATAAACAGGCGGGCGGTATCGGCACCGTACTGCTCAATCAGCGATTGCGGGTCCACACCGTTGTTTTTGGATTTGGACATTTTTTCTGTGCCGCCAATCACCACGGGCAGCCCATCGCTGCGCAGCACGGCTTGGACAATCCGCCCCTTGCTGTCGCGTTCCATCTCGACATCGGCAGGGTTAATCCAGTCTTTTTTGCCGTCGGGCAGGGCGCGGTAGAAGGTATCGGCAATCACCATGCCTTGGGTCAGCAAGCGTTGGAATGGCTCGGCGTTGGTCAGCAAGCCTTCGTCCCGCATCAGCTTGTTAAAGAAGCGGGCATACAGCAGGTGCAAGATGGCGTGTTCAATCCCGCCCACATACTGGTCAACGTTCATCCAGTAATGGGCGCGTTCATCGACCATGCCGGTGGTGCAATCGGGGCTGGCGTAGCGGGCAAAGTACCAGCTCGATTCGACGAAGGTATCCATCGTGTCGGTTTCGCGCCGTGCGGCTTTGCCACAGCAAGGGCAGGTGGTTTCGTAGAAAGACGGCATCTTGGCCAGCGGCGAGCCTGCACCGTCGGGAATCACGTCTTCTGGCAACACCACCGGTAGTTGGTCATCCGGCACCGGCACGTCGCCACAGTCGGCGCAGTGGACAATCGGAATCGGGCAACCCCAGTAGCGTTGGCGGCTAATGCCCCAATCCCGCAGCCGGTAGCGGGTTTGTTTTTCGCCCGCGTGCTGGGCGGCGAGGTCGGCCACGATGGCCTCAAACGCGGCAGTAAAGCCCAAGCCGTCGTATTTGCCGGTATGGACGGTCACGGTGCTGCCTTCGTCTTTGAGGGCGTACCAATCGTGCCAGACGGTGGCATCAAAGGCGGGCAGGTCGGTGGCCGTGGCGGCAATCACCTGTTGAATCGGCAGGCTGTATTTGTTGGCAAAGGCAAAATCGCGTTCGTCGTGGGCAGGAACGGCCATCACTGCGCCTTCGCCGTAGCCCATCAAAACGTAGTTGGCGACCCACACCGGTAGTTTTTTACCGGTCAGCGGGTGGATAACGAACAGGCCGGTGTCCACGCCTTTCTTTTCCATGGTCGCCATGTCGGCTTCGGCCACCGAGCCCGATTTGCATTCGGCGATAAACGCGGTCAGTTCGGGGCGGTCAGCGGCGGCTTGGGTGGCCAGTGGGTGTTCGGCAGCCACGGCAACGTAGGTCGCGCCCATCAGGGTGTCGGGGCGGGTGGTGTAAACCTTCAGGCTGCCGGTATGGCCGATGCTGTCGGTGTCGTAAGCAAAGGTAATGTCTGCGCCTTCGCTTTTGCCTATCCAGTTGCGCTGCATGGTGGCGACTTGGGGCGGCCAGTCTAGCGCGTCCAAATCCGCCAGCAGCTCGTCGGCGTAGGCGGTGATTTTGAAGTAATACATCGGGATTTCGCGCTTTTCAATCAGCGCACCCGACCGCCAACCACGGCCATCAATGACTTGCTCGTTGGCCAGCACGGTTTGGTCCACGGGGTCCCAGTTCACCACGCCGCTTTTTTTGTAAATCAGCCCTTTTTGGAACAGGCGGGTAAACAGCCATTGTTCCCAGCGGTAGTAATCGGGCTTGCAGGTGGTGACTTCACGCGACCAATCAATCGCAAACCCCAGACTTTTGAGCTGGGTTTTCATATAGGCGATGTTGTCGTAGGTCCACGCGGCAGGGGCGACGTTGTGTTTCATCGCGGCGTTTTCGGCGGGCATCCCAAAGGCATCCCAGCCCATCGGTTGCAGGACATTAAAGCCGTTGAGGGCTTTGTAGCGCGAGAGGACATCGCCAATGGTGTAATTGCGGACGTGCCCCATGTGCAGCTTGCCAGAGGGGTAGGGGAACATCGACAGGCAATAGAATTTAGGGCGGCGGGGGTCTTCCACGGCCTTGAACACCTGTTCGGTGTCCCAGCGGGTTTGGGCGGCGGATTCGATGTCGCGGGGGGTGTAGTGTTCGAGCATGGCAGCAATCACGGGGGGTCAGGAATAATGGCGTGATTATATCGGGCAGTGCCCCGCTGCGGGGATTCGGTGGGGGGCATTGAACGTGTTCAAAGCCTCAATAGCACAGGGGTTGCCAAGGCGAGCTAAACCCAAAAAGCGGCGTTGCCACGCGGTCAGCGGCGGTAAACCTCCTTTAAATACAAGCGTGGCGGCTGACTGTCGGGGTGCTGTCGTGGTCGCCGGGGGCGGGCTGTGGCACAGTTTAGCCCTGACGATTCACCACAGGAGCCCCCCATGCTGATTCAAAAATTGCGCCTAAAACAGGGCTGGTCACAGCAGCAATTGGCCGAAGCCAGCGGCTTGAGCACCCGCACCATTCAGCGCATCGAAGCAGGACACCCCGCCAGTGTCGAAACGCTGAAGTCGATTGCCGCCGTGTTTGAAGTCGATTTCGCCAGCCTCAGCCCCACCCCACCGGAGTCCCCCACCATGTCTGTCTCACCCACCGCCCGCACCGCCGAACAACAAGAAGCCGAGGCGTTTAAACAAGTGCGTACCCTGCGCCGGTTTTATCTGCACCTGTTTAAGTACCTCGCGGTGACGCTGGTGCTGCTGGCCGTTCACCTGCTGACCACGCCCCCTAAAATGTGGGTGTTCTGGGTGATTGGCGGCTGGGGGCTGGGGGTAGTGCTGCACGCGGTGCGGGTGTTTAGTCCACGGACTTGGCTGGGGGCGCAGTGGGAACGTGAGCAGGTGGAAAAACGGCTGGGTCGTCCGTTGTGACTGCCGTGACCGCGCTAACCGCCAGTGGTGGCGTGCCGCAGCGATACGCACTGGGCCGCGCCCCCGTCCACTTTTTAAACGCACGGTGAAACGCGCTGCTTTCGGCAAAGCCCAGCGTGTGGGCAATCTCCCCCAAGCTAGCGGCGGTGTCGCACAGCAGGCTAATCGCCCAATCGCGGCGCAGGTCTTCCATGATGACGCGGTAAGACTGGCCTTCTTCGTCTAGCCGCCGGCGGAGGGTGGCGGTCGAGGTGTGGAACTGCTGGGCAAGGGTGGCGAAGTCCGGCCAGTGGGCGGGGGAAATCTCGCGCAGATGTCGCCGGATTTTGGCCGATAGGCTGGTGCTGTTTTTGTATTTCACCAAGAAATTGGCCGGTGCGCAGCGCAAAAAAGCCTTCATGCTTTTTTCGTCTTGAATCAGTGGCAGGGACAAATACGCGGCGGCAAAGGTCAGCCCAGAATGCGCTTGGTTAAAGTGCAATTGCGGCGAAAACAGCGCCCGCCACTCGTCGCTAAAAGATGGCTCGGCACAGCGAAAATCCGCCCGCAACAGCGGCACGCGGCGACCAATCAACCAGCACGCCAAGCCGTGCAGCATGATTAAAAACGTGCCATAGGCAAAAGCCCGCTTCGGGGGTGCGGTGTTGTCGGCCTGCCCTGCGGTTTTGTCGGCCAAGCGCAGGTGAACCACCTCGCCCTCCCGCACCAATTCCCCCGCCATATCGTCCAACACCACCCGCAAAAACCGCAGGGCGCGGCGCAACGCCCGCTCCAAGGTGTCGCTGTGCAGAATCGCATGGCACAGCAGGGTAAAGCTGCCGGTCTTCATCCGGCGGGTATCCATCCCAAAAAATTCGTCGTCCAGCGTTTGGGCAATCAGATGCCAAAGCTGGCCGTAATGGGTCGAGGACACCCGCGCCTGCGGCACCGCCAGCAAGGTCGGCGAAATACCGGCTTGCAGCAGCAGCGCGTCTGGGGACAGCCCTCGGTCGCGCACGCACGCCAACGCCTCTTGCACAAAGCAGATGGAAATCGTGCCTTTCTCGGTTTTTGCTGCCATGCCCATGCTCATACCGTGCCGCCTGCTGATGAATCCGTGCAAATTTTAACACTCAAGTTGAGCGATTCCGGCATAGGGCTTCTGCGGGGCTCTCCCCTAGAGTGGCTGGTTTAGGCTGCGGCGGTAAGAACCTATTCAAAGCCTGCGAGACTCGGGTGATCCTGCGTTGAAATTCGAAAAACAATACTCATTGACCGTGTGTCAACTGCGCTTTTTTTCCGAATTTCGCCTTGGCTGACCCGTCGTTCGCGAGATCGTAAACAGCTTCTAAGAGCCACCAAAAAGCCCAGCCCCTGTCACAGGGCTGGGCTTTTTCGGGTATTGCTTGCGGCGAGGCGCGGGGACTATTTCATCGAAATGGTCGTATTGACCCGCCCTGCGTCGCTATCCGGCTCAAACCAACGCGCAGTCACGGTCTTGGTTTGTGTCCAGAAGGACACGGCTTGCTTGCCGTTAGGCCCCAAATCACCCAGCTTAGAAGCCCGCGAGCCGGTAAAGCTAAAGTAGGCCACAGGCACAGGAATCGCCACGTTAATGCCGACTTGGCCGACTTTGATTTCGTTCTCGTATTTGCGGGCAGACCAGCCGGAACTGGTAAAGATGGACGTGCCATTGCCATTGGGGTTGGCGTTAATAAAGGCGATGGCTTCGTCCAAGGTTTCGGCTTCGACCAAGCACAGCACGGGGCCAAAAATCTCTTGGTGGTAAATATCCATGTCGGTGGTCACCCCGCTAAACACGGTTGCGCCGACAAAGTTACCGTTAGGATAGCCTTCCACCGTAATGCCACGCCCATCCAGCAACAGATTTGCCCCTTGCGCCACCCCAGAGGCAATCAAGCCCTCTACCCGCAGCTTGGCGGCAGGCGACACCAAAGGCCCCAAATCTGCGGTGCGGTCAGTGCCGGCATTCACGCGCATGGTGCGGCTCCGTTCCACAATCTCTGGCAACCAAGACCGCGCTTCACCCACCAAAATCGCCACCGAGTTGGCCATGCAGCGTTGCCCTGCAGCCCCAAACGCCGAGCCAATCAGGTTGTTGATAGCTTGGTCTTTGTGTGCATCCGGCATCACCACGCAATGGTTTTTCGCACCCATCATGGCTTGAACACGCTTACCGGCTTCACCGGCACGGCGGTAGATATGTGTGCCCACATGGGTCGAGCCAATAAACGACACAGCTTGCACATCGGGGTGGTCGCACAGTTGGTTGACCACGTCTGCGCCGCCATGCACCACGTTTAGCACGCCAGGTGGCAAACCGGCTTCGTGTGCCAGCTCCACCAAGAACATGGTCGCGGAAGGGTCTTGCTCGGAAGGCTTGAGCACGAAGGTATTGCCGCAAGCGATGGCCATCGGGAACATAAAGCACGGCAACATCACCGGGAAGTTAAACGCGGTAATACCCACGCCCACGCCCATCGGTTGAATTAGGGTGTAAACATCCACGCCGCTGGCCGCGTTTTCGGCGATTTCGCCCAGTTGCAAGGAGGTAATGGCGCACGCGTGCTCCACCACTTCTAGGCCGCGCATCACTTCGCCTTCGGCATCGGGCAGGGTTTTGCCGTGCTCACGGGTAATCAGCTCGGCCAGCTTGCCCACGTTGTCACGGATAAGCTGTTGCAGCTTGAGCATAATCCGCATCCGCTGCCCCAACGAAGTGTTGCGCCAGCTTTCAAAAGCCGTCTTGGCGTTGGCAACCACGAGGTTCACTTCCTCTGGTGTCGCAAAAGGCACGCGTGCCACGACTTCTTGCGTGGCGGGATTACGCACATCGTGCCATTCGGTGCTGCGGGATTGAACAGGCAGGCCGCCAAGGTAGAGGGGGATGGCAGGAACGGCAGAATGGGACATGGTGGGCTTCCAAATAAGGTAGGGTGGCACAAACTCTATCTAGGCATAATTGTTTGCACAATAGCCATAAAATCACATTGGCCATGCAAAAATGCCTAGGCAGAAATAGACACCTTGCCCACCGCCCCTCGTTTGCCTTGCCACTTCTGCCCCGCTGACAAGCAACTCCCACACAAAGGAACAGCCCGTTGATTTTTAAAGAAAAACAAATGAACTGGGATGATTTAAGGCTGTTTTTAGAAGTCGCCCGCAGCACGCGGCTGGTCGAAGCCGCCCGCCGCTTGGACATAGACCATTCCACCCTCTCACGCCGCTTGCGCCGATTTGAAGCCACCCTCGGCACCCAGCTTCTAGAACGCAACAACCAAGGCTGCGTCCTCACCCCGCACGGCTACCGGCTGTTGGAGTACGCCGAAAGTATCGAAAACACCCTGCACCTCGCCACCGAGCAGCTGGCAGGGCACGACCAGCGTCTGTTTGGGCAGGTGCGGCTTGGGGCGACAGAGGGCTTTGGCACGTTTGTCCTTGCGCCGTGGCTGGCGGATTTTTGTGACCTGCATCCGCTGATTAGCGTGGATTTGCTGCCCGTGCCGCGCTTCGTTAACCTCGCCAAACACGAGGCCGACCTTGCTATCTCGGTGGAGCGTCCCCAAACCGGCAACTACCTGCTGACCAAGCTGACCGATTACCGGCTCAAGCTCTATGCCACGCCCGACTACCTTGCACAGCATCCGCCGCTAACCAGCCTGCGTGACCTAACCCAGCACCGTTTTATCGGCTACATCAACGATTTGGTGTTTAGTGCCGAGCTGCGCTACCTTGAGCAAATTGCCCCTGGGGCGACGGTAAATGTCCGCAGCACCAGCGTGGTGGCGCAATATATGGCGGCGCGGCGCGGCTTGGGTTTGGCCGTATTGCCCTGTTTTTTGGCCCACCAAAGCCCAGACCTTGTTCCCGTGCTGGAGGGCGAAATTGATTTAGTCCGCAGTCTGTGGATGATTGCCCCAACTGAACGCCGACCGATTGCACGGGTTGCCGCGCTGTGGGATGCCCTTCGCGCCAGTGCCGACGACAACCATGCCTTTATGATGGGCGACACCCGCCAGATGGCCGGTTTACGCGGCGCACACCCCGCCCCAAACACGGTTCTTTGAGTCACTGACCCCACCCACACCCATCCACCAACAAAGCCACCACCATGCACATTTCCCCCGATGGCTGGGCCGATACCGCCAACCAATCTTGGCATTCCCCCAACGCCGATGTCCGCACCGAGCCGCCCAGCTTGGTGGTTATTCACAATATCAGCCTGCCGCCCAACGAATTTGGCGGCGAAGGTGTGGCGCAGCTCTTCACCAACACGCTCAACCCCGCCGAGCATCCCTATTACGCCGAGATTGCCCATTTGCGGGTATCGGCGCATTTCTTTATCCGCCGCACCGGCGAGCTGGTGCAGTTTGTCGCCACCGAGGCACGGGCATGGCACGCGGGGGTGTCGTGCTGGCGCGGGCGGGAACGCTGCAATGAGGTGTCGTTGGGGATAGAGCTGGAAGGCTGCGATACGCTGCCCTTTACAGCAGGGCAATATGCCACGCTGGGCGAGCTGGTGGCCGCGCTGAAAACACGCTACCCCGAGCTACAAGAAATGGCAGGGCACGAACACATCGCGCCAGGACGGAAAACCGACCCTGGCGCGTGTTTTGATTGGCCTCAAGCCGAAGCCCTGTGCGGGCTGCCGGTGTGGCGCGGTGAGGGTGGCTAGATTTCGACCTGCGTGCCCATTTCCACCACGCGGTTGGCGGGGATTTGGAAGAAATCGGTGGCGTTAAGCGCGTTTTTGGACTGCAACACAAACAGCTTTTCACGCCACCGAGACATGCCAGGGCGGTCGGTGGAAATCAGGGTCTCGCGGGAGAGGAAGAACGAGGTGTCCATAGATTCAAACACCAAGTTTTTTTCGCCGCACAGGTCAAGAATCTCCGGCACGTTGGGCGTTTCTTTAAAGCCATACCGCGCCACAATCTGCCAAAAGCTATTGGACAAGCGGGTAATGGTGACGCGGTCTTGAGCCTTAACGTAGGGCTCATCCACACTTTGCACGGTCAGCAGCACAATCCGCTCGTGCAGCACTTTGTTGTGCTTGAGGTTGTGCAGCAGGGCATGGGGCACGCCCAGCGTCGCGCTATTCAAAAACACTGCCGTCCCTTGCACCCGCGTGGGTGGATAGGTTTCGAGGTTTTCGATAAATGAGTCCAGCGGCAGGGCTTGCTCTTGTAGGCGTTGGAACAGCAGGGTACGCCCTGTGCGCCAAGTGCTCATCACGATAAACATGATGCAGCCAATCACCAGTGGCAACCATCCACCAGACAAAATCTTCAGCACGTTGGCGGCAAAGAAGGGCACATCGACAATCAAGAGGAGGGTCAGCCATGCCAGCACGATGCCCAGCTTCCAGCCCCACAGCCGATGCGCCACGGTACAGGCCAAGATGGAAGTCATAATCATCGTGCCGGTCACGGCGATGCCGTAGGCAGCGGCCAACGCACTCGAACTTTGAAAGACCAAAACCACCACAATCACCGAGCCAAGCAATAGCCAATTGACGACGGGAATATAGATTTGGCCAATTTCGTGGTCAGAGGTGTGGGAGATGCTGAGGCGGGACAACAAGCCTTGCTGGATGGCTTGGCGCGTCAGGGAAAAGACACCAGAAATCACGGCTTGCGAGGCAATCACCGTTGCCATTGTCGCCAAAATCACCAAGGGAAAGGTGGCCCAGTCCGGTGCAAGCAGAAAGAAGGGGTTTTCAATCGCTTCGGGGTGGTCAAGCAAGTTCGCCCCTTGCCCAAAGTAATTGAGCAGCAAGGCAGGCAAGACAAGGCAAAACCACGCCCAGCGAATCGGCTTACGCCCAAAGTGCCCCATGTCGGCATACAGGGCTTCTGCGCCGGTCAAGGCCAGTACCACCGAGCCTAGCGCGATAAAGCTGCCCCAGCCGTGTGCCTGTAAAAAGTGCCAGCCATGCAGGGGATTCATGGCTTGTAGCACGGCCGGTTGGCGAATAATGCCGTCAAGCCCCATCGCGCCCAGCACAACAAACCACAGCCCCATAATCGGCCCAAAGAAAGCCCCGACCTTGGCGGTGCCGCTGCGCTGAATCACAAATAAGGCAATTAGCACGCCCAGCGCCAAGGGCAGCACATAGGGCGAAAGCTCTGGCGCGACGATTCCCAGCCCTTCAACCGCAGACAGTACCGAAATAGCAGGGGTAATCACCACCTCGCCAAAAAACAGACCCGCCCCCAGCAGTCCTAAAACCAAGACCGCCTTGCCCGAGCCCCCTTCTAGCTTGCGCCCCGCTAGCGCGGCCAAGGTCAAAATACCGCCTTCGCCCTTGTTGTCGGCTTTGAGCACAAAAGAGATGTATTTCAGCGTCACGACAAAAATAATCGACCAAAAAATAAGGGACAAAATACCGCTGACGTTGGCCACTGTAGGCGCAAGGTGGGTATGTGCCCCAAAGCATTCTTTCAGCGTGTAAAGCGGGCTGGTGCCAATATCGCCATAGACAATACCCAGCGCAGCAAGGGTGAGCGCGGGCAGCGCAGGTTTATGACCAGATTCAGCGGATGACATAAGAATTAAGCCCAGTATCCAAAAATCGAATGGTAGTCACTTTATGGTATGCCGCCAACTACCATGGCGAGGGAAGGGTACGGCGCGGTCTATGACTGCTGTCCAAGCTGGCGTTAACTTTGCTTAAAACAGGCTTACTAGAAGCGTTTAAGACGCTAAATAAATCAATCTAGCAAAAGCAACAAGCTGCAATAAATGCAATATAGTATGCAAATACTACTGCTGTTTTTGTATTGCGTTCTGCCCCTCTCCTAAAGGATTGCGCCATGTTTTCTTTCTTCTCCCGCTCCGACCCCCACGCCGAAACCCTACGACTGCAAACAGAAAATGCCTACCTGACTCAGCGGGCCGCTACCCTCACCGCCGAACGCGAGCAACTCCGCACCAAATTAGAGCAAACCCGTCACCACCACGCCCAAGATACAGCGTTTATTGCCCCGTTTAACTTGTTCGCTCAAAGCCTAGTCGACGTACAGCAGTCTATGGCGGGGTTCTCAGATGCTCTGCACAGTGAGTCAGCTCATACCGAAGAAGCTGTTGGCGCTTTGGCCAGCAGTGGGCAGGGGGTGGAAGTTTTGTTGCGCCACCTTGGCACCGTGGTGGCGCAACAAGGGCGCACCGCAGACAGCATGGGGCGGCTGACCGAGCATACCGACCACATCGGCCGCTTTGTGCAGCTTATCAAAGAGATTGCCGACCAAACCAACCTGCTCGCCCTGAACGCCGCCATCGAAGCTGCCCGCGCAGGCGAACACGGACGCGGCTTTGCCGTGGTCGCCGACGAGGTGCGTAAGTTGGCAGAGCGCACCACCCAAGCCACCCATGAAATCAGCCTGCTGGTGGGCGCGATTCAGCAAGAAACAACGAGCACGCGCAAAATTGTGGATGACACCGCCCTCTCTGCCGAAAGATACCTCACCGAGGGAAAGCAGGCTGCCAACGACATCCACCACTTGCTACACCTCAGCGAACGCATGGCAAGCTCCATCCGCACCATCGCCGATGGCTGTTTTTTGGAGGTTGCTAGCGTCGACCATTTGGTGCTCAAGCTGTCGGTCTATCGGCAGTGCATGGGGCTAGACGCTCAGCAGCCAAACGCCCTGTCCGACCACCACCAATGCCGATTAGGCCACTGGTACGAGTCAGGGCGCGGCAAACACGCCTTTGGGCATAATCCACAGTACACCAAGCTTGAGCCACCTCATGCTACCGTTCACAAAGAAGCCAAATTGGCGATTGGCTTTTGCCAAGAGGGCTTGCACCAAAATATGGCCACAGCACTGGGTCGCATGGAGCACGCCAGCCGTGAACTGTCGCGACTAATCAACGCCTTGGGCGACGAAACGCGGGCGGCTTTTGCCAAATTGGCGACTTAACGGGTACGCCTCGCCACCGCAGCCCCGCGCCAGTGCAGGATAGATAAAAGCTTAGCGGACATTGCATAAATGCAGCTTGGGCGGCCTCAGAACGTGCTCAAAACCTAGCGAACGAAGGGTCAGTCAGGGCGAAATTCGCAAAAAAACGCCGATGGGCTTGAATCTACACGCCTATTTTTGCAAATTTCAACGCAAGATCACCCGAAGCTCGCAGACTTTGAACAGGTTCTCAAACAGTAGCCTGCAAGCACCCAGCGTTCCCCCCTTGCCAGCCAGCCGCTACAATGTTGCCCATTTGCTGACGATTCCCTAGGACATGCCATGCGCGCCTCGCAATTCTTTATCTCCACCCTCAAAGAAGCCCCCGCTGAAGCGGAACTCCCTAGCCACCGCTTAATGCTTCGGGCGGGCTTGATTCGCCGTGTCGCCAGCGGCCTGTATAGCTGGATGCCGCTCGGCCTGCGCATCCTGAAAAAAGTAGAAGCGATTGTGCGGGATGAAATGGACCGTGCAGGGGCGTTGGAATTGCTGATGCCCGCCGTGCAGCCGGCTGAATTGTGGGAAGAGTCTGGCCGCTGGGCGTTTTACGGCAAAGAGCTGCTACGGGTGAAAGACCGCCACGACCGCGAATTTTGCATTGGACCAACGCACGAAGAAGTGATTACCGACATCGCCCGTAAAGAAGTGCGGAGCTATAAACAGCTCCCGCTGAATTTCTACCAAGTGCAAACCAAGTTTCGGGATGAAGTCCGCCCTCGTTTTGGTGTGATGCGGGCGCGGGAGTTCATCATGAAAGATGCCTACTCCTTCCATACCGACTTCGACAGCCTCAAAGTCACCTATCAAACCATGTTTGATGCTTACTGCCGCATCTTTACCCGCTTGGGGCTGACTTTCCGCCCTGTGGCAGCCGATACCGGCTCGATTGGCGGCACAGGCAGCCACGAATTCCAAGTCTTGGCCGAGAGTGGTGAAGACGTAATTGCCTACTGCCCGACCTCCGACTATGCCGCCAACGTCGAGCTGGCCGAAGCCCTCGCCCCCACCACGCCCCGCCCTGCGGCACAAGCACCGCTGACCACGGTGGCCACGCCCCGCGTCAAAACCATTGATGAGCTTTGCCAGTGCCTGAGCGTGGCAGCGGCACACACCATCAAGGCCGTTGTGGTGGAAGGCAGCGAGGGGCAACCGGTCTTGCTGCTGGTGCGCGGCGACCATGAACTCAACGAAGTCAAAGCCGAGAAGCTCGACGGCATTGCCTCACCGCTGGTATTTGCCAGCCCAGCCGCCATCGAAGCAGCCTTTGGCGCGAAGCCTGGCAGCCTCGGACCCGTGGGCTTTGCGGGGCGCATCGTGGCTGACCGTACCGTGGCAGCGATGGCCGATATGATTTGCGGAGCCAACCAAACCGATGCCCATTTGACTGGCATGAACTGGGGGCGTGATTGCCCTGAACCTGAAGTCGCTGACCTGCGTAACGTGGTGGAAGGCGACCCGAGCCCCGACGGGCAAGGTGTGTTGGCACTGTGCCGTGGCATTGAAGTCGGCCATGTCTTCCAACTCCGCACCAAGTACGCCGAGGCCATGCGTGCCCAATACCTAGACCGTGAAGGCAAGTTGCAAACCATGGAAATGGGCTGCTACGGCATTGGCGTGTCGCGGATTGTTGGCGCGGCGATTGAACAGGGTTTTGATGACCGAGGCATTTTGTTTAGCGATGCGATGGCACCGTTTACGGTCAGCATCGTGCCGATGGGCTATGGCCGCAGCGAGGCAGTTAAAGCGGCAGCAGATACCCTGTACGCCACGCTCAAGGCCGCTGGGGTGGATGTGCTGCTGGACGACCGTGACGAGCGTCCAGGCGTGCTGCTAGCCGATGGTGAGCTATTGGGCATTCCGCACCGCGTGGTGATTGGTGACCGTGGCCTGAAAAATGAGCAGGTGGAATACCAAGCCCGCCGCGACACCGAAGCCACCGCTGTGCCCGTCGCCGAGATTGCCGACTTTGTGCGTGCCAAGTTGGGTGTGGCCTAAGGCCATGCCGACGGGACATCAACACCGAGGTCTGGCGGGGTGGGCAGGCGCAGCTGTTTTACTGCTGAGTTTGCTGGCTCCGCCGGTGTGGGCGGGGATGCAGCGCGAAGAGGACTTGGCGGCCAATGTCGCCTCGTCGATGCGCCGCTCATTGGCCGACCCCAATACCCCGCGCTTGGTATTTGACCGCCCTACCGAAGCCCAAGCTTGGCTGGCCGAGATGTCGCAGCGGCTGGCTCGGCGCATTCCCGATACCTTTGTGCGCGAACGGCTGCTGGTTGCCATCCACTACGAAGCCACCCGTGCGGGCTTAGACCCGCAACTGGTGCTGGGGCTGATACAGGTGGAAAGCGGCTTTAACAAATATGCGGTTTCGCCCGTCGGTGCACGGGGCTTGATGCAGGTGATGCCATTTTGGGTGCGGCAAATCGGCACGGGAGAACACAATCTGTTCGACCTGACGACCAACCTGCGCTACGGCTGCACCATTCTGCGGCACTACCTTGACCGTGAGCAGGGCAACCTATTCCGTGCCTTGGGTCGCTACAATGGCAGCTTAGGGCGGGCGGAGTATCCCAATATGGTATTGGCCTCTTGGCGGCAGTGGCAGTACGCGCCGCCCTTGCATACGGCGGCAGTGCGGTCTGCACCTTCGTCACCCTAAGAACCTGTTTACGATCTGCGAGACTCGGGTGATCCTGCGTTGACATTCGTAAAAAACTGCGCATGGATTCGAGTCCAACGGCGTTTTTTTCCGAACTTCGCCTTGGCTGACCCGTCGTTAGGGCTGGGGCGCGTCAAGCGAGCGGGGCTGGGCGTTGACTTGGCATACTGCTAGGGGGATGACAACTGATGTTGCCACGTCGATTATAATCCCCCCTTTCTTTACCGACCGAATGCCCCCCTTATGACGCTTCCTCTTGCCTCTGTGCCCCGCCGTGTGGGCAGTATTTGCTACGAACTCCTGCTATTGGGCGGGGTGCTGCTGGTGGCAGGGGCGGTGTTTCAGCCCATTTTTAACGGACTAGGCCATCCCGCTTGGCTCGATGTGCTTTACCGCGTTTATTTGGTACTGGTGCTTGGGGGGTATTTCGGCTTTTCGTGGTGTCGCGGCGGGCAAACCTTGGCGATGAAAACGTGGAAGCTTCAACTGGTCACCACTGAGGGGCAGGGGCTGAGCCATCAAAAAGCAGCCATACGTTATGGCATTGCTTTGGTACTGCTGCTCGGCGTGCCCGTGCTGGCTTATTTTGTGTGGCAGCAGGTGTCGGGGGGCGATATGCACACCTCGGGCTGGATGGCGGCAAGCTTGCTGCTTGTGCCGTTTGTCTGGGCAGCGTGGGACCCCGAACGCCAATTTTTGCATGACCGCCTTGCGGGGACGCGGGTGGTGTGGGTCGGCGCAAAGGTCACGCCACCTTTGGCCTGACCCCACAGAGGAGCGTGCTATACTGCACCCCGCAAAGTCAGCCGGACAGTCGCTGCCCACTTCGGTGGGGGGAGGAAAGTCCGGGCTCCGCAGAGCAAGATGCCGGTTAACGACCGGGCGTTGCAAGGCGACGGAAAGTGGAACAGAGAGCAGAACCGCCGATGGCAGGGTTTCGACCCCGCACAGGCAAGGGTGAAAAGGTGGATTCCGCAAGGAGCCAGCAAGGTGACTTGCTGCGGTAAGAGCGCACCGCGTCGGTGGCAACACAGACGGCAGGCTAAACCCCATCTGGAGCAAGACCAAATAGGGAGACATTGGCGCGGCTCGCGTTGTCTCCGGGTAGGTTGCTTGAGCCTGCAAGTAATTGCAGGCCTAGAGGAATGACTGTCACCTGTGGCAACACAGGCACAAAACCCGGCTTACAGGCTGGCTTTGCACTGGATTAAATCAAAACGCCCCTTGTCTGAACACTCAGCGAGGGGCGGTTTGTTTGGGGCGGCGACGGGGCGGGGCTTAGCGTGTGGACAGCACAATCGCCAAATAGGTGGCATACAACGCGCCGTTCAACATCAAGTGCCAGACCCGCACGCCCTTGTTTAAGCTAGCGCACCAACGCAGCCAAAGCGCAGCAACCAGTGTCAGCACCAGCCCCACAAACACCTCGGTGCGGGGCATCCACGGGGTCAAGGCAATCCCGATGGCCGGCAATAACGTACCTTGGAACACCATTGCACCGGTGATATTGCCAAAGGCCAAAGTGTCTTTGCCTTTACGAATCCATAGAATGCTGTTCACTTTTTCGGGTAGCTCGGTGGCAATCGGGATAATCAACAAGGACAGCAGCAACGGGGTCATACCCAGCAGTGCCGATCCTTCCGACACGCCATGAATAAAGCCCTTCGCACCAAAGACCAGCAGCCCTAGTCCCAATCCCAATTGCAGCGCAATCGTCAGCGAATTGGTCGGGATGCCAACGCGGCTTAAAAACATCACATCTTCCGCTTCAGTGCCATGTCCCTCTGCTACAAGGGCTTTAGAGGCTTTGAGCGTCAGCATAATGTAGAAAAAATACAGCAGCACCAGCACGATGCTGACCACGGCGCGTAGATTCAAACCGCCCAAGTTTTGCGGCATAAACATCGCCGCCGCCGCCAGCACAAACGCCGCAATAAAGAAGTTTAAATCCCGCACAAAGCCACTGTTTTCGGGGCGGATATGCCCAGACAGTCCACGGCTTTTGAGTACGGACAAGCCCATTAAACAGGTGGAAAGTGTGCCCAGCATCAACGGCGCACCCAAAATCGCCCCTACGCCAATTTCCTCATTGACCGCCGCGCTGGCGGTGCCGCCCATAATGGCCAAAATGGGGACGAGTGTTTCAGGCAGTGCCGTGCCGACCGCAGCAAACAGCGAGCCGGTTACGCCTTCCGAAATCCCGAGCTTTTGCCCAAGGTGCTCTAACGCATTGGTGAAAATTTCTGCGGCAATCAAAATCACCAACAACATTAAAAAAAGTTCAGTTAAAACAGAAGTCATGGTGCTTTCAACAGGTGATGTAAAAAAATGAGGGTGCGTGGGCTTAGTCCGTGCGGCGGGTGGTCATGCTTTCGCCTAGCGCGGCCAATTCTGCTGCTGTTAGGTGTAGCCGTCCCAGCGGAATCAGTGTGGTTTCTTCGTGGTAGATATGGTCACGGTAACGCGCCGTAAACGCCTCGGATAGCAACGTATCCAGCGCGGCAACGTTACCGTCGGCAAGGGCTTGGAGCTGTTCACGCAGCCGATGCCACATCCCCTCTAGGGTGATGTGCTCAATCGAAATTTCAGTCAGTAGCGGTTTGCAGTCTGGGGCACGCTCGGCCAGTACGGGAAACAAGTCCCGCTCCTCGTCCGCGTGGTGCAGCGGTCCTGCCACATCGAAATACCGCAAAATGCCTTGGCAGGTGTTGACCACGGCAGGATTGACCCCGTGCTCGGCCACATAGTGCGGCAGCTTGTCGAGCTGACCACAAAAGCGCAGCACCTTTTGGTGGCAAGAAAGCAGCATGTCGAGGGGTTCGTCAAAACCAATGCCGGCGGCGGAAGTAGAAGGTTCAGAAGGAAGCATGGCGAGGGTAGCTCACAGTTAAAAAGAAGAAGTGGATGGGCAGGGTATGCCATCCACCAAAGCCTGCTATCGTAGCGCGGATGGGGCAGACTGTCGCCTATGGCGGGGTCGTCTGTGCTGACGCGCTCCCATTTTGCCCCCTTTCTTTCAACCGCTAGGACACCCTGACGATGCCGACTTACCCTCATCTTTTTGCCCCGATCGACCTCGGCTTTACCACCCTTAAAAATCGCATCATCATGGGCTCGATGCACACAGGGCTAGAAGAAGCCCCCGATGGCTTTGCCCAGATGGCGGCGTTTTATGCAGCACGGGCGCGGGGTGGGGTGGGGCTGATGGTGACCGGCGGTGTCGCCCCCAATGCTGCAGGGCGAATGCTGCCGCACAGTGCGGTGTTGGCCGATGCCGACGGCGTGGCACAGCATCGTGTGGTCACCGAGGCCGTGCATGCGGCAGGCGGCAAAATTGCCCTGCAAATCCTGCATACAGGGCGTTATGGCTACCACCCCGACATCGTCAGTGCCTCCCCGCTGCAAGCCCCGATTAACCGTTTTACCCCCGCTGCACTGACCGAAGCGGGCATTGCTCAGACGCTGGCTGACTTTGTTCGCTGTGCCCGCCTTGCCCAACAGGCAGGCTACGATGGTGTGGAAATCATGGGGTCAGAAGGCTACCTCCTAAATCAGTTTATTGCCCAGCGCACCAACCAGCGGACTGACGACTGGGGCGGCGATTACATCAACCGGATACGCTTTCCGGTGGCGGTGGTAAAGGCCGTGCGTGAGGCCGTGGGCGAGCAGTTTATTGTGATTTTTCGCTTGTCGATGCTGGATTTGGTCGAGGACGGCAGCACGTTTGACGAGGTTTTGCAGCTGGCCTTGGCGGTAGAAGCCGCCGGTGCCACGCTGATTAACACCGGCATCGGCTGGCACGAAGCCCGTATTCCCACCATTGCCACCTGCGTGCCCCGCGCCAGCTTTGCATGGGTCACCCAGCGGCTGATGGGCAAGCTCCGCATTCCGCTGATTACCACCAACCGCATCAACACCCCTGCCACCGCCGAAGCCGTCTTAGCAGCAGGCTGCGCCGACATGGTCTCTATGGCACGCCCACTGCTGGCCGACCCTGACTTTGTCAACAAAGCTGCCCAGCAGCGCGAAGCCGACATCAACACCTGCATCGCCTGCAACCAAGGCTGTTTGGATGCCATTTTTGTGGGCAAAGTGGCGGGCTGTTTGGTTAATCCCCAAGCCTGCCGCGAAGCCGACCCCCGTTTTGCTATTACACCGACCCCCCAGCCGAAAAAGCTTGCCGTGGTGGGGGCAGGGCCCGCAGGGTTGAGCTTTGCCGTGACCGCCGCGCAGCGTGGCCATGCCGTCACCTTGTTTGAGGCCGAAGCCCAGATTGGCGGGCAGTTCGCCCTTGCCCAGCGCATCCCAGGTAAAGAAGAGTTTGCCGAAACGCTACGCTACTTTGCCCGCCAGCTGGAAAGCAGCGGCGTGACGGTGCGGCTGAATACGCGGGTCACAGCGGCGGAGGTGCAGGGCTTTGATGAAGTCGTGGTGGCGACGGGGATTGCCCCGCGCCCATTGGATTTTGCGGGCAGCGACCATCCCCGTGTGGTGTCTTACCTCGCTGTGTTGCAGGGCAAGGCTGAGGTGGGGCAGCGGGTGGCGATTATCGGCGCAGGGGGGATTGGTTTTGACCTCGCCGCCTATTTGACCGCGCCCGCCAGCCCCCCTTCTTTTTTGGCAGTATGGGGGATTACCGCCACTCAGCCAGCAGCACGGGGTGGGCTGGTTGCACCTCAGCCTGCCCAACCCGCGCGTCAAGTCACGCTGTTGCAGCGCAAGTCCGGCAAGTTAGGCGAAGGGCTGGGCAAAACCACTGGCTGGATTCACCGCGCCGCACTTAAAAATTACGGAGTCGCCATGCTGTCAGGGGTGACCTATCAGCGGATGGATGATGCCGGTTTGCATCTGACCGTGGCGGGTCAGACCCACGTTTTGGCGGTGGATACGGTGGTGGTGTGTGCGGGGCAAGTGTCGGTCAATGCGCTTGCAGCGACCTTGAAGGCAGAGGGGCAAACGGTGCAGGTGATTGGCGGTGCCAGCGAGGCCGCCGCACTGGATGCCCAGCGAGCGATTGAGGCGGGGTTTTGTGCGGCGTTGGCGGTTTAGCCGAACCTAGGCCAAGGCCACCAGCCGTTGTAGACCGGCGGTCTTCTCGTGGTCCACCCCGAGTACCGCCGTATTGCGTGACAACCCCAACACCATGACCTGCGGCGCATCCAACTTTTCGCGTAGCTCTTTGCAGACCGCAAACGCTGGTTTTTTGGCGCAAACAAAAAAAATGCCGTCGATGTAGACCGTGTTAGAAAATTCTGTGGTCGCGATTTCAACAAATTGGCGAATTTTATCGGCAGGGAGAACGATGGCGTAGGTTGGCATAAGGTGGCTTTCAGAAATAAGGCACTGGGTCTAATTATGGCAAACCATTCAAGGGGGTGCTGGTAAAGTAGGGCGTGACAGGCAGGATGTGACTGCTTGTTGAGTTTGTGGAGCGCTACCGTAGCTTCTTGAACCTTGCGCCGCATCAAGCCGGTATCGGATGGGTTCTCAGCGGCAGGGGGTGGGCTATTGTAATATAACTGCAATTTAATCGGGATAGGATGCAGCTCAAATCTGTTCATTCCCCCCCTCCACTCTGGGAGCACCGCATGAAATCTACGCTTCGCTTTGCTGCTGTCCTGACGTTGTCCGGCTCTTTGTTTTCGTCTGTGGCGTGTGCTGCCGACATCACCGGCGCGGGTGCGACCTTCCCTTATCCGCTCTACGCCAAATGGGCCGAAGCCTACAAGACTAAAACCAATATCGGCATGAACTACCAGTCGATTGGCTCGGGTGGCGGTATCAAGCAAATCACTTCCAAAACCGTCGATTTCGGTGCGTCTGACAAGCCCCTGACCCGCGAAGAGTTGAACAAAGAAGGCTTGGTGCAGTTTCCTGCCGTGATGGGTGGGGTGGTGCCGGTGGTCAACGTGCCTGGGATTACAGCGGGTCAACTCAAGCTGACCGGCACACTGCTGGCCGACATCTACCTGGGCAAAGTGTCCAAATGGAATGACCCTGCCATTACCGCATTGAATCCTGGCGTTAACCTGCCCGATTCCGCCATTACCGTGGTGCGCCGCTCGGATGGCTCGGGCACCACCTTTATCTTTACCAACTACCTGTCCCGCGTGTCGGAAGAATGGAAAACCAAGGTTGGTGAAAACTCGGCTGTGAACTGGCCAGCAGGGGTGGGCGGCAAGGGGAACGAAGGTGTGGCCAACTATGTGACCCGTATCAAGGGTGCGATTGGTTATGTGGAATACGCCTACGCCAAGCAAAACAAAATTGCCCACACCGCGCTTAAAAATGCAGCCGGTAGCTTTGTTCAGCCTAGCGATGACAGCTTTAAAGCGGCTGCCGCCAACGCCAACTGGAAAGCCGCCGATGGCTTCTACCAAATCCTGACCAATCAAGCGGGCAAGGACAGCTGGCCGATTACCGGCGCCACGTTTATCTTGATGCACAAAAAAGCCGACAAGCCCGAGCAATCGACCGAAACGCTTAAGTTCTTTGACTGGGCGTATAGCAATGGCGACAAAATGGCCGACGGCATGGACTATGTGCCCATGCCAGACAGCGTGAAAAAAGTCGTACGCGAAAGCTGGAAACAAATTGCAGATGGCAGCGGCAAGGCTGTTTGGAAGTAAAATCGGAGGGCTAGGCCGCTGCGCTGTCTGTGCAGCGGCCATCCTCCCGCCCCTATTGCCGTGCTTGATGACTGCCGTAGGCGCGCACCCCCCTGAGAATCGTTGATGAATCCTTCCCCCTCCTCTCCCATTCAACCGACCCGCACCAACCTAGACCCCGCCTTTAGACTGGTAACGCGGGGCTTTGCCTTTTTGGTGTTGGCACTACTGGTTGCCATTTTGGGGTCTTTGGTTGATGGCGCGATGCCGGCTATCAAGCACTTTGGCTTCTCTTTTCTGACCTCCGCCGACTGGGACCCTGTAGCGCAAAAATTTGGTGCGTTGGTGCCGATTTTTGGCACCTTGGTCACCGCCAGCATTGCCTTGGCAATTGGCGTACCGGTGAGCTTTGGCATTGCCATGTTCCTCACCGAGCTGTGTCCTGCATGGCTACGCCGTCCTTTGGGTGTGGCGATTGAGCTGCTGGCGGGCATTCCCTCCATCATCTACGGGATGTGGGGCTTGTTTGTCTTTGCCCCGCTATTTTCGGAATACGTGCAGCCGTGGGTGATGGATAACCTCGGCGGCTTACCTTTGGTCGGGCTGTTGTTTCAGGGCTTGCCGATGGGGATTGGTGTCTTTACCGCCGGCTTGATTCTGGGGGTGATGATTATTCCGTTTATCGCCTCGGTGATGCGCGATGTGTTTGAAGTCGTGCCGCCCATGCTCAAAGAATCGGCCTATGGCCTCGGTGCGACGACGTGGGAAGTCATGCGCAACGTGGTGCTGCCCTACACCAAAACCGGTGTGGTCGGCGGCATTATGCTGGGCTTGGGGCGGGCGTTGGGCGAGACCATGGCCGTGACCTTTGTAATTGGTAACGCCTACCAGCTCTCGCCAGGGCTGTTTAATCCCTCCAACTCGATTGCCTCTTCCCTCGCCAATGAATTTGCCGAAGCCGAGGGTGAGCTTTACCTGTCCTCCTTGATTGAGCTGGGGCTTATCCTCTTTTTTATTACCTTTGTTGTCTTGGCCTGCTCCAAATTGCTGCTGCTGCGCCTAAAAGCCAACGAAGGCAAAGAAAGCTAATCGGCAAGGACGCTAAACATGACCAATTCCTTACTTTATCGCCGCCGCCGCTTGCTCAATACCGTCAACAAAGTCTTGTCGATGCTGACCGTGGTGTTTGGCCTGTTTTGGCTGGTGTGGATTTTATACACGCTGCTTAAACTCGGGCTGGGCGGCTTGTCGCTATCGGTGTTTACCCAAAGCACACCGCCCCCAGGTAGCCAAGGTGGGCTGGCCAATGCCATTTACGGCAGTGTGCTGATGACGGTTTTTGGCACCTTGATAGGTACGCCGGTGGGTATTTTGGCTGGGGTCTATCTGGCCGAATTTGGCAACCGAGGCTGGCTGGCCCCTACGACGCGCTTTATCAACGACATTCTGCTGTCTGCCCCATCTATTGTGATTGGGCTATTTGTTTACGAAGTGTATGTGGTGTCGGTCGGGCACTTCTCGGGCTGGGCAGGGACGTTGGCCTTGTCGCTGTTGGTGATTCCGGTGGTGGTGCGCACCACCGAAAACATGCTGCGGCTGGTGCCAAATAGCCTGCGTGAAGCCGCTGCCGCCTTGGGTGCGCCGCAATGGAAGGTGATTATGCTGGTGACACTGCGGGCCTCTAAGGCGGGTGTGATGACCGGTATTTTGCTGGCGATTGCGCGTATCTCTGGCGAAACTGCCCCGCTGTTGTTTACTGCGCTCAACAACCAATTCTGGAGCTCTGACATGAACGCCCCGATGGCCAATTTGCCCATCGTGATTTTCCAGTTTGCCATGAGCCCCTACGAAGATTGGCACACCCTTGCTTGGGCAGGTGCGCTCCTTATTACCTTCAGCGTGCTGACCCTGAACATCTTGGCGCGTTGGTTTGGTAGCCAACAAAATCAATCGCATTAAGGTCAAGACCCGATGACTGACTCTATCAAGCTACAAGTTAAAAACCTGAATTTTTACTACGGCAGCTTTCTGGCACTAAAAAATATCAATCTTGATATTCCCACCGGCAAGGTAACCGCGTTTATTGGCCCTTCTGGCTGCGGCAAATCGACCCTGCTGCGGACGTTTAACCGGATGTTTGAGCTGTATCCCAACCTGCGTGCCGAAGGGGAGATTTTGCTCGAAGGGCACAATATTCTGGGCAACGATGTGGATGTGAACCTGTTGCGAGCCAAGGTCGGCATGGTGTTCCAAAAGCCCACCCCGTTCCCGATGTCGATTTACGACAACGTCTCTTTCGGCATCAAGCTGTACGAAAGGGTGTCCAAGAGCGAAATGGATGACCGTGTAGAGTGGGCGTTGAAAAAAGCCGCGCTGTGGGAAGAGGTCAAAAACAAGCTCAAGCAGTCGGGCAACTCGCTGTCTGGTGGCCAACAGCAGCGGCTGTGTATTGCGCGTGCCGTGGCCAACAAGCCCGAAGTGCTGCTGTTGGACGAGCCGACCTCCGCGCTCGACCCGATTTCTACGGCGCAAATCGAAGAGCTGGTACACGAGCTGAAAGAGAACTACACCATTGCCATTGTGACGCATAACATGCAGCAAGCGGCACGGGTGTCGGACTACACGGCGTATATGTATTTGGGCGACTTGGTCGAATTTAGCGAAACCGATCAAATCTTTACCGCGCCTAAGCAAAAGGCGACGGAAGACTACATCACCGGCAAGTTTGGCTAAAGCCACACGGTGTGTGCCCCACAAAAAACCCTCTGGCTAGACACCAGAGGGTTTTTTGTGGGTGCTCAGAACTTGTTCAAAGTCTCAAGGGCGCAGGGATTGCCAAGGCGAAATGCGCAAAAAAGCGCAATCTCTGCAGTCTTTGCTTTTATTCCCCTCCGCCGAAGGGGGGGCGACGGCAAAGCCGGACGGGGTGGTCGCTGGCGAGGCGGCCAAAGCTAAAAACTAAACCCAAAGGCAAGCACCCCACCCCTACGGGGCATCCCCGCCACGGGAGGGGAATAACAGCCAAGCCCCCGTTGCCACCAGCAGCAGGGTTTCAGTCCGACCAAGTCGCTGCGTTTAAAAAGGCTTTCAATAGGTGCTAACCCATCCCCAGCAAAATCGCCATGTAGTCGTGCATCCATACGCTGTAAGGCACGCATCGGGATTGGGTCTTACAGTGCAACTGGGGCAGCTTCCAAAAATAAAGTTTTTCCAATTGGGTATAGCCGTTTTGTTTGCAAAAATCCGTGCCTGCAGGTGCGCTAGCTTGGCAGGCGGTAGGGACGACGGGATTCCCCCCTCGCCACTCGGACAAGGCCGCTTGCACAGGGGGGGTGGTGGCATAGGCCATCCAGCGATAGGCACAGCCAAGGTGTTTAGCCCGCTTGTGTACCATCATGCTGTCTAGCCACGCGGTCGCTCCTTCTTTGGGGATGGTGATAGCAAATGACCGACCCTCGGCGCGTAAGGCCTGCCCTGTGGCCAGCCGACCGCTGGTGGCCACCGTACCTTTGTTCCGTAGGTCACTGATTTGTCGAGTAGGGTCGTGCCAATAGCGCGAGAGTAGCCGTCGCTGGCGCAAAACCAAGATTAAGACTTCCGTGTATTGCTGTGCGTTCAGCTCAAAGGGGTTTTGAATACCCAGTGCGGGCTGGGTTTTCATCAAATAGAGTGCGGCATCGGCCATGGCAATCGGGCTATCGTAAGCCTGTATTCGCCCTGCGTTAGTTTTGCCATCCGGCAGATTTTGCATGTCAAACAGGACGGACCAGCTCGGTGGCGGCGTGGGGAACACTTTTTGGTTGTAGAGCAATGCGTTGATGCCCCAGAGCAGCGGCAAACCATAGCGTGTGCCTTCACGCATTACCGATTCATGGTGGGTGAAGTAGTGGTGTAGGTTTTTTTGTGGGGCTTGCAGCCACGCGGCATTGAGGGGGCTCACGATACCTGCTTGGATAAAACGCTGCCCTGTTTCGCTGGAGACAACCATTACATCGACATTACCGCGCCGTTGGGCATGTAGCATGGCATCGGGCGAATCTACCGTGCGAGTTACCACTTGGCAGCCGGTTGAACGCTCAAATCGCGTTACCCATTCATAGCGGGGGTCAGACTGACCCCGTTCCATATAGCCCGGCAAGGCAATTACATCCAGCCGCTCTTCAGCAGCGGGGAGCAGGGTATCGGCCTGCACCTGTGCTACCCCACAGAGGGTGAGCGGCAGCAGAAGGGCAGGGGAGGAGAACCAGCGGGTCATGGGCTATTTCGCCTTGGCGGTGGCAGACCGTCCCACGGTGGGTTTGTCAGTTTTGGGCTGATTGGAGGCCAAAACCGGCACGGTAGGGCGGGCGGTCAACAGCGCGTTAATCTCTGCCAGCACTTCAGGGGTCAGTTGCCCGACTGCGGCGGCCAATTGCAATCGTGCTTGCAAATACTGATACCGCGCTTGAGCCAGATTACGTTTGGATTCGTAGAACTTTTGTTCGGCGTTGAGCAAATCCACGCTGGTGCGCACCCCGACTTCGCGCCCCAAACGGGTGGCCTCAAGCTGGCTTTGGCTGGACTGCAACACTTGTTCGCGGGCGGTAACTTGCGCCGCCCCGCTGCTCACCCCCAAAAAAGCACTGCGTGTGCCCAGCTCAAGCTGTCGGCGGGCTTCTTCAAGGTCATGGCGGGCTTGGTCAACCAGCGCATGGGCTTCACGCAAGCGGGACGAGGTGTAGCCCCCACTGAAAATCGGCACGGTAACTTGCACCCCAACCGAGCTGCCGCGCGTGTCGTTCAGCCCCATTTGGGTGGTCATCCGGTCGTTGTAGCCGGCCACGAGGTTGACGCTAGGCAAATGCCCGCTGCGGCTGACTTCCACTTCTTTTTGGGCAATCAGCAACTGTTTTTGCCGGATGGCGAGGGCGTAGCTACCGGCTTCGGCGCGGCTGACCCAGCTTTCGGGGTCGGCGGGGCTGGGCGTAGCCAGCGGCAGCTTGGCTTTGAGGGTGGCCAGCGTGGTCGGGTTGACCCCCGCCAAGAGCTGCAAGCGGTTGCGCTTAATCACCAAATCGCTGTCTGCTGCCAGCTCGCTGGCCACGGCGGCATCGTAGCTGGCTTGGGCTTCGTAGGTGTCGGTGATGGTCAGGCTGCCGACTTCAAAGGATTTTTTGGCCAAGGCCAGTTGCTGGGCAAAAGCCTGTTTGGCGGCTTGGGTAAACGCCAAGCTGTCTTCGGCCAACAGTACGTCAAAGTAGGCTTGTGCCACCCGCAGGATTAAATCTTGTTCGGCGGCGGCCAGTTGGTCGGTGGCAATCAGTGCGGCTTGTTTGCCTTTTTCGAGGACGGCAAATTTGCTCCAATCAAACAGCGTCTGCGTCAGCTGTGCCCCTGCATTGCCGGTGCGAAAGCGTGGTTGCAACAGGGGCTTTTCGGGAAAGCCACGGGTGTAATCGCCAGACAACGCCAGCTGCGGCAGCAAGGGGGCACGGGCTTGGGGGGCTTTTTCTTGCCCTGCTTGGGCGGCAGCAAAGGCGGCGGCATAGGCCGAATCATAGGCGCGTGCTGCTTGCCACGTTTCTAACAAATCCACCGCGAAGGCAGGGAGGGCAAGCCCTGTGAGGGCGGCAGCAAGTACGGTGTGTTTCCAAAATCGCATGACGGAGTGATCTCTCAAGCAGGGCGTTTAACCTTAAACCACGCGGCGTACAGCGCGGGCAAGAACAGCAATGTTAGCACCGTGGCCACTAATAGACCGCCCATAATTGCCACGGCCATCGGCCCCCAAAAGGTGCTGCGGGTCAGGGGTATCATGGCCAAAATTGCGGCGGCAGCGGTCAGCATAATGGGGCGGAAACGGCGCACTGTTGCGCCAATCACCGCCTCCCAGCGTTCGATGCCCTCGGCGATGTCATCCTCGATTTGCGCCACCAGAATCACCGAGTTCCGCATAATCATCCCCGCCAAGGCAATCACCCCCAGCATGGCAACAAAGCCAAACGGCGCGGAGAAGGCAATCAGGGTCAGCGTCACCCCAATCAAGCCCAGCGGGGCGGTCAGCAGCACAATCAGCGTGCGCTGAAAGCTTTGCAGCTGGAACATCAGCAAGCACAGCACAATCACCAGCATCAGTGGTTGCACGGCACCAATGGCTTGTTGGGCGTTTTGGCTCGATTCTAGCGACCCGCCCAGTGCGATGTGGTAGCCCACAGGCAAGGTTTTTTCGAGGGCTTGGAGCTTGGGCCACAGGGCGAGGGCAATATCTGAAGCCTGCACGCCCTCTGCTGCATCGGCCCGCACTGTAATGGTCGGCAGACGGTTGCGCCGCCAGACAATGCTTTCTTCGGGGGCATAGGTCACGGTAGCGACTTGAGCCACCGGCACAAAGCGTCCCGAGCTGGTTTGCACCATCAGGTTTTCAAGCTGCGAAACCGCCGTGCGCTCCGCGCCATTTAGCCGTGCCACGACTTCTAGGGTGCGGTCGTTATCACGGAATTCGGTCACCACCGCCCCCGAAATCAGGGTTTGCAGCTGCCGTGACAGGGTTTGGCTGGATAAGCCCAAAGCGCGGGCTTTGTCTTGGTCAATCTGAACGCGCAAGGCTTTGACCTGCTCGCCCCAATCGTGGTTGACCGCCCGCGTGCCAGGATGCTCACGCATCAAGGTTTCGACTTGGCCTGCGATAGTGCGGAGTACCGCAGGGTCTGCGCCAGAAACGCGGAACTGCACCGGATAGCCCACCGGTGGGCCATTCTCTAGCCGAATCACCCGACCCCGCGCCATGGGGAAATCGTTATCCAGCAGGGTGGCGATTTTTTGTTTCACCGTCTCGCGGACGTGTTCGTCTTGGGTCATCACCATCATCTGGGCGTAGTTCAGATGCTGCTGCTGTTGGTCGAGCGGCAGGTAAAAACGCGGTGAGCCCCCGCCGACATAGCTGGTGACCGACACCACGCCCTTGTCGCCCGCCAAAGCGGCTTCCATGCGTTTGACTTCGCGCTCGGTGGCTTCGTAGCTGGCACTTTGCGGCAGCCAAAAATCCACCAGCAGTTCGACACGGCTAGAGGCAGGGAAAAACTGCTGCTGCACAAACAGCTTAAAGCTGACGATGGACAGTAAAAAGGCCAGCAGGGTGGCGGCAATCACCGTTTTGCGGTGGTCCAAACTCCACTCCACCATGCGGCGGAAGCGCAGGTAGAACGGCTTTTGGTAGACATCGGCGTGGCCTTCGCTGCCTGCGGCGGGGTGTTCTCGCAGCAGGGCATAGCCCATCAGCGGGGTAAAGAGTACGGCGACAAACCACGAAATCACCAAAGCCAGCCCGACCACCGAAAAGAGCGAGAAGGTGTATTCACCGGCATTGGACTTGGCAAAGCCCACCGGCAAAAAGGTGGCGGCGGTAATCAGCGTGCCGGTCAGCATGGGAAAGGCGGTGTGGGTGTAGGCAAAGGTGGCAGCGTGGAGGCGTGTCCAGCCTTGTTCTAGCTTGAGCGCCATCATTTCGACCGCGATGATGGCATCGTCCACCAGCAAGCCGAGGGCAATAATCAGCGACCCCAGCGAGATACGTTGCAGGTCGATATTGGCAAAGTACATGGCCAAAAAGGTCATGGCCAGCACCAGCGGAATCGACAGGGCGACCACCACGCCGGTGCGCATCCCAAGGCTGATAAAGCTGACTGCCAGCACAATCACCACGGCTTCAATCAGCGAGTGCATAAATTCGTTGATGGAATTTTTCACCACGCGCGGCTGGTCAGAGACGGGGGAGACGGTAATGCCCACCGGCAGTTCGGTTTTGACCTGGGCCATTAAGCCGGAGAGGGCTTCACCGAGGCGAATCACGTCCCCGCCTTTTTTCATGCTGATGGCCAGTCCGAGGGCTTCTTTGCCGTCAAAGCGCATTTTGAAGGTGGGGGGCGAGACAAAGCCGCGCGTCACTTGCGCCACATCGCCGACCCGAAAGCTGCGGCCATTGGCGTAAATCAGGACATTTTTAACCGCCTCGACGCTGGAGAGTTCGCCGGTGGGGCGGACGAACAGACGGTCGGTGGGGGTTTCAAATGTGCCGGCGGGTTCCACAGTGTTGTGTTCGCGCAGGGCTTTCCACACTTGCTGCACATCCAGCGACAGCCCTGCCAGCCGTGCGCTGTCTAGGGTGAGGTAGATTTTTTCGTCTTGCTCGCCGATTAAATCAACCTTGGCCACGTCGGGCAGGCGCAGGGCTTCACGCTTGGCGTATTCAACGTAACGGCGCAGTTCTTCGTAAGAGAAACCATCGGCGGTAAAGGCGTAAACGTTGCCAAAGGTGTCGCCAAATTCGTCGTTAAAGAACGGGCCTTTGATGTCGGCGGGGAGCTGCCCTCGGATGTCGCCGACTTTTTTGCGCACTTGGTACCACGCATTGGCAACATCTTTGGCGGGGGTGGACTCACGCAGGCTGACCAGCAGGACGGCTTCGCCGGGCTTGGTGTAGCTGCGGATGTAGTCGAGGTCGGGATGCTCCAGCAGCTTTTTTTCTAGCCGGTCGGTGACTTGGAGCTGGGTGGTTTGCGCATCCGCCCCTGGCCAGACGACGCGCACCAACATGGCTTTGAAGGTGAAGTCGGGGTCTTCTTTTTGGCCGAGGTGGCTATAGGCCCACACCCCTGAAACCAGAAAAATCACCATCAAAAAGCGGACTAAGGCACGGTGGCGAATCGCCCATTCTGAAAGATTGAGTCCGCTCATGGTGCGCGTGTCCCCAAGGTTTGGGCGGGGTCTTGCCCCAGACGGCGCACCACTTGGCCGTCACGTAGCAAATGCACGCCGGCGGTGACAATTTCTTGCCCCGCGACGAGGCCGCTGCGCAGGGTGGCGTATTGGCTATCCAGCTGCGCCACGGTCACCGCTTGGCGTTTGACGGTCAGGGCTTTGCTATCCAGCACCCAAACGTAAGATTTGCCTTCGCTGTCGAGCAGGGCGGTCAGCGGGATGGTAATCGGGGTTGGGGTGTTGGGGGCGGCGGTGAGGCGGGGTTGGGCACGGGCGGTCATGCCCAGTTTGACCGTTTCATCGGCATCCACCACGGTGATATAGGCGGCGTAGGTGTGGGTGACGGCATCGACATCGGGGGCGAGTTCACGCAGTTTGCCTTGATAGACTTTGCCGCCAGCAGCCAATTGAATCTGAAATGCTTGGCCGCGTTGGAAGGCTTCGCGCTGGGTTTCGGCGACGCTAATCACCACTTCTCGTTCGCCATGCGCAGCTACCTTGGCGACGACTTGCCCTACGGCGACGACTTGCCCAGGCTCAAGGTCGATTTGGGTCACTACGCCGGCACGGTCGGCAGACAGGGTGGCGTAGGCGGTTTGGTTGCTGCCGGCTTGGGCGGTGGATTGGGCGGCTTCGAGGGTGGCACGCGCGCTGTTGAGGGTGTTCAGGCGGCGGTCAAAATCGGCTTGGCTGATAAAGCCTTGTGCCAGCAGGGCGCGGTAGCGTTCTACGTCGGTGCGATTCTGTTCAAAGTCAGAGTGTGCTGCTGCCAGTTTTGCTTTGCGGGCGGCTTCTTCGAGCTGCAAGTCGGTGGGCTCTAGCCGTGCTAAGGCTTGCCCTGCTTTGACCTGTGCGCCAACATCCACCAGCCGTGCGGCTACTTTGCCGCCAACCCGAAAGGCGAGGCGACTTTCGACGCGGGCGCGGATGTCGCCGCTAAACACATCGCCTTGCAAGGTGTGGCTGGGCTGCACCACGAGGATCCGGACAGGGCGGGTGGCTTCTGGGGGGGCATCAGCAGGTTTGCAGCCTGCAAGGGTGGCGGCGGCAAGCACCCCAATCACAATGGCGGGTAACACGGATGGCATCTCTTTTGGCGAGGTTAGGCAGAGGGGGCAACTTGCAGCCCATTCAGGAGTAGGTCGAGGACGTGGTCTAGGTGGGCGGGCATGTCGAATTTGGCGGCATCAAAGGCATGGAAGGAGTGTTTCCAGACCATGGCCAGTAACAGTGGGGCAATGATGATTTCGACCGCGTGCTCCAGATTGACGGGGCGAAACTCACCTCGTGCAATCCCTGGCTCGATGACATTGCGCACTAAGGTGCGGCAGCGCACAACGACTTCTGTGTGGTAAAAGCTGGCTAGCTCGGGGAAGTTGGCGGCTTCGGCAATCATCAGCTTGGAAAGCCCAGAGAGGCAGGTGTTGCCAATAAGGTGCCACCAGTCGTAAATCACGCGGCGCAGGGCATCGGCGGCATTACCCCCTTCGGCTAGGCTGGGGTCGAGTTTGTTGATTTGACTGACGAGGTTTTCGCGCACCACGGCCTTAAAAATCTCTTCTTTGTTTTGGTAATACAGATAAGGCGTGCCTTTGGTGACACCGGCTTCGCGGGCGATGTCTTCCATTTTGGTGGCGCGAAAGCCCTTTTCGACGAAGAGCTTGAGCGCGGCTTCGAGAATCTCGCCAGGGCGCACGTCTTTGCGGCGTGACCAGCGGGTGAGCGGGGGGGCGGGGAGGGTCATGTGGGTGGGTTTCCATGCCAGCAGTGTGGGCTGACTTTAAGATAATGTGCGATGGGGGGCAAGTGACTTGTTAAACTAATGTTTAGCAAGTTGCGCTGTGGCGCAGGGGGGGCATCAAGAGGCAGTGTCCCCTTATGGGGCTGCTTGGGCTTAAAATGGCGGCTCTGCTGGCTGCGCAAGGCGGCACGCGCTCTTATTTTTTCCTTGTTTAGGACGCTTTAACATGACCATTGAGGCACAAGACAAAGCAGCGATTCTTTCTGAAGCGTTGCCCTATATCCGCCAATTTAGCGGTAAGACCATCGTGATTAAATACGGTGGCAATGCGATGACCGATGCCGTGCTCAAAGACGGCTTTGCACGGGATGTGGTGTTGCTTAAGCTGGTGGGGCTGAACCCCGTTGTGGTGCATGGCGGTGGTCCGCAAATCAACCAGCTCCTTGCTAGAATCGGCAAGCAAGGCGAGTTTATTCAGGGGATGCGCGTCACCGACAGCGAAACCATGGATGTGGTGGAGATGGTGCTGGGGGGCTTGGTTAACAAAGAAATTGTGAGCCTGATTAACCAGCATGGCGGCAAAGCCGTCGGCTTGACCGGCAAGGATGGCAATTTTATCCGCGCCAAAAAGCTCTACCTAAAAACCGCCGATGGCGAGGATGTGATTGATATTGGCCAAGTGGGCGATATTGAGAGCATCGACCCTTCGCTGATTGAGCTGATGGATACCCGTGATTTTATCCCTGTGATTGCACCGGTGGGCGTGGGGATAGATGGCTCGGCGTATAACATCAACGCCGACGTGGTGGCGGGCAAATTGGCAGAAACGCTGAAAGCAGAAAAGCTCATCATGATGACCAACACCGAAGGCGTGTTGGATAAAGATGGCAATCTGCTGACCGGTTTGACGGCGGTGCAGGTGGATGCGCTGTTTGCGGATGGTACGATTCATGGCGGTATGTTGCCCAAGATTAGCTCGGCACTGGATGCAGCTAAAAATGGGGTGAAAACTGTCCACATTATTGATGGTCGGGTCAAGCACGCGCTGTTGCTGGAGATTTTGACCGAAGCGGGTGTGGGGACAATGATTCGCGCCCAGTAAAGTCTATCTTTGCCGTACCCCCAAAGAGCGTGCTTGCCGTTAAGGTGGGCACGCTCTTTTGTCTTGGATGCGGTTCGATTCTTTACTGGGGGCTAGCGCAATGCCAGCGGTGTAGGCTATAAATGAGGCGATGCGATGTGCGTTTGGTCGTGTGCCAAAGCCAATCCATCGTTACTTTCCACTGCATTCAGTAAGGGGATTTACCATGTTGACCGCTCGCCAGTTGTTACAACAAAAGCCAGACACCAGCATCATCAGTGTTGCACCTTCCGCAACCGTATTTGAGGCCTTGCAAGTGCTGGCGGTCAAAAATGTCGGTGCCGTCTTGGTGATGGAGAACGGCGTGCTGGAAGGGGTGTTTTCTGAACGGGATTACGCCCGCCGTTTGGTGTTGGAAGGTAAAGCTTCGGTTACGACCCAAGTTTGCGACATCATGACCACCAAGGTTTGCTATGTGCCACCGACCCAGACGGTCAGTGAGTGCATGGCGTTAATGACAGAAAAGCGCATTCGCCACTTGCCGGTGATGGAGGGAACTACGGTGCTGGGTGTGGTGTCGATTGGTGACGTGGTGCGTGCCACAATTGATGAGCAAGCCTTTACCATTGAGCAGCTGACCCATTACATCAGTCATTGATTGCGTGGCTGTTCACAACACCGCAAAGCCCTACCCCCAAAGCCCCTGCTGACACCGTCATGGCAGGGGCTTTGTTTAGCGCCTGTTTACGACCTAGCGGACGAAGGCTCACCCGAGTCTCGCCGTTCGTAAATAGGTTAATTAGTCGTGCAGATCGGTATGCAATGGGCGAGAGGTGTGCTGTGTGTAGCCCAGCCAAAATACACCCGCCAAAATACAGAGCCCGCCGAGTCCTTGTGACAAGGTGATGGCTTCGCCGAGCCAGAGGGCGGCTAAGACCAAGGTGATGATGGGCTCGACGGTGGACACCATAGACGCATTTGCACCCCCCAAATGGCGGATGCCGATCAAAAAGCAGGCGACAGCCAATACCGTCCCTAATACAGCAATCGCCAACACCGCCCCCCAGCCAGCGGCACTGTGCGGCAGGACGATGCCTTGCCACGCCGCAATCCCGCCGTTAGACAGCCCTGCGCTGACAAAAACTACTACCGCCCCTGTGAGGGGGTCTTGCTGACGGGCGTAGCAGTCGCCAATCAAAATATAGAGGGCGTAAAGCAGCGCGGAGGCGATGCCCAGCACCAAACCCAGCGTTTGCCCTGAGAGGTCTAGTCCTAGGGTGATGGCCATGCCGATAAGGGTCAGGATGGCGGCACCTGCCTGTGTGGGCTGGATGGCTTTTTTAAACACCAAGGCGGAGAGCAGCAACACCAAGGCAGGGTAGAGGTAGAGCAGCAAGGCGACTGTGCCGGCTGGCGCGAGGGTTAACGCCAGAAAAAAGGTTTGAGAATTTGCGGTATAGCAGCCACCTCCCATCAAAATCAGTGCCCACAAGGCCGCCCCTCGCGGCCATTTGCGTTGTTGCCATAGCACAAAGGGCGCGAGGAGGAGGGCCGCTATCGCAAAGCGTAAGAACAGGAGTGTGGCAGGGGAAACGTGCTCGGCATATGCCAGTTTGGCAAAAATGGCCATGCTGCCAAATCCTGCGGCTGAAATGAGGGCACAGACCATGCCGAGACGAGGGGAAGCAGGGGACATGTGTACTTCTTTAAAATCTGGGTGAAATTTTTAGGTAGCCAGCTTGGCGTTAATGTTGTCTTCAGCTTTTACCGATACAGTGGATGCCATACCACCCCACAACACACGAGGAGAGCATCATGTCACGCTACGAGGATGAACGTAACGAGCGTAATGAACGTAACGAGCGTAATGAAGGTAACGAACACGGCGTAACGACAGGTACAACAGTTGGTGCGCCGGTGATTGATATGGGTGTGACCACTGGGACGACCGGTGTAACGCCTACCACGACGACAGTGCCAGTTGCTGCCCCCGTTCCTGCCCCTGTTCCCTTTGCGCCAACGGGTACAACTGTATTGGCGGGTCGGGAGACTTTCCGCTTTGGTGTAGACAGAGAAAACCATGTGACCGAAGCGAGTGAGCTGGATGAGCATGGCTCCGTCACTGCAACCACGACCGCAACCAGCGCGACAGGTGTTGGGGCTTTTTCTGCCGCCAGCGCGGGGCGTGAGGTCAACGAAGTGCGTGAAATGAATCATGGGCGCACCACGTTCCATTATTCAGACGATGACGCTGACGGGCTATATGTGCGTGACTACGAAGAGTGGGCACCGAGCACAGGCACGACACCTGCCGCCGGAGGTGCTTTACCCGTTCTTAGCAAGCTGACTTATGTGGCTACTGCAGGTAACGATGATGTGGCTGTTCGCAATGGCTTGGTGGCAAGCGGTGGCGTAGGTACTGACCGATTCGTTGTGCGCGAAGCCTCGCACATGAAAGTTGGTGACTTCCACAAGGGTGAGAGCGACAAGCTGGTATTTGATACGGGGCTGGGCTTACAGTCCAAGGAGCACCTTGCTTCGTATGTGACCGGCACCGAATATACAGGGGGCGACTTTATCGTTCACTTTGGCGATACGGTTTCTGTGACCTTGGTCGGGGTGAATCCAGCGACTGTTTCGTGGGATGACGTAACCGTCTTGAGCTAAGCTGCTGCCGTGTGTGTTTGATGTGATTGGTGTGGATACTGGGGCATTTCCCTCATGGAGAGTGAGGGAAGTGCCCCATTGTCTTGGTGCTGATGTTTTTCAGTATGCGGTTCTGTCCCCTTGTTTGGGGTAGGCATGTTATCTTCTGCGCTTTGGTGGGGTGCGTTTTTTGCGACCCTGCATTGACGTGTGTTTTTAACCTCAATAGTAGATGGAATTTTTGCATGGCTCTTGCTGTTACACCGACCAAGCTGGTGCTCGGAAATTGGAAAATGCATGGCAGTACTGCCAAAAACACGGCACTTCTGTCCGAACTGCTGGCTGACCCCGCTGTCAATGCACCCCACGTTGGTGTGGCTGTGCCCGCCGTCTATCTCGGGCAGGTTTCCGCTGCACTGGCAGGGCAGGCTTTGCGGTGTGGTGCCCAAGTGGTTAGCTGTTATGCCGGACAGGGCGCTTACACCGGCGAAGTCAGTGCAGCCTTGTTGGCTGATGTTGGGTGTGACTTTGTGTTGGTCGGGCATTCTGAGCGACGGCAATGGCTGGGTGAAAGTGATGTTTCGCGGTGTGCTCAAATTGAGCAGGCTTACCTTGTCGATATCACGCCTGTGGTGTGTGTGGGCGAGCCGCTTGCTGCCCGCCAAGCCGGTATGCACGAGGCGTTTGTTCTTGAGCAGTTAGAGGCGTTGCGCTCGGTGTTGGTGGGACGTGCCACAGTTGTGGTGGCTTATGAGCCTGTTTGGGCTATTGGGACAGGTTTGACAGCAGATAATGCCCAAATTGAAGCCATGCACCGGCAAATTCACTTAAAACTCTTGGAAATAGTGGGGGAGTCGAGTAATATTGCCGTCCTTTACGGCGGTAGTGTCAAGGCAGATAACGCGCAGGGAATTATGGCTATTTCTGGCGTTGATGGTGTATTGGTTGGTGGAGCCTCACTCGATGCTAGCCAGATCGGAAGAGCGTCGTGTAGG
>ERZ650306.123-NODE-123-length-41303-cov-9.103108_pt1 | contig 41303 bp, 38 predicted proteins | sample MGYA00376242_ERZ650306 | MGnify/ENA primary metagenome ERZ650306 (study PRJEB26733, sample SAMN07839244) | wastewater metagenome | biome: urban; feature: wastewater treatment plant; material: waste water | place: USA: North Carolina | collected 2016-03-31 ... | reverse complement strand
TGATTATTTTTTTAATAGTGAAAGTACAATTCCTGCAACTAATAATCCGGCAAGAAAACCTAAAATACTTAACGGATTAAATCCTTTAGTGTTAGATACATTATCTTTACCTTCTCTTTTTGCTTTTTTGTTTTTGTAATAATTTTCGTCTCTCATTTATTTCCTCCTAATTGTCTATTTTAATTTACCTTGTTCAAATGCTTGTCTTTCTAATTCTCTTATTCTGTCTTCAGTTTTTGGATGAGTTCTGAACAAATCAGCTAATCCAGCAAAACCTTTAAGTGGATTCACAATAAACATGTGAGAATAAGAAGGATTCGTTTGATTCATTTGTATTTGACCGCTATAAGATTCAAGTTTTGCAAGGGCATCTCTTAAATATAATGGATTACCTGCAATTTCACCACCAAAACGATCAGCTAAAAATTCACGTTTTCTAGAGATAGTCATTTGTATTACTGATGCAGCAATTGGTGCAAGAATCATTAATATTAGACCTAGTGGGTTACTTCTTCTGTTACCATTCTCGTCAGTATTACCAATTGGCATATACATTGCAAATCTTGAAACATATGAAATAGCTCCAGCAAATGTTGCAGCAATAGTTCCAATCAAGATATCTCTGTGTTTAACATGTCCAAGTTCATGTCCTAGTACACCTGCAATTTCTTCATCTGTCATCATATTTAGTAATCCTTGTGTACATGCAACCGCAGCATGTTTTGGATCTCTTCCAGTTGCAAATGCATTAGGTTGTTGTTCTGGAGTAATATATACTTTTGGCATTGGCAAACCAGCCCTCATCGCTAAATCTCTTACTATCTTATATAATCTTGGATCAGTTGATTCTGTTACTTCCTGTGCTTTATATGCGCTAAGAACCATTTTATCACTATTCCAATAGCTGAAGAAGTTCATTCCAGCAGCAATTACTAAACCAATCATGGCTCCTTGAGTACCTCCCATAGCATTTCCTAGTGCCATAAATAGTATTACAAGCACAAACATTAATAAAGCAGTTTTGATTTGATTTCCAAACATTTTTGTCTCCTCTCAATTGTAAAAATCATATTACATAACTCGTATAATCTATAACATAATTGTACTACATAAAAGTAAAATATTCAATTGACAAATACAAGAAAAAATACTATTATTAATATAATAATAACAAAAAATTATAGAAGGAGTATTACAATGAGAATGATAAGAAATTTAATTGCAGCCCTAATGATAATGTCTGTAATGGTAGGATGTACAACATCTGCAGTTACAGGAAGAAAGCAATTGAAGTTAGTTGATGAGAAAAAAATAGTCGATAATTTTGCAGTAGAATATAGCAAATTAATCGCGGATGCAACATCAAAAGGATTACTTGTTAACTCTTCAAAAACAGGTAAATTAGTCAAAAAAACTGGAGAGAAAATATCAATTGCAGTAATAAAGTATTTAAATGAAAATGGAATGGCTGATAGAGTTCCTTTATTTGCTTGGGAGTTTAATACTGTTAAAGAAGATGAAGTTAATGCATGGTGTGGACCAGGTGGAAAAATATTGTTTTACTCAGGAATATCAACTATAGCATCAGATGAAAATGGTATTGCAGCAGTTATGGCACATGAAATTTCTCATGCAGTAGCAGGTCATTCGGCTGAAGGAGCAAGTAATGCAACTGGAGCAAATGCAATTATGATAGGTAAACAAGTTGCAGATATATTAACAGGTGGTAAGACAGCAGTAATAAGTAATGATGTATTAGCACAAGGACTTGGATTAGGATTATTAAAATATAATAGAACACAAGAATATGAAGCTGATAAATTAGGAATGATATTTATGGCAATGGCTGGTTACAATCCAGAAGAAGCAATTAAAATGCAAGAAAGATTAGCAGAAGTAGCAGATGGAAACAAAGTTCCAGAATACTTATCAACGCATCCAGCTGCAGCTAATAGAATAGAGAAATTGAAAGAATATTTACCAGAAGCGATGAAGTATTATACTAAAAAATAAAAAAAGCGACGAGAGTCGCTTTTTATTTAAGTCTTGATGATCTATTGATCACATGTGTTATAGTTTTAGATACTAACAAAGTAAAAACAACACCAATTACTGTAGCAATGAAACGTCCAACAATATACTCATATGTGGTACCATTTGGATGCTGTAGTAAAACTCCTAGTAGTGCTACACTTCCAACTGTTGCTGTGGGGCTACCTTTTATAGAGTAAAAAAGATAAAAAATTAAAGTAGTTCCAAGTCCACATAATAATGGGACATATAAAATAACTGGAATTTGCGTTGTATAGAGCTCATTTAATAAAAATGTTATAAAAAAAGCAACAAATGACCCTGATAAAGTACCATATACACGTTTAGTTCCAACTCGATATGTATCTTTATCTTCTACTTGAGAACAAATTGCAGCAGTGACACCAGCAATGAAAATGGAAAATGTATCGAAGCCTATAGAACCTATATAGATTGAATTGGCAAATAAAAAATATGTAATAAGCACACTGAAATAAACTGAAAATCCAGTTTGAATAATATGCTTTTTCTGATGAAAAGTAATCATGCTCGACCTCTATTCTGTAATTTGGTATATACTAACATAAATTTCAGAAAAAACAAATAAAAAAAGTAAAAAAAAATGGTATAATAGATGAAAATAAAAATTGCGAAAATAAAGGAAGAGAATTATGGAAAATATATTGAGTATTGCACCAATGGTAGATAAAACAGATAGGCACTTTAGAAATTTTGTACGAATGATAACAGATAAACCAATGCTTTACACTGAAATGATAACAGCAAAAGCAATATTAAATGGGAATGTGGACTATATATTAGGCTTTAACGAGATAGAACACCCAATAACATTACAAATAGCGGCGACAACTCCTGAAGATGCATATGAAGCAGTCCTGAAAGCTGAGAGATTCAATTATGACGAAATAAATATAAATGTTGGGTGTCCATCAGATAAAGTTTCAGGAAACATGATGGGGGCGTATTTAATGGCGTTTCCAGAGGTGGTAGCTGAAATGGTAACACAAATGAAACGAGCAACGAATAAGCCAATCACTGTAAAGCATAGAATAGGAATAGATGGGAAGAATATACTCCCAGATTATTTTGAAAGAACATTATTAGATCAATACGAAGATATGGAAAATTTTGTAAAAATTGTAAGTTCAGCAGGCATCAATAAGTTTATTGTTCATGCAAGAATAGCAATTCTTGAAGGACTAGATCCAAAACAGAATAGAGAGATCCCACCAATTAGATACGAAGAAGTTTATCGATTAAAGAAAGAGAATCCTAATTTATTGATTGAAATAAATGGAGGAATAAAAACTCTAGAAGATGCAAGAAATCATCTTAATCATGTTGACTCAGTAATGATAGGAAGAGAAATATATGATAACCCAATGATATTAGTTGAACTAGATAAGCTATATGGTGTTGAGAATAAAATTACACGTAAAGAGATAGTTGAAAAGATGTTACCTTATGTTGAAGCAATGGAGAGTAGAGGAGAAAGACCGCATTCATTCTTAATGCATACACAAGGATTATTCCATGCCGAAAGAGGAAGTAAATTTTGGAAGAGAGCTATTAATGACACAAAAGCAAATTCAGAAACGATAAGGGGACTAATAAAAATATTGGAAGAAAGACCTTAAATAACTTGACAAATTTTTATTTTAATGGTATCAATACCTATATGTAATAAATACATTTTTTGTTTATTATTATAATTATAAAATTCACGAAGGAGTGTTGGAATATGAAAGTAGCCGTAATAGGTTGTACACATGCTGGAACAGCCGCAATATTAAATTTAAAAAGAATCTACCCAGATTCAGATGTTACTGTATTTGAAAGAAATGATAATATTTCATTTTTATCTTGTGGTATAGCATTATATGTAGGTGGTGTAGTAAAAGATGCACAAGGTTTATTCTATTGTTCACCAGATAAATTGAAAGAATTAAATGTGGATACTAAGATGAGACACAATGTTGAATCAGCTGATATAAAAGGAAAAAAAATCATTGCAAAAAATCTTGAAACAGGTGTAGAAATTGAGCATACATTTGACAAATTGATCATAACATCAGGTTCATGGCCAATAGTTCCAAGAATTGAAGGAATTGATAGTAATAACATTTTATTATCAAAAAACTTTGATCACTCTAATGCAATAATAGATGCTGCAAAAGATGCTAAAAAAGTAGTAGTAGTAGGAGCAGGATATATAGGTGTTGAATTAGTAGAAGCATTTAATGACCAAGGTAAGGAAGTTATTCTTGTAGATGCAGAAGATAGAATATTGAATAAATATTTAGATAAAGACTTTACAGATATCGCAGAAAAAACATTCACTGAAAAAGGAATTAAAATAGCTACAAGTGAAAAAGTAATAAAATTTGAATCAGTAAATGGAGAAGTTAGTAAAGTTATAACTGATAAAAATGAATACGAAGCAGATATGGTAATTATGTGTGTAGGATTCAGACCAAATACAGAAATATTCAAAGGACAATTAGATATGTTACCAAATGGTGCAATTAATGTAGATGAATACATGAGAACTAGTGATAAAGATGTAATGGCAGCAGGAGATTGTTGTTCAGTATTCTTCAATCCAACAAGAGAACATATGTACATACCACTTGCAACAAACGCTGTAAGAATGGGAACATTAGCAGCTATCAATATTGTTGAAAATAAAATTAAACATCCAGGAACACAAGGAACATCAGGAATTAAAATATATGAAAACAATATGGCATCAACAGGAATAACAGAAGAAATAGCAAAACAATTAGGAATAGATGCAGACTTTGTTTATGCAGTTGATAACTACAGACCAGAATTTATGCCTACTTATGAAAAAGTAACATTGAAAGTTGTATTTGAAAAAGAATCAAGAAGAATATTAGGAGCACAATTAACATCAAAAGCTGATTTAACACAGTCAATTAATACAATATCAGTTTGTATACAAAATAATATGACTATAGATCAATTAGCATTTGTAGATTTCTTCTTCCAACCTCATTATAACAAACCATGGAATTTTATTAATTTAGCAGGATTAAATGCATTAAAATAGTTAAGTTCAAATATTTAAAGCGAGCTATTAATTTAGCTCGCTTTTTTAATTTAAAAATAAAAAAAGTTGAAAAAAAAGAGTATTTATTGTAAAATATAAAAGGATTTATACAAGGAGTGTGGTTATGAAGTATTTTCATTGGCGATTAACATTGGTACTTTTTTCTTTAGTTTCAAATTTAGTTCTTTCAGCAAATAAATTAGAAGTTGGATATAACTATGATGAATCGAAAAATGTTAGTGGGTATAGTAAAAAAATAAGTGAATATGATTTTGATAATGATGGTAAGAAAGAAAAAATCATGATATTTACTAAGTTAAAGGGAAATCAAATTGAATCTTATACCAATATCTTCATTCAGGATAACGGAATATATAGATTAGCTTATCAAGTCTATGATTCATCATCGTTAGATATAACAGAGATTGGTAAATCATATAAGAAAATTGATGAGATAAAGAAATATTATAAATTATTTTCAAACGGAATATCACCTAATGAAGTCAGATACATTGATATTATGACAGGGGAACAGCCAGAAAATATGAAAATGAATCTAAAATATTCAAAGAATGCTCCAAAAAGTTCAGATAACTTTGTTTTCGTCAAATCGAGCTCTAACTTAAAAAAAGCTCCTAATAATACTTCAGAAAATGCAGGATTATTAAAATATTCTGATAAACCAGAATTACTATTTGAAATGACATCATCTACAGCAGCGAAGAGCGAAACTTGGTTCTACGTAAAAAGCAATAAAAAAGATGCTATATCTGAAGGTTTTTTATCAGCTAATAATGGAATTAAAAGAGGTTTTTATTGGAGAGAAATAGGAGAAAAGATAAATTTAATAAATACATTTATAGAAAATTCGAATAATGAAAAGAAAGCTTTGTACGTAATACTGGCATATGTTCCACTTTCAAAAAATTATTTTAGCCCAATTGATAAGTTTGGAAATAGAGCTACCCAAAGTGTAAAAGGGTATCTTAAGTCTAATTTAGAAGGAGAATACATAAACCTTCCAGATCAAACATTATTTAAGAAATTGTCAGAAACAAAAGATTATATAGAGCTTGAAACACCATTTTATGGCGGATCATATTACGTAAAGAATAACCCTAAAACATTTAAAAAGATGGAATTGAAGGATAAAATCAATAAATATATTGCAATAGATACACAAAGCCAATCAGAAGTGGCTCTTGAAAGAAATAAAACAACTAATCAATATGAAGTAATAACATATTCATTAGTTACAACAGGGAAAGATAATGGATATTCATCATATGATACGCCACATGGTGTATTCATGGTTGCGCACACACGAACATATATGATGTTTACAAGAAATTTAAGAGCTAATGAGACAATAGGAGCAATTCCAAGTAGATTAAAAGCAGGTGGGAATCAAGTAATTGCAGGGGAAGCTCCATATGCAATAAGATTTAGTGGAGGTGCCTATCTACACGGTATTCCAGGACCAATAGGAGCAAGTTCAGAATCAAAATGGTACACAGCAGCAAAAATTGGAACATATAAAGAATCGCACAAATGTGTAAGGCATTACGATGATCAAATAAAATTCTTATTTGATTGGTTGAGCGTTGAGAAGTATGAAAAATTTGATAGTCAAATTGCTTTAAAAGAAAATGCAATTGTGTTTGTACTTTAATAATAAAGTTAATATATAAATAAAATAGAGCTACTTTCAATTAATGAGAGCAGCTCTATTTTTTCGTTTATTCTAAGGTTTTAGTTTTGCAAGTTCTTCTAAGTTAACGTCAGCAGAATAGTCAATATTATCAAAGTCAAATCCATTCAATTGCATGAATTCTTCTCTTACACCTTCGTAATCACCAATTTCTTTGAAATTTTCAGGTGTAATAGTATCCCAAATTGCTTCTACTTCTGATTGTACATCTTCACGCATTTCCCAGTTGTCTGGTCTAAGTCTTCTATTAGAATCTAATTCTGGCTTACCGCCATACATCATATCTTTAAATAATCTTTGTTTTTGCTCAATAGTACCTTCATGAAGACCTTTAGCTTTCATTACTTTATATAAAAGTGTAGCATATAAAGGGAAAATTGGTATAACAGCACTTGCTTTTGTCATAAGTGCTTTACTTAATGAAACATACGCTTCACCATTATATTTTGTTTTTAAATAATCATTTAAGTAATCAGATGTTCCTTCTAAATCACGTTTTGCTGCTCCAATTGTACCTTCTTTGTAAATACCGTAAGTAACTTTTGGACCTAAGTAAGAATATGCAACTGTCTTAAAGTTTTCAGTAAGAACACCAGCGTTATCAAGAAACTCAATCCATAATTTCCAGTCTTCTCCACCCATAACTTTAACAGTACTTGATATTTCTTCTTCAGTAGCAATACCCATTGTTCCCATATCCATTGTTTCTTTTTCAAGATTAATTGTTGGTCCAGTAATTTCTTTAGCAGTAGACTTTAGTGCTGATCTGTACATTTCGCCAGTGTTAGGATCTGTTCTCACTGCACTTGCTAAACTATAAACTAATAAATCAATCTTTCCACCAAATTCTTCTTTAATATATTTTATTACATCTTTTTTCATTTCATTTGAGAAAGCATCGCCCATAAAGTTTTTTGCAACTAGTCCTTCTTTTCTGATTTCTTCAGATACGGCAATGGTATTCCACCATCCAGCACTTCCAACACGTTTTCCTTCAACACCTTTTTCAAATGCAACACCTATAGTATCTGCAGATGCTCCGAATGCCAGTGAAATTCTAGATGCTAGTCCATAGCCAGAAGACGAACCTATAATTAATACTTTCTTTGGTCCTGTATATTTTTCTTGTTTTTTTACATAATCAATCTGTCTCTTTACAAATTCGTATGCACCAAGTGGGTGAGACGTTAATGCTAAACTTCCTTTTAACTTTGGTTCTATGATCATTGTGACCTCCTATAATATTTTCAAATAACCGTTGTAATATTCCAAATTATACACTAATTTACACAATATTACAAACATAAAATATATACAAAATAGAAAAAAAATGCTAAAATAAGTCTATACATACTAAATGTTACAAAATTATGGAGAAAATATATCATGTTTAAAAATAAAAGACTTATATTTATTACTTCATGTTTATTGTTAATAATGAATTATCCTAGCTTTGCAGGTGATGTATTAAGAAAAAACATTTATCTAAATGAAGTTAATAAATTTGTGAATAGTGAAAATATAACATATAATGATATGAAAAGGTTAATCAATGAGATTAACCGTTTTGACGTTAACAAGAAAAAATATAGTATTCATATATTCAAAGGTAATTATCAAAATATTTCAAAGGAATTAGATGTAAACACAGTATTAAGAAGAAAATATGATTCAAATATGAAATATATTCAAAATAGTAAGAAAGATAAGAATAATTTAAGAGATTTGAGGTAGGTTTTATTTAGTAAGTGACGATAATATACTAAAATAAAACTTAAGGAGAAAATAGAATGATAAAAACGCTTACAAAATCTGTTTTTGGGACAACAGATGAGAGAACTATAAAGAAAATGTCGAAAGATGTAAAGAAAATTAATTCTTTAGAATCAGAGATTGAAAAATTAGAAGATTTACAACTAAAAGGGAAAACAGAAGAATTCAAAATGAGAATAACAAATGGAGAATCTCTAGAGAGTGTATTACCTGAAGCATTTGCAGTAGTAAGAGAAGCAGCAAAAAGAGTGCTTGGTATGAGACACTACGATGTTCAGTTAATAGGGGGTATGATTCTACATAGTGGGAAAATATCAGAGATGAAAACTGGAGAAGGAAAGACATTAATGTCAACACTTCCAATTTATTTAAATGCATTAACTGGAAAAGGTGTACATGTAATAACAGTAAATGATTACTTAGCAAAAAGAGATAGAGATACAATGAGTGAGTTATATGATTTCCTAGGGCTATCATCAGGAGTCGTAGTTGCAAATATATCTCCTGAGGAAAGAAAAGCAGCATATGAGGCAGATGTAACATATGGAACGAACAATGAATTTGGGTTTGATTATTTAAGAGATAACATGGTTCATGAAATGGAATCAAAAGTTCAAAGAGAGCATAATTATGCGATAGTCGATGAGATTGATTCAATATTAATTGATGAAGCAAGAACACCGTTAATAATATCAGGAGCAGCAGAAGAAACAACACATTGGTATAATGTATTTTCTGAAGTTGTAACAAGATTAACAAGAAGTGTTAAGACTGAAACAATAAAAGATAAGAAAAATACAGTAATTCCAGCTGAAGATTGGGAAGATTATGAAGTTGATGAGAAAGCACACACAGTAACAATGACGGAAAAAGGTGTTAAAAATGTAGAGAAAATGCTTAAATTAGATAATCTATATTCACCTGAAACAGTAGAATTAACTCATTTTTTAAGCCAAGCATTGAAAGCTAAAGAACTATTCAAGAGAGATAGAGACTATATAGTAAATGATAAAGGTGAAGTAATCATAGTAGATGAATTTACTGGAAGGTTAATGGAAGGTAGAAGATATTCTGATGGATTACACCAAGCAATTGAAGCAAAAGAAAAATTAGAAGTTGCTGGAGAGAATCAAACATTAGCAACAATAACATTACAAAATTATTTTAGAATGTATAAAAAATTATCGGGAATGACAGGTACTGCAAAGACAGAAGAAGAAGAATTCAAACAAATATATAGATTACCAGTTGTTATTGTACCAACAAATATGCCAGTTATTAGGAAAGATTTTCCTGATGTGATATATATGACAGGTCGTGCAAAATATAATGCAATTGTCGCAAAAATACAAGAATTATTTGAAAAAGGACAGCCAGTACTTGTAGGAACAGCATCAATACAGCATTCTGAAGAATTGTCTGACTTATTAAAACGTTCAAAAATACCACATGAATTATTGAATGCTAAGCATCATGAAAGAGAAGCAGAAATAATTGCACAAGCAGGTAGATATAAAACTGTAACAATAGCTACAAATATGGCAGGAAGAGGAACTGATATAAAACTTGGTGGAGATCCTGAAATGTTAGCATCAAAAGTTGCAGAAAAAGGAACGGATGAATATAAAAGCATAATAGAAATCTACAAAAAAGATTGTGAAGAAAATAAAAAAGCTGTTATTGCAGCTGGTGGATTATTTATACTTGGTACAGAACGTCACGAGAGTAGACGTATTGATAATCAATTAAGAGGAAGAGGAGGAAGACAAGGAGATCCAGGTGCATCTGAATTCTACCTATCTTTAGAAGATGACTTAATGAGATTATTTGGTGGAGATAGACTGAAAATGTTTATGAATTCATTCAAAATGCCTGAAGATGAGGAAATCAGATCGAAAATGATAACTAGAAGTGTAGAGAATGCTCAAAAAAGAGTTGAGAGTAGAAACTTCTCTATAAGAAAGAATCTAATTGAATATGATGATGTAAGTAATAAACAAAGAGAAATAATATATAAACAAAGAGATAAAGTGTTGCGAAATGAAAACTTAAAAGAATTCATACAAGGAATGATGTTAGAGACAGTAGAAGATTTAGTTGACACTTCACTTAATGGAGAAAGCAGAAGTCAATGGAATTTTGATTTCTTAAGAGAAAAACTTAGAGAAAATTACGATTATACATTACCTGAAAACACTCAAGACATGGACAAAAAGGAAATCATTGAAACTATTAACAATGATTTATTGGCAATATATAATAATAAAGAAAAATCAGTAGATGAAGATACATTTAGAAAAATCGAAAATTATATTATGCTAGAAGTATTGGATCAAAGATGGAGAGAGAACCTTAAAGATTTAACAGAATTAAGAGAAGGAATACATCTTAGATCATATGCACAAAAAAATCCAGTAAGTGAATATAAAATAATAAGTGCTGATATTTACAATGAAATGATAGATACAATAAAAAGAGAAGTTAGTTCATTCATGATAAAAATTAGAATAAATACACCTGAAGATGTAGATAATCTAGAACACGATGAAGTAATAAACCTTACATATGAACAAAAAGATGAATTTTCAGATGAGGAAGTTCAAACTGAAGATGAAAAAGTAATGTCAAGAAAAGAAAGAAGAGAAAGCGAAAGAAAAAAATAGAAATAAAGAAATATACTTAAAAAGTGGAAAAGCACTTATGCTTTTCACTTTTTTAATATAATATGAAAGTTAACATATTTTTATGTACAAAAGTTTAGTATAGGGGTATAATTAGATTAGAAAGTGTAATGAAACAAAATAAAATTCGGAAATCAGGTGAATTATGAAAAAAACTACAGCAGCTTTTTTTGATATAGATGGTACAATTTACAGAGATTCTTTATTAATTGAGCATTTTAAGATGTTAGTAAAATACGAATTTATTAATATAAATTCATGGGCAGGAAGAGTTAAAGAAAAATTCTCTAAATGGGAGTCAAGACGTGGAAATTATGATGATTATCTTCTAGAATTAGTTGAGACATATGTTGATGCACTAAAAAATTTACGTGAAGAAGACATGGATTTTATTGCTAAAAGAGTTATAGAACTTAAAGGTGATAAAGTTTATCGTTACACGAGAGAAAAAATAGAAGAACATAAAAGAAAAGGACATAAAATAATTATAATTTCAGGGAGTCCAGATTTCTTAGTTGAAAAAATGGCAAAAAAATATGGCGCAGATAATTTCACAGGTGCTAAATATAAAGTTGACGCTAGTGGAGTATTTACAGGTGAAGTTATACCAATGTGGGATGGAAAAAGTAAGAAGAAAGCGATAGATAGATTTTGTAAAGAATATAATATTGATTTATCGAAATCATTTGCATATGGAGACACAACAGGTGATTTGACAATGTTCAAGAATGTTGGCTTTCCTGTGGCAATAAACCCTGCAATGGAATTAATAAAAAAAGTAAAAAGAGACAAAGAATTGTCAGAAAAAATAAAAATAATAGTTGAAAGAAAAGATGTAATATACAAAATTACAGCCGATGTAAAAGTTATGTAGATAACTAGAAGGAGTGATTATTATGCTATCAAATACATTTGAAGATATAAGATTAAAATTCGAAGGATCATATTATGGAGGTCACTACGATATAGAAATTTTTGCTGATGGTAGATTTTATTATTCATTTGTTGAAGGTGATTCGACTGATTTACAAAGAGGATCATTTCAAGTATCACAAAGAGAGATCATGCTTTTTGAAGAGTTAATGGATTATTTTGATTTTTTGAAAACACAAAGAAATTACATTATAACAGAATATAGATTTGGTAATAGTGTATTGATTATACAAAAGAAAAATGGACGTGAAGAAAAAATAGAAGCTGGAAAAGAAATGATGTTTAGTTGTGCAAAAATAATCTTGGAAAAATATTTACCAAAAAATAAAAGAGTATACTTAATGGATAGTCAATTAATTGGTACAAAATATATAAGAAACTATGAAGCTAAGATAATACGGTTATCGGAAGTAGATTTGTTCAGAGAATTTTCAAGAGTTTCAATAAATACTGTAGCGGTATATAATAAAAGAAAAGAGAAAATAGGCTATTTACCAAAAGAACATTCAGAAGTTATTGCACGTTTGATTGATGCAGGTAAGAAAATATATGCACTTTCTATTCCGAATGATGAGGGTGTTGCTTTAAAAATTTATATGAATGATTAGGAGTAAAAAATGAATTACATAGGACATTCATTAATTTCACTAGAAAAAAACAAAGAGAATCTTTTTGGTAATTTTTCTGGTGATTTTTATAAAGGTCGGATAGAGGAGTTAGTACTTCCGGACAACATAAAAGAAGGAGTAATTCTCCATAGGCAAATAGATACTGTAACTGATACAAATAATAGATTAGTCAATGAAATAAATGAAAAATTCGGGTTATATAAAGGGATCATGTCTGATATATTTATAGACCATTTTTTATCAACAAATATAGAAAAAATAGCTAATAGACCAATAGGAATTATCACTTCAGAAATATTTGATGAGGTTGATATGTATAAGGATTATTATACTGAGCGATTCAAAGAATTGTATATTTGGATTAAAGAAAATGAAGTGCTTAACAAATATCACGATATGGATGTTTTGAGACGTGTATTTCGAGGGCTTTCAAAAAGAGTACGAAATGGTGAAATATTAAATCTAGCAGTTGATGAGTTAGAGAAAAATTATGAATTATTCGAAGAATTAGCAATCATAGAATTCTTACGTGTAAAAAAAGAGGTGAAATAATGTTAAGTGATTACCACATGCATTTTGAGTACGGTGAATATGATGAAGAGTGGGTAAAACTGTTTTTTGAACAGGCAGAAAAAATGGGGCTAAAAGAAATTGGAATAACAGAGCATAGTCATGGATTTGTGGAATTCAAAGACATGTATTATGATGAACTTATATTAGATAATTCTGAAATTGGTAAATTCCAGCAAAAATGGCTAGATAATCCAAAATCAAAATTTGTACACACATTAGATGAATATGCAAACTTTATACAAATGCTTAAAGATAAAGGTTATCCTGTCAAATTTGGAATAGAAATATGTAATTTCAAAAATCAAGAAAAAGTAAAACAAATTATTGAAAAGTATAACTTTGATTATATAATTGTGTCAATTCATTTTATTAAAGGATGGGGATTTGACTTCAGCCTATTAAAAGACGAATTTACAAAGAGAGATTTAGTAAGTATATGGAAAGACTATGTAGATGAGATAGAATATGTTGCAAATACTGGATTATATGATATTTTAGGACACCCATTTAATTTAAGAATGTTCCAAAATATTCCTAATCCTGCCGATGTTCATTCTTTATTAGAACGAGCAGCGGTTATTCTACATAATAATAATATGCTTGTTGATGTGAATACAGGGACATATTACAGATATCCAATTAAAGAAATAAGCCCTTATAGTGACTTTATGAGATACGTTAAGAAGTATGAAATACCAGTTATATTATCGAGTGATGCACACCAACCAGAACATGTTGGGACATATATAAATGAAGCTTCTGAATATGTTAAATCATTTGGAATAGATGAGTATGTGACGTTTGACAAAAGAATGAGAACATCAATAAAGATGAAGTAACACATTATTTAGGAGGACAGTATGATCAATATTGAGAATTTACAAAAAAGTTATTCAGGAGTAGAACCAGTCTTAAATATTAAAAATTTGAAACTTAATGAGAACAAAATTTATGGATTAGTTGGACCAAACGGATCAGGGAAGACTACACTTTTCAAATGTATGACGAATATAATAACAGACTATAAGGGTGTTGTAAATATAAACGGTAACAATCCTAAAGAAAATCCATCAACACTATCAATAGTTGGTTTAGTGCTAGATGGAATGAATGTTTACCATAACAGAACAGGAATTTTTAATATTAAATATTTTTCAGGGTTAAAAGGGCAATATAATAAAGAAAAAATTGATTATTTAGCTGAGAAATTAAAAATAAAAGATGTGCTAAATAAGAAAGTTTCGATGTATTCATATGGAATGAAGAAAAAACTTATATTGTTAATTGCATTAATGAATAGTCCTAAAATTTTACTTATGGATGAACCATTTAGAGGACTAGACTTAGAAACTGTTGATTTTTTCAAAAATTACTTAAAAGAATTACATTCAGAAGGTCTAACGCTAGTGATCTCAAGTCATATATTAGAAGAGTTAGAAAATTTCTGTCAAGAAGTTATCGTGTTAAATCAAGGGAAACTTAATAAAATACTTAGCATAGAAGAGATTAAAATGCAGGAATTACGTGTTATTAATACAACAGATAACTCTAGAGTTGAAGAAATACTAAGTATTTACTCAATACCTTATAACATTGTTGTAACAGGTATAAAAGTTGATATTAAGGATTCAAAATGGGAAGAAGTATATAAAGAAATCTCAAGTAATGGAATAATGATTTCTAGTATGGAAGATGTATCTACATTGAAAGAAAGCATAAATTCAACATTAAGAGGGGGAAATAGAAGTGAATTTTAAAAGAATATTTACAATGGAAATGTATAAATTTATTACAAGTAAATTTTACTTATATCTTATAGTAGGTATTGGGATTTTCAATTTGTTAACAACAATTTACGTTTCTTCGCTTATTAGTTCGAATGGTGCAGACGGATATAATACTGCATTTTTAGTTATGCTAGGAATAACAACGTATTTACTAAATGTTGCAGGAATGATATTTATATTTATATATCCAATAAACTCTTTCTCTACGGATTATAAGAATAATGTAATGGCTACAATAGTTTCTTCAGGAGTCAGTAGAAAAGTATTATATTTTGTTAAGTTGTTATCAATTTTATTAAATGAAATAATAATGCTTCATATTCTATATTTTCTTCCATTAGTAGTTATCTCTCAAATAAGAATTCCTGGTAAAAATGAAATACTTATCTCTAAAATGGTCGAGAGTCTTCAATATATTTTAAAAGAACCGCTGATTATATTAATAATTTTCCTTTATTTAACTCTAATAGTTATAGTACTAGTATATTCAAGCATTCTTGCTAGAGGTGGAATAATATCTATATTCATATATATTGGATTTTCTATATTAAATGCAATTTTATTGAATTTATTTACAAGAACATTAACTCAAAGTAATGGGGATGTAGTTACCCAATGGAAGACTTTAATAACAATATCAGTGCTCATTATAGCATATGTTATATTATCTCTGAGAACTATTAATAAGCAGAATTTATAGTAAGATTTACTTTTATTTTTGAAAAAAATATGACAAAAAAGAATCGAATAGGAGAAATATGAAAAAAGAATTTTTGGATTTATTAGCTGAGAAATTAAATACTGGATCGATGAGGAATATATACTTGAATGCATTACCTAGCAGATATAAAGCTAGAATGGATTTTTTTGATATCGATAAACTTAAGAATGGTTTTTCTGATGAATTCTTCACTAATTTGTTTTCTGAAGAAAAATTTGAATTAAGAATAAATCTTTCTAAATATGATGAAAAAGATGAAGCATTAGTGAATAAAATTGAATATTTGTATTCAGAAAATAACAATACCCTTAGAGAAGAAGGATTTAACAGCTTTGCAATTGGTTATCCAATATTAGTGAAGAAAAATAATAAGACTCAATCATTTTTGAAAGCACCACTTTTTATATGGAAATTAAATATTGTAAGATCAAAAGCAGATACTAATGAGTATATAATAACAAAAAATGAAGAAAATATTGTTGGTGTAAATAAGGTGTTAATGAGTCATTTGATGAATGATGAGAAATTAGATTTCTCAGAAATTTCAAAGATGGACTTAGATGATGAGTTGTTTTCAATTGATCAAATGAAGGAAATAATTTCTAAATTGAATGAAAAACTAAAAATGGGAAGTACAGATGTTACAACTGCAGAAGGTAAAATAATAATAGAGAAATTCCCTTCTCCTGAGATTTTAGAAAGCCAAGCATCAAATACACCATTTATTCAAAAAAGTGCTCTCTTGGGGTTGTTTATGCGTCAGAATGAAGGTGTAATTGAAGACTTCAACAACCTAAGAATGAATTTTGATGACTTCTTATTTTCAGTTAATAACTTAGATAAATTTCAAATTGCAGGAACTAATAGTTCGATTACAACAGATCCAAGTCAGCAAAATGTTGTAGAAACACTTACAGACTCACAGTATAAAATTATACAAGGACCTCCTGGTACTGGAAAAAGTCAAACATTAACAGCAATAATAACAAATGCACTTGAAAATGGTGCAAGCGTGTTAGTCGTTTGTGAGAAGAGAACAGCACTAGAAGTAATAGCTGCTAAGCTAAAAGAATTAGGGCTCGATGATCTCGTTGCTGTATTTGATGATCCTATCAAAGATAGAAAAACTATTGTTAAGAGAGTTCGAGACATGGAAGAAAAGCTTATTACTCCTGAAAAATATGATGCTAATAAGTATTCTTATTCAATAAATGAATATAAAAATTTGAAAACTAATTATAATAACCATCACAAAATTTTACAAAAACAAATAATGATGCAACAAAATAATATCGCAGTCAAAGATATATTTGATAATTTATTTACAGGTGAACCACAAGATAAATTTTATTATATTGAAACAAAAAAAATAAATCTTGATAAAATATATAAAGTACAAGATAATATCAAATCTTTAATAGCAAGAATAGGATCTATGCAAAAGATTACAGAATTTGAAAATGTATATAATAATAATTTTTCTAAAATAAATTCATATGATACATTTTTTACTGATACTACAGAATCACTAAAGAAAATCGAGCAAATAACAGTTTTGATAACTAATGGTATTGCAGAACACAAAGATGGTTTTATAAATAATTATGGATTTAATAAGTTTAAAGTTGCTTTGCTTAGTGTTTTCAATGCAAAATTGAGAGATATAAAAGATACATGGAATGAAATTAATAAAGAAGATAAGGTTATTGAGAAATACAATAAAGAATACACAAACGATAAATTCACTAAGCACAACTATGATAAATATATGACTGAATTGAAATTATTTTCAGAAAAATTAAATAGTATAAGTGGATCAAGAGAAGAATTTATAGCATTTTTAGAGAGCAAAAAAAGTGATGTTCTAGACAATGAAACAAAAGTATTCATGGAAAATTTCAAAAAAGAAACAGCACAAAAAAATATAAAAAATGTTGATGAATACTTACTTGCATCTTACTATTATTCTGTATTAAAAGATAATAATGTAAAAGAAGATTCATACAAAGATTATTCGATTAACCTAGATAAATTAGTTGAATTTGATAATTATGTAGTAGAAAATCAAAAATTTAGAATTAAAAATTATTGGTATGATATAAGAAGTAGAGCACTAAATATATTTGCTAACGACAATAATATTAAGGCAGTATACAATTTAAGAAAAAATGCGCAGTTCAGTAAAATAAATACTCTTAGAGAAATAATATCTATGGATCTAGCATTTTTCCAAAAAATGTTTCCAGTAATAATGGTTGATCCAGATACTTGTAGTGCAATTTTTCCATTAAAAGAAGGAATATTTGACCTTGTCGTATTTGATGAAGCCAGTCAATTGAAACTTGAAGAGGTATTACCATCACTAATTAGGGGTAAATATAAAATAATTTCTGGTGATATACATCAAATGCCACCATCAAATTATTTTGGTGCAGAATTAGAACGTGACCCAAACGCTCAGGATAATGAAATTGATGAAGAATCACTGTACTTAGCGGATAGTGAATCTCTTTTAGATTTTGTTAATAATCTTAAAGAAGATACAGTTATGTCATATTTAGATTTCCATTATAGATCGAAAAACCCTAAGTTGATTAACTTCTCAAATGCAGCATTTTATGATTCAAGATTAATCCCAATGCCTGCAAAAGTTGAATATATACCAATTAATTATTATCAAATAAATGGAGAATACAAAGAAAGAAAAAATATTTCTGAAGCAGATAAGATTATTGAAATGATATTTAGTGATGAAATATTAATTGATGGAAAAGTGCCAGGAATCGGGATTGTGACATTGAATCAGGAGCAGAAAGATTTCATAAACAAAAGAATAAATAAGTTTTTATCTGAAAATAATGATGAAAAAATAAAAACTAGATACAATGATTTAGTAGAAGCTAATATGTTTGTTAAAAACTTAGAAAATGTACAAGGTGATGAGCGAGATATTATGATACTTTCTACAACATTTGGTAAAACTAGTGAAGGTAGATTCATACAAAACTTTGGACCAGTAAACAATCAAACAAAAGGTTACAGGTTACTAAATGTACTTGTAACACGTGCAAAATATAAATTTATTGTCTTAACATCAATTCCAGAAGAAAATATACAAGGTTGGGAAAAAGAAATTCAATCGCAAGGAAATAATGGGAAAGCAGTATTTTATGCTTATTTAGCATATGCAAAAGCAGTTTCTGAAAATAATAGTGAAACAGAGGCAAGAATACTTAATGTATTATCAAAAAATAAATTTACACAAAATGACAGTAATGCTGTGTATTCATCATCAAATAATAGTAATATAATGAGAATCTTGAAAGAAAAAAAATTAGTTTCTGAAACAGATGAAGTTATTAAAAACTATAAAATAGGTGGATTTAACCTTGATTATGCAATTAGAAAACAAGGTGAAGAAAAACCTAAAGTAGTTATTGATATAAATATAAATGATAGTTTTAGCCAAGAAAATGTTTCTTACAAGGCAATAATATATAGACGAAACATGTTTAAAAATATGGGTTATGAATATCATTTGTTAAATGCAACAGAATACATCTAACATAGAGAGAAGGTACAAAATGAAAAAGACAATATTTATTACAGGAGCAAGTACAGGAATTGGTAAAGCTACTGCAAAACATTTCCACGAAAAAGGATGGAATGTAATTGCAACAATGAGAAAGCCAGAAGATGAAAAAGAGTTAACAGAGAATGAGAACTTAAAGATTATGGCTTTAGACGTAGAAAACAAAGAAAACATAAAAAGCGCTATTCAAAGTGGGATTGCACATTTTGGGAAAATAGATGTGCTATTGAATAACGCAGGTTACGGAGCATATGGACCAGTAGAGGCAGGAACAGATGAAGAGATCAGAAGGCAATATAATGTTAACTTTTTTGGTGTAATTGATTGTATTAAAGAAATGTTACCGCATTTCAAAGAAAAAAAAGAGGGAACAATTATTAACATTACATCTGTTGGGGGACTAATGACACTACCATTATTTGGTATCTATAATTCTTCTAAGTTTGCACTAGAAGGTTTGTCTGAAGGACTTTGGTACGATTTGAGACCTTTTGGAATTAATGTTAAAGTAGTTGAACCAGGTGGAATAAAAACTGATTTTAGTGGACGTTCGCTGAATATGTTTGATATTTCTCAGTTTCCTGAATATGAAGAATATAGTAAGTCGATTAGAGCTAGATTTACTAATCCAGAACATAGAAAAAACTACGGAACACCTGAAATGGTTGCAGAAGTTATTTATAATGCTGCTACAGATGGAACAGATAGATTAAGATATTTAGCAGGGAAAGATGCTAAACAATTCTGGTTTATTAGAAGATGGTTTGGTTATAAATTCCAGATGAAACAAGTGAAGAAATACTTTGGTATCAAGTAAAACATATAACAGAGAAAGACAGGTGTAGAATGAAAAAGACAATATTTATTACAGGAGCAAGTACAGGAATTGGTAAAGCTACGGCAATAGAATTTGCAAAAGAAGGACATAATTTGATCTTATGTGCAAGACAAATTGATAAATTGGAAACGATCAAAGAGATGTTAGAGAAGCAATATGAAGTGACTGTAGAAGTACATAAGTTAGATGTAACGGACTATGATGCAGTAAAACAATTAAGTGAGAAATTGAAACAAAGCAATGTTAACATTGATGTTTTGATCAATAATGCAGGATTAGCATCAGGTCTCGATAAATTTCAAGATAGTGACATGGCAGATATTGAGAAAATGATAAATGTTAATATAAAAGGGCTAATATATGTAACGCGAGAATTAATACCACTAATGATCGAGAGAAATTCAGGACACATTATAAATATTGGATCAACTGCAGGAATATTTGCTTATTCAAAAGCAGCAGTATATTGTGCTACAAAATCGGCAGTTAAACTACTTAGCGATGGTATTAGAATCGATACAATTGATACGGATATCAAAATTACGACAGTTCAACCTGGAATAGTTGAGACTGACTTTAGTGCTGTGCGTTTTCACGGAGATAAAGAAATGGCAAAAGCTATATATGAAGGAATTGAAGCATTAAAACCAGAAGATATAGCGGAAATAATAGTGTATATTGCTAATCAACCTAAAAGAGTTCAAATATCAGATATTACAATAATGGCAAATCAACAAGCAGCAGGATTTTTAATTCATAGAAAATAATAAATTCAATGATATGAAAAAATGATACATAACTTTAAAATATATATAATTGACATATTGCTAAAATGTTTTGCGTATAGTATAATTAGTACATCAAACAAAGGAGGAATACATATGAAAAATAAATTTTTAGTTTTATTAGTTTTTATCTTTTCATGTTTTTACATGGTAGCAGAAGAAAACATATCAGACAAATTAAGAAAAGACTTAGTAACATTTGGAGTTAAGCAAAATTCTATTAACACATATTTTGAGGCAACTGAAAAAACAGGTGAAGAAGATTATTTGGCTACTTTAGAAAGTGCAGTTAAACAAGATCCTAAAAACTTTCTTGCATTAGATGACATTGGGGCATTTTACTCAAATGGATATGAGTATGATAAAGCAGAAGGATATTACAAAAAATCAATCGCTGTAAATAAAAATAATGCGTTCCCTTATATTCGTTTATACGAAAATTATAAAGAAGATGAAAATTTTGATGCAGCAGCTAAGATTGTTAAATCTTTAATCACAAATATCCCTGAGCATCCAGAAGGATATTATTCATTAGCAAATCTATACTATATGGCAAAAGAGTATAAAAACTCAATTACTAATGCGCAAATTGCTATTGAAAAATATAAAAATCTAGATGAAAAAAGATTCTATGAAGAAGCATTAACAAAAGAATCATATATAGTTGATGCATATTATATGATAGCAAATAATTATTACTTATTATATGAAGACCAAAAAGTAGTGGATATATATTTATCACAAGTAGATAAAATGAATGAGTTAAATCACCCATTCAAAGAAGAGTTCAAAAAAATTGCAGAATCATCTAACAACGCAATAAAAGAAACAAATAAAGCTGCATATGAAAAAAACAGAAAATTATTAGAAAGTAAATAATATATATAATTAATCTATAACTTAATATATTATATAGTTGATATATTGACAAGTGCAATAGTTTTGTTATATAATTAGTTATAAAATGTTTAGGAGGAAATGTTATGAAAAGATTTAATGAGTCGATGTGTCATCATAGGTAATGAGTTTGTCCCTTAAGGTACAGACTCATATTGTATTGATAGAGTTGTACCTGTGATGCTTGACTTTTAAATCTTTTGTAACTGTATATAAAGAATAAAAAGCTCTCAGGAAAATATGGGAGCTTTTTATTTTTTAGAACATTTTAAATAAAAAAATGGAGGAATTAAAATGAAGAAGATAATTTTATTGGTTTTAGTTGCATTAAGTGTAGTCATGTGCAGTGCTAAGAAGGCAGATACACCGGGAACAGAAACAAAACCTAACGCAGAACAAGTAATGCCAACAAAAATAGTAGTTGGACTGGATGATACATTTGCACCTATGGGTTTCAAAAACGATAAAGGTGAAATAGTAGGATTTGATATTGATTTAGCAAAAGCTGTAGGACAAAAATTAGGAATACCAGTAGAATTCAAATCAATAAACTGGGATTCAAAAGTAATAGATTTGAACAATAAAAACATTGATCTTATATGGAATGGATTAACAATAACAGATGAAAGAAAAAAAGAAGTATTATTTACTAATCCATATCTGCAAAATAGTCAAGTTGTTGTTACAAAAGCTGGATCTACAGTACTTACAAAAGCAGACTTGAAAGGGAAAGTAGTTGCTGCGCAATCACAAAGTAGTGGTGAAGAAGCATTTAAGAAAGATCCTATTTCAAAAGAAGTAAAAGAATTGAAAACATTTGATCAATACGATCAAGCATTCTTAGACCTAGAAGCGGGAAGAGTAGATGCGATAGTTGTAGACGAGATAATGGCAAGATATATTAAAAAAACAAAAGAGACACAAGCTAAAAAAGAATTATATGCTATTTTGACTGAAAACTTCGGAAAAGAAGATTATGGAATTGGAGCAAGAAAAACAGATACTTTATTTGTAGAAAAAATAAACGCAGCATTAGAAGAACTGAAAAAAGATGGAACATTTGATAAAATTTATAAACAATGGTTTGCAAAATAATTGAACAATAAAATCAAGAGGAGATATTGAAGATGACAAATATCGAAATATTTATAGAAATCTTAAAGACACTTCCAATTGTATTTTTAGTTTATGTATCGACAGCAGTAATTTCAATGCCATTAGGTATATTAGGAGCACTTGGGTACACTAGTAATAACAAAATATTAAAATCTGCATTATCTTTTTATACTTGGATATTTAGAGGAACGCCATTGATGTTACAACTTTTCTTTGTATATTATGGATTACCGTTATTAAATATATTTGGATATAATATAGCACTGGACCCACTTGTTGCAGCAATATTAACATTTGTAATAAACTATTCTGCATATTTAATAGAGATTATAAGAAGTGGACTTGAAAGCATAGATTCAGGGCAACATGAAGCAGCAAAAGTGTTAGGTTACAGTTACTGGCAAAAAATTAGATATGTCGTTCTTCCACAAGGTATTAGAAGAGTTCTTCCAACATTAGGAAATGAAGCGATTACACTAGTTAAAGATACCGCGCTTATATATGTTTTAGCTATTACCGAAATAATGAAAAGAACAAAAGAATTAGCAAGTACGTATTATAATATAACACCGTACATATGTGCAATAATAATATATTTAGCCCTTAGTCTTATAATTGACAGGATCTTCAAATATATGGAAGCAAAAAATAAGGTAAGGGTGTAGGTGATACTTATGAATATAATTGAAGTAAAAGATTTAACTAAAATATATGGTGAGACATATGCTCTAAACAAAGTAAATTTAGCAGTTAATAAGGGTGAAGTAATTTCAATAATAGGTCCTTCGGGAAGTGGTAAATCAACATTATTAAGAACAATAATAGATTTGGAAACTATAACATCTGGAGTTGTTTATATAGAAGGACATGATATAAAACATGAGAATCTTAGCAAACAAAAGAAAAAAGAAATCATGTTGAAAACAGGGATGGTATTTCAAAATTTTAATTTATTTCCTCATATGTCTGTAGGAGAAAATATACAAAAAACACTTCTTGTTGTAAAAAAAGTGAGCCTTTCAGAAGCTAAATTGAAGACAAAAGAAGTATTAGAGAAAGTTGGATTATCAGATAAGATAAACAACTATCCTAATGAACTTTCAGGTGGTCAAAAGCAAAGGGTTGCAATAGCACGTGCAATGGCTCTGAATCCGGATATATTATTATTTGATGAACCTACATCGGCACTTGATCCAGAGTTAGTAAAAGAAGTTCTTGATATAATAAGAAAGTTAAAAGATGAGAAAATAACTATGATGATTGTTAGCCATGAAATGAAATTTGTTAGAGATATTTCAGATAGAATTGTTGTTATGGAAAAAGGGTCAATATTAGAAGTAGGAACAGCTGAAAAAATATTTGAGAATCCAGATACAGTAAGAGTAAAAGAATTTTTACAAGAATAAAAGATATAAAATATTGAATAGGAGGTGCTCTATGAGTGATTTCATAAAAATAGTAAATTTAACAAAAGAATATATTTTGTCAGAAGAAAAGATACTAAAAGCTGTACATAATGTTTCGCTAGATATTTCAAAGGGAGATATATATGGAATTATGGGTCTAAGTGGAGCAGGAAAATCGACGCTTATTAGGTTAATGAATAGATTGGAAGATGCAACATCAGGAGAAATCATAGTCAATGAGAAAAATATTTTAGATTTTGATGAATTTCAGTTGAGAGAATATAGAAAAAAAGTTGGTATGATATTTCAACATTTTAACTTATTAAGTTCTAGAACAGTTGAAGGAAATGTAGCGTTTGCACTGGAAATAGCTGGGTGGAATGTAGTAGATAGAAAAGCTAGAGTCGATGAATTACTTGAAATTGTGGGGTTAACAGAAAAGAAAAATGTATACCCAAGTCAGTTATCAGGGGGACAAAAGCAAAGAGTTGCGATTGCAAGAGCACTTGCAAATAATCCAGATATTTTATTATCAGATGAAGCAACATCAGCACTTGATCCAAAAACAACAAATTCAATATTAGATTTACTTCAAGATATAAACAAGAAGTTTGGTATTACAGTTATTTTAATTACTCACCAAATGGAAGTTATTAGAAAAATTTGTAATAAAACAGCAATAATGTCAAATGGAGAAGTAATCGAAGTTGGAAAAACAAAAGATATATTCATGAACCCACAATCAAAAATAGCAAAAGAGTTTGTATCTCATATTATACCAGACGAAGAGACAATTATTGAAACACAAAAAACAATTGGAAAACAAGTTATAAAGTTATTCTTTGATGGTGTAGAGTCAGACAAAAGTTATATAACAGAATTAATAAAAAGATATGGAGTGGATGTAAATATATTAAGTGGAACAATAGATATACTTCATGATTCCAAAGTAGGTCATTTATTGATAGAAATTACTGGGGATAACGAAAGTACAAGTGGATCAATTAATTGGTTAAAAGAAAATAAGATAAAAGTAGAGGTGGTATAAATGAGATTTGATTGGTCAAAATTTATTCATTTTGAAAATATGCTGCTTCCATTATGGGAAACTGTATATATGGTCGTTATAGCAACTGTTATAGCAATAATAATTGGACTTCCAATAGGAATTGCACTTATTACAGCTGAAAAAGATGGGCTAAAGCCAAATAAGACGCTGCATAAAATACTAGATATTATATTAGTAAATATTACGAGATCAATACCATTCATAATATTAATTGTTATATTAATACCGCTATCTGTGTTAGTTGTAGGTAAATCATATGGAACTAACGCATTTATAATCCCTTTATCAATAGGAGCAGCTCCATTTGTTGCAAGAATAGTTGAAGGTGCATTGAAAGAGGTAGATAGTGGACTAATAGAAGCATCAAAATCTTTAGGTGCATCAAATAGTCAAATAATCTGGAAAGTAATGGTACCAGAAGCACTTCCATCATTAATACACGGCCTTATATTAACAATCATAAGTTTAATTGGTTATTCAGCAATAGCTGGTGCAATTGGTGGTGGTGGATTAGGAAATTCAGCCGTAGTAGAAGGTTACACGAGAAGTCGACGTGAAGTAATGTGGCAAGCAACAATTGTCATAATAGTACTGGTTCAGATAATTCAAATTATTGGTAATTATTTTGTAAATTACATAAATAAAAAAAGAGGAAAGTAGGAGGAGAAAAATGAAAAAATTATTATTAGGAATTCTAACACTAGGATTTGTGTTCTCGTGTGGAGGAAATAAAACCGAAACACCAGCAAAATTAGAAACATTGACAGTAGGAGCATCACCTGTACCGCATGCAGAATTATTGGAGCAAGTAAAAGAAGATCTTAAAAAAGAAGGAATAGATCTTAAAATAGTTATATTTAATGACTATGTTCAACCAAATATGGGATTGAAAGATAAAAGCTTAGATGCTAACTTCTTCCAACATGTTCCTTACATGGATGATTTTGGAAAGAAAAATGGATTTGAAATGTCAGCAGTTGGAAATATTCATATTGAACCAATGGCAGCATATTCGAAAAAAATCAAGTCGTTAAACGAATTAAAAGATGGAGCAGAAGTATTATTACCAAATGATCCAACTAACTTAGGAAGAGCACTAATAATGCTTGATAAAGCAGGATTCATTAAGTTGAAAGACAACACTAAATTAGATTCAACAGTGCAAGATATAGTACAAAATACTAAAAAAATCAAATTTACAACACTTGCAGCAGATCAAATAGCACCTAGACTTGGTGAAGTTGATGCAGCAGTAATTAATGCAAATTATGCTATAGATAGTGGATTAACAACTGCAGATGCAATATTAGTTGAATCAAAAGATTCACCTTATGCAAATATTGTTACAGTTCTTAAAGGAAATGAAGCAGATCCAAAAGTAGCAAAATTAGTTAAAGCATTACAATCAGAAAAAATCAAAAAATTTATTGAAGAGAAATATAAAGGATCTGTAATACCTGCATTCTAGTAGGAATTTTAGAAACTATGCTGATGAAGATTAATTCTGATTCAGCATTTTTATTTTGCATTTATTTTAAAATAATATTGACAAAAGATTAATAAAGATATATTATAAAAGTATAAGTGGAAAATCTTTGAGGGGGGATAAATAACTTATCATGTTTAATTTATATAATGTATCGAGTACTGTAATATTAATGGGAACACTGATCTATATAGCTAAACAAACAAATATTCAAAAAAAAGATTTAGAAATGAGAATTAATTACCAGAAAAGAGAAAAAGCAATAGAGATGGCAAAGGTTTTCTCAGAATTAATAGACAAAACAATTCTTGTATCAGAAGTTTTGAAAAATTTGGAAGCCATTAATAAAATAAATATAAGTGATTCTGACTATAATCATTTGAATTATTTTGATGAAGATGAACTAAAGAAGTTATTTGATGAGGATGATCTTGGAAAAATAAAATCAGAAATAAACATTGAAAATATTGGACTCGAAAAATATATTTCTGCATATGCAATTACTGGTGATTCTTCACTAAATAAGTTTAAAGATGAGATTATTTTTCTGATTAATGAAAAGTTTTTACGAAATGAAAAGACCAAACAGGAATATGATAAAATGGATATCATTATAAAAAGAGAATTTTCAAAAACAATGGTTGAATTATTAAATCAATTAGAATGGTTTTCAATGCACTTCATGAGTGATATCGCAGAAGAAAAAACTGTATATCAATCTTTACATCAAATATACCTCAAGACTATTAAATTATATTATCCACATATTGCATATTTAAATAGAAAAGGAATAAAAGATAAATATTATTGTAATATAATAGGATTATATGTTAAATGGGCTAATATTTATCATAAAGAAAAAGAAGATGAAGTAAAGAGAAATAAGAAAATTTCAGATTTAAAACAGAAGGAAAAAGAGAATACTACACCAAGAGGTACAAATGAAAGTTTATGTTGACTTAGTTTAATGGAAATAGTATACTAATTTATAACTTAATAGAAAGTTAAGGGAGGTAAAAAAATGTGGGGACCAGTTTGTGCAATAGTAAAATTAGAGAGTACAGAAATTTTAAATAGTGGACTTTTTTACTTTGATTCGCCAGCAATTGAATCATTAGAGATATGGATAAAAAACTAAAATATAAATAAAAAAGAAGTTTACGTAACTTCTTTTTTTATTATTAAGAAAAGACTTAACAAATTATCGAAAATATAGTAGAATAAAGTGATGAAAGAAAATGGAGGTTTTATGAAAATTGAGCGAAGAAAAATCATGGCATTTTTATTTGTTGCATTGTGTGTAAATAGTTACTCGAAAAATCTTGATACACCAAGTATTTACGACTCAGCAAAGATGAAAATTAGCGATTGGAAACTAAATGAAACAGAAAAAGATTTAAACAAAGATGGTAGTTTAGATAAATTACTTGTTTATTATAAAAGTACAGATTCGAAAATTTCAGTAGAGTATGTTCCATATCTTAATGATGGGACAAACAAATATATTAAAGTAAAACCTACACAAAAAGACTTTAATGTTGCTACATTTGCAGCAGATTATAAATTATATACAAGTGATTATGTAGAGAAGTTTAATCAGAATTTACCAAAGAAAGCAGTTAAGCCACAAACTCAAACTGATGACAACATGGTAGAAATAGCTGTTGAGGAACAAAAATTAGAAACTATAGATCAAGTTCCAACACAAACTACTGATAAATTAGAAGAAGCTGTGACAACAGAAGTTACAACAAATGAAAAAGTGGAAGAACAAGCGAAAACAATATCTGGAAGTTATGAATATATCGAATATTTTGAAACTCCAAGACCGAAAGAGCTAACATTTAATTATAAGTATATAAAAAATGGACCGGTAGACATGGATAACTTTGTTTTTGTTTCTAGTCCTACAGCAAAAATAAGAAGTACTCCATCAGTAAATGGAGCAATTTTAAAAGAAGCAAAATATACGGAAAAATATAAAGTAATAGGTAAAGTGAAATCATTAGATTCAACATCTAAATTAAACTGGTACGAAGTGATGTACAATGGAAAATTAGCATATGTAGCCGATAGTTTAGTTAAGAAAAGAGAATTTGATTGGAATACACTTGTAACGAGAGTTGAAACAACAAATGCATTTATTACTAAAACACTTGCTGCTGGCGAGAAAATCTATTATTTAGATGATTATGTTGCACTTGCGGGAACATCAACTGTAACGAAAGATAAGTTTGGTAACAGAGAAAGTCAAAGTGAAAGAGTGTATACAGCACCAGATTTCAAGAGTTATATATTTTTACCAGACAGATCGATTGTAAGGATTTTAGAACAGACTGATAAGTATGTAAAATTTGAAAGTCCAGTTTATGGGATATATTATTTAAAGAATGACAGAAAAAAATTATTGAAAGTATCAAATATAGAAGCAGAAATAAGCAAATTTGTTTTTGTAGATAGAAGTAGTCAAAATGAAATGGTAGTTGAAAGAAATGCTGACATGAAAACTTGGAACGTTGTAACAGTTTCTTATGTGACGACAGGAAAAGATGGAGGAAAAGCTGTAGTAACACCTTTTGGAGATTTCTTAATTGCATACGGTAAACCTGTTATGCAATATACAAGCGATATAGATCCATCAAAAGTAGTAGGAGATGCCTCTTTTGCAGTTAGATTTAGTGGTGGCGGATATTTACATGGGATACCATCAATGTTCGAACCTGCAGGAAATAGAGCAGCAAGAAAAGCAGCAACAGCCAGAAAGCTAGGAACTTATCCAGAGTCACATAAATGTGTTAGACATCTTGATGATCAAATCAAATTTATATATAATTGGTTAGGAAATTCAACACCAGGTTCTAAAACAGGATATAGAGTACCAGAAGTACCAGCAATGGTTATAGTAAAATAAATAAAACAAGTATTATGATGTTTGGGAAAATCCATCAATAAAAAAAACCTTTTTAAGATTCGTTTCTTTTAAGGTGCGGGTCTTTTTTATTTTGAAAAAATTTTTAGGAGGAAAAAAATGTTTGAACATTTTCAATTTGGAGTAAATGAGTTAATATGGTTAGGGTTATTATTTACAAATTATCTTGTAATATTAATGGCATATAGATTTTGGGGGAGAGTCGGATTATTTATATTCGTTCCACTATCAGTAGTTCTTGCAAACATACAAGTTGTGAAGATGATGACATTATTTGGAGTTGACACAACAATGGGAAATATTGCATATGGGGGTGTGTTTTTAGTATCAGATATCTTATCAGAGAATTATGGTAAAAAAATGGCAAAACACGTAATAACAATAGGATTTTATACGTTAATATCAGTTATGGTAATTATGAACATAGTACTTCTAATAACACCTGCACCTATGGATACAGCACAGGTTCATTTACAAGCAATTTTTGGTGTAATGCCTAGATTAGTTGTAGCTAGTTTAGCAGCATTTGTTATAGCACAGAACTTTGATGTATGGTCGTATCAATTTATAAGAAAGTTGAGACCAAGTTATGCAGATATATGGATAAGAAATAATGCAAGTACAATACTAAGCCAAATGTTGGATAATGTAATATTTACACTTGTAGCATTTTTAGGTGTGTATCCATTCAAAGACTTAGTAGTTATATGTATTTCAACGTATTTTTTAAAGATAATAATTTCAATTCTTGATACACCTTATGTTTATCTTGCAGCAAAATGGAAAGAAGAAGGAAAAATAAGAGATATTACGCAAGAAGAGAATGAGTTTCATGAAACGGTATAGTATAATTGAGAAGAATAATAAGAGAGAAATGGTATTGTTAAAAGGAAAACCATGTATATATGGGAAATGTTCGTTCTGTAATTATATTCTTGATAATTCTAATGATATAGCTGAGATTAACAATTGTAACATGGAAATATTATCAGAAATAAATGGTATATATAATATTCTAGAAGTTGTAAATTCAGGTTCAGTATTTGAATTGCCAGATGAAACACTATCTAGAATAAGAGAAATGTCTGATCAAAATGGTATTGAAACAATATATTTTGAGGCGTACATCTCGTACATAAAAAGACTCAATGAGATAATTGATTTCTTTCCTAATCAAGAAATAAGATTTAGATTAGGAATAGAGACATTTGATGATGAGTTTAGGAGAAATATTTTAAACAAGAATTTCTCTATAAGTGATAGTAAAGTATTTGAAGACATACGTAATAAATACTGGGGTGTACTTTTGATGATTTGCATTCAAGGTCAAACTAAAGAACAAATATTATTAGATATAAAAACTGCAACAGATAATTTCCAGGAAATAACTATAAGTGTATTTAATGATAATGGGACAGTTGTAAAGCAAGATAAAGAATTGACAAAGTGGTTTGTCGAAGAGATTTACCCATCACTAGAAGATAAACATAACATTGAAGTATTAATAAACAATCAAGATTTAGGAGTATATGTACAATAAATTGAAGTCGTTGAGAAACGACTTTTTTCTATTAAAAATGATGGAATTATGTTAAAATAACAGTACTAAACTATATAACGGATCACAGAAAGGATTGATTAAATGTTACGAAATAAATTACGTATAATAGTATTTACACTGATCTCTATCTTTACTTTTGCAGAAAATGTAGAATTAAAGCATGGAGTTGATGAGAATGGGTATGAATATACATATACAGATGGTATTTACTCAGATAGTAGAGAATATACTCTTAATAATGGACTAAAAGTATATTTAACAAAGAAAGATAACACTCCGAACATATATTCAGAGATAGTTGTCAGAGCGGGTTCTAAAAATGACCCTGAGAAGACAACAGGTCTAGCACATTACTTTGAACATCTTATGTTTAAAGGGTCTGATGAGATTGGAACTATAGATTGGAATAAAGAGAAACCAATTTTAGATCAGATAGAGCAACTATATGAAGATCACAAAAAAGAAACTGATCCAGAAAAGAAAAAAGAAATTTATAAAAAAATAGATGATCTTTCATACGAAGCATCAAAATATTCAATTTCAAATGAATATTCACAATTAGTATCATCAATTGGAGGAAAAGATTTAAATGCTTTTACATCTTATGATAGTACGGTATTTACTATGAATTTTCCTTCGAAAAATATTGAAAAAGCAATGTTTCTCGAAAGTAGTAGATTTGATAATGTAGCATTAAGAGAATTCCATACAGAGCTTGAAGCAGTTTATGAAGAATATAATTTAACAGAAAACAATGGATTTTCTTTAGTATTTAATAAAGTTATGGAGGAGTTTTTCAAAGATAAGCCTTATTCAAGACCAACTATTGGAGTACCTTATGATTTGAAAAATCCATCAATCAAAGAAATTAGAGCATTTTTCGATAAATATTATGTAGCAAATAATATTGCAATTGTATTATCTGGTAATTTGGAATATGCAGATACAATAAAGATGATTGATAAGTATTGGGGGAAATATAGATCAAATAAAGAGGTAAATACATTGCCTACGCCGCAATCAACTGAAAACTATATAGAAAGTAAAGAAACTGATATTGACGTTCCTAATTATTCAGGATTATATGTAGCAGTAAAGTTGCCACATTCTGAATATACAACGGCTCAAGTAGTTTCAATGCTCCTATATAATGGATTAGATGGGATTTTTGATAAGTTGATACTTGATAGAAAATTACAAACTCTGGATCAAGATGTAGCTGACTTTAATGATGGAACTGTTCATGTGTTAAGACTAGTTGGGGGAACTAATGACTCAATGTCAAAAACTAAAAAAGTTTATTTTGAGGGTATTAAGATGTTGAAAGATGGAAAATTCACAGAGGAACAACTTAGTAATATTAAATCAAAAATAACAAAATCATATGATTCTTTGAAAAATAATAGTAGTATTATTACAGGTGCTCTTGAAGATTCTTTTGTTAAAGGGTTGGATCTTTCAGATGAAGATAAACAATATAATATAGCAATGAATTTAACTAAAAATGATATTGTAGAATTCGCAAATAGAGTGTTTAAAAATCAATTTATTATTGATGCTTACAACTCAACAGATATTGATTATGAAAAACTAGATAAACCAGAGATTACTGCACTAGCATCAAATGCTTCTCTTGAATCGAAATTTGCTAAGAGCTTTTATGCTATGGGTTCTGGTGAGAAAAAGTTTGATACAAGTAAATTAGATAAGCTTGAAATTATTGATCTTGGGCAAGGTATAAAATTGTATTATGTACAGAATAAGCAGAATAATCAATATGATATTACGTACACGTATCCAAAAGGCTATATTGATGATAATAATTTAAGTATGGCAGGAGAATTGTTTTATGAAGTAGGAACTAAAAAATATCCACTAGAAAGCCTACAAAATATAATGAGTCAAAAAGGAATATTAGTTGGAATGACAGTATTATCTAATCAAACAGAATTTACTCTTACAGGAACAGATTCTGATAAAAATAACATTCTTGAAGGACTCAAAATATTTGAAGATAAAGTATCGAATAATATTGCAACATCGAAACAATACAGTACTTTTGCAACAAATATGATTGGGAAATTAGAACAATTGATAGTAGATCCAGAGTTTCTTTCAAGCACATCAACAAGTTATGTAATATATGGAAAGAATGCATGGACTAGTAATATAGTAAATGATGCTATTACACTATCTACATCAAAAGGAAATCTATATACAGACTCAATCAATAGTGTAAGCACAGTAAAACCAGAAATTTTCGCATATACATCACTTTCAAAAGAAGATGTTATAGACTTAATAAAGCAAACTCATAACTTTGATAATTTAGCTGATAAAGCAAGAAAAGATGAAGAACCGTTAAATATTCCTAAACAAAAAGTGTATTTTACTAATGCTGATTCAAAAACAGTATCAGTGTCATTCGTTGGTGATTTTGATGTTACGAGCAAAGAAAATGGTACATTCGCATTATTCTATTATGAATATGAAAATGGCTTAAATGGCCGTACATTTAAAGAGATAAGAGAGAAAAAAGGGTTAACATATAGTATTTCAAATGTCCTTATGGGTCTAGAAAAGTATTCTTATATAGCTGTAGATAGTTCAACTCAAAATGAAAAAATGTATGAAATGATAGATGGTATTAGAGAATTTTTAGGAAACCCAGATAAATTAGATAAAAAATTATTTGAAGATACAAAACAATCATTAATAAATGAATACGAAGACCAAGCTTTAAAAGGTTATGCTCTTTATAAAGATTATTCTGAAAAAGAATATCTAGGTTTAGAAACAGATAGAAGTAAGATATTATCAAAAATAAAAGCTTATACATTTGAAGACTACAAAAAAATGTATAGTGAGAAAGTAAAATTATCTAATTTCTCTATTGTAATATCAGGAAATACAGATAAGATTAATGTAACTGGACTTGAGAAATATGGAGAGATTATTGAATTGACTCCAGAAATATTAACAGGTGCAGATAAAAAATAAAATAAGAGATAGGGGAACAAAATGTTTAAAAAGTTTTTGTCATACTATAGTGGTAAGAAGAATTTATTAATTATGGTATTGACATCAGTAGTAGTGTATAGCTTTATTGAACTATCACTTCCTATATTTACAAGAAGAATACTAAATGTATATATTCCTGGTAAGAATACAGATAAGATTATAATGAGTGGAGTATGGCTAGTAATACTAATCGTTTTGTATGTAATAATGCAGTTTGTTGTTGCATATTATGGACATGTATTAGGAACAGGGCTTGAAACAACTATGAGAGAAAAAGCATTTGAGAAATTACAAATGTTACCATTTAGCTATTATGATAGCAATAAAACAGGAAGAATAATGAGCAGATTAACGAATGATCTACGTGATGTAGGAGAACTTATGCATCACGGTGTCGAAGACTTGCTAGGAGTACTTTTAATGAGTGTACTGGGGTATATTTACTTAGTGCAGATAAATTTCACTATAACAACAATATTATTTGCTGTAGCATTTACTGCAATAATAGTAATGTCTGTTATGAGAACAAATTCAATGAAAGCATTTAAAGCTGTTAGAGTAAGACATGGTGAGTTGAATAGTCAATTGGAATCATCTATTTCAGGAATAAGATTAACAAAGGCATTTTCAAATGAAGAATATGAGATAGAAAAATTTGGATTACAAAACATGGAATATAGTGAAACATATAAAATTGCATATAAAAAACTTGCAAAAACAATGGCATCGAATCAAATGTTTATACAGTTATTAAATATAACACTTATTATTATTGGTGCATTACTTGTTATCAATAATAAAATAACATTTGGTGATTTAGTTGCGTATGTTTTATACATCGGGCTACTAACAGGACCACTTAGAAAAATAACTGGTATGCTAGAACTGTTTCAATCTGGTTGGGCAGGATTTGAGAGATTCCAAGAACTTATGGATGAGCCAGTTACAATTGTAAATGATGCTAATCCGATTATTATGAATGATATAAAAGGGAATATCGAATTTGACAATGTTATGTTTGGATATGACTCAGTTGATTTGGAGAATGGGAAAGTAGAAAATAATATATTGAAGAACTTCTCGTTGAAAATTGAAAACGGTAAAATGATTGCATTAGTTGGACCAAGTGGTGTAGGTAAAACGACGCTAGTACAATTAATTCCAAGATTTTACGATGTTGTTAGTGGAAGTATTAAAATAGATGGAATAGATATAAAGAAATATGAGCTTAAATCTTTAAGAAAAAATATCGGTTACGTTCAACAAGATGTATTTATCTTTGGTGGAACAATAAAAGAAAATATACTGTATGGAAAACCAGGAGCAACTGATGAAGAAGTAATTGAAGCTGCAAAAAAATCAGATATTCATGACTTTATAATGACACTTGATGAAGGATATGAGACAATTGTTGGAGAACGAGGGGTTACGCTTTCAGGAGGACAGAAGCAAAGAATTTCAATAGCCCGTATTTTCTTGAAAGATCCAAGAATTCTTATATTAGATGAAGCAACTAGTGCATTAGATAATATAACAGAGGCATATATACAGAAAAGTTTGGAAAAAGTAATAGTTGGTAGAACAGTTGTAGTTGTAGCACATAGATTATCTACAATTCAACGTGCTGATGAGATAATAGTAATGTCACGTGATGGAATTGTGCAACGTGGTAAACATGAAGAATTACTAGCAGTAGAAGGGCATTACAATAATCTATATAATGCGCAAAAAGAAGGATTTATAGGTTAGAGCTTAAAACAAATTGAAAAGTAGGTGATTTATGTGGAAGTTATAAAAAAATTTGTGAATGAAGTTGAAAGAGAATATTCAAGTGTCAAGATTGGTTATAAATTTGATGCTGATGAAAGTGAATATGAGATTTGGTATTATGGAGATGAATCAATAGTTGAGAGTTATGAATTTCAAGACTTTATGGGATCTAAATTGTATGAAATACTTCATAAAGAAAAGGTATATAATACATATTTTAATCATTTAACAGCCAGTGAATATGAGAAAATGAAAAGTAAGAAACCAAAGTTGAATATGAGTAGATTGATAAATAAAGTTAAAGGAAAAGTACCAAAAGATCATAAAAGGGCTGTATTTCAGCTTTCTAAAAAGATATAAGACAAAATAAAAATAGGAGGTAACCTCCTATTTTTTTAATGATTTCAAATCTAATGTTTTCGAAAATTCTTTTATAATTGCTATTAGCATACCAAGGAACAATCCCATAAGTAGTGCAAACGCTATAACCAATTTCTTATTCATTGCTGGTTTAGTAGTATAATTAACTAATTTAAGAAGTGGTGAAGTATCATTTTTCAATAATTTGTAGTAACCAAGTCTTGCAACTAGTGTATCAGTTAATGTATCTTTTGTAGTTCTAATATCCGAATTAGCATTTATGAAATTATATTGTTCTTGAAGCAGTTTCAATTGAGAGTCAAGAAAGACTTGTTCACGACCATCAATATAAGCATTAGCCGCATTGGCATATTCTTGTGCTAATTTATTACCTTCATCAACTGAAGTAGAATTAAATTTAATCTTCACATTAGGATTATTATCTTCTGATTCAACAGTTATTTTCTGAGAATATGTTTGTGTGAATTTAGCAACATTAGATTCTTTAGCAGCAAATGCCTTTGAGTTTTTATGTAAATAACTTAAATAATCAAAAGATGATAAGCTGAATTTTGGTATTTCATTCACTTCACGCAACACACGATCATTGCTGTAAAGATTAATTTCTGTCTTAAATGATTTGTTTCTTGTAGTTGCAATAAATGCCAATGATGTTATCAAGATAGTAGTTATTGCTATTAATAGAATATTTCTATATAAAATTTTTATAAGTGTTACTAGGTCAAAGCCTTGTTTTTGATCTTCCATAAAATGTTTTCTCCTCACGCGATATATGTAAGAAATATACCACTTATACTGTGAATTGTCAAGGCTACCTTTCTTAATAAAACATCTTCAAAAACAATGTCACATTAATCTTAAATTAATGTATAATCTCTAAAAAAATGATATAATAAATGGCTATAGAATAATTTAAAAAGATAGGTGAATAAATGTATAGAAAAATAGAAAAATTAGGATTTATAGTTTCAATGATTTTTGGATTATCAATCTTCACATCAAAAGCAATCCAAAACTTGAGTGGGTCACTGTTATTACTACTTATGTTTGTTATGCTAATCATGAATATGAAAGAAAAAAAAGTTTGGAATAATTTAAAAAGTAAATGTGATAAAGAAATATCGATAGGATTTTTAGTTTTATTATTATTGACATTTATTGTTTTTATTATAAATTTTGATGGTAAAACATCAATGGCAAGAGATATAACTAGATATTTAACATTTTTCCCATTGATTTATTTCATTGATACAGAAGATAAAATAAAGAAATTCCTTACAGTGTTAGGAGCGTCAGGTATTATTTCACTTCTAGCAGCATTAGGAGTATTTATAAAAAATTATAACGTATGGAATAAAACAGATGGCATTGTATTTTACCGTGTGACATTTGGTATGGATCCATTGGCCTATGCAGGAGTAATCTCAATATTTATGATATTTATCTTTTCATTTTTATTTTTTATGAAAACAACAACAAAGGAAAAGATATTACTAGTTTTACTAATATGTTTAGGAATATTTATATTACTTGTAAATAGAGGGAAGACTGCATACGTTTCATTTATTCCTGCGCTAGCATATTTGTGTATGGTCAAGAGCAAGAAGGCATTATTAATGCTATTATTGGCATGTTTAATAGGATTTCAATTCCTACCAACACAAATAAAACAAAGAGCAACATATATAGTAAATTATGAAAAAGATCCATCTAGTATGTTACGGACATATTTTTGGCAAGGAGCTATAGCTAGTATTAAAGAGAAACCATTAATTGGATTTAAGAGTTCTGAGAGGCAGAAATTTCTTGAAGAGTATTATACTAAAACTGGAAAGAAAGAATATATAAATAAATATTTTGGTGATGATTATTTAGAAGTACATAACACATATCTACAATATTGGGTTCAATTTGGTAGTATTGTATTCTTGTATTTATGCTTTTTCTTATTTATATTAATACCGAAAAAAATATGGACAATCAAAGAAAACTTACACGGAGAATATACGATTACAAGATTTCTAAAACACGGAGTGGCAGCAGCATTCATCTCTTACTATATAAGCGGATTAACAGAAACAACAATACTTAAACAGGTGACAATATACGTGTTCATAATTTTATTAATGCTTGTAAATTATATGAGTGTTAAGAGAAAAAGTATTTAAATAGGTAAATATTTGTTGCAATTTACCCAAAAAGATTTAAATAACGATAAAATTTGAAAAAAATGCTTTTTCATAGTATAATTATAGTGACTGAAAAATAAAAAAAGTATATAAAAGGTGGATAATGATGAAACACAATTCTAATGTTATGATAAATAGTGTATTTTTAGTAATGTTGTACGCTGTATATCATTTCTTTCTGTCATTTTTCAATAAAGGAATAGAAATAGAAATAGTGATGAATGCAGTATTTCTAACATACATATTAGTACTATACATATTCGGATATATGAATTTTGAAGATGAGATGTTCAGACTTCGATATATATTCTATTCATTTTTAATAAATCTTGCATTTGCGACAGTATTATATGTCTTTATGAGAATAAATAACATGTTTACAATTTTCTTTATTCTTTTTGTATTAGAAAATGCCATGAAATGGATAATACACACTTTATTTAAGAAGAATAATAGAGTTATAATATATGGAAAAAATGGTAAGAATAAGAAAATAGTACAAGCGTTAATGGATAATCCTAACTATAAATTTCTAGGTTATGTATCTAAGCTTCCAGAAACAAATGATAGTTTTCTTGGAACATATGAGGAATTAGAAAAAATTGTAGAAAAAAGAAATGTAAATAGAATAATAATAACAGATACTGAAATTGAAGAAAATATGATTGATAAACTACTTAATTATATGGTTAGTGGGTTAGTAATACATGATGCGAGTGAGTTTTATGAATCCGTTGAAGGTCGAATAGACTCAACACTTATAAATAAAAAGTGGATGCTAGAAACATCAGGGTTTGGAATATTACATAATAGAATACAGCAAAATATAAAAAGAATATTAGATATATCGATATCACTAATACTCTTAATAGTTATGTTTATCCCTATGGTATTGTGCGGACTAATCACAATGATAGATTCAAAAGGGCCAATATTCTTTAGGCAGAAAAGAGTAGGGCTAGGGAATAAGGTATTTAAAATAATAAAGTTTAGAACAATGAAATTACATGATAAGAATGATTATTCGTTGTATGCATCTGATGAAGATGTAAGAATAACGAAATTTGGAAAGTTTATGAGAAAGACACGTATGGATGAGCTGCCTCAATTAATTTGCATATTTCGAGGTGAGATGAGCTTTATTGGACCTAGACCAGAATGGATTGAACTTGCAAAAGAATATTCTGTGAAGATACCTAATTACAATCTTAGACACCTTATTAAACCAGGTATTACCGGTTGGGCACAGGTTAATTATCCGTATGGTGAGAACCTTGATGATACAATTAAGAAACTTGAATATGACTTGTACTATATGAAACATCAAACATTCTTACTAGATATTTTAATTGTCATGAAGACAATAAGAACAGTATTATTTGGGCAAGGGAAATAGAAAACAGAACAAGAAAGAGAATGAAATGTATGATTTGATAACCAGTGTAGTACTCTATAATAGTGATTACAGCGACATAGAAAAATATATTGCACAGTATTTTGAGAGAAGTATAAATCAAAAGTTAGTATTTATTGATAACTCAGAAGAAGACAAAATAAGAGAGTATATAAAAGATATTGTAGATATTAATAAATATGATATTGATTACATATTTTCAGGTGAGAATCTTGGTTACGGAAAAGGAAACAACGTAGCGATAAATAAATATGTAGGACAAGGAAAGTATTTTCTCATTTCTAATTTAGATATTGAATTTAGTATTGAATCTATCAAACAACTTATTGATCGAGCAGATATGATAGGTGAATTTGGGGTGTTAATGCCGAGAATATCTTATAGAAGTGGTGAAAATCAATATGCATGTAGACTTTTACCAACACCAATGAACTTGTTTGGAAGACGGTTCTTGAAGTTTATGAAAAACTATGTGGAAAAGATCGATTACTTTTATGAGTACAAGTTTTCCAATTATAAAAAAGATATGTATGTACCTTATCTCTCAGGATGTTTTATGTTTACTAAATATGACAATTTAATAAAAGAAAATGGATTTGATAAAAGGTACTTTATGTACATGGAAGATGTTGATTTGAGTAGAAGAATGTTTAAGTACACAAACCGCTACATTGCAAATATTGAAGTATTTCATGATTTCAAAAAAGAGTCACATAAAAGTAAAAAAATGACGCTTGCACATATGAAATCTGCAATACAGTACTTCAACAAGTGGGGTTGGATATTCGACAAAGAAAGAAAAAAAATAAATAAAGAGATGATACAGAAGTATGGTGGAGTATAAGTTACAGGTAGCACGAATTACTAAGTAGTGGCACATTGTAAAAATAGTTGTTATATTCAAGTAATTTAACTT
>ERZ650306.122-NODE-122-length-41331-cov-15.363528_pt1 | contig 41331 bp, 38 predicted proteins | sample MGYA00376242_ERZ650306 | MGnify/ENA primary metagenome ERZ650306 (study PRJEB26733, sample SAMN07839244) | wastewater metagenome | biome: urban; feature: wastewater treatment plant; material: waste water | place: USA: North Carolina | collected 2016-03-31 ... | reverse complement strand
CCCCTTGAGGTAAAATCTAGTTTCGGTTACGTTGCACTTGGGATTTGAATCCGCCGCCTTAAATAACGAAGAGTTATCGGATGAATTATCACATGAATCATCAGTTGCTAAGCAAGGTCATGATAATCAAAAACACTTGTCAAATGATAAAATATTAGATGACAAACATCCGCTAAAAACGCTTGAAGAAAGTAACAGTGAATACGACAGTAGTAATGGCGAAAACAAAGCTACTCCCTCATCCACACAAAATGGCAATGCGAAAGACGAGCATAAATTTGCGATTGATAATTATTTAAATGCCAATAATTTTGACAATATGCGTTGGGATATCAGTAATCTAGATGACACGAGTTTTAGCAATGAAATTACCACCACCCAAACAGTCCAATCAAAAATCCTAGCGGATGATGACAAGCCCAAAGGTGACAATACGGCAGTGATGGCTAAAATTCGTCAGATTGTTCCTGCTAGCGTACTCGATAGCCCGTACAATCCTTTCAATTTTATCAAATCAAAAATTGCAGCCAATGCAAGCAAAAAATCTCCGCGTATCATTACCGAAAAAGATAAACCACATAGCTAGACCAGACAGCTAGACCAGATAGCTAGTTTGGCGAGTAAAAAAGGGTAGATTCTGCCCTTTTTTATCGCTTTTTTTATCGATAGGTTAAGCCTGGGTCATCTTTTTACCCAATAACCCTTTGGCGCGCATATTGCGATAGACCACCACAACAATGACGATATTCACTAGCAGTATCAAAAAGTTAAGCCAATTAAACCGATGGCTAAATAACTCATAAACCTCAAGCGGCAAAAACACGCCGTAGCCCAAAACACTATACCAATACGCCCATATCTTATCTCGATAAAGACCGTAGGTTTCCACAAAACGCAGCAGCGCATAGCCCATGACTATCCAAAAGGCTTTTTGCCAATTTTGGTTAGCGACCCAAGCATAGTGATTTAGCGCCTCTATTTGGTGGTGCAGTGCCATACCCATGATACGATGCAGCGCCTGTGAAACCACCCACGCAATCCATTGCAATTTATCATGCCCTACAAAAATAATAGCCGCCACCCCTAGTGCTACCAATCCTTTTACCAGCTCATAGATAGCGACCATGATGATGGCGTTCTTGGCATGATGGCTATTAGGGACTGGCGGGGCTATCTGCTTAAATGCCTTTGGCATGATTCATTACCGTATCCAATCTTGAAAAAAACTTAAAACAAGCTTCAAACAAGCCTAAAAATAGACTTGCTCGACTTTCCCTGTCAGCTCACTATTGATAAATGGCGTATTTTTGCCCTGCGACATCATCGATTCTTTAGTTACCGTCCAAGTCAGACTAGGGTCAACCAGCACCGCCCCGCCCGTTTGATGGTAGCTTGCTTCAATGCCAGCGATTTTTGCAGGATTGAGTGCGATTTTTTCTACTAACTGCGTTGGGGTCAAAATACCCTCTTTGACCAATTGACAAGCGAGCCCCATAAAAGTATCAAAATTGCTAATGCCGGGTTTACACTCCGCAAATGGCGCTTGTTTAGCAGTTTTTGCCAATGGCTCATGGTGGCTACAAATCGCATCGATAGTGCCATCTTGCAAGCCTTCTTGCAGCGCTTTTTTATCTGTATTGGAACGCAGGGGCGGCAACACATACGCCAAGGCATTAAAACCAATCAACGCATCATCGGTTAAATGTAATTGGTGCATTGCCACATCACAGGTCACGGGCAAGCCTCTTTGTTTCGCCCAGCGAATCAAATCAATCGATGATTTGGTGGTCAGCTGACCAAAATGTGCCGATACGCCTGTTTCTTCGACAATCAGCAGCTGCTTGGATAACGCCACGGTTTCAGCAATCCAAGGAATCCCTGCCAAGCCGTGATAAGATGCGATGTAGCCATCATGGGCGACGCCGTTTTTGGATAAACTGGGTTCATCAGGGTAAAAAAACACTTTGATGTCATAAGTCGCCGCATAATCAAGGGCTTGCAGTAGTACGTCATCATTGGCGAATTTGCGGCGAGCATTGCTGACCCCAATGATGCCACCTTGCTTCAGCCCAAGCATATTGGCGGGTTTTTCACCTTCAAGACCTGCGGTCATCGCCCCCAATACATACAGATAGATGCCGCCGTCTTGATAAGCCCGCTCTCGCAAACCTGCCAGTAATGAGCCGTTCTCAAGCACGGGATTGGTATCGGGTGGTATAACGACATGCAAAAAACCGTTTTCTCGAGCCGCGGCGCCTTCTGATTTTAATGTACCATGTGACTGGTGCCCAGGTTCACGCAAACGCGCACATAAATCCACCAACGGCGGTAATAGCCATTTGCCATCGCTGTCGATAGGGTTAAGCTGCGTGGTATCAAATTGCCAGTTGGCAGGTAAAAGATTTTGAAGCGTCATGGTTTTGCCTACTTTGGTTTTGCCTACTTTGTCATTTTTTTCGCTAAATTTTAAGATGCGCTGCGTGCGGCACGTTGCCCTTGCATGGCCAGTGCCAACACCGCCATACGTACCGCAATGCCGTTATTGACTTGTTTTAAAATCACCGATTGCTCGCCATCGGCAACACTGGATGAGATTTCAACGCCGCGATTCATCGGTCCTGGGTGCATCACAAGTGCGTCAGGTTTGGCAAGGGCAAGGCGTTCGGTAGTGATGCCATACGCTTTAAAATACTCGGATGTCGATGGCAATAAAGGTGAGCCAATACGCTCATTTTGAATACGCAGACCAATGATGACATCACAGTCAACCACCGCCGCATCCAAGTCGTTATAGACACTGACACCATAACGCTCAATGCCTTTTGGTAATAATGTCTTGGGCGCCACGACGCGAATTTCTTTGACCCCCAAGGTTTTGAGCGCGGCGATGTCCGAACGGGCAACGCGGCTATGCTTGATATCACCGATAATCGCTACCGTTAGTTCCTCAAACGGTCTTGGCGCTTCACGATAAATCGTGAGCATATCGAGCATCGCTTGGGTCGGATGCGCGTGCCAGCCGTCACCACCGTTGATGATGGCAATGTTTGGGGTGACTTCGGTTGCCATAAAGTGCGCGGCCCCACTCGATGAATGACGCACCACAAAGATATCCGCTGTCATGGCCTCAAGATTCCATAGCGTATCGCGTAAGCTTTCGCCTTTTTGGGTACTGGATTTGGCAATATCGATACTGATGACACTGGCGCCAAGACGTTTGGCAGCCACATCAAAGGTGGTGCGGGTACGGGTAGAGTTTTCAAAGAACAAATTCATCACCGTACAGCCTTCAAGCTCATCACTGTTACGGATGCTATTAGGGCGACCGGCATTGTCGGTTAAGTAACCATTGGCTTTTTCGATGATGGCCATCAGCTGGGCTTTGGATAATCCTTCTACGCCGATAAAATGCTGCAAATCACCTGCTGCGGTCAGTTCTGGCTTTGCCATCGCTTGATCAAGCTTGCTCTGTAGCGCTTCGTTGGATAAGGTTTGGGTGTTTAAAATATTCATCAGCCACCTAGATTTGTTGTTATTTGTATAAATTTTGCCTATTTTACCGTAAATCGGTTGGAATAAATACGCCAATATTTTGCGATTATCGCTGATAAGACGGGTCAAAAAGTGCTACAATTTGCGGCAAATTGTCTATATTTTTTTCAATTTATGAGGTCTAAATTCACCCTGCCTAATCGTATGTGATTGGCTTAGGGTGTTAATTTATAATTTTATAATAAGGTCTACTATGTCAAATCTTGAAACTTATCTTGCCACGCAAAACGCCCAACCTGCCGTTGCCGACGTCATTACCACCATTACCAAAGTCGGCATTCAAATCAGCGACTTGCTCAAACGCGGCGCGCTCGCGGATATTTTGGGTGAAGCGGGCAACCAAAACGTGCAGGGCGAAGAGCAAAAAAAACTCGATGTCATTGCCAATGATTTGTTACTAGACGCCTTGAGCAGCAATCCACACTGCGCGGGTGTGGCCTCTGAAGAATTGGATAACGCCACCCCTGCCAATCAACATGGCGACGTGTTGGTACTGTTTGACCCGCTTGATGGCTCATCCAATATCGATATTAATATGGCAGTCGGTACAATTTTCTCGATTTTACCCTACCACCGCCAAGGTCACCCTGCGACGGATGAGGACTTTTTGCAAAAAGGGACTGCGCAGTTGGCATCGGGTTATATTTTGTATGGCACCTCAACTGTGATGTCAATCACACTTGGTAATGGTGTCGCCATGTTTAGTCTTGACCCAGACACCAAAGCGTTTGTGCAAATCAAAGACCAAGTGCAAATCAGCGCAGATACCAAAGAGTATGCGATTAATGCCTCCAACTATCGCTATTGGTTGCCACCGATGCAGCGTTATATTGACGAGTTTATGGCGGGTAAAACTGGCGTGCGTGGTAAAGACTTTAATATGCGCTGGGTGGCGGCGATGGTGGGCGATATTCACCGTATTTTGTGCCGTGGGGGGATTTTTAGCTATCCATTTGACACCAAACACCCTGATAAGCCGGGTAAACTGCGTCTGATGTATGAAGCCAATCCGATGAGCTTGCTGATTGAGCAAGCAGGTGGTATGAGTACCGATGCTATCAACCGTATTTTGGATATCGAGCCGACCAGTATCCACCAGCGGGTGCCTGTGGTACTGGGGGCAAAAAACGAAGTAGCATACGTCAAAAAGCTGCATGAAGAAGTCAAATAATGCTCATCACTTCAAAAGACAACCCAACTATCAAAACTGTCCATGCCCTTCTCACTGGGTCGCGCCAGCGTAAAAAACTGGGCAAAACCGTGATAGAAGGCACGCATTTGCTTGAAAGCTATGTCAATGCTAGCCTCACACCCGACACCGTGATTGTCAGCGAAAGCGGTCTGCACAATGATGAAATCAATGCCTTATTAAATCGTCTTAACAATGTGAAAACGTTAACGGTTAGCGATAATCTGTATAAAGAGATTCGCACGCTGGGCGAGAGCCTGCCCATCATGGCGATGATTGACATGCCGCATTTAGACTTTAATCAGCCCATCACCAGCGATTGCTTAATCATCAATGGCGTGCAGGATAATGGCAATCTAGGCACGCTGTTACGCACCGCCTCAGCGGTGGGCATAAAGACGGTGATTTGCACCCAAGGTAGTGCGGCTGCCTATTCACCTAAGACGCTGCGAGCGGGCATGGGGGCAAATTTTAGTTTAACCATTTATGAAGGCATCAGCGTAGATGAGGTATTGACGAAGGTCAAAGTGCCGATGTTTGCCACGAGCTCACATACCGATCATATTATTTATCAGACCGATTTGAGACAACCGTTAGCCTTGATTATGGGGCATGAAGGGCAAGGCGTGGATGAGAGGTTACTTAGTCAATCTGCGCCGATTGCCCTACCGCAGCCCAATGGTCAAGAAAGCCTAAACGTGGCGATAGCAGGGTCACTGTGTCTGTATGAAATGTTACGGCAAAGACGCTACGCGTGATTTCCATACAGGATTGCCATAAATGCCATCAATGAATGAGTGTGACATAAATGACTAAACAGCCTGTGTTTAGTCTTTTTTGTCCTCACTATCACCTGGTATCACCGCTTTAGCGACGGCTACCGTGCCTTTGACCACCCCTTTGGTGGTCTTATAGGCAACTTTAACAGGGACAGTGACAATTTTATGCACACACCCTTGTAAGATAACAGCGGTGGTCAGCAAAAAAAGCAGGGTGGTTAGTTTTTTCATTCGTTACCTTTCATTGACTTTAAGATTAACTTTAAGAACGATAATCAGCATTGATTTTGACATACTCGTATGATAAATCACAGGTATAGACGGTATCACTCGCCTGCCCGCGACCCAATTCAATATGAATGGTAATTTCAGGACGCTTCATCACCTCGCTGCCACGCGCCTCGGTATAGTCTTGTGCCAAGCCGCCGCGCTCGCAGATACGCACATCATCGAGTGATACCGCCACTTTTGACTGGTCGAGCATCACGCCCGCTTTGCCTACCGCTGCCAAAATACGTCCCCAATTTGGGTCACTGGCAAAAAATGCGGTTTTTACCAGCGGTGAATGCGCCACTTCATAGGCGATTTTGGCACATTCTTCAGAGGTTTCACCGCCTGTCACTTTGACCGTCATAAATTTGGTTGCCCCTTCCCCATCGCGTACAATCAATTGAGCGATTCGAATCATCACATTTTTAATTGCCTGATAAATCGCTTGATAATGCGGGTGATTTTCACTGTCAATCATCTCCCCAACTTGTCCTGTGGCAATCAACGTACAGCAGTCATTGGTTGAGGTGTCGCCATCCACCGTGATGCGGTTAAATGACTGATTCACCGTGTCGGTCAAGATATTTTGTAGCAACGATTTTTCAATGTTGGCATCGGTTGCCACAAAGCCAAGCATGGTCGCCATATTGGGGCGAATCATGCCCGCCCCTTTTGAGATACCTGTCACGGTATAGGTGATGGCATCAATCGTGACTTGTTCGCTATGTCCTTTTGGGGTGGTATCGGTAGTCATGATGCTATGAGCGGCGCCAAGCCAATTATCTTCGCTTAAATTGGCTAAGGCGCTGTCTAACCCTGCGATAATTTTATCCGCCGGCAAGGTTTCCCCAATCACCCCGGTGGAGTAAGGCAATACTTGCTCGGCTGCGACAGCGGTTTTTTCTGCCAGTGCCACACAAGTTGTTTTGGCACGCTGTTTACCGTCTTCACCCGTGGCAGCGTTGGCGTTGCCTGTGTTGACAATCAAATAACGGGGACTGTCTTTGCCGATAAATTCTCGCAGCAACTGCACAGGCGCGGCACAAAATTGGTTTTGCGTGGTGACAACCGCGGTGTTTGCGCCCGCTATGATGTCAAAAACCGTTAAGTCTTTGCGCCCTGCATAGCGCACATGGGCTTCGGTGATGCCAATTTTTATCCCTTTCACTGGGTTTAATTTTACAAGTTCAACATTGCCAACTGGCATGAGAGCGCTCCTTACTGTTGTTTAATTGATTAATCCAAAAAATCTGCCCAAATCGGGGCATGGTCGCTGGGTTTTTCCATGGCACGCAAATCATAGCTGACGCCTGCACCGTTGAGCTTATCCGCCAAATCAGGCGTCATCAAAATATGGTCAATCCGCAGCCCACGCTTTGGCTCATCGTCAAATCCCTTGCTGCGATAATCAAACCAGCTCAGCGCTTGACCGTCGGCATATAACGCCCGATAAGTATCATGCAAATCTGTCGCAAGCAGGGCTTGGTACCACTCTCGCTCCTCTGGCAAAAACGAGCACGTGCCATTTTTTAGCCAACGTTTAACACTATCCTCGCTAATACCAATATCAAAATCAAGCGGCGCAATATTCATGTCCCCCATCAAAATCATACTGCGATTTTCGGCTTTAAGCTGCAAAATATAAGCCGTTAAATCAGCATAGAATTTGCGCTTCATCGGAAATTTGGTTTCATGCTTGCGATTTTCGCCTTGCGGGAAATAGCCATTGAGCACATCAATATATTTGCCATTAAAATCATAGCGCGCATGGATAAATCGTCGCTGCGCATCGTCGCTGTCGGTTGGGAAGCCTTTTTGTACAAAAATAGGTTTTTGTCGCGATAATAACGCCACACCATAATGAGATTTTTGACCAAAAAACTCGACATGATAGCCCAATTGCTGCACGCTCTGTAGCGGAAATGCATCATCATGTACTTTGGTTTCTTGTAGCCCAATGACATCGGGTGCGATGATATCGCGAATGGCTTCAAGCTGGTGTGGGCGCGCCCGCAATCCATTGATATTAAAACTGACAAAACGCGGCATGTGTTTTCCCCAAATTGATAAATGTGTCTTGGTATTGATAAATATGGCTTGGTTAAGCGTTAAATGCCGACTATATTAGCGGATATTGCCCGCAAGCTCAATTTGAAAGCAAATTGGGTGTGCAGCGCTGAGCTTATGCATGATGAACCTGCAAATAGCAGGTGAAGTTTAAAAAAATTTTGGTATAATCAAAAAACCTTGCACTTTAATCACTGCCAACTTTGCAAAATATTTTTTTCAATTTTTTCTGGCGACGTGCTGACCTTATACTTAAAAAAGACAATATAATGGCTCGAGTTTCTTCTATTACCCGTGTTTTAAAAATCATCGAAGCCGTGTCTGCGGCACAGCGTCCTTTATCGCCGCTGGATTTGTCTGAGATTTTGGATATTCCAAAACCGACCATGCACCGACTGATACAGCAGCTGCAAGAAGAAGGCTTTGTGCGGGTCGATATCAATGGTACGATTGTGCCTGCGTCGCGTACGCGGCATATGGCAATTCATCTGTGGCAAAGTCAGCAAGTGGCGATTCAGCGATTTGCGATTTTGCAAAGACTGGTTGATAAAATTGGTGAAACCTGTGGCATGGCGGTGCCCTATTACGTCAACATGGTATATACCGACCGCGTACCTTGTCCTTCTGCCTTACAAGTATATATGCCCACTGATTCGCAAGCACCTATTTGGTGTACGGCGGCTGGTAAAATCTACTTAAGTACGCTCACAAAAGATGATAGAGTGACGCTACTAAAAAATTTATCGTTAACCGCTATCACCCCTGCCACGATTACCGATAGGGATGTACTCAATCAAAGTCTTGATCAGGTAGCCAAGCTGCGCTATGCAATTTCTGATGAAGAATATATCGCCCAAGCGGTTTCAATTGCTGTGGCAATCAATGACACCCAAGGTCGTTACATCGGCTCATTGTACACAACCGCACCTAAAACGCGCAAATCCGTCGAGGACTTGATTGGGTTTGTACCTGATATGCAAAAAGCTGCCGATGATATTCGTGATGCGTTTTTTGGGGAAATTTAAATGTTATCCTTGACACTTTTGACAAGGTAAAGTTAAAACGCCCAAAGCACTTTTATTGATGAATTGTATATAGCATGGTGGGGCTTAGTTATTTGATGGCTCATCCATGTGGCAACAAACCCAAATGTTGTAAGCCTTGATAGATGCCATCTTCCCACGCAGCTGGACATACATAGTCAGCCGCCGCTTTCACATCGGGATGAGCATTCCCCATCGCCACGCCAAAGCCGACGGTCTGTAGCATTTCGATATCATTCACCCCATCGCCAAATGCCATGGCATCTTCAAAATCCAGCCCCAGTTTATTGAGCGCCTGCGCAATGCCGCGTGCCTTCGAGCCTGTCGCATCTAGAATATCGATACCGTTTTTATGCCAGCGCATGATTTTTAAAGTCGAGGGAAATTCAAAATTTACCTGCGTGTTGTCAGGATGAAATGCCACGACTTGATAAATAGGTATCGACAAATCAATGTCATCATGACGGGCAGTACGGTAAGCTATTTTAAGCGAATTTAAAGCGTCTGACAGCGCATCATCTTCCGCTAACGCGATAATTTCCGTATCGGTCATGTAGGCATACGATAAATTGTTTAATTCAACATAATCGGTAATCAGTTTAAGTTGCGCAGGGGTCATCGGATAATGCGCTAACAACTCACCTTGGTGATGACTGCATTGACCGTTAATGGTGACCAGCACATCGATACCCACGGTTTCAATGAGCTCATACACAGCTTTGGGAAACACCGCACGACCCCGACCGGTGGCGATAGCGACCATAATGCCTTGCTGCTTTAATTGTTTGAGTGCCTCAATCGCGGATTGCGGCACCCTTTCTTGCTGCTTGATGTACAACGTGTCATCAATATCAAAAAAGACAATTTTTGGTTTTTTGGGGCGTGCTGTTGGCTTAGACATAATAAAACTAATGCGATAAATTGGGATTGACGCTAATTCTACCCTATTTTTGGGTTAACTTTTGAATTAACGACTAGAAAAAAGCCAGAAAAAAATCCTAGCTTTTTGCTAAATGCCAAAACTTATTGCAAAACGTTCGCATCATAATGCGCCATAATGCTTGAGAAATCTTTATCCCCATGTTGCTCGCTATGTTTGCTATACAGTGCCGTGGCTTGATCTGCCATTGGTGTCACCACCTGGGTATCATCGGCTGTTTGTTTGGCAAGGTTCATGTCTTTGAGCATGAGTTTACTCATAAATCCACCGCTATAACCACGGCTTGATGGCATGGTGTCACCAACATCGGGATGCGGATTACACACTTCTAGCGCCCAGTTACGACCGGTGCTGGCTGACAAAATACTCGCTAAGACTTTTGGGTCTAATCCATTTTTGGCGCCCAAATTCATGGCTTCGGCTGTCCCTGTCATAATCACGCCAAGCAGCATGTTATTACAGATTTTAGCAACTTGACCTGCACCGACCTCGCCCGCGTGAAAGATATTTTTCCCCATCGCCTCTAAAACGGGTTTGACTTGCTCAAATTGCTCAGCTTGCCCGCCCACGATAAAACTGAGTGTCCCTGCTGCTGCCCCTGCGGTACCACCTGATACGGGCGCATCCATGAACTGAATGCCTTTCTCTGCCGCGACTTGCGCAACTTCACGTGCATCACTCGCTGCGATGGTGCTACTATCGACCAGCAAGGTATCTTTACTGACCACATCGAGCAAGCCTTGATTACCGTCTTTACCCAGATACACCTCTTTGACATGTTGACCTGCAGGTAACATGGTGATGACCATATCCACCTCTTTGCTTGCGTCCACAGGTGAAGTCGCCACGTTTGCCCCTTGTTTGGCAAGGTCGTCTAGCACGGCGGTGTTTAGGTCAAATACGTTTAAGGCAAAGCCATTTTTGATGAGATTTTCTGCCATCGGTTTGCCCATGTTACCAAGCCCGATAAAGGCAATTTTTTTAATGGCTGTTTGTTGATTATTTGACATATACAATCCTTGTATGTTGTGGTGTTTGTAAACTTTATACAGCAAGTTTGGCTAATTTTGCTGAGAGTGAATCGCTACCCAACCAAGCCTCAAAGGGATGTTCGCTATTGGGAAAAGCTGATGCAAGATGTGACTGGATATAGCCGGCATCGCATTCATCAAGGGTTTTACTCCATTTTGGCGATTTGTCTTTATCAATCAGTAAGGCGCGTACACCCTCACGAAAATCGGGGTAATTGACACAATGTAGCGACGCATTCATCTCCATATATAGCACTTGCTCAAGCGATAATTTGCTGGCATGTTTAAACATCTCAACCGTTAATGCTGCGCTGACGGGACAACCGTGCTGATAAGTTTCGACCGCTTTGGTGAGCCATTTATCCGCTTCGCCGTTGACTTTGGTGAAGTTGTCATTGCGCAACGCTGCGTCTATATCATGCACTGAGCCTTTGTTTACTAGCGTTTGGATGGTATTAAAATGCTTCATCAAATGACTGTCTGCTAAGTGCTCAGTATGATGAATTTTGGCTAAGGCTTGGCTTGCGATATCATGTAAATTGCTGTCAGCTTGCCAATCCGCTTGTTTTAGCACATCAAGCACTTTGTCGTATTCGCTACTTGCCACGGCATACTCAGCAAGGCTAGAGAAAATCGCATCGTTGGCGTTGCAGTTCGCCCCTGTCAAGCCCAAAAACAGCCCAATTTTGGCAGGCATACGCGCCAAAAACCACGAACCTGTGGCATCAGGGTATAAGCCGATGGTAATCTCAGGCATGGCAAAACGGGTGGTTTCGGTGACGATACGATGGCTACACATCGCCATCAAGCCCATGCCACCGCCCATGACAATACCATTACCCCACAAGACAATCGGTTTTGGGTAGAAGTGCATTTGCCGGTATAGGCTGTATTCGTTTTCGAAGAATTCAACCCCGTACGGATTGGGCTGCTGCATAGGCACTTGTGGCGGCGTGTCAATCATGCTGTCGTACAGTTTGCGGATATTGCCCCCTGCACAAAAGGCTTTTTCGCCACTACCTTTGAGCAAAATGGCGACGATGCTGTCATCAGTTGCCCAGTCGCTAAGTTGTTGTGACATGAGTTTGCACATATCGACACTTAGGGCGTTTAGGGCTTTCGGGTCGTTCAATGTCATCGTGCCGATGTGGTGACCGCAGTGGGTGGTTATCGTTTCAAATATTACAGGTTGTTGATTTTCCTCGCTCATTTTTATTTTCCTATTATAGTCCGATATGTACTAAGCATTTATTTGGGTTATTTTCAACAATTTGACAAAACTCAACTAATTGATAAAGTTGCGTTAAAACAGTGGATTTATCAAAAGTTTGAGTTTGGTTAAAACGGTTTAAATCAAATGTTTGGTTTGCATTTTCAAAAAGTACAATCCAAGCCAAAATTAACTTTTTAAAACTAGTGATTTGATTTGGATAAAGCGTATTCACACCTTCAAAATCTAATCCTTGATAAACCACGTCTTTATCATCAACACTAAAGTTAACCCATGCTAAACTATCGGCTAAATATCTAAGTAATTTATCATCAATATAAGTATAATGATTTTTTATTAGTAGTTTATTTTCCCATTCTTCATTTAATGGGTGCTCATATGCAAAAACTAAATTGGTAATATCGGTTATGAAGAATAGTTGAATTTCACTCATAAATAGTTTTTGTTTATTTCCACTCTGGCGAGCGTTTTTCAAGGAACGCATTGACGCCTTCTTGTTGGTTATCGCCATCAAACAATTTGATAAATAACTCACGTTCCTTTATCCAGTTAAAACTTGGTGGCTGATAACGTGCCGACATAATCAAGGTTTTACTCGACGCAATCGCATCGGGGGATTGCTTCGCCACTTTTTGAGCCAATTCTAAAGCCGTTTGTAACCCTTTGCCACTTTCCACGACTTCTTCCACCAAACCAATTTGCAGCGCCTTATCTGCCTTGATACGCTCACCGCATAAAATCATCCGTTTTGCCCAGCCTTCACCCACCAGCCACGGCAAGTTTTGCGTACCGCCTGCACATGGCAACAAGCCAACAGATAGCTCAGGGAGTGCCATTTGGGCATGGCTCTCAGCAATACGGATATCACACGCCAAGGCACACTCAAGACCGCCGCCCATCGCATAGCCGTTGATACAGGCAATCGACACGCCACGGAAATTGGACAACGCTTCAAACGCTTCTCCAAATGCAATCGCCATCTCCGCGGCTTGTCCTTTGTCACCACTGGCAAAACTGTTCAAATCCGCCCCTGCACTAAAGAACTTTTCGCCATCGCCATGCACCACCAAAGCGGTGACTTGCTTGTTGGCGTTTAAATCGCTAATGAGCTGCTTTAAACTGGCTAAGCTGTCCTTTGTCCAAGTGTGTGCAGGCGGATTATTGAGCGTCAAAACCGCAATGTGATTGTCGATTGTTAATTTTAAATTGGTGTAATTTGACATGGTAAATTCCTTTTAAAATGCCTTTAAATTCATTGCAATCTTGCCAATGCCCCATCTTCCATCATTTTGCGAGACACAATCATCCGCATCACTTCATTGGTGCCTTCTAGGATTTGATGAACGCGCAAATCGCGTACATGACGCTCTAGCGGATATTCTTGTAGATAGCCATAGCCACCGTGTAGCTGAAGCGCTTGGTTGGCGATATCAAAACTCAAATCCGTGGCAAGGCGTTTTGCCATCGCACAATACGCCGTGGCATCGGGCGATTGGCTATCCACATGATACGCCGCCAATCGCACCATCTGCCGAGCCGACACCAAATGGGTGAGCATATCAGCAAGTTTAAACTGCACGTTTTGGAATTGGTCAAGGGTTTTGCCAAACTGGCTACGCTCCTGTACGTACTGCACCGCACGGTCAAGGGCAGCTTGAGCCGTACCCACCGCACACGTGGCGATATTGATACGCCCGCCGTCCAAGCCTTTCATGGCAAAGGTAAAGCCCTGTCCTTCTTCACCCAGTAAATTTTCGGCAGGGACTTTGACATCGGTAAAATGTACCGCTGCGGTCGGTTGGTTTTTCCAGCCCATTTTATGTTCATTTTTGCCGTAGCTGATGCCATCGCTATTGGCATCGACGATAAAGGCAGACACGCCTTTTGCGCCGTTGTCGGAGGTGCGCGCCATCACCACAAGCACATCGGTCGCCCCTGCCCCAGAGATAAACATTTTTTGCCCAGTAATGTGGTAATAGTTGCCTTGTTTGACCGCTTTGGTTTTTAATGAACCCGCATCTGAACCAGCATTGGGCTCTGTCAAACAGTAGCTACCCAATTTTTCGCCCGCTAATAATTCAGGCAAGTATTTTTCGGCAACCTCGGGTTTGGCAAACTCGCCAATCATCCAAGCGACCATGTTGTGAATGGTCATGAATGCGGCAGTTGACGTATCGCCATACGCCAGTTTTTCAAAGATAATTGCCGCATCAAGGCGCGGCAAGCCCAGTCCACCAAAATCAGGGTTGGTGTAAAGCCCCATAAAACCCAGTTCACCTGCGGCTTTGAACACGTCTTTGGGAAAATAGCCCGTGGCATCCCATTCAGCAGCGTTGGGGGCAAGCGATTTAGCGGCAAATTGGGCAGCCAAATCGGCAAAGGCTTGTTGGTCTTCGGTGAGAGAAAAATTCATATTAAATCCTTTTAATTAAAATATCTTTCTAAAAATTAACAATAGGCTGAATCATAAATAGCCTTAATCTGATTTTTTTGGACAAATTCGCTATTAAAAAATCTATCAAGTTCACCTTGTGCATAGCCCCCTGAGAATTCAATTTGTTTTAGATTTGTCCAACTTTTACCATTGATAAAATCTTCTGTCAATTTGTAGTCTTTGCAATTAGTAGGCAATCCATCAATCCTTTTGAATTCATCATCAACAGCCCAATCAAGGTCTAAATCAAGCCAAACGGTCTCCAATTGTGGAAATTTTGAATTGAGTAAATTATTTAAAGTCTCTTGACTTATATAACCACCATTTCCTGCAGTCATTGGGTCATCTAAATGGATTGTCAATTCCGTTAATTCATTTAGAACAATAGGTGAGTTAAGCTCAAACTGCCCACCCAGTTCTAAGTAATTTAACTTAGGCATATTGGATAGAATCTGAGTTATGTCACCTAATTTTCCGTATAAACAATGAGAGTTACTTATCAACAACCATTCACCAAAACTAAAAGAATGTACATTTGGGAAACTTACTTGACTAAGAATTTTAGCTATTTCTCTATAATCTAATGGATGCCCTGTATTCTCAGAGCACACTCCAATATGTAACACTTCTAAATTATTTAAAAAATCAGAACCTACAAATGCTTGAATAATAGTTTTTGCATCTGAACCCAAAAAAACAGAAAATTCTTTTATTTTATTGGTGAAATTATCTGCCGTTGATATTTCCGTTTTATCGATTAAACTTGTATAAATTAAGTCTTTGTTTTCAATACCTACTATACATTTTTCACCCGTTTGACGTATGTTTTTAGGTAGTTTTAATAACTCTTGATAAAACTGATTCATTGTGTTTTCTCTTTGCTACTAAGGATTAAAATTGTCTAACCCTTAGTTTATCAACAAATAAAATTATTTTAATGAAATCGTGGTATTAACGCCTTCACTGGCTTCATCATCAAACCAACGGGCGGTGACGGTTTTGGTTTGGGTATAAAACTGTACCGCTTGCTTACCATAAGGACCTAAGTCACCCAGTTTACTGGCGCGAGAACCGGTGAATGAGAACATCGGTAGTGGCACAGGAATGGGTAAATTAATACCGACTTGACCCACATCAATATCTTGTTGGAATTTATGCGCTGCCGCACCTGATTGGGTAAAGATAGCCGTGCCATTACCGTTTGGATTGGCATTGATGATGGCAATCGCTTCATCTAGGCTATCGGCATACATGATATCAAGCACCGGTCCAAAGATTTCTTCCTTATAGCACGTCATATCGGTGGTGACGTTATCTAAAATAGTCGGTCCGACAAAATTACCGTTTTCAAAGCCTTCGACCTTGATACCACGACCATCGAGTAGGACTTGTGCGCCTTCATCCGCGCCCGCCTGGATTAGACGTTCAACACGCGCTTTTGCCGCTTTTGAAATCACAGGTCCTAAGTCTTTGTCATCTTTACCGGCTGCTACCACCAATTTTTTGGCACGTTCAACAATATCACCCACCCAGTTTTTGGCTTCACCGACTAGAATCACCACGGATAACGCCATACAACGCTGACCGGCCGCACCAAATGCAGCACCGGCTAGTTGGTTAAGGCATTGCTCTTTGTTGGCATCGGGTAGGATGACTGCATGGTTTTTTGCCCCCATCATACATTGCACACGTTTACCTGCTTGACTGGCACGGTTATAGACGTGTGTACCGACTGCAGTAGAACCCACAAATGAAATGGCTTTAATATCTGGGTGATCACAAATGGCATCAACGGTGTCTTTACCGCCATGCACCACGTTTAACACGCCTTTTGGAATGCCCGCCTCTAACGCCAGCTCTACCAAGCGCATGGTGACCATCGGGTTTTGTTCTGATGGTTTTAATACGAAGGTGTTACCGGTGGCAATCGCCATTGGGAACATCCAAAGTGGAATCATGGCGGGGAAGTTAAACGGGGTGATACCCGCACAAACGCCCAGTGGTTGCTGAATATTATACATATCCACGCCAGTCGCGACGTTTTCGATAAACGCGCCTTGTTGGAGGTTGCCAATACCTGAGGCATGTTCGACGACTTCAAGACCACGGAACACATCGCCTTTGGCATCGGCTAGGGTTTTGCCTTGTTCTTCGGTGAGCATGGCAGCAAGCTCGTCCATGTTGTCACGAATCAGTTGTTGGTATTTTAAGAAAATGCGCGAGCGCGTGTTGATTGGGGTTTTGCGCCAGGTTTTGAACGCTTCTACCGCCGCCGCGACGGCTTGGTTGATTTCATCGCTAGTAGTTTGGGGTACTTTGGCAATCACTTGTTGGGTGGCTGGGTTAGTTAGGTCAATCCACTCGCTAGTGGTTGATTCGACAAATTCGCCGTTGATGAGTTGTTTTACAGTTTGGGTAGTCATCGTAACAATCCTTGTTTTTACCGTGTTGGGTGTATGGCGTTTGATAGTGTTAAACGCGTTGCAAAACAGTGTGAATGAGTTGGGGGGTACTGTCAATCATACTTAATTACTTAAGTATTTTTTCTGGAGTAGTTCAGCTGGAGTAGTTTTGCTGGGCGGCTGCCATAGGGTTAATGACAATAATCTTGGAGGCTAGCTCACCTTTGCTGCGAGCGCCCAGTTTTTTCATTAAGTTGGCTTTATGCACTTCAATGGTTCTGGGAGATAAACCGAGTAACTTACCAATCTCTTTACAAGTATAGCCATTGACCACATACTGCGCAATTTGGGCTTCACGTGCGGTGAGCTGCGATTCAGACAATACTTGCGGTTTTTTTTCAAAATGCCAAATTGCCAGTTTGAACGGGTCATCTGGGGTTAAGGTGCGTCCGTGGGTGGTTGCCCAAAATATCTCCCCTGTTTTGTGACGCATAAAGCGCTCATCACAGTAATACATATTGGTCTGTAATCCCAAACCTGTTAATGCCTCTTTGCCAATTTTTTCAAAATCTTCGACACTGGGAAACAATTTTTGCATCGATTGATTGAGTAGCTCATCGTGCGCATAACCGAACAAATGGGCAAAAGCATCGTTGAGTGCTTTGATACGCCGATAACTTAATACCACTATCGGCGTGGGCGCGTGCCTAAAAGCCAGTAAGGCATAATTTTCCATGACCATCATCCCTGATTTTTAAGCCCTGACAACTTATTGCCTAACAACTTATTGATTGCCGTTAATATTCTGCCATCGCTTGTCTGACCGCGTCAATCGCAGTTGGGTCATCAAGGGTACTCATGTCGCCTGTTTCTTTGCCTTCCGCCAGTGCCTTGATAGAACGGCGTAAGATTTTGCCTGAGCGAGTTTTGGGTAAAGTCTTGGGAAAATAAATAGCCGCAGGTTTAGCAAGGGCGCCCAACTGTCTTGCGACTTCACCCACGATTTGCTGCTCAATGCGGAAACGGTTTTCGGTTTCTGCTACTAAGTCATGATTTTTTAGAATGCAAAAGGCAATGGGTAGTTCACCTTTAAGCTCGTCATGGATGCCAACCACCGCCGATTCGGCGACTTCGGGGTGATGACCGATGGCCTCCTCGATTTCCTTGGTACCCAAACGGTGACCTGCCACATTGATGACATCATCGGTTCGCCCTAGAATATAGTAGTAGCCGTATTCATCCATCACGGCATAGTCCGATGTTGCGTATTGTTTGCCATCAAGTAATGAAAAATAGCCATTGATAAAACGCTCGTCATTTCGCCAAACGGTGGTCAAACACCCAGGTGGTAAAGGTGCGGCCAACATCAGCATGCCTTTTTCATTGGCTTGGCAAGGTTCGCCTGTGGTTTCATTGATGACTTTGGCGTCAAATCCAAACATCGGATAGCCGGGTGTGCCTTGTTTGTGTGGCTTGTGGTCGGGATTGTCTGCAAATTTTGGGGCATGGCTTAGGATGGGCCAGCCTGTCTCAGTTTGCCAATAGTGGTCAATGATTGGCACGCCCATGTGACCTGTTAGCCACTGGGCCGTTGGCTCATCGAGTGGCTCACCTGCCAAGAAGAATGATTTTAGACTTGAGATATCGTGACGGCTCATCCACATTTCGTCTTGTTTACGCAGCATCCGTACGCCTGTCGGTGCGGTGAACAAAATATTGACTTTATTAGCTTCGACGATTCGCCACCAAATCCCCGGGTTTGGCGTGGTTGGCAAGCCTTCATATATGATACTGGTCATGCCTGTCAGTAAAGGGGCATAGATGCTAAACGAGTGACCCACTGCCCAACCGATATCCGAAATCGCCCAAAACGTCTCGCCCGCCTTACCGTTATAGACAAAATCCATCGCGGTAGCAAGGGCTACTGCATGACCGCCTGTGTCGCGTTGTACGCCTTTGGGTGTGCCTGTCGTGCCTGATGTATATAATAGATACGATGGCGCATTGGACTCTAGCCAAACACAATCGACTTTGGCATTGTTGTCGGCACTTATCGCCCGCTCGGTGGCATAGTCGATGTCCTGCGGCTCAGCTGTGTATGGCACAATGCCACGGTCAATCACCAGCACACGGGTTTTGACTTTGGCTTCTTCGACCGCTTTATTGACCAAGTTTTTATAATTAATGAGCTTGCCACCGCGCAGCCCTGCATCGACCGTAATCACCATTTTGGCTTCGGCATCATCCATCCGTACGGCGAGATTATGCGAGGCAAATCCGCCAAATACCACCGAATGAATCGCCCCGATACGCACACAAGCCAGCATGGCATATGCTGCTTCCAAAATCATCGGCATATAGATGACAACACGGTCGCCTTTGTCGATGCCATGACGTTTTAGCACATCGGCAAAATAATTCACTTCTTTGTATAAATCGTTGTAAGTTAAACGGCGTTTGGCATAGTCGGTATACAGTTCAACAGGGTTGCCGAGTGCCTTAAAAGCTTTCTGAATATTGGGGTAATTATCAATCATTTCAGCATTGATTTCGGTAGACACCCACACAAAGGCATCTTGCTCTGCTCGGTCTTCGAGATGGCGGTCGACCATGTTGTAACACAAATTGGTTTCCCCACCGACAAACCATTTGGCAAAGGGCAGCTTACTATCATCTAAAATTTGGGTAGGTTGTTGATGCCAATAGATTCGCTTGGCTTGCTCGCCCCAGAAGGCTTGTTTGTCGTTGATGGATTGATTGTATAAGTCAGAGAAATTCATTGGCTGTCCTTAGCTAGAATCTTAACGGATGGTGAAAGTCGCTTGCAGGTTTGGTTTTCAGAGGCTGGCAAAACATCTCATTGCTTGAATTCATTCCTTGAATCCACTTCATAAATTCAAATGATACGTTTTGTATCGTTTTTGAATATAGCAAATAGACTCACTTACGTCAAGCCTTGCCAAAATAATTTTAACGCTGTTTATATTTCGAATTTTTAACGATTAGTATTTCTTATGGTGATAATAGTTTGTGCTAACATAATTGTCCTGTTACACTTTTTAGACTAAAGCAAATAAGGGAAAAGTCATGAGCCAGACCAACGCCAACCCAGCTGAAAATGAAAAAAGCCTTGCACCGCCTCACGTTTTAAGCTTAAACCCTTTAAACTCGCATCCGTCAAATACGGCACTTGTTGAGCTTATCGACAATGATAAAGACTCTCCTTTGCTAGCGGACACCCAGTTACTTAGCCGCGTGCTGATAACGGTCGTTGAGCAGCAAACCTCAGAACCGGTCAAACAAACCATTAATAAACTGTTAAATGGCGAAGACCCCCAGCAGACTATTCAAGCCATTTTGCCAACGCTCAACCATCAACAGCGCAAGAATCTCATTCGGGCTTGTGGCTTATTTGCGCAAGTGTTTAACATCGCCGAAGACATGCACCATGAGCGCCGCCGCCTTGCCCACGAACAAGACGAATCTGCCTCAAAAAGTAGTTTTGCCCATGTGATTGATGAATTAAAAGCCCAAGGGATTGACAGCGATGAGTTGCAAGCACAGCTTGATGATACCTATATCAGTGCGGTATTGACCGCGCATCCGACCGAAGTGCAGCGTCAAACGATTTTATCACTGCGCCGTCAAATCCGTGCCTTACTTGAGCAATACCACACCGCGATTGGCTACCAACGTCATCGTATCGAGCAGCAACTAGAAGCCACGTTATTGTCGCAGTGGCAAACCAATGAAACCCGCCATTTTAAAATTACGGTCAAAGATGAAATCGACAATGGCATTGCCTATTTTGATTTAAGTTTTTTTGAAGCCCTGCCAAATTTATATCGCAAACTAGATTATCAGTTAAAAGAGCGTTTCCCCGACACTGACATGCCAAACTTACTTAATATCGGTGGTTGGATTGGTGGCGACCGTGACGGCAATCCTTTTGTGTCAGCCGATACCCTTCGCTATGCGTTCAAACGCCAAGCGGCGACGGTGTTTTACTTTTATCGTGACCAACTGGGCAAGCTATACCAAGAGTTGCCGCTGTCTATCCGCCATGTCAAAGTGAGTGATGCGGTACTGGCACTCTCCGAGCAATCCAAAGAAGATAATATCTCTAGAGAAGAAGAGCCTTATCGCCGCGCCATCGGGTTTATCTCATCACGTTTAGTCGCTACCTCGCATACGTTTGATTTGTCTTACGGTTGTCGCTTTGGACTTAGTGAGCCCTACGCTGATTGTGACGAGTTTTTAGCTGATTTGTACGTCGTTTATCAGTCATTGGTGGATAATGGCAGTGAGTTACTGGCTAACGAACGACTCACCGATATCATCCGCGCGGTGGAAGTATTTGGTTTTTATTTGATGCCATTGGACTTGCGCCAGTTTTCAGGGATTCATGCCGAAACGGTTCATGATTTGTTCAAACATGCCGATTTAGAAGATTATCTTTCTTTGTCTGAGTCCGCGCGTCAACGTGTGCTGCTGCGTGAATTGGCAACTGCACGTCCTTTATACAACCCCTATATCACTTATGAGCCACAAACCCAGCGTGAGTTAGAGATTTTTCAGGCCGCAGCCGATATCAAAAATCGCTTTGGTGACAAAGCAATTACCCAAAGCATTATCTCCAATGCAGAACAAGTAAGTGATTTGTTGGCATTGGCGTTGTTATTGAAAGAATCAGGGCTATTATTGGTCAAAGATGGCGTACCCGTGAGCCGTATCAACATCGTACCTTTGTTTGAAACCATTGAGGCGCTGCAAAACAGTACCCGTATCATGAGTGAGTTACTGGATAAACCTTGGTACAAATCGGTGCTAGCCAGTCGTGACAATCTGCAAGAGATTATGCTCGGTTATTCAGACAGTAACAAAGATGGTGGTTATGTCACCAGTCAATGGTCGCTATACCAAGCTGAAATTCAGCTAGTCGAAATGGCAGAAAAATATGCCATTCAACTGCGTTTATTCCACGGTCGTGGCGGTAGCGTGGGTCGTGGTGGTGGTCCATCATTTGAGGCGATTTTGGCACAACCCGAAGGCTCAGTGGATGGTCAAATTCGTATTACCGAGCAAGGGGAAGTTATTACCGCAAAATATGCCGATGCGGGCAACGCGGAACGCAACCTTGAGACGCTGATTGCCGCAACGCTTAAAGCAAGCCTATTGCCAAACCATAGCGAAAGCCCTGATAGCGACCTAATGAATCAATTATCGCATGAAGCCTTTAATTGCTATCGCGCGCTTATCACTCAGCCGTATTTTATTGATTATTTCTTGCAGACAAGTTTGGTCAAAGAAATTGCCAGTTTAAATATTGGCTCACGTCCTGCTAGCCGCAAGTCTTTGGCACGTATTCAAGATTTGCGCGCGATTCCTTGGGTATTTTCTTGGATGCAAAATCGCTTAATGCTGCCAGCGTGGTATGGTTTTGGCACTGCAGTCGAAAAACTGATTGCAGATAACCCAGAAAACTTAGCAAAACTGCAACACAACGCCCAACACAGTGCCTTTATGCAAGCCATGTTATCGAATATGGCACAGGTCATGGCAAAAACCGATATCGAAATCGCCCAAGCCTATGTTGAGCTCGCCAACGATGCCACTGAAGCCAACGCTATTTTTGCACTTATTACTGCAGAATATCACCGCAGCCTTAAAGCCTTGCTGACACTGACCAATAAAGAGACGCTACTGGATGACAACCGTACATTGGCGCGCTCACTTGCGCTACGCTTGCCGTATTTGAATGCGTTGAACTGGTTGCAAGTCGCTTTATTAAAACAACTTCGCGAAGCGACTGCTGATGAAAGGTCTACCACTGAAACCACCAATGAAGCGACTAGCGACAATGAAGCGTCTTATACCGCAGTGCTTAACTTGGTTCATTTAACTATCAATGGTATTGCCCAAGGCTTAAGAAATACCGGTTAGTCAGTGTTCGAAACAGTCTTAAATTACCTATTTAAAAAAATCGCTGGTTGTGTACTGGCGATTTTTTTTATTGACGTTTTTTATTGACGTTTTTTATTGGCGATTTTTTTATTGATGACAATTAACCCAAATATTGATGACAATTAACCCAAATAAAGCTTATCAAAATCCAAATGGTGTACCCATTCTCGTAGTAGCAATACCTTGGCATAAAACGCTAGGTCATTGGGCATAGCAGGTAAATCTCGCAGCGAGCGATAGCCCGCCAGCACCGCAAAAGCTTTTTCTAGCATCTCAGCCCGAATATAGCCGCCATTATTATCTTGCTCAAACGCTAGTAAGCGTAAATCCTCTGCCCCTATCACCTTTAATAACTCATCTTTGGGTAATCTAGGTTTTAGCGGTGAAATAGCATCTTCTATGCGCATGATTGCCGTTTCCCAAGCCAATTCAGTGGGCGGCAATGCCTGCAATGTCTCTGCAATTACTTTTAGCGTAAGTCCAATGTCCCATAGCTTATCTTGCAACGTTACACTGATGTGCTCAGGATTTACTGTTAACACTAACATAGCACGCCCTTTTGTCATTTTGACTCATTATAACTTGCTTGTGATTAAATAGTTTGGTTATCATTAAAATGCGCTCGTTTAACCGGTGGATTTGATTTTATAAAAAAAACCCTTATCTAATAACCACATAAATAAGGGGATAGCCATGTCAGAAATTCAATTTAATGCCAATTTAAAAAAAGCCGAAAGCGCTGAGCCACTGACTGAGCAGCAATTAGAGGCACTGGCACAAAAACGCGCCTATTTGCAAGAGCAAGCCGAAGACATCATTGCTATTGCACAATTACAAGATAATTCTGCGCTTAACTGTTTACACAAAATCAATGTCTTAGGCGGTACCTCAGAAAAAGCTTACAGAGCGGTAAATACCCGTATCGTAACCGACCAAGACCCACATGGCGCTTATCATGCGGTGGCAATGGCACAGTCAACTTCGGATTTGCCCTTTGATGTGCCTACCCTCGTAGATATTGTCATTGAGCAAGGTGAGCCAGCATTACAACTGCGGTTGTTAAAGCTATTTGATAGTCAGCCGATTGCTGCCGAGCCGATTCCAAAAATTCGTGACAGTATCAATCAGTTAGGCGATAAAGCGGTGATTGCGCAGCTCAATCAGCATTTGTTAAATCGCCAATAATACAACAACAATAAAGGTTAGGAGCGTTCCTAACCTTTTTTTATTGATAGATGATTTGACTTTGACAATTAGGGACATTTAAAGGTGATGGTATATTCATAATCATCATCGCGGGCAAGGGTTTTTTTGCTGCCAAACACACTGCCAATCATGCCTATGGCTTGGTCAGCCGCGCGTCCCATGTTTTCATCCAACACGCCGTTATACTGGTAGCTATCGGTCAATACGATGGGCGATTTTCCGCGGCACTGCTCGGTGGCGATACGTAACGCGTTTAATTTGGCACTATTTTTGCTTTTGCCTAACCCAGTGGTTTCTAATGTGTTGTTGGCGCGCTGTAGCACGGGCAAATTAGTGGGTGTACTTTGACAAGCAGATAAGCTCACTGCGGCTACCAGCGCGGTAGTTGTGATTTTTAATGTTGGGATTTTTAATAAAGACGGTTTAAGAGATGATTTCATGATCTGCAGGCTGTCCCTTTTCAATAGCGGTGTTAAAGTTCTCGTATGTTAAAGCTCTCATCAATTATCAACAATACAGGCAAACTCACCATTTCAATAATAGAATTTGGTTGATTGCTTGTATTAGTGTGTGGTAAAAAGTGAGCCGCCGCAAGTGGTCTTACAAATCATAAAATCCGCGCAACAATTGGCTGGTTTGTTGATTTTCAAACTAGCTATTTTGGGTGAAATTGGTTAGCATGATGGGTGGTTTTTTAACGTTTTTTGCTTAGATTAGGACGATTATGCGCTCACCTGCCCATTCACAATTAACCCATTCGCAATTAATAGATGCCCCTTGCGGTAAGCTTGAAGTTGACGCGCTTTGGCAAGCTGACTCAACGGGCGTTGCCAATCCAAACGCCGCGTCGGTTGAGCGTGTTGCCATTCTTTGTCACCCAAACCCATTGCAAGAAGGCACGATGATGAATAAAGTGGTGACCACCATGTATCGTTTTGCCCGCGACCAAAACATGCACGTGGTACGCTTTAATTTTCGCGGCGTGGGTCAGTCAACGGGCGAGTATGGCAATGTGACAGGTGAAATCGAAGACGCGTTAACTGTGCTTCAATGGATTCATAGCCAAACTGAGGCGCGCAAGCTATGGATTGGCGGATTTTCGTTTGGCGGATTTATCGCCGCCAAGCTTGCCCAGCTTGTCAATGAACAAGGCGCATTTTTGGGAGTCGATGATTTTGACATCACGGATTTGGCACTCATTGCCCCTTCTATCGAAAAAAACGACACCTCAGATTTGCTACTGCCCACCGCACAAACCTTTATGATTTATGGTGCGAATGATGAAGTGATTGCGCCAAGCTCGCTACAACAATTTGGGGAAAACTTTGGTATTCAAACGCACATCATTGACGATACAGGGCACTTTTTTCATGGTAAATTAGGGGAATTAAAACAGCTGCTTGAAGCGTTAAGTAGCAAATAACGAAGTTTTTATTTTATCCTAGTTCCTGATTTGTGTTTTTGACGGGTGTTTTCGATTCGGGTTTTTGGTGTATTTGACATCGTGAGCTATTTGGCACTTTAATGCCGTCTATTTAATCGCCTCTATTTATTGAATACCCCTACGTCAAAGCACGTTGAAATGGAATTTTGACAAATTTTTAATTTACGCTGAGAGACAACATGCCCAACTCAAATTTACGACCCTTACAACGCTATGAGCTTGCGCTAAAATCTGGTGAGTTTAGCGAAGATGCACAGCAGCGGGCTGCGATGACTTATTTGGACAATGTCTATGAACAAATCATGGACAACCGCGCCAAACAACGTGGGCTGTTTAGCTTTTTAAGACGTACTGAGCCGCCCAAAGGGCTGTATATGTGGGGCGGCGTGGGTCGTGGTAAGACTTGGATGATGGATATGTTTTTTGAGTCAGTGCCCGCCGACAACAAAATGCGCCAGCACTTTCATCACTTTATGAAACGGGTGCACGCCGAACTTAACAAGCTACAAGGTCAACAAGACCCACTACAAAAGGTCGCCGATATCATCCATAATGAAGCGGATGTGATTTGTTTTGATGAATTTTTTGTCTCCAATGTCTCCGATGCGATGATTTTGGGTGATTTGTTTACCATGCTATTTAAAAAAGGCATCACCTTGGTTGCCACATCAAACATCGCACCAAATGGCTTATATAAAAATGGTATTCACCGTGACCGTTTTTTACCTGCCATTGCCGAAGTTGAAAAAAACTGTACGGTCATGAACATTGACAGTGGCATCGACTATCGTCTACGCGTATTGCAGCAAGCCGAACTTTATGTGTCTCCGTTGACCAAAGAAAACATCCACTGGCTTGCCAACCGCTTTACCGCGCTAAGCAACAACCAACACATTATCCAAGACCCCATTCATATCAATGGTCGTGATATCGCCATCAAAGGTCGCACCGAAAACACCTTGTACGTTGATTTTCGGGCGTTATGTATGCAGCCGCGCTCAGCCAGCGACTTTATTGAAATCGCCAATGAGTTTAGCACGGTGCTGGTGGATGATGTGCCCATACTCAACGATATTATCGCTGACCCGACAAGGCGCTTTATTTACCTCGTCGATGAGTTTTATGATCGCCGCGTCAAGCTTTTGGTACGCGCAGAACAGCCGATTTTACAACTGTATGATGGGCAAAAATTGGCGTTTGAAATTGAGCGCACACGCTCACGGCTGTTAGAGATGCAATCTGAAGAATATCTCAAAGCGGAACATCGTTTGGATGAGATAAAAAAAGAAGATATGACTATTTAAATAATCCAAAGCCTTAATTGTTATGCAGGTGAGTGGCTTTTACGATGTATATTCCCAAAGATTTTTCCCAAACCGATTTTGAAGCCAAATTTAAACTTAGCCAAAATAAAACCTTGGATAATCAGCAAGGCGTGATTGGCGGTTTAACACAACTGCAATCAGCGACAGCAGATAATATGGCAACGCTAATCAATAATCTCTTTGAGGAATAAAAATGACAAATTCAGAAATTTTAGACTTTATCAAATCGCGCCGTTCAATCGGCAACCTTGTCGCCCCTGCGCCCAACCGCGAGCAAGTCGAACAAGCGATTGAAGTCGCCCTATCCGCCCCCGATCACAAGGATTTAAACCCGTACCGTTTTATCGTACTTGAAAACCAAGCGTTAAACACTTTAGGCACGGCGTTAAAAAATGCGGCGATAGCACAAGGTGAAACCGATGAGAAAACCCTCACCAAAGCCGAGAATATGCCGCTGCGTGCGCCGATGATTATCGCCTGTGTCACCGACTTTAAATCCCATGATAAAGTCCCCCATTGGGAACAAATAGCGGCAAGTAGTTGTGCGGTGCAAAATCTCCTGCTTGCCTTGACGGCACAAGGGTTTGCCACCGTCTGGCGCACCGGTCCACTTGCCAATGCGCCTGCAATCAAACAACTGTTTAATGTAACCGCTGATAACCAAGTCATTGCTTTTGTCTATGTTGGCACAGCCGTCTCCACCATCCCACCGCGTTCTAAGATAGACGTCACACCATTTATTGTTTATGATAATGGCACAAACTAAGGGCTAAGCTAGCCGTTTTTATATTTTGCTCATGTAAAGGGTGCCCTGTTGTCAGTATTTGCAGGACAAGTGGATTCAAGGATTTTCAATGAAAAAACCCCAGTTAGCAACCAATCTAAGTGAAAATTTAGAAAAGCTGAATGTCAATCGTGAAAAAGCCAGTAAGCTGTTTGCCGACGTCATTGAAAAAGCGGTCAAAAAGTCTAAACCGGACACCCCAGCGGTATTAGAAAAAGACTTAGACAATCAGCTCGCCAACGAACCTGCACCCCTCAAAATTGCCGTGCTGGGCGGTGGTAGTTTTGGTACGGCAATGGCAAATTTATCGTCCAAAAATGGCTGCGAAGTCACGCTTTGGGTACGCGATAAGCGCAGCGTCAAATCGATGCAAAAAACCCACATCAACAAAAAATACTTGCCCGACCATAAGCTTGATGAGCGCCTGCAATTTACCCATGATTTACAAGCAGCCGTCAAAGGCAAAGATTTGATTTTTGTGGCAGTGCCGAGCTCAGCGTTTCGTGAAACCTTGCAAAAAATTGCGCCATTTATCAGCGCTCAAGCCATCGTGTCTTTAACCAAAGGTATGGAAAAAGATACCTTTGCGCTAATGAGTGATGTGATCGCAGATGAATTGCCCAATGTGGCTTTTGGCGTGATGAGCGGTCCCAATCTCGCCAAAGAAATCATGAATAATATGCCGTCTGCCACCGTGATTGCCAGCCAATCTGCAGCGCTACGGCTTGCGGTACAAACAGCGCTGCACAGTGCGTTTTTTCGCGTGTTTGCCAGTGATGATTTAATTGGTGTCGAGCTCGGCGGCGCGCTCAAAAATATTTATGCCATTGCCATGGGCATGGCCGCTGCTTATGACATCGGGGAAAACACCAAAGCCATGATTTTAACCCGCGCATTGGCTGAGATGAGCCGATTTGGCGTCCAAGCGGGGGCTAATCCGCTGACCTTTTTGGGGTTGTCAGGCGTGGGTGATTTGTATGCAACTTGTTCATCGACCTTAAGCCGTAACTACCAGATTGGTAATATGCTAGGGCGTGGCATGAGCCTTGACCAAGCCATCAAAAAACTGGGGCAAACCGCTGAAGGAATTAATACTATCCAGCAGGTGAATGAAAAAGCCATGAAAGCGGGTATTTATATGCCGATTACCCATGCCTTGCACGATATTATCTATGAAGACAAAGCGCCGCTCGGGGTTGCGTTAAACTTGATGGAAGCAGGATTTAGAAGTGATGTGGAATTTGTCATGCCACATCAAGTGCAACCAACGCCTAACTGACAAACACCATTTTAAACATTTTTAGGTAAATACATGCAATTAATTTTAGTTCGTCATGGCGATGCAGGCGCTTATACCCTGCCAGACCATGAAAGAAATTTATCAGCACTGGGTCAAGCCCAAGCTTCACAGACCGCAGCGTGGCTTGCCGAAAACTTTGAGCCCGATCATTTTATCGTCAGTCCTTACAACCGCGCCCAGCAAACCCTTGCCAAAATCCAGCAATTTTTTCCCCATGTCCCTGTGACCACGTATGAGGGCATCACCCCCGATAACGATGCAGACATCGCAGTGGATGCGCTAGGCGAATTGGTTGGCGACTGCATGGTGGTGGTTTGTCATATGAATATCATTGCTAAAATCGCCCATATTCTCACGGATGATCCCTTAGAGGGTTTTGCACTGGCTGAAGCGCGTGTATATGATATGGGTATATTGGCACCCAGTCTTGCCGCTGAGATTAAACGCTTTGTTCCCACCTGTTAGGTGATTTAATTTGTCAATTTTGTGTAGGACACTTCTGTGATTCATATTTGGTTGCCAACTCAGCATGCTGCCTTACGTTTATGGCAACAAACCACCCAGACTTGGCAAACGGCTGACGATTGGCAAACGCTTGCGACCCTTGCCAATCTGCAAACCACCCAATCAGCCAAGCTACAAGCCTGTCTCTATTTTCCTAGTGTCAGTTTATTAACAATCCAGCCTACCCTTTCAGCAAGCCAGCTCAACGCTTTGGGCGACACCGGCAGGCGCTATTTATTTGAAGATATCAGCATTGGGTCGGTAGAAGATTTACAAGTCAAAATTCAGCCGACAGCCACCAACAGCGAGTTACCCGCGTTATTTGGGCTTCATGCTGCCGATATTCATTCATGGATCAATGCTGCCTCGTTGGCGGGTATTGAGATAATCGCTTTACTGCCAGATTTTTTATTGCTGCCGACCATAGATACTAGAATTGATACAAGCATAGCTACGAGCACCAATACGAAGGCTACAGAGACGAGGGCTACGACAAGCGCGGTCTACTACCAAGATGCAGATACCCAGTTATTAAAACTCCATACTTATCACGGCATGGCGGTTAGTTTTTTACCGCTGGTACTCACCAAATTACCCATGCTAGAAACGCTATATTTAACAGGTTTTCACGATGAAACCGTTGCCCAGCAATTAGCCAGTATGCCTAATTTATCCATTGCATCATCTGAGTTGTTGCCTACCCCAATCAAAGACCCGGTCAGACATTTTTTTAACTTTGCCACAATCAAAGGTAAAACGACGCTTGCGCCTTATGCCAAAGTCATCGCCCTAGTCAGTGTTTGTGCGCTGCTAACAGCCTTTGCGGTCGATGCGCTTCGTTGGTATTATTATAACCAAGCACAAAAACAAGCCTCAACTTTGCTGGCGCAGCAATACGCCCAGTGGTTCCCCAATGAGCCGCTCAGTAGCAAACTTACGCTACAACGACAGTTATCTGGCAAATTAACCACCCAGCAATCAGCCACGCCAAACGTACTTCAAACATTGTCGTCCATACAGCCGGTATTGCAGCAATACCAACTAACTGCCAAGCAGCTTAGTTTTCAAAATAATCACTTACAACTGCAGCTTTTATCATCAAGCACTGATTCATTAAACAAAGCCGTTAATGACATGGTAAACAAAGGGATAAAAGCAAAACTAGGGTCTGTCGATGCCGCGATACCCACTGCAATGTCTTCGAATACTGCCAGTGCGGTTTCCAGTGCCGTGGCGCTAACTTCTGCTGGCAGTGCCCTTGCCATGATAGATATTGAATTGGCAGACTAAACCTACGACTGAGATGAATTTATGAAACCGCACGCCTCACTGAGCCAATCCCTGCAAAAACTAACCACGTCTTTGGGTGATGCCTTTCAAAATTTATCACGTCGTGATCAGATGGCGCTGCTGATATTGGCAATTTTTTTGCTTTTTTTTGTGGTCGGTGTCGGTGGTTCGACGCTGCATAGCAAAGCCAACCAAGCACAAAAAAAATACGATGACACCATGGCAGATGTGTTTTGGCTACGCAGTCAAGCAGGCAACATCAATCCCAACCAAACCCAACAAGTCAATCAAGCCGATGCTATCAAACAAATACTCATCCAATCAGGTATTGTCAATGCGCAAGTGGTCGAGAATGGCAATACTATCCAAGTTGCTTTTAGTCACGCGCAAGCCAGCGTAATCACCAATATATTTAATCAGTTTGAACAACAAGGTATTCGTATCCAGCAACTACAAATCAACCAGCCAGCCCTCGATAAGCTTGAAGTACAGTCTGTCTTATCTATTAACTCATGATAAAAGTAAGCAGTGGTAAAAGACCATAAAAAACGATGCACTTGGCATCGTTTTTTTGGGGCATGGGGGCGCATTGGGTGATTATTTTTGCACCCACTGACGAATTTTATCACGCTCTGCTGGCGTTGCTCTCAACCATAACTGCATAAATTGATCGAGACTATCCGATGAACTGACCGTGGTCACAACCGCTTGATTGCCAAATTGATTACTAGGTTGATTGATAGCGGGAATCGCACCCCCTGATTGTCCTAAGGCATTGATGGTTTGTTGATTGGCTTCAACCGCTTTTGAGCTACCACCAAACACGCCGCCTAACGCATTACCCAACCCGCTAAAAATGCTTGAACTACTGCTGGATGTGGCTTGCTGACTTGCAATGATTTGCTTGCCTTGTAGCACCGCTAGTGTCGGTTGTTTGACATATTCTTTGGCGGCATTATAGTCTTCTGGTTGACCTAGCATATCCAACACATACGTTTGATTGTCGGCAAGCTCTACCGGAACGCTAATATTGCTTGAACGTAACACATCGTGATTGTCACCGCGCAGCTCGTACAATCGATTGTACTTGGCAGTAATCACATGTTTGCCTGGCTCAAGTTTGTAGGTTTTTTGCGGCTTTGAAAGCAAGCCGTTTTTGACTTCTTGACCATTAATAGCGGTCACCACGGTATTGTCAGTAACATTCAAGGTGACTTGGGCAAATGTTTGTGTGGTTGCTAACATGCCAGCAGTCAACGCGGCAGCCGTCCATAAGTACTGTTTATTCATAGGATATCCTGTTGTTTTACATCAAACTGTTAATGGATTCTAACCCATTTATCACGCAATTCCTATGACAAACCCGGTCAAAAATCTAAAAAATTTTCATTTTCTGCAATTTCATCAAAGTCCGCCAATTCAAAATTGAGCGTTAAATTATCAATGATATTCATCGCATCTTGAATTTTGGCTTTGCTCACTTTGTTTAATGGGGTGCGTTCCATGTTAGAAAACAATGGCTGCAATTCGTTTAACACTGCCAACATTGCACCGATGCGGTGTGGACCTTCATTGAGCAAATAGTCAATGATGCGCGGGTCAAAGTGCCAATGACGACGGCGTAATACCGATTCCAAAATCAGCTGTCTATCAAGCCTATCACTGCCAGTTGGCAACTGAAAAGTTGCGGCTCGCGCAAGCCTTGATAGCAAATCTCGCAGCTCAAAATTTAACGACTTTACTGGCAACCGACTGGCAAAAATAATTTTATTACCGTATTCTTGCGATAAATTAATCAGATGAAAAACTGCTTCTTGCCATTCAGGATGACCTTGAATTGCATCCATATCATCAAGCGCAATCACCGTAGTATTCTCTAGCGATGACAACACCATGGCATCCATATTGGCATTTATCAGCTCACGCAGCGACAGATAAATAACAGATTGGTCGATATCACGGAAGGATTCGCAGATAGCGTTGAGTAGATGGGTTTTACCTGTATCGCGCTCGCCGTATAGATATAGCTGCGTCAATAGCCCTACATGCATTTGGCGCACCACATCGATGATGGATACCCAGCCTGGACCACTAAAGTCACTGATACTCGCGGACTGCTTGATATTTAAGTTTAGACTTAATTGTTCCGACATTCATGCACTCGCAATCGCTAAGATATCCCTTTTTGAAAATAAATCATAAACCACTTTACACATAACACATAGTGCTGCCCAGTTAGCCGCCCTATGCTTAAAAGTTTAAAAGTTTAAAAGTTTAAAAGCAAAAAATTCAAGCGTCTAACTAAATTTTGACTATTATAACCTAAATTTATGAAATAGCTACTCACGCGCCTTTTGCCCCGTGTCGAGTTATTTCAAATTTATTTGCCTTTGTTATTTACCTTTGAAGCCCGTCAAGAAAAAAACAGTCAATACTGTTTTAGCGCTGAATGCGATAATATAACCAAAGATTGTACATATCTTATCATTTTAGTAGTATATTTGATTATCTTTGTAATGGAGACTCTTATGTCTTTTGTTAACCAATGGCGTGATGCGAATTTTTTTAGACCATTACATATCACTATAAGCACCTTGAGCGCTATGGGGCTAGGCTTGGGACTTACCGCCTGCCAGCCCGCCGCTGAGACAAATAATCGAGCCAGCGACACTGCCCCTTCAACCGCTAACGTACCTGAAGTCATCATTGCACAAACCCCAGCCAGTATCCCACCTGCCACAGTCGGGTTAAAACGCATGGATTTTCCGGTGTATTTGGCAGGTGTGCCCAATCTACTGCATCCGATTATTCCGTCAGTGCCTATCAATCGCAAATATGAAAGCGATGCCAGTGATGCTAAAAAATCACCCGTTAGCTACTTTCAAGAAGTTGCGCCCTATGATTTTCAAAGCAGTGTTTACAATATTGTGTTTGAAGGGCTAAAAACCGGGCAAGTACACCGGCTGTTTCCACACGATAATTTTGTGATAAGAGCGGTGCACACGCCATTGGTAGATTTAAGCCAAGATGACAAAACAGCGCAGAAGAAAGCTGCCATCACGCAAACTGCACCAACCCAACCGCAAGCCGCTAAAGAAGCAACCAGCCCATTGGCAGTCAAAGTCGGCAATACCTTACTGCTGGGCTATTTTATCTATGAAGTCAAAGAGATCGCTGATGATGATGACAATAAAACCAATCTCGATCAGCAGCTTACCTTGTATTTAAGCGATTTAAATGGCAAAAATTTATTGAAACTCACGCCCAATAATCAATATTTTAAACATTATAAATGGCTGCCTGAGAGCAAGCGTTTTTACTTCTCAACCCAAGCCGATACCAACGGCGATCGGGTGATTGATGAGAATGATAAATACTTCTACTATTTCATCGATTTTGCCAAAAACGCGCAAATAGTCACGGCGTATGATTTTAGTAAGCCAAAAGCATAAAGCTTTGTTAAATTGCACTATTAAGCGCGTTTGAGACGTAAGGCATTGAGCACCACAAACAGCGAGCTTAATGACATACCAATCGCAGCCAACCAAGGCGGCACATAGCCTAACGCAGCGGGTATCAGTACGATAAAATTATACCCGAGCGCCCATTTGAAGTTTTGGGCAATAATGCGATCGGTCTTGAACGCCACTTCACGTGCTTTTGCCACGGCTTGTATTTGACCATTGAGCACCAAGGAGTCGCTGGAGACTTGCGCCAAATCTGCCGCACCCGCCATCGCGGTTGAGATATTGGCAGCGGCAAGTACCGGCGCATCATTGACCCCATCACCGACCATTTGCACGATGTGTCCTTGCTGCTGCAGCGCTTTTAAATGTTGTACTTTATCATTTGGGGTAAGACCTTTATAAACCGTGTCAATACCAAGCTCACGCGCTACCTCAAACGCCTGAGCACTTGGGTCACCGGTGAGCATCAGCACCTGCACGCCTTGGTCTTTGAGGTGTTTAATGGTAGCTAAGGCGCCTTCACGGACTTTATCATGAAAATAAAAATGCGCCAGTGGTTGCCATTTTTTGCTTAGGCTATCTTGTCTTGATAAGGTCACACTGGTGCTGGCTTGGTGCTTGGTCAGATTTGGCAGCAACCCATCGTCTAATCCTGATTGCACTGCAAAACCATGATGACCTAGACGGTAACTTAGCCCATCAATCGTGGCCTGCAGACCGCCCCCCGGAATGTGTACCAAATCGCTGGTAGCGGGCAAATGCATTTGCCGAGTCATTGTCAATAACGCATGGGCAATAGGGTGACGACTACCCACTTCAAGACTCGCTGCAATACTTAAAAAATGGTTTTTTATCTCGTCTTCGTTTTTGGTATCATCTTCAGTAAAATCCACTGACGGATTTTGTTTAACACCATACGGCACATTCAGCGTTTCAATCGCCATCAAATTGGGTTGACCGTAGGTCAATGTACCGGTTTTATCAAACGCCACATGGGTGACTTCAGCAAGTGTGGTAATGGTATGCCCGCGGGTCGCCAAAAACCCCAAGCTTGCTAGTCGATTGGTAGAAACGGTTAATGCGATGGGTGTGGCCAATGATAAGGCACAGGGGCAAGTCGCGACCAATACGGCAACCGTTGCCCAAATGGCATGACTGGGCTCGATAAAATACCATGCCAAAAACACCATACTGGCAATCACCAGTACCCGCGCGACAAACCAGCGCGCCAGTTTGTCTGCTTTTAACGCGATTTGCGGTTTTTCACTGAGTGAGCGATTCACTAGCCTGTCAATCACGCCCATTTGGCTGTCATTGGGTAATGTGGTGATTTGCATCACAAACGGCTGACTGTCATTTTGGCTACCGCCCACAATGCTATCGCCCAAGCGTTTGACGATTAAGTCACTCTCCCCAGTCAATAAGCTTTCGGACACCGTGGCACTATCTGACAGCAAAATACCATCACTGATGATACTGCTACCGGCATCAATGCGGACAATATCACCAACTTTTAGCGACTGCGCCGAAACCATTTGCTCATTATCACCCCTATTGCCAGGGTCTACACTAAGTGACTGATAAAAAAGGTCTTTATATTGATTGGCATAGCGCGTCACTTGTGAGGCATCGATCTTCTCTATCGCTAACGGCGCTTCATGCCCTAGTTTTGCGACCAGCACAGGTTCGACGACCACCAAATCATTGGCTAAATTGGCAGCTTTTAGCCTGGCATTGTGCTCGACAAATTTGCCCGCCAATAAGAAAAATATCAGCATACTAACCGAGTCATAATAGGTCTCGCCCGTGTTGGTCAATGTCGCATATACACTTGCCAAAAAGGTAATGACAATGGCGATACTAATCGGCACATCCATATTGACTTGGCGGGCTTTGATGGCTGACCACGCCGATTGAAAAAATGGCAACCCTGCAATCAAAAACACAGGAATACTAACAAACAGCGATACCCAGCGTAAAAATTGCCGATCGTTGACGCCGATACCTGAATATTCCCCAAAATATAGTGCCACTGCAAACATCATCGCTTGCATAGCACCCAATGCCGCAATGCCTAATTGAAACAACATACGGCGATTATCTCGCTTGAGCATCGCCTCATGGGTATCTTGCCGATAGGGTTTGGCATCATACCCAATGGCTTGCACATTTGCCAAAATTTGGCTAATCGGCAGTTTTTTGTCATCCCATACCACGCGCATCCGTTGATTGGTGAGGTTGACTTGGCAAGTGTCCATGCCGTCAAGGCGATACAACTGGGTTTCAATCAGCCAACTACAGGCAGCACAGCGCAAATTGCTGATTGACAGCTCAGCAACGCTGTGCCCTTGCTGATGGTAAATAAATTGCGATTTGATATCATCATGGTCATACGCTTGCAGCTGATATAACGAATCAGGGAGACTGGCAGTACGATTGATTTCACTGCGGTCAAGATAGTATTGCTCAAGCCCCGCCTCGATGATACTTTGCGAAGCAAGCTGACAGCCCATACAGCACATCGCCCGATCTTCACCCAATACATGGGTAAAAAATGGCGGGCTTGGTAGCGGGTCGCCACAATGAAAACAATGCCCTTCTGCTGGCAACACCAGCTCCACATCTTGATACGTGGTCGTAAATTTGCTATCCGCCTCAATAGGCGTACGGCTAGGCGCATCGGTCACAACCGACTGCCCAATATCCGATTGTTTTGCCCCAAATTGGCTATTGTTTGGCATCATTAAAACCCCTAGGGCAAAAACCCTAACTCACCCAAAAATGACTGTTATTGTACTCCAAAACCGTGTATTAAAGTTTAAAAATCCTGTATAAACGTGGCAAAATAGCACGATGTTTACATTGTATTTTGGCGTATTTTGGGTCATGATAAAGCACTTTTTTATACCCCTGATCGTGACGCATTTTTGTATGAATTCAACCATTATCTCTGCCGCTAAAAATCGCCAAAACTCGCCTAAATTCCAGCATGACTCAAACCAACAAGGGATGTTTATCCTGAGTTTTATCTTTGTGGTGGCAGTATTGGGCGGCTTGGTGTTGCTTGGGTTATATTTGGTGCGCCAAGATAATGTGATCACCCAAAAATTTGAGGGCAAACGCTGGAATATCCCTGCAAAAGTGTACTCGCAACCGTTAACGTTGACGGTGGGTAACCCACTTCGCTCGGATGAATTGGAAAATTGGTTAAACTTACTCACCTATGCCCCTGACAAAAACTATGACAATGCCGGCACTTATACCAAAAAAAATGGCGAGTACTATATTCATACCCGCGAATTTAAATTTGCCGCCAACGATACTGAGCCATCGCAAATTATTAAGGTCACGCTCAAAGATAACCAAATTGAAAAATTACAAAGTACCCATCCCAATCCATCGGGTGTGGCGCGGGTTGAGCCCATTTTTATCGGCGGTATCTATCCAGACAATAATGAAGATCGCATCGTTTTAACCATCAATGACTATCCACAGCCATTAATTGACGCGCTGGTGGCAACAGAAGACCGCAGTTTTTATCAGCATCACGGCGTGTCTATCCGCGGGATAGGACGTGCGATTTATAGCAATTTTATGGGCGGTTCACGCCAAGGCGGCTCCACCATCACCCAGCAACTGGTTAAAAACTTCTATCTCAATTCAGACCGCACTATCAAACGTAAAGCCAATGAAGCGGTGATGGCGATTTTGCTGGAAATGCATTATACCAAAAGTGAGATTTTGCAAGCCTATATGAATGAGATTAACTTAGGTCAAAATGGCAATCACTCCATTAACGGGTTTGGGCTTGCCTCGCAGTTTTACTTTAACCGCCCGCTAAAAGAGCTTCGACTCGACCAAATGGCGATGCTCGTAGGGCTTGCCAAAGGCCCTACCCAGTACAATCCACTACGCTACCCCGATGCTGCCCTAAAACGCCGTAACGTGGTGCTGAGCAATATGCTGATAACCGGTAAAATCAGCCAGCAGCAATATGATGAAGCGGTGCAACAGCCACTGAGCATTTCTTACAATCCTGTGATTGGTAAAACGCGTTTTCCAGATTATCTAGACGTGGTCAAACGAGAACTCACCCGTACCTATGATGCCAACGATCTCAAAAACGAGGGGTTAAGAATATTTACCAGTTTTGATCCCAACGTTCAAAAAACCGCTACCAATGCGGTTATTCAAAGCGTCAATCAGTTAAAAAAAAGTAATCCCAAACAGCTCACTAATTTGCAAGCCGCCCTAGTCAGCGCCAATCCCAACAACGGTGAACTGCTCGCTGTGGTGGGAAGTAGTCGTGATTTTACCGGTTTTAATCGCGCCGTGGATGCCAAGCGCCAAGTTGGCTCTTTACTCAAACCGATTATTTACTTAACCGCATTTGAGCAGGGTCGTTACAATTTATCAAGTAGTGTCGATGACAGCCCGATTGTGCTAAAAATGACCGATGGTAAGACATGGACACCCAGCAATTACGGTGGCGGCAGTCATGGTATTATTCCCCTCATCACCGCTTTAGCCAATTCCTATAACCAAGCTGCGGTACGTGTGGGCATGGAAGTCGGTATTCCCAATTTTTTAAATCAATTGTACCGTATGGGTATCAATAGCCCATTGCCCAATTATCCATCTACCTTGCTTGGCGCGGTGAATCTATCGCCCATGGATATGTTGGGGATTTATCAAGTGCTGGCAACCGGTGGCTTGCGTCATGAAATTCATACCATTCGCACGATTATTGATGACCAAGGACGAGTGGTTCAGGGCATAGAACAAAAAAATCAGCAAGTCATCAACCCCACGGCTGCCTATCTCACCAATTATGCAATGCAGCAGGTCATCAAGCAAGGTACTGCCAAAGCCGCGCTAGCGCTCGGTGATAACCTTAATCTTGCAGGTAAAACAGGGACTACCAATGATTATCGCGATGCGTGGTTTGCAGGGTATAGTGGCAATGTGGTCAGCGTTGTTTGGGTCGGTTTAGATGACAATAAACCCACAGGTCTAAGTGGCGGTAATGGCGCTTTGCCGATGTGGATAAATTTTATGAAGCAGCAAAAGCTTACGCCAGTTAATCTCATCGCGCCAGGCAATATCGAATGGCTATGGATGGAAAACGGCAAATCACAATTATCCAATGAAAAATGTCCAAATGCCATCTATGTACCTGTTGATACCGACAATCTACCGCAAGATAGTAGTGAATGCGCGGTGCAAATTTATCAACGTGAGCAAGAAGCTAGATTTGCGGCACAGCAACAACAGGCAATGAGTGAGTTTGGACAAAGCCAACAACAGCGGTATGACAATATTGAGCGCAGACAAACTGATGAAGATACCATTGGCAACAACCCACCTGCACCCAATCCCTACCAAAATGAGGCGACTAATACGGGAAATACCCAGAGCAACCCCAATAACCCTAATAATAGCGGCGACCCGACCCATACCAACCAACCACTCAATGCGGCACCGCGCTCGCAGTCTTGGTTAGAAAAATCGGTCAAAGAAATGTTTTAAAGACAATAACAGGCAAACCTTGTTATTTGCCCTTACCGCTACGTGTTTTGTCTTGGGTGCGCCAAGCAATAACATGGGCGTTTTCATTTTTGAGTCACATCGCATTTTTGGCTGAATGCGTTTATACTACCAAGCCAGCGCTCACCTTTTATTGTTTCATTATTTTATTTGTTATTTTTAAGGACTGTTTATGCCTTGGCAGCAATTACATATTCAATGCGAAAAATCGCAAGCCGAACTGGCGGAAACCTTGATGCTCGAAGCCGATGCGCTCAGTATCAGTTTAGATGATGCGGGTGACCAACCGCTATTTGAACCTTTGCCAGGTGAATCGCCACTGTGGGATGATGTGATTGTGACGGGGCTATTTGATGGCGATTGTAATTTGGAAACTTTGAGTCAAGATATCGCCAATGATGTGGTGGCGACGCGCGTGTGGACAAGCCGAGTGGATGACAAGGATTGGGAACGTGAGTGGATGAAGAACTACCATCCCATTGAATGTGCCAATGGACTTTGGATTGTGCCCAAATGGATGTCACCCCCTAACCCCAATGCCATTAACATCATCATGGATCCAGGCTTGGCATTTGGCACAGGTTACCATGCAACCACCCGTCTTTGTATCGATTGGCTGACAGAACAGCCCCTACAAGATAAAGTGGTGATTGACTATGGGTGCGGCTCAGGTATTTTGGGCATTGCGGCGCTTTTGCTAGGCGCAAAACAGGTGTACGCGGTCGATATTGACCCCCAAGCAGTCTTAGCCACCCATCAAAATGCCGAGCGCAACCATGTAGCTGACAAACTACAAGCATTTTTACCTGCGCAATTTAGTGACTATTGTAAACAACAGGCTATTTTGCCCGTGGATTTGATTACCGCCAATATTTTAGCCAAACCGCTAATGAGCCTTGCCCCTTATTTTGCGACATTATTGAAATCTCAAGGTAGCATTGTGTTGGCAGGTCTGATTGAAAACCAAGTGGAAGATGTAAAAGCTGCCTATCAGCCTTATTTTGAGATGGATGGCGAATTTACCTTTAGCGCGCAGGAAGATAGACATTGGCATCGCCTCTCGGGTTTTCGCCGCGCGTAGAACAAGTCGCGATTCGTATAAAAAGCCTTACAAGGCGGTAAGGCCGTCTTTTCCCCGTCAAAGCCTAGTAACAGCCTAACGACATAGCTAGCAGCCTAGTGAATATAAATTCTAGGAAATTTGTTGACTTTATTTTTTATTCGTCATTAAATGATTTGACACACGACATTATTAACAATCAAAGACGCAAACTAAAAATGCTAAAAGGGAAGTGATGTTGCGATGAATTTGTACAATGCCAAATGCCCAAACTGCCAACATGCATTTAAAATCAATGATGAACAGTTAGCCGTTAGACATGGGTACGTTCGTTGTTCCCATTGCAAAACCATTTTCTCAGCTGCTGAACAACTAGAACAAAAAAAATTTGCTAACAACAATCCGCTCTCAAGTCCAAACCATCAGACGCCCTCCGCGCTCATTGACGATAAATCTGAGGATATTTTATTTGATGATGAGTCAGCTCTTGATGAAGCCGGCA
>ERZ650306.120-NODE-120-length-41702-cov-14.934617_pt1 | contig 41702 bp, 34 predicted proteins | sample MGYA00376242_ERZ650306 | MGnify/ENA primary metagenome ERZ650306 (study PRJEB26733, sample SAMN07839244) | wastewater metagenome | biome: urban; feature: wastewater treatment plant; material: waste water | place: USA: North Carolina | collected 2016-03-31 ... | reverse complement strand
CAGAATTCTGACGGTCGCTCATCAACTGGCGAATCATCTGCTTCTCTGACTCTTTCAACTTTTCTGGTCGTCCGCCCATTCGCCCCCTAGCTCGAGCGGACAGCAATCCTGCTTGGGTGCGTTCACGAATTAACTCACGCTCAAATTACGCAAGTGATGCAAATAAATGAAAGGTCAATTTACCAGATGTGGTACTGGTATCAATGCTTTCTTTAATCGACACCAACTCACAATCCATCTCTTGCAACTGGGTCACGATATTGATTAAGTCTTTTAAGCTACGACCCAAACGGTCAAGTCGCCAAATATATAAGGTATCACCTGCTCGCAACGCTTGCAAACAATTTTCTAGTTGCGGTCGATGGTCTTTAACTGAAGAAATTTGTTCTTGGTAGATTTTTTCACAACCACAATTTTTTAACGCATCGAGTTGTAAATCCAAATTTTGGTCAAGAGTTGATGTGCGAGCGTAGCCAATTTTCATAAAAACCTTTATTTTGAAATATTTTAAAATTTTGTCTGCCAATATAATTTCTATAAAGCTAAAATTAAGGTTTTATTATACGCTGTTTTCTTGACAAGTTAATATACAAAAATACCCTAAAAAATGGGGCAAATTTACCCCAAAATAAAATGTCTAAAAAACCACCGTTTTTAGAGGTTAGCTTATTGCTCACTTGATAATTTACATAAAATATTCCCCAGTCGCCAATTTCAATCACTTGCTATAAAATTCACTACAAATTTATGAGGAAACTTTTTGTCAGCTATTAGCTCATTTGATGATATACCTCGTATCAAACTTGACTTTTCTACTCCTCTTGCCACGTTTACCGACCTGCTTTAACATCTCAAGTCGTCTATAAAGGAAAGACCAGTCATAGCTGTCATAGAAAGTTGGCTGATTGGCTGATTGGCTGATTGGCTGATTATCGTTCATCATGTTGCCCTTACATGCAAGATAAAATTACATTAATTTTCAAATTAATCTTACGCTTAAACAGCGATATGTCAAACGTTATTTGACTCTTTACAGTCAACTTTTTTCAAATTGGTTAAGACAAAGTTTGCCACTCTAGAACTTATTCATTAACAATCAGTTAAAAGTCCTATTTTTCTTATCAAATAGGACTTTATAAAATCGCAGAACAATTTCTTAGCCAATGTTTGAATAGCATCTATTAAACAGCAGGCATTTGTAAATATTTTAAATTTTCGCATCAATTTATTAGCAAAATCATTTTAATAAACTTTATTTCATAATCCTAGCATATTTTTCTATAATGGATTTATGTTTATTCATTTTACGCTTATTTCAATTCAATTAAAACACATGTTTTTATTGAATAAATTGCTTCTGGTATTTTTTGTTGTTTTTACCGTTGTTTTATTCAATAATAACCTGTCTTTTTTGTTTCATTAAAAAGCTATCAATAATATCGGTAAGAGCGATTATTTTTGTTTTTTATTGTAATAATTTATTGACTTTTTATATTTAAATGAATTTTTAAATTTTAAATCTTCTAAAATTTTTGTTATGCTATTTATTAAATAGAAAACTTTTTTGAATGGGTAAGAATTTCGACAGTTAAGTTGGGTTTTGAGAAAAATTTAAACTTTTATTGATTTTTATTGTTTCTAGGTATTTTTGATTTTTTAGGATTTATTAGTGTATCGGTTTTTTATTGGTCGTTAGATGGGAGGTGGTGATGTCAAGTCAGTTGGTCGGTTATGCTCGGGTGTCAACAAGGGAGCAGGATTTGTCGTTGCAGTTGGATGCGTTGGGTCAGTATGGCTGCGACCGTGTGTTTACGGATAAGATGAGTGGTGTCAAAGAGCGTGTTGGTCTTAATGAGGCATTGGGGTATTTGCGGCATGGGGATACGTTGGTGGTGTGGAAGCTCGATAGGTTGTGTCGTTCGTTACCTGATTTGATTCGGATTAGTGAGCAGGTGCAGGACTGTGGGGCTCAGTTGGTGAGTATTACTGAGAGTATTGATACGAGTACGTCTGCGGGTCGGTTGTATTTTAATATTTTAGGGGCACTCGGTCAGATGGAGCGGGAGTTGATTCAGGAGCGGGTGAAAGCTGGGATGGCGGCGGCTCGTCGTCGGGGTCGGTTACCTGGTAAGCCTAGGGTGAGTGAGGATAAGGTGGAGCTTGCTCGGCGGGAGCTTGAGGCAGGTCGAACGTATCCTGATGTGGCAAGAATTCTCGGGGTGCATGTTAAGACGTTGTATCGGTTGGTGCCTGTAAGGAGTTTAGGCGGGTAGTTTTGCGGCTAGGGGTATTTGATAAAGTTAATTTTGAAAATTTTGTTGATAGTGCTTAGTTCGCTTACCTTCTTAGAAGTTAGTGAGGCTTTTTGTGAGGTAATACCAAAGGCATGGGTTAGTAGCACAGATTTTTTAAATAATAGAGACCTTTGCACGAAACAGCCCCTTTGCTCGAGGCATACCACCAAACCGAAAAAAAACAAAGAATGGCAATGAAATAAGCAAAACAATGGCTAAATCATGGATAAAATCTCCAAATGGTTGTTAAATTTGTGTCTATTGGCTGAGCTTACTAACCAACAGGCACAATAACCCTAGGCGAGTCCGTATTTTCGTTTCAAGCTTAGGGCAGTTTTTAAATTATGCACCATGCTTGCAAGCAAAGTGCTGGTATGAAATTGCATTAACCCTAAATGACGAGCTTTGCTCATCCCATAATGCAGTTTAAAATGTCCAAAGACCCGCTCAACGGTGTTTCTAGTTTGGCTCTTTTGGGTATTATTGCGTTTTTGCTGTTCGGTTAAGGGAGTATTGCGCCATGCTCTATCATGAATATGATTTTTTATCGGTGGTTCATGCTCGGCAAGGTAGTCATCATGGGCTTGGCTTTTATACGCACTGTCAGCATACACGGCTGATTCATCATCTGTTAACAGCGTGGTAAAACATTGGGAATCATGGACATTGGCAGGGGTAGTTTCAACCTTTTTGACAAAGCTGTCTTCATCACAGTTGAGATGAATTTTAAAGCCGTAAGTGGTTTTTACTTTACCTGTACTGTCTTTTTTACTGACATAGGCGGCTTCGTTATCTTGGGTATTGTCGGTGTGTTTGCCTTTCTTAGGTCGTTTGTTTTTAGCTTCAACGATACTGGCATCGATGATGCTGACACTGCCCGCTTTGATAAAAATGTTTTGTTGGGCTAGTTGCTCATTGATTTGGTTGAACAATGGTTCAATCAGTCTAAGCTCACCTAGGTGTTTGTGGTATCGCCAAATGGTGCTATGGTCGGGTACATCATCCGTTAATGATAGGCCAACAAAGCGACGAAATAGTAAGTCTCGTGCCAGTTGTTTTTCCATGGCTGGATCCGATAGGTTATAGAGTTTTTGTAAGAGTAATACTTTAAACATGATGACAGGGTGAAAGGCAGATTCCCCACGCTTACTGCTATGAACGTGGCGTAAGGTTTGCTCGATAGTTTGCCAGTCAATTAGGTTGTGTAGTTCATCTAATTCTTCGATGGCTTTGTGAGCGTTAATGAGACTGTCTGCTAGGGAGAGTTGCCCTGTTTGTTTCCATGCCATAGTCGTGTCTTTTGCTAGGTGATTGATTTTATTGTATTATACCAATTTAATGAACTTTTGTGTGTTTATTCGTGCAAAGGTTTCTAATAGTAAGACAGATATATCTTGGCATAAGATAACTGCGAATGATAATACGGTAGAAATTTTCAATAATAACAAACTTGTATAAATTCGAGAATTTCTTTCAATTGTAGTAGAAATATGTAAAGTTTTTTGATTATAATGTTGAGTATTATTTACCCTAAACTATGTTCGGTTATGAAATTACATCATTACGCTCTATTGGGTCTAAGTTTTTTTACTAGCAGCTATGTTTATGCGCAGACTCCTAATGAAACGGTCATTACATCTGGGATTAACGTCCCCTCATCTTCAAATGTTTATCATGACTATGCTGTTCTTCAAGCTAAACGAGTTTGGGGTGATACGCAATCTTATACCCCAGAACAACAGGTCATTTTAAAGAAGATAGAAGCTCGTTATGCCCAATTGGATGCCGAGTATCAACAAGCACAGCTCACATTACAAGAAAATAAAGTACAGACTTTAGCACAGCAACTAATCAACAAACCGTTTTTGTTGCGACTTGATGAATTATATCAAGCGGAAGATGGCAAGAAGCTTTTGCAAAAAAATGGTACTTTTGAACTTAAGAAACAAACCTTATTGCATGATTTACCACAGATAGTAAGTCATCAGGCGACTTTGAAAAGTAATATGGACAGTGTTTTACAATCAATGAATAAGGACACGCCATGAAGACTCGCATCATATATATGTTAATTGGTAGTTTGCTATATCATACGAGCCATGCAGAAGTCAGCTCTAGTAACGAATTTTTTACTGCTTATCAGCTGTCTCAAGTGAGTGGTTTGGCAAATTCGATTAATCAATATGCAGTTCAACCACAAACTATCGAGGCAATCGCCACGAACTATTTATCAACATTTAACAACCCTGATCTTATAAAAAAATACCAACAGGACAATGACTTTCACCAACGTTTAAAACAAGTCATTACTGATTATTTGAACTCTAAAGAGGCCTCACAGTTATTTGATACATTGGCTACAACGGCGTTAGCTGATACTTACAATTATGATGAACTTAAAGCCTTATACCAATTGTATGACACAGTGGATGGGCAAAACTTCGTAAAAAATCAACAGCCATTAGTGTTATCGCAAGCAACCCAATCCTTCCAGCAATGGCAATCTTTACAAGCCACATTAAAGCAAGATACAGACAAATTGCTTACCAGCATTGAAGTAGCAGAAAAACCCAACTTGGATAAACCTAATGAATTAGAAAATTTACCTCATAAAGTGCCTATAGAAACCATTCATGAGGAAGAAACTCAGCAACCAGATGTAAAGTCCTCAGACAATAAGGAATAACTATGGCGGTAAAATTATATCAATTTATTGCGCTGAGTTTGTTGTCATTGATATTAAGCAATTGCTCAATGTTACCCTTTCCAAAACCCACAGATGGTAAAAATCCACAGAAGTCCGAGCTGGATGTAAGAATCTTTGCGGATAAAGACATTAACCCTGACGTGTTAGGTACGCCTTCCCCTATCCGTCTCAGTTTTTTACAACTTAGCACTGTCGTAGAGTTTGACCAGATGAACGAGTTAAGTAAAGATGGTAGTACCTACAAAAGTCATTTGGGTGATAGTGTCCAAGATGAGATTAACGTCACAATTCGACCTGAAGAATCACTTAACTTTCAGTTACCGCTTAAAGAAGAAGCAAAATACCTAGGTATTTTAGCCGCATTTCGAGACCCCAATAATCAGTGGAAAATTTCTTTGCTTAAGCAAGATAAGCAATGGTATCAAAAAAATGTTAAGAGTGATTTTTTATTTATCCATGTTAAAGCCAATGGGATAGAGCAACTAACAAAAGCTCAGGCGATGGATAAAATTTTACAAGAAAACTTAACAAAACAAGGTAAACAGCTAAAAGATTTAACCAAAGAGCAAAAACAAAAGATGCTAAAAGAGATTGATAAAGCGCTTAAATCTCGTAAGCCTGCAAATCTTAAACGAGGAATATTTATCCAGTCCAGTGAAATTGTTGATAAGGCAAGCCAAATTAAAGTTCCACCTGTGGCACCACCTAGTCAACCACTACTTCACCCACAAAATTAATCTTTAGGAAAATTACATGCAACAACAAAGAAAGGTTCTTTGGGGAGAGGGAACATTAATCGCTCCCCAGCATTTTCAGCAACAAGAAGCCTATTATGATGCCTTGTTAGCCAGTTATTATTCAACAGTTAACCCTTATCACTGGGGATATGTTGATTTACAGCTCAATACATCAGCCAGCAAAACTGGCACGATTGGGGTTGATAGAATCAAAGGATGTTTCAAAGAAGGTGGATTTTTTGATGAAACGGGCTTAACGGCGCCCAACTTGACTATACAGGTGCCACCTAATATTGAAAACGAGTATATTTACCTTGTTTGGTCGAATTTTTCTGCCTACCAAAATAATTATAGTTTCATTAATGAGCAATTAGGTAAAGAAAGTCGCTATCTAATGAAAGACATTGACTTGTTAGATATGAGTGAAGTGAATTTACCTAAACGCAACATTGTTGTTGTATCACCAAATTTACGCCTAGTGCTTACCAAAGATTTACCTGACAATGCCAGTTACTTGCCAATAGCTCATATCCTATCTAGTAACAGCACAGGTGAGGTGTTTTTAAATGACGCCTTTATCCCGCCTTCATTAACAATGACTGCAAGCCAACAGTTAGAAGACTATCAAGCTGAATTTTTTGGGATGTTAAGACAGCGAATGCAGGCTTTGGCAAGGGTGCTTACTAATCCATCATTAATGACGACTGGGGATGTTAGAGACTTTCTTATGCTCCAAACCATCAATCGTTATTATGCTTATATGCACCATGTTACCACTAAATTAGCGAACCATCCTTGTCAAGTTTTTGAACAATGGTTAAAGCTCTATGGTGATTTAAGCACCTTCAAGAAAGACAAAATGTCACTTGATTTACCCGTTTATCACCATGACGAGCTTAACACATGCTTTGAAAATTTAGTCCAGCATCTAAGAGAAGTACTCTCCATTGTCCTTGAACAAAAATCCATTCTAATTCCATTAGAGCTTCGAGATGAGGCAACTCGAGTGGCGATTACGCCTGATATAACGCTGTTAAATAGCTGTAACTTTGTCTTAGCAGTCAATGCAAGTGTGCCTGCTGAGGTATTAAGACAACGCTTACCTGCGACTATTAAGATTAGTTCAGTAGAGAAGATTAAAGAGTTGGTTGCTTACCACTTACCAGGGATTAAAGTGCAAGCCTTAGCAACTGCCCCACGGGAACTACCGTATCACGCAGGCTTTAGTTATTTTGAAATTGATAAATCTTCTGAATTATGGCAAGACTTAGAAGACTCTTCTGGTTTAGCAATACACTTAGCAGGTGATTTCCCAGATTTACAAATGGAATGTTGGGCAATTAAACCCGTTTAATTCATGCACGAGAAAAATTATGCAGGCAGTCAAGTTCGAAGAAATTGAAGCAAGTATCGCTACACAACAAGATGATGGCTCGAAAGGTAGCCAGAAGAATTATTTGATGGAGGCTGCGATTCCACTGTTCAATCGAGCTTCCCAAATGAAGCTATTTCAAACACAACTAAGTACCCCTCAAGTGCTAGCACAGTTACGCCAAGAGATTGAATATTTCGAAAATACAGCTGAAGAGGCTGGTATGCGATATGAAACTGTCAAAGCAGCTCGCTATTGCCTATGCACTTTACTAGATGAATTTGCTGCTAAAAATAACTGGGCAAATCAAGAATGGGCTGCCCATAGTTTACTAGTAACCTTTCATAATGAAACATGGGGTGGTGAAAAGTTTTTTGAGTTATTGGATAAAATCAAAGCTGAACCCAATAAAAATTTAAATTTACTAGAATTAATGTATTATTGTCTAGTAATAGGATACATGGGTAAATATCAAGTCCTAAATAACGGCAGGGTTACGATAGAAAATCTGAAAAAGGATTTAGAAAAGATTATCCGTCAGTATCGAACGTCTAACATTGCTCACGTCCTTACCAGTAACAATAATGCCAATATCCAAGCAATCAATAAACGTAAAGCTATCCCACTTTGGGTAGCAAGTGTACTAGCTATTACCGCTTTGGCATTGACCCATACTTACTTTGATTGGAACTTGGCGCAAAAGACCAGTAATATTAATACCCGTATTCAAGCACTGGATATTCCCCAAGTCGCTGCACCGACCACTGAACAGGCGACACGACTTGCCCCTTATTTAAAAAATGAGATTGCCAGTGGCTTGATTCAAATTACCGAAGTACCAGGGAAAACCACCATTACCATTCTAGGTGATGAACTATTTGCCTCAGGTTCGGATAAAATTGAAGATAGGTTCTATCCTGTTTTGGCATCTGTTAGTCAGGCATTAAATAATGTAAGCGGTCAAGTCATTGTATCTGGTTACACGGATGACCAGCCAATCAGCAGCCCTGTTTACCCGTCAAACTGGCATTTATCACAGGGTCGAGCGGATGCGGTGAAAGCGATTTTATTAAACTACATTAAAGATGAAACACGGGTCAGATCTGAAGGTAAAGGAGCCGATAATCCTGTTGTTCCTAATGATTCGGCAGCTAATCGAGCCAAGAATCGACGAGTTGAAATTACAGTGTATATTGAACCTGGCTCTCGAAAACTCGAACAAACCCCAGGTGTCGCTATCAAAAATGAAAGAATCACTAATTAGGAATAACAGTCATGATGGATTTTTTATCCTTGTTTGGTATGGGTACGGTTTGGAGCTTATTTGGTGTTGTTTCTCTTATCTCAACCATTTGGTTAGCAGGACCGAGCCTTGAACTGTTTGGTCATCGCCCTTTAGAGCCTTTATGGGTCAGAATAGCACTATCTGCAGCAATCTTAGTGGTGTTTTTTGGGGTAGAACTCTATAAATGGTATAAAAATAAAAAGCTCAATGACCATGTTATTGAAGAACTAAAAGCGAGCGAAAGCCCTGATACAGACACGCCTAGAAAAAAAGATAATCACCTACAGCATCAATTTAATTCTATTGACAGCGTCTTACAGCGTCATCATCAAAAACAATCTAACAATATCTTGAGCAAGGTGTTTGCAGATAAACAGGCATATATTTATCAAAAGCCTTGGTTTTTAGTGGTGGGTGCCCCAGGTGTGGGTAAAACCAGTGCAATTCTTAATTCAGGTTTAACTTTTCCTGTCGGCACAACCGATGATATTTCACGTTTGACAGGCACTAAAGATTGTGATTGGTTTTTGAGCGATGAAGCATTAATCCTTGATACCGCAGGTCGTTTTGTTGAACACAGTCAGACAACAACGGAAACTGATAGTGAAGATTGGAAAGAGTTATTAGACTTATTAAAGCGCTGTAGAACTAAGCAGCCAATTAATGGTCTGGTGATGATGGTGAGTGTTGAAGACATTCTCACCAATGATGAAAATCAGCTACAACAGCAACTTAATCAAATCAGATTACGGCTACAAGAATTACAGTCCTCCTTCAAGACAACGTTTCCTGTCTATTTACTGGTTAACAAGATTGACTTGATTCCAGGTTTTCTACAATATTTTAATCTACTTAATGAACAAGATGTCAAAAAGTCTTTTGGGATTGCTTTGGACGCATTAACACCCACCTCAGCCGAAAAGATTAATCAGTTAGTAGAAGGTATTGATAAACTCAGTAATGAGATTAAACAGAGTCTATTTGCCAGTATTGCTTATAATAACCAACACAATGACCCATCAGACTTGGCAATTAGCTTTGCTTCGCAGTTTGATGAATTTTCGCAACATCTGAAACATTACCTTAAAAAACTGTTCAATCTGTCTCGATATGACTCAGATATTCACCTTGCAGGGGTGTATTTCACCAGTGCCTTGCAACAGCCTCAAACTGAACCTGTTGCACCTGCACATGATAAATTGGCATTGCAAAATAAATACTTATCAGTAAATCCTCAAACACTTGTCACCCAGAATCGACCTTTCTTTATTAGTGATATCTTCCTAAGATTATTACTAAATACGGCTAACTTAGCAGGAACAGATGCCGTTTGGCTGGCCAAACGTCGTAAAGTTTATTGGGCGAGTATAATTGCTCTCACCATCTTTACTTCCTTACTGTTAGGTTTATTAATACGAGCTTATCTAAAGAATAATCAGTACATGACGGCTGTAAAAAATCAATTGCAAGGATTGGAAACAGATGTCAAAAAGATTGATGGTCGCAATACCTCACAGATTTATAGTTTTGCCAATCGCATTAAGCTATTACCCGATAATAACATTGATAAACAACTACTTAATCAGGACGTTATCAATAACTTAGGGTTAAGCCAATATCCAGATATCAAAAAAATAGCCAATGCCAAATATCAAAATTTGATTAATGAGCGATTGAATCCAGCGATTGCAATGGCCATCGAACAAGAGCTGAAACGTAGCGTACAAACGGGTATTTATTCTCCAACTTACCAAAATCTAAAAGCCTATTTAATGCTCTATCAACCTAATCACTATGACGCTAAGTTCATTAGTCAATGGGCTAGTAACCAACTATTAACCCAAGGTGGTAGTAATACCATCAAGCCTGAAGAAATAGACTCGCTTAAAAATCTGATAGCCACCCAAAAAGTTATCTCAAGAAATAGCTATGATGAAGCATTGGTTACTCAGGCACGCAATCTATTAGCAGGGCAGGATATTGCAGGGGCAATCTACAATGGCCTATTAACTTATACTCAAACTTTGGATAACCGTAGTTTACCCAAAATTTCTTATGTCACCATGGGTGGGCCTTCCACGCAAAGTATCTTTAGAAGAAATAGTAATAAAACGCTCAATGACCCCATTGCCCCTGTATATACCAAATTTGGTTATCGCAATATCTTTTTACCTTATGTAAACCAACAACTCAAACAGTACTATCAAGAAGAAAAGTGGGTCATTGGAGAGCAGACCTATCGTCAGACACCTGACCAGGTGATTGCAGACATCTACCAGCGTTATGCCAATGACTATATACAAAATTGGAAAAGCTACCTTGATGATATCAGTATGTTGCAACCTAAGAATTTGCAACAATCAATTGTAATGTCCAAGCAGTTATCAGAAAAAAACTCTTCACTTGCTGGGATTATCCGTGCGGTTAGTGACAATACCAATTTAATGCAACCTATTAGTGCACAAGCCACCACCGCTAGCACGACTAATACCAGTGCCAGCGCTACAACAACCAATAAAACCTTAGCATCGACAGTAGCAGCGACCACGGTTGCACAAAAAACTGTTAAAACTGAATCTGTAGCCCCAACGGTTAGCATTGATGAAACGCAGGTTCAAGGCTACCTGCAAAATATCGCAAGTAGCTTTTCACAATTTCAGATACTAACCCAAACATCGGCTGAATCAGGTTCACAATTGGATGAAATCATTAAATCAGTTAATGATATGTACATCTATCTTGTGGCGTTACAAATGAGTATCGCCAATAACGACCAGCTTATGCCTGATAGTAAACCGTTGATTAATTATCAAGCTCAAATCAACCGTCTTCCAGCTAGCTTTCGCCCATTGTTAGATCAGTTTGTCACACAAGTCAATAAGACCAAGACCGAGTATCAACAAAGTAAAGATGAGGAAGCGCAAAAAAAAGCGGCGGCGGCAGCGGAAGAAACTAGAAAGCAACAAGAGGCTGCCGCCCAAGAAAGCAAGCAACAACAAGAAGCAATGGTCGTAGAAACCGTTAAGCAACAAGACCAAGTGGTTCAAATGAACTGTAAAAGTCTAACGCAAGACAAATATCCATTTAGTCCGACAGTTACAAAAGATATATCTTTACAAGAATTTGGTCAAGTATTTGGTAAAGATGGCATTTTTTTAAAGACGCTAGGTGGTAGTGTTAGCATGGGACAAAACCAAGGCAGACTTTTTACAGAGTTTTTGGATAATAAAACAATTGATAGAAAAGACAACTATAGTAAAGCAGAAAGAATTAATCGGCAGTATCTAGCAGGTGCTAATACCCCTCACATTGATATCGCTATGAAAATTATTGCGATGGACAAAAAGATAGATAATCTAAGTATTAACTATAACGGTAAAACGATGGATTATTATCATGGGCCACAAAAAACATTTACTATCGTATGGCCTGCGCAAGACAATCAGTTTGTGATGAAAGCCACATCATCAATTGATAAACCTGCTACCTTAGATGTGAAAGGTGAATGGGCCTTATTTAAACTGATGGATAAAGCCACAAAAATCATCAAAACAGAAGATGGCAAAGGTGTATTGGCGACATTTAGTTTAGATAAAAAACCTGTCTATATTGAGTTTAAATCAGTATCAGGAAGCAATCCCTTCGATATGACAGTATTTAAGGACTTTAAATGTTAATTTCTCATCCCTTGCATTGGTTTGGTAAATTGCCAATTCAGGCTGAGTTTCTATCATCCAACAGTCACCCAAATTTAGAAACAAAGTTTCAAGACTGGATTAAGGCAGGTCAGAATCATATTGGTGCACAACTAATGACACAATCTAATCGCCACTCATTATATGGCTATGCTTGTTGTCTATGTGGCGATGAAAAGACCGATAAATTCGTTGGGGTGCTATTAACTAGCTATGATAGTAAGGGCAGAAGTTATCCCTTTGTTATGATAGCTGATATGGCGCAGGTAGATGAAACCAGCTTTATAACGGCAGTTGCTGAGTGTTTTAAAAGCTTAACATTTAGCCTGTCAGATTATGGTCAACAGATTGAAGAAAAACGTTTTTTTAGTAACTTGGCTGAAGTATTAACAGCTCTGTACCAGCATCCCCAGCATGGAATGGATGACTGGGTAGAGTTTTATCCCGTACCTAGGCAACTGGCGTTATCTGTACCGTCATTAACCCCAATTTTGTATCGTAAACTCATGGTAAGAGGTTAGTAACAGATGAATGAGACAATAGAGCGTTTTATAGAGCCCATTAGTACAGACCAAGTAGCGGGTAATAACATTGAATATGATACAGATTTTCAAAATCTACTGATGTTGCTTCAAGACAAGCCTGAGCAACAATTTGGTGATTTGATTATTGAGGCAAGCGGCATAGATTGGGATAAGGTCTATAACATCAGTCGTGATTTATTGCTACATAAGAGTAAAGACTTATTGGTGATGAGCTATTTTACCCAGAGTAGCACGGTTTTATATGGTCTTGTGGGGTTCGCTAATGGGCTAAAAGTGATTAGTGAGAACCTTGAGCAATACTGGCAACAAGTCTATCCGCATTTAGAAGATGAAGATGGTGATTTTGACCCAGATTATCGGGTAAATGCCCTGTCGCTCTTTTACTCATATGATGGGATAATTAAAGAGTTACGCAATGCCTTCTTAATTAAAAATGGCTTATCGCAAGCACCTTTTACCATTAAAGAAATTGAAGGGTTATTAGATAATCGTGCTGATATGTTAGATAAATACCCAGGTGGTATTGACAGACTGAGTATTGATTTGCAAATTGCCTTAGACAATCAAGCACCTGAAATGATAGCAATTCAAGATGCGTTGGCAGCACTTGAAAAAATCCGATCCTTATTTGATAGTAATTTAGAGGATGTGGATATTAAGTTCGATAATATCGAGCAGTTGTTGCATAAGATTCAAAAAGCCGTAGGGGTTTCTGCAACACAAGCCGATATACTTCCTGTAGTGACTGAAACCATAGCACAAAGCCCTGATTCGCTTACTGCTATTAAACCAACTCCTGTTAATTGGAATGGATTTCAGGTTACCACTCGTCAAGATGTTGAGTTACTTCTTGAAAAAATCTTTGTGTATTTTGAAAAATATGAGCCTACGCATCCTGCCCCGCTCTTTATTCGACGTATTCAGCGGTTAATGAATTTGAACTTTTATGAAATTATGCGGGATATTAGCCCCGAGTCATTGGATAGACTTGATTTACTGGTAGGTCAACCTATTGACAATAGTTCTGACAACTACGAGAATGATTAAAGGTAAATAATGAGACGTTATCATATTGTAGAAGGTGATAAAACAACGGCTGATGGGGTGGTGCAACCACATACAGGGGCAGGTGCTACGTTTAAGTGGCATGGTAAAACCAAGAGTTATGTTGGCGATAAGGTGCTATGTAAGGCTTGTCAGTCGGTTGGGGTGATTGAGGCGAGTGGTTCTCGGTTGTCTTTTTCGGTGAATGGGTTGATGCCTGCGTTAGGTGGGGATTTGTGCATTTGTAAGTGTAGTCCGCCACCCAAGTTAGTTCATTCTCAAACGGTTTTTTATGAGACAACTAATGACAGTCATTCTGTGACCTCTAATTCTAATATAGAAAAATCTTCATCCAATATTAATAAGAAAATCATTGAAATGTTTTGGACATATAGTAAGGATTATAATCCTTTGAATGAAGAATCACGCCATTATGTTGATATAAACTTACATGTTAAAACCCAAGGTTACTCAGTGGGTGAAACAGTAAGTGTGACAATTAAATACGATGATGATGACATTTTATTTAATGAAGAAAAAATCTTAAACCTAACAGGGACAGTCAATGACAACAAAGAAGTTGTCTTTGAAGAACTATTTAAAAATGGAACTTTGAATCTTAAATAGAAAGGAATATTATATGGCTAGAGTTATAGCCCAAGCAGGGAATCAAACTATTGGAATTAAAGTAAACCGCCCTTCTTGGGCGGATATGTATCGTAATTATCCAAATGAAAGTATTACAAGCAAACAGTTTTATCCGATGATTTCTGATGAGTATGCTAAATTAGCTAATAAACCTAATAGTAATTATAACAATACCTGTGCAGCAAGAATGTCTTACGCATTGAATAGAAGCGGTATCAAATTACCAAAAAATGGGGGTGGTACTTGGTTAGGGAAAGATGGCTTTTATTACTGGATAAGGGTTCGAGAGCTAAAGCAATTCCTACGAAATCGTTTTAAAAATCCTGATTTTGAATATACGCCCCAAAGAATTTCCGTTCCATTTACAAACGAGCAATTACGAAATCGTACCATTGGGATAAGACAGAATATTCTTAATAAAATTCAAGGTAAGCATGGCATTATTGTTTTTGATGTTGATGGGTGGTCAGATGCCAGTGGTCATTTTACATTATGGGATGGTTCAAATCTAGTTTATGTTGGACCAGGTGACCATAATAATCCGAATTCAACAGAATATTATTTTTGGCTTATTCGTAATCCTGATGAACGCAAAAGAATTACTCAGACAATTAAAATTAGTTTTTGGGAGTTGAAATAATATGATTAAACAAAGTTCACTAACCATATTTATACTGATTTCGAGCTTATTAATTATTGTTGGATGTGATAAAAGTCTAGGAAAATCAAATAACAAAGTGACTTACGACAAAATTGTCAATAATACTGTTTCGAATGAATTAAGTAACGCTAGTAAGAAAAATTTCCCCTATACTTTGAATCGCCAAGATTATTTATTAAAAGCTTGCCTAGATTATAACTACGAAAAAGTTGGATTTTATAAAATTGAAAACTCAAAAGATTTTTCAACATTGGCTGAAAACTATAGGCTTGAAGCACCAAGTAATATAAGATTTATATCAGATTACGTTGAGAAAAATGCAAATTTTTATAATGAGGATTATTCAAAAATGTATTTAAGTTATGAAAATTTTGAGCCTCCCTATAATGCAATTTTTGCACGATGTATTGACTTTTCCAAATCACCAAAAGCTAAAGTTTTTTTAGATAGTATACCTGTTGAAAATTGAATGAAGTTTAATTTACAACTTACTTAGATGATTTATTAACTTATTTTTTAATTAAGGAACCCCAACCATGAGCCGTAACTCTGGACAAAAATTCTTATCAAGAAATCGCTCACCCCGTGTCCAAATTGAATACGATGTCGAAATCTATGGCGTAGAAAAAAAAGTGGAACTACCCTTCGTCATGGGTGTTTTTGCTGACTTGGCAGGTAAAAGCCGTCAAGAGCAGCCAGCGATTCAAGACCGCAACTTTATGCAAATCGACATCGACAACTTCGATGACCGCATGAAATCTATCAAACCTCGAGTCGCATTTAACGTAGAGAACACACTAAATGACGAAGGTGGACTGATAGACATCGACATTGAATTTAACAAAATGGAAGATTTCTCACCCGAACAAATCGCCAAAAAAGTTGAGCCACTGCGAGAACTTCTCGAAGCCCGTACGGAATTGTCCAATCTTCTATCCTACATGGATGGGAAAACAGGCGCTGAAGAACTTATTAATAAAGTGTTATCAGACAATGAATTACTAAAATCTTTGGCAAGTATGCCCAAACAATCTGATGCACCTACTGATAATACCGAAGGATAATTAAAATATTACCACATTAGCCACTACCCTATACCCACTTGTCAAACGCAAGGAACCTCTATGTCAACCCAACTACAAGAACACGCTGCGCAAGGGCAATTATTGAATGACAATGCCTTTGAACAGCTTATCCAAAAAGAATTTAAACCCAAATCAAAACAAGCTGAAGATGCGGTTCAAGAAGCTGTTAAAACCTTAGCAAAACAAGCCCTTACCAGTGTCGTACAGCACTCATCTGACACCTATCAAACCATCGAAGCCATCATTGCAGAGATTGATAAAAAGCTCTCAGACCAAATCAATAAGATTATTCATCACGAAGAATTCAAACAAATGGAAAGTGCTTGGCGTGGACTTCATCACTTGGTAAACAACACTGAAACCAACCAAATGATGAAAATCAAATTTATGCCATTGAGCAAAAAAGAGCTCGGCAGAAACCTTAAAAAGTTCAAAGGGGTTATGTGGGATCAAAGCCCTATCTTTAAAAAAATCTATGAAGAAGAGTATGGACAATTTGGTGGTGAGCCATTTGGCTGCTTGGTCGGTGATTATTACTTTGACCACAGTGCCCCTGACATTGAATTACTCACTGAAATGGCTAAAATTGGGGCAGCGGCACACTGTCCTTTCATTACAGGTGCTAACCCAAGCCTAATGCAAATGGAATCTTGGGAAGAGCTGGCAAACCCTCGTGACATTACCAAAATATTCCAAAATACCGAATATGCTGCTTGGCAAAACTTGCGCAACAGTGATGATGCTCGCTATCTAGGCTTGGCATTACCACGCTTTATGGTGCGTTTGCCTTATAGTAGCAAAGACAACCCCATCGACGAATTCCACTTTGAAGAAACCACCGATGGTCATCCAGACTATACTTGGGCGAACGCTGCTTATGCAATGGCAGTTAATATCAATCGCTCCTTTAACGATTATGGCTGGTGTACCTCTATCCGTGGCGTAGAATCAGGGGGAATCGTAGAAGACCTACCAACACATACCTTTGCAACCGATGACGGCGGGGTGGACTTAAAATGCCCCACCGAAACTGCCATCAGTGACCGAAGAGAAGCAGAACTATCCGCCAATGGTCTGATGCCACTGGTTTATCGTAAAAACTCCAATCTCGCTGCCTTTATCGGTGCTCAATCCTTGCAACAACCGAGCGAATATCATGATGCTGATGCTACTGCCAACGCTAAACTATCAGCTAGACTACCCTACTTATTTGCCTGCTGCCGCTTTGCCCATTACCTAAAATGTATCGTGCGGGATAAAGTCGGTTCATTCCGTGAACGTGAAGAAATGGAGCGCTGGTTAAATGATTGGATTATGAATTATGTGGACGGTGACCCAGTTAACTCCTCGCAAGAAACCAAGGCGAAAAAGCCCTTAGCAGCGGCTGAGGTGATTGTTGAAGAAGTTGAAGACAACCCTGGTTTTTATACCTCTAAGTTCTTCCTACGACCACATTATCAGCTTGAGGGACTTACGGTATCATTGCGTTTGGTTTCTAAACTGCCTTCATTGAAAAAAGATAAATAACCGTTTTGGTTCAGCACGGTTTCATGACTTATACTTAGGCAGGTATGTCTAAAATAGGCGTACTTGCCAAGCCTACAATGCCCCATGGTCTTATATCTGCTCTGGCTACGTTTACCCGCTAATAAGTGGCATACTGCATAGGGGGTTCGAGTGAACTTAATAGGGATTGTAGGCTGTAGGGGAAGTAAAAGATAATTATCTTTGTCTTCCACCAAGCTATAGTCATCAATCATCACTATAAAAACACCAACAACGTCTTTGCCACCTGTCAATTCATCCATTACTGCCCGTTAAGAGGATAGCATGTCTGATATTAACCGTTCAGCTTTATTTGCCAAATTAGACACCGTCTTATATAAAAGCCTAGAAAGTGCGTTCTTATTTGCTAAGTTGCGTGAGAACAAATATGTTGAGCTTGCCCACTGGCTATATCAACTGCTGCAAGCGGATAATACTGACCTTACCCACATTCTCCAATATTTTGAGATTGACCAGCCACAATTGGTTAAAGATGTCGAAAAGCAGCTTCAAAGTTTTAAATCAGGTTTTACAGAGGTACACGACTTTTCAGATGATATCATTCATGTCATTGAAGAGGCTTGGCTATATAGTTCATTAAAGTTTAACCATACCGAAATTCGTAGTGCTTACTTAATTTACAGCTTATTATCTTCCAACGACTACAAGCACTATTTAGCCCGTCTATCCTCAGAGTTTGCCAAAATTAGACTGGAAACACTCGAAGAGAATTTGACTACCATCATTGACAACTCCAGTGAAAAATCCACCACGGTTACTGCTAATACCTCAGCGGTTTCCTTAGATGGGAGTGGACAGTCTGCCTTATCTCGCTTTGGTACCAATCTAACCCAACAAGCCCGTGATGGTAAACTAGACCCAGTCACAGCTCGTGATGGCGAAATCCGCCAAATGATTGATATCTTACTACGCAAACGCCAAAACAATCCTTTATTAACAGGCGAAGCGGGTGTTGGTAAAACAGCGGTGGTAGAAGGCTTGGCACTTAAAATAGCCGCACAAGACGTACCAGAGGCATTACAGAATGTTGAAATTATCTTGCTCGATATTGGGGCATTAAAAGCAGGTGCCAGTGTCACTGGGGAATTTGAAAATCGCTTAAAATCAGTGATTAAAGAAGTCAATCAAAGCGAAAAGCCGATTATCTTATTTATTGATGAAATTCATACCTTAGTCGGCGCAGGTGGCGCAGCAGGAACAGGCGATGCTGCCAATTTACTCAAGCCTGCTTTAGCCCGTGGCGAACTTCGCACCATCGGAGCAACCACTTGGGCAGAATACAAAAAATACTTTGAAAAAGACCCTGCGCTTACCCGCCGCTTCCAAGTCGTGCAAGTACCTGAGCCGTCTGAATCGACTGCCATCAATATGCTTCGAGCACTCAGCAAAAAACTTGAACAACATCATCAAGTGATTATCTTAGATGAGGCCATTGCCGCTGCGGTCAAACTCTCAAGCCGTTATATTCCTGCAAGACAATTACCCGATAAAGCCATCGGCTTACTCGACACTGCCTGTGCTCGGGTGGCGATTAGCTTAAAATCCACCCCATTACAGCTGGCTCAACTTTCTCAGCAATTAGAAGCCTTACAGCTACAGAAGCAACAACTCACCAAACAAAATCAATTGGGTCATCAAGTTGAGGCAAAGTATTTTGATGAGATTGAACAACAAATTACTGATATTCACACCCAACAACAACAGCTTGATAGCCAATATCAAGCCGAAATGGCGATTGTTACTCAACTGCAACAAGTACGCAGTCAGTTAGCTGTCTCCAATGAGCTCGGTGACGTTCAACCGACCTCAGAAGTTGACACACAAAGCCTTATTCAACAGCAACAACATCTACTATCTCAGCTTCGCCAAATCCAAAACCAACAAGCGATGGTATTTCCTGTGGTCGATAGCTTATTGGTCGCTGAAATTGTTGGGGAATGGACAGGGATTCCTGTCGGCAAGATGATGGATGATGAAATCAATAAAGTATTGAACCTTGCTGATATCTTGAATCAACGTGTCATCGGACAGTCTGACGGTATTCAAACCATCGTCAAACGTATTCAAACGGCTCGTGCAGGACTCGATGACCCCAATAAGCCCATTGGCGTGTTTATGCTCGCAGGGCCATCAGGGGTGGGTAAAACCGAAACGGCTTTAGCCTTAGCAGAGTCGATGTATGGTGGCGAGCAAAACCTCATCACCATCAATATGAGTGAGTATCAAGAAGCGCATACCGTCTCGACCCTTAAAGGGGCACCACCTGGCTATGTGGGTTACGGCGAAGGCGGGGTTTTAACAGAAGCGGTTCGTCGTCGTCCCTATAGCGTGGTGCTACTTGATGAGATTGAAAAAGCCCACCCTGATGTGCATGAAATTTTTTTCCAAGTGTTTGATAAGGGCTGGATGGAAGATGGCGAAGGTCGCTATATTGACTTTAAAAATACTATTATTCTGTTGACGACCAATGTGGGTTCCGAGCTACTCATGAATCTGTGTCAAGACCCTGATTTGATGCCTGATGTCGATGGTCTAAAGCAAGCCCTGCGTGAGCCAATGCTTCAAGTATTCCCTGCTGCATTGTTAGGTCGTATTCAGATGGTACCTTATTATCCATTAAATGAGGCTACGATTGGGCAAATTATTCGCTTACAGCTTAATCGTGTGGTGAAACGCATTAAGGAAAACCATGAGATTGAGCTGATTTATAGTGATGCGGTAGTGGATTTGATTGCGTCACGCTGTCAGGAGCTTGAGTCTGGCGGACGGATGATTGATGCGATTATCACCAATAATATTTTGCCAGAGCTGAGTCTAAGAATTTTATCGCAAATTGGTAAAGACGAGAAGATTACAGCGGTCAAAATTGATGCGGTGGATAATGAGTTTGTTTATGAATTCTCTCATCATAATCAAGCTACTGAATTACCGATTTCAATCCCTGCATCTGCTATGCAATCTATGAGTGAGAGGGAGGTATAATGAGTGTTCCAATTATTACGCAAGGTGCTACAACGAGTCATGGCGGTAATGTGACAGAATGTGACCCGACATTCAAGATTGATGGAAAAAATGTTCATCTTGATGGAATGGCACATTATTGCCCAAAGTGTAAGAAAACCGTATCTGCTATTGCTTCTAATCACACAAAAAAAGTAAATGGTAAAGCAGTAGTGCTTGAGGGCGATAAAACGAGCTGTGGAGCGACGTTTATTGCTAATCAAAGTATGGGTGGAGTAGGTTAAAAATTGGGCTCTTGACTAGCAAATTTAAAAATCACCTAATCTGTATTAGTTCAGACCTAATCTATATGAACTGTCTCTGTTTTATAGGAGACAGGGACAGTTTAATTGTATGATTCATAGAGATCGTTTCAATTTAGCGATCTCTAAATCCACTTTATAATTGGCATTCTGAATGCGTTCATCCGATGGGTTATATTGGTTTTGCACCTCATCATAAAAAGGCGTTTCCTCGCTTAATTCAAAATACCTTTCCATCGGTGTTTTTCCTTTCAAAGCTGAATGGGGTCTTTGCCAATTGTAGTAATGCTGCCATTCAGCCAATTGTTCATGAAGATCTTCAGATTTAATATCTACGGTTGCATAGAATTCAGTTTTATCCGTCTTCTGAGAACGCTCAACCTTACCGTTTAAATGTGGTGACCCTGGTTTATTGGGTCTAAATTTGATGCCATATTCCATCATTTTCTTTTGTACTTTCTCAGCAAAGAATTCAAGTCCACGGTCGGTTTGTATTCTTTGAATGGGAAATGGCATTTCCTCAATGACAAAGGCTAAAAAATCCAGCGTATTGGCTGCTGTACGATGGTTATAGAGCCTTAATACCCGATACCTAGTGCAGTCATCAATAGCGGTATATTGATAAAGCCTAGAGTCAATTTTACAAGTGTCCATTTGGACTCTATCACCTGGTAGTGGGCGTTCATATCGTATGTAATCTGCCTTGCGACGAAATTTCTTAATCGGTTTGACTTGGTGGTTGATTAATATTTTATGTATCGTCGCCAAAGATAAGGAAGTTTGATGAAGCCTCATTAATTCTGTTTGCAAACGTCTAGCTCCGAGATTTCTACTAGACCGCATTTCTAACACTAAATCTTCAATATGTTGATTCACTTTGGTATTAGGTGAGCTGAGTGGACGCTTACTTTGGCTTGCTAAACCCTCGATACCTTGTTCAGAGTATCGTTTCCACCACTTGCGTAACGTTGGTCTTGAAATGCCACATCTACGACAAACAAGACCAGCATCATTCGTGTCTTCAAATAATTTAATCCATACGAGTCTTTGTTGAATTTCTTTGTTCATAGACTCCTATTATATTGAAATGATGTCTATGAATCATACAGTTTAATCATCTACTTCAAAAGCAAAACCATCAGTAGGAAAATCTGCTACAGGTTTTTTATTCTGTTTATAAATATAGGTAGATTTAATTGTTTCGAGTTGTTTATCACTTGATGCTTGGGGATTTATTTTAAATTGATATATTAATTGTTTTGCATTATTTTTATCTAATTCTCCCACTTCAAGCTTTGGTGTATTAGTCAGTTTTAAGGTATATACACCATTGTTTGAACTAAAACTATCAAAGCTAATTTGATGTCTGGCAATTTTTCGACTCATATTTTGCATTGAGTTGCGATTAGGTGTATCAATAGCACATCCAAATGGATTTAAGCTAAGTATTCTATTAATATTTTTGTTGTAAACAATTAAGCAGGATGTCCAATCATAAGTATCTGCTGATAAGCCCTCACCTTCCATTTCTAACTTCGCTATGGTAAATTCGTTATTCTCATAAGGAGTTGAGACGGAAATATAGCTACTATTTGATAAATTCATTCTAACAGGTTTACTTTTTTCATTATTTCCATAAAAAACCAAATCCATTTTGTTTCTAAAAACATATTCGCCTTTAGTTTCTCCTGTATCGTGCTCTTTGGTTAAGATATATTCTGTTTTAATAGGCTCTTTTGTAATAATACTCAGTAATGGTTTGTCGTTACTCGAAGATTGAGCAATCTTATTATAAAGATCAAAGTGACCTGTCGGATATTTTTTATAAGAATTTGCATTAGCAGCGTAAATTATCAATTCTTTTTCAAATTTTTGATGGAAACCATCAGCTTTAGCCTGTTTAATATCAGCTTTTCTAGAATTCTGGGTTTCTTTATGGGTTTTATTATCTATCTTTAAGCTAGAGGGTTTGGCTCTTTCATGTGAAATTGTTATATTATTACTTTGCTCGACAGAATTTTGAGACGGTTGTTGAAGTGAGTTATCAGCCTTGCAAGCTGATATATTTATCATCATAAATATAATCGGAATAATTTTTTTCATTATTTGACTCCATTTTCAGTTGTATAACAATTATTAATCAAAGGGAACGGATCATATCGATATTGCAATCCCGTTGGACGCATCGATGCAGTTATATTATCTCTAATTTCAAAATGTAGATGAGCACCTTTAGCAATGCTGGTCATACTGCCTGCATTACCTGTATTGCCACTTAATCCAATAGGTTGATTGAAATTAGTATCATCAATCATATCTTTAACACTTACATGAATTTTATTTAGATGACAGTAAGTAAAATAAACAAGCTCACCTCTAAAATTAAGTTTTTGTCTTAAAATTTGCTGTTTATTCAATGGTAGGTCTGATACGTTACACTGAATTATGATTGCTTTACCATAACTTTTACCACTACCATAAGTTCCTGCAAATACTACTTTGCCTTTACATACTGCGTAAATAGGAGTGTTAGGCTCGGCTTCTAAATCTAACCCTTGATGCTTTCCAGATGATCTATATGGATTTGGAGATTTAAAAGCAGAAGCTACTGACACAGCTAGATTCAAATAATTTTTATTATAACTATTATCCCCTTTCCTTAGTGGTAAACTTTTATAACCAAAGCGTCTTACTTGGCAATATTTTAAAGGATTTTGCCAACCTTGCATCAGTTGCTCTCTCACTATTGGAGGGGCAACTGCTTTAGCACAAGAAGGTTTAAAATCTCTGTTTTTCGGTAACAACCCTTCATCATAAAACTGTTGATTGACCTGTGCAACTTCCCAAACCTTCGTACTACCGTGTTCAAAGCCAAGATATTCTTTTACTTGTTTACCTTTTTTGTTAGTCACCCAAGCAACTCTATCTTTTTCACCTTTTTCTTGAAAAAACCCTGGATTATCTCTATAAGCATCTTTCTTATAATCAAATAAAACATCATTGTCTTGTGCACTTCTTCCTAATCTTCTTAGATGTTCTGGATAGAGGATAGTAATATATAAATCTACAAATGATTTTATATATTTTTGTCTTCCCCTTAATGCAAAATATTTTTTGACCCAATCTAATTGTTCAATCGCTGATAATTTTCTAATGTACTCGGTAGTAGTGGTTAAGTCAGTACAAGCATCTTTACCAAATTGTATTAGTCCATAATAGCCTTTACCATTAGCTTTATCTGCTCGAAAGGTTCTTCCTGTTTCAAGTGCCATACAAGCCATTAAATTATTAGCCATCTGTAAATAATTCTCTGGCCATAAATCCTTACAAATCTGTACCACTTTCTTCCTAAATTCGCAAGTCACATTCGGATGACCACTCCAAATCAAATTATAATCCTTGCAAACACAACTTCCAGTGGTTGTCGAAACAATTTTAGGCGTCTCAGTTTGCCCACGTTGCTGGGTATTGGTGGTGGTAACAGGATTGTGTTGTTGTACTGGCGACTTAGTCGCTTGCGGTGCAGGCTGAGCGGTTGGTGTTACTATGGGTGGTTGAGTTGAGGGTGTGCTAGTACCATGAGAGCTAACTGCATTCTCGATACCTTCCTTCATTTCACCGACTTTATTGACTACCGCATCTCGCACTGGTTGCGTCGTCTTATCTACCCACTCCACACCAGATTCAATATGCTCTTTGGTACTATCCCATAGCTCACCTGCCTTATCCAATATCCCCCCTGAACTTGCTGTAGTTGAAGGAGTTTTATCCACAGCCTGAGTGTGTTGTGGAGCAGGCTGAGGTCTGGGTTGAGACTGGGGAACTGGATTAGGTGTTTGATTTGAAGGGGTAGGGGTTTTTGATGATGTAGTACTTGCGCCCGCTGAAGATGTGGCATGCGTTCCTGATTGAGCCTGGTGTCCTGTCGAAGGACTATGTGATGTTCCCGACGATGATGAAGTTGAATTGGCTGCCTTATTCTTAGGTGGCACTTTAATGACATCCCCTACTCTTATTTCATCAGGATCTTTGATTTTATCTCTGTTTAGATTAAATAAGATTTGCCAATCCGTGCCATGCTGCTTTGCAATGCTTGTTAATGTCTCGCCTTTTTTTACGGTATGGGTTTTTCTTAGATAGTCCCCTTGCTCACCTTGACGTGGCTGCAATTTATTTTTTTCTTCAATGTAAAAAGGGGCTTGAATCCGAATTTTACCTTTTTTATCTGGCACGATGATGTATTGATGTGCAGGTATCATTTTTTTGCTAATGGGGTGTCTCACGACAATATCAAGATGGGTTCCCACGGGTTGCTTTATCCATACGCCCAACCCTTGTGCGTCAGAATTGCCTGCACTTAACGCATATTGCTCACCAGATTTACGAACTTCATGATAAAGATTCTTGAAAGGCTTGTTTTTTAAGTCAACAAATAATATTTGGATGAGCGTTTGTTTTTGACTATTCGGCATTTTTTATTCCTGTATTCAAGACATAATTTTTTAAAGCTTATTTATTAGATTATGGATATAATTCTTGTAATCTTTTGCGTTTGATTTCATCAAAATCTTTGCTATTGCAAATATCTACCATCTTTTGGTTTGTTATGATTGGAAGCCATCCCTGACCCAACTTGAATGAATAAGGTTGATATTCCTGTGCATTATCAGATAAACAACACGTTAAATTTTCAATAAAACTTTTACAGACTTTGTTTGGAATATTCGCTTTAAGAATACTTGTTATTGGATAGCCTTTAAATTCACTATTTGCAAAATTTGAACCTTTATCAGAAAATTTTTGAGACTGCATATCAATGCCGTCTAAGCCAAAATCAGAATAATATATATCTTTACTATTATAAGTTACTGAAGAGCTTTTAATATCGTGCGTTAAAAGTTCAAATTCTGACATTGGTAAGTTAAATTGATTTGGATAAAAAAGTCTTTGAAAGTTTTTATTAAACAATGCTACTACTTTACCGTTTTGATAAATTATAATTTCATTAGGTTTTCTTGGATTAGTTAATATATTAAATCCATTAATATCATAATTTAAGTAATTATCACTTTGCGAAATATAGGTGGCTGTTTCAACAGTACCTCCCCCATTAAATTTTGATATTTTACCTATCTTAGGAACAATCGCACTATCTACAGAGCAACCAACTAAATTAAGCATTAAAATACAAGATAAAATATTCTTAAAACATTTCGTTTGAATTATCATATTTATAAAGTCCTAATTTAATTTGGTGAACATACTCTACCAACATCGGACCATGCCTGATCGAATGTGGCATATTTATCCCAGTCCATTTTAGATAGACACCTTTGAATATTCGGCATTGAACTTAATTCTTGATACTGAAGGCGTTCACCCGTGGCTCTATAATAATTATAATCTCGTTGGAAAATAGCTTTTATTGTCGAAACAGTAGCCTGCCCTCCAGTTAAAGCTCCTTGAAGTGCAGCAAGCATACCTGAAGGAGCATTAGTATACTCTTTTAGTAAAGTCGTAATTACTGCGTCCGTAGTTCTATCAACAGCATTGCTACCTTGATCTGAAGTTAGCCAATCCTTAATTGTATCAATTGGTCCAGCCCATAATCCATTTTCATCTAAAGCTTCTTCTGTAGCACTTTCCGCAGTCCAACCATTCATTTCTTTATCTGAAATCTCTTGGTCTTCATCAGGCTCAAATTCATAACCCCAGGGTGCATCTTTAAAACCGATTGCTATGTCAAAGTCTTCTTGCTTAGCACTCATAATAGTACCAGTACGACCATGTTCATCAAGTATGACTTAGCACAAGTAGAATATTTACAATTGCATTGCATAAATAAGAAATTAATTCGAAGATTTAGCCAAAGTATTGATTAATAAATTAAACGACTTAAATTACCGTATACATGTTCTTAAAAGGTGTTTATTTATAAAATCACTCTGTCACTAAAAATCACATTGTTTGATAGGTTCATTTGCAAATAGCGTGGTTTGATAATTACTAATGCCATTGATACAAATCTTGACATCATTTATTGTTGAAAATTGCTTTGCAGTTTTTGTAATATTAAAATCGAAGTCTATAACATCTTGGGGGCTTTCAACTTCTAAATTTTCACTTCTAAAATTAATATAGGCAGTATGCCTCTTGACATTCACATTAAAGTCTTTAATGCCTAAATTGTTTGCTTTATATCCCTGTTTAGCTTCTTCTATTGTAGTCCCACTAAGATATGATCTAATACTATCTTTTAGAGGACTATTAGAAGAGACATTACGATAAACAAACTTATTTTTAGACGTATCGGTATTATTCATGTAAATTTTAGCTTTCATTACCCCCTTAGTCTGACCTTTTTTAAGGTCATTCTTGTACGAATTACTATTAAGACTATTCAATAATTTTTCATATTCTAATCTTGACTGTTCTTCAACTTTTGGACTTTCACCTGCTAAACCTTCATCTGAATATCCCCATAAAAACATACTTTTACAGTTTTGATTTTGACAAATATATTCTGTGGTTTCATTCTCTAGCTCTCCAGTCATTTCAGATTTAACTTTTTTATTCGGATTCTCTAGCGTTATTCTGGAGTTTGGATAAATATAAGCATTATATTTTATCTCATTAAACGTTAACTCAGTAGTTGCATAAAAGGCATAATCTGAAGGCGATAAATCACGTATATTGTTAATTTTGTGATATTTATTGAAATTTTTAAGACTAATATTTTTATTTAATTGATTAGATTTCTGCCAATAATCACACAATAAATAATCATCGTGATCAAGCTCAAAACCTTGGCAATTTAGATTGATTTTAGGCTGGGCGGCATTAGCAACTTGATTAGTAGTGGTTACATGATTTTCGACAGTTTTATTATTACTTTCTGCATGACAGCCAGGACAGCTTGATATAACTATAATAGCAGTTAAAATAATTCTTTTCATAATATTAATTCTCTGGATATCTAGGGTCTTGTACTAGATCTATATCTCTATACGGAGCTGGTTTTACACCTGTTGGTGGAGAAGGTAGATATTTCTTGATAGAAATCCATACTAACCTACCTTCATAAGGAGACTTTGAACACATATCTTCATGAAAAAGCACTTTATCATATGATAGATTAAAATACTTCATTAAAGCTACTAAAAGACATGCCACAGATTTAGCTTGTTTGTCAGTCAAACTCTCCCAATGATCGAATTTTCCAGCACCTTTATCATATATAGTCTTTCCATTTTTATCATATGCCATTCCAGCAACTTCAATACTTACAGTATTAAAATTACCAATTTTTGCTAATTTAGTTTTTTTATTTTGTGCTACACCCATATGGTTAGCATGTCCATTTATAGATAGTGCTTGGAAAATTTGCCCATCTTTCCCATGATTATTATCAACATAAAAATGAGCTACTGCTTTGTTTGTTCTTCCACTCTTAATACTGGATTGTGCTGAATATCCAGCAGTTCGATGTAACAATATAGCTTTAACAGTTGATTTTTCCATATTACTTTGATGCATGTTAACAAGATCTTGGATAACTTCATGATTTTTTACAATACCATTTTGTACATTCAAACCTTGACATATACAATTTTGATTCCCAACCACGCAATTCGTCTTTGCCACTGGTTTAAAAATTGGTGGATTAGGATTTGGTACTGGAGCGGGAGATGGCGTTGGTCTTGGAGAAGCAGTAGGAGTAGGCGTTGGTCTTGGAGCAAGGGCTGGGGTTGCTGGATTTTGAGTACACGACCTAATTTCTTGATACTTTTTGCCATCTGTTAAATAATGCTCAACTTTTTGAGCAATTTCAGACTTCATCACGCGATTATCACCATTTGTATCCATATTATTTTTCGCAAATGCTCCTACTCGCTTATCTTTTAAATCCTTACTTTCATTAGGTCTATCCAAAAGATAGTCATATTTAGCAAATACAACATGCTCTGGTAATCCAGAAGATGCAGGAAATAAAACTTGTAAATAAAAATCAATAAATTCTGGTCTCTTACCTCTAAGCGGTTCAAAATATTTCTTTACAAGATCAAGCTGTTGAATTTCTGTCATATCAGCAAGTTGTTTTACCCTTTTTAATGTCTTACGATTACCCCAATAATTTACTACGTTCTCCATAATAGGTTTATTTTTGGTAAGTGATCTGTAGGTCTTAGGCATTATTTGAATTAAGCCTGTTCCCCCAGAATTTGATTGATTTGGTGCATCTGCTTTAAAAGTACCGCCACTTTCCCATGCAAAAACCGCCATAAGTTTATTAGCCATCTCCAAATAATGGTCTGGCCAAAGATCTTTAGAAATCTCTACCACTTTCTTTCTAAACTCACAAGTGACATTTTTATGTGTTCCCCAAATCAGCTTATAAGTTTGACAAACACAACTCCCAGTAGTTGTCGAAACAATTTTAGGCGTCTCAGTTTGCCCACGTTGTTGGGTATTGGTGGTGGTAACAGGATTGTGCTGTTTTACTGGCGACTTAGTGGCTTGCGGTGCAGGCTGAGCGGTTGGGGTTACTACGGGTGGTTGAGTTGAGGGTGTGCTAGTACCATGAGAGCTAACTGCATTCTCGATACCTTCCTTCATTTCACCGACTTTATTGACTACCGCATCTCGCACTGGTTGCGTCGTCTTATCTACCCACTCCACACCAGATTCAATATGCTCTTTGGTACTATCCCATAGCTCACCTGCCTTATCCAATATCCCCCCTGAACTTGCTGTAGTTGAAGGAGTTTTATCCACAGCCTGAGTGTGTTGTGGAGCAGGCTGAGGTCTGGGTTGAGACTGGGGAACTGGATTAGGTGTTTGATTTGAAGGGGTAGGGGTTTTTGATGATGTAGTACTTGCGCCCGCTGAAGATGTGGCATGCGTTCCTGATTGAGCCTGGTGTCCTGTCGAAGGACTATGTGATGTTCCCGACGATGATGAAGTTGAATTGGCTGCCTTATTCTTAGGTGGCACTTTAATGACATCCCCTACTCTTATTTCATCAGGATCTTTGATTTTATCTCTGTTTAGATTAAATAAGATTTGCCAATCCGTGCCATGCTGCTTTGCAATGCTTGTTAATGTCTCGCCTTTTTTTACGGTATGGGTTTTTCTTAGATAGTCCCCTTGCTCACCTTGACGTGGCTGCAATTTATTTTTTTCTTCAATGTAAAAAGGGGCTTGAATCCGAATTTTACCTTTTTTATCTGGCACGATGATGTATTGATGTGCAGGTATCATTTTTTTGCTAATGGGGTGTCTCACGACAATATCAAGATGGGTTCCCACGGGTTGCTTTATCCATACGCCCAACCCTTGTGCGTCAGAATTGCCTGCACTTAACGCATATTGCTCACCAGATTTACGAACTTCATGATAAAGATTCTTGAAAGGCTTGTTTTTTAAGTCAACAAATAATATTTGGATGAGCGTTTGTTTTTGACTATTCGGCATTTTTTATTCCTGTATTCAAGACATAATTTTTTAAAGCTTATTTATTAGATTATGGATATAATTCTTGTAATCTTTTGCGTTTGATTTCATCAAAATCTTTGCTATTGCAAATATCTACCATCTTTTGGTTTGTTATGATTGGAAGCCATCCCTGACCCAACTTGAATGAATAAGGTTGATATTCCTGTGCATTATCAGATAAACAACACGTTAAATTTTCAATAAAACTTTTACAGACTTTGTTTGGAATATTCGCTTTAAGAATACTTGTTATTGGATAGCCTTTAAATTCACTATTTGCAAAATTTGAACCTTTATCAGAAAATTTTTGAGACTGCATATCAATGCCGTCTAAGCCAAAATCAGAATAATATATATCTTTACTATTATAAGTTACTGAAGAGCTTTTAATATCGTGCGTTAAAAGTTCAAATTCTGACATTGGTAAGTTAAATTGATTTGGATAAAAAAGTCTTTGAAAGTTTTTATTAAACAATGCTACTACTTTACCGTTTTGATAAATTATAATTTCATTAGGTTTTCTTGGATTAGTTAATATATTAAATCCATTAATATCATAATTTAAGTAATTATCACTTTGCGAAATATAGGTGGCTGTTTCAACAGTACCTCCCCCATTAAATTTTGATATTTTACCTATCTTAGGAACAATCGCACTATCTACAGAGCAACCAACTAAATTAAGCATTAAAATACAAGATAAAATATTCTTAAAACATTTCGTTTGAATTATCATATTTATAAAGTCCTAATTTAATTTGGTGAACATACTCTACCAACATCGGACCATGCCTGATCGAATGTGGCATATTTATCCCAGTCCATTTTAGATAGACACCTTTGAATATTCGGCATTGAACTTAATTCTTGATACTGAAGGCGTTCACCCGTGGCTCTATAATAATTATAATCTCGTTGGAAAATAGCTTTTATTGTCGAAACAGTAGCCTGCCCTCCAGTTAAAGCTCCTTGAAGTGCAGCAAGCATACCTGAAGGAGCATTAGTATACTCTTTTAGTAAAGTCGTAATTACTGCGTCCGTAGTTCTATCAACAGCATTGCTACCTTGATCTGAAGTTAGCCAATCCTTAATTGTATCAATTGGTCCAGCCCATAATCCATTTTCATCTAAAGCTTCTTCTGTAGCACTTTCCGCAGTCCAACCATTCATTTCTTTATCTGAAATCTCTTGGTCTTCATCAGGCTCAAATTCATAACCCCAGGGTGCATCTTTAAAACCGATTGCTATGTCAAAGTCTTCTTGCTTAGCACTCATAATGGTGCCCGTCCGCCCATACTCATCAAGTACACCTTCTATAATCTGCCCAGAGGCTGTTTCAGCAATATATTCAATTTCATCAAATGCATATTGATAGAATAGATCGTAAACATCGAATTTATTGCTAAATGGTAATTTAGTATTTGGTAAATTAGGTAGCTTGAAGTTAACTTTACCTTTATCTTCAAAAACATGCTCACTCGCTTTCACCTTAAAAATCCCAGGTGTGGTAATAAATACCCCCTCAGGCGTCATCTTAAGCTCTGTCCCACACACCTTAATCGACACCACATTCGGGCTTATTATCTCAACCCCACCCTCCGTTGAAATCACCTGCACATCATGTCTAGCAATTGCCTCAAGCCGCCCATCCTGCGCCTGTAGCTCAATATCATCCTTCCCTGCATACACCTTCACCCCGGCTTTTTGGCTAAATGCCCGTATCCCATTCACCACACTCATCACAAATCGGTCTTCGCTTGTCACAATCACCTGCTTTTGTGCCGTAAGGGCAATGTGTTCATCGCTGGCGACATGCACACTTTGCTTCGCTGTCATCGCAATCCCTGCAGGGGATGACAGGACTATCTGTGGACTGGCTAACTCATTAAATCGACTGTATTTGCCCGTACCGCTTCTATCTGTCGTGGCTGTGTTGCGTATGCTGTCCTGATGGCTAGACTTGTTGTTATTTGCCTGACTGCCTGCTACCCCTTTAACGGCATTGACCTGTTCGTCCAGCTCATCGCTGACCGTGGCATCAAGCGTTCGCTCCTCACACCGTCGGTCAATGGTGACTTGGAGCAGGGCAGAAAATGGAAAAGCTCACGAATAGTGAGCTTTGTTTTATTTGGGTAAAGGGGCATCAACATAAGTTTCATCAATGTGATAACCTTTGGCTTTTAACTCATCTTCTGCTTGTTTGCGTTTAGCTTGCCATTTTGGGATGTCGGCGGCTAGGTACTCTCGCCATTTTTCACCTCGGGTTTTTTCGTCATACCGATAGAGATAACTAGCAGTATTGGTTTCAATATTAATATCTGTATATGTATCGCTTAAGAATAAATCTAAAATTAAGTTATCCTTATAAAATATCGCATGAATACTGCTTCCCATCTCTTTTCTTCTTACATATTTATTCCATTTCTCATAGCTATCAATATAATACCCATCGGGTACGTTAGGATAATTACCCAATTCTTCTTTATATAATCGCCATGAATCTTCACCTAATATTCTTGGATAACCACCCCGAGTATTGGGGTAGCCTGAAGGGTCAAGATTATTACCCACCAAGGGGATATAAGTTTTCCAGCCATATAGTTTAAGTATTTTTAGGATTTCACGATATTGCGTATATAATTTTAAATTGGTTTTCTCATCCATCTCATCGAGTATTTTTTGATATTTTTTATCTTTCATTGCTTGCTGATAAATCTTCTCATAATTATCATAAGAATATGTCTTATCTTCGCTGTTTATATCAGGCAATGTACCTAAAAAGCTTGATACTTGAAGCTCAGGATAATTTGAATCTTGAACGAGTCGAATATCGGTAAAGCCTTTCCAATGAAAGACATATTGACCGTGTTCGTCCAATAATATTACATTGATTTGCGGTATTTTATTGGGATTCACATTAGGGCGAAGAAAACCTGGTCCATAGCCTGACTCCTCAGAGGCAAAAATACCTGGATTGCGTTGATATAGTTCTTTTTCACTTCTATTTAATTGGAATATCAGTTGTTGTGTATTGATATTCTGTGATTTTGAGGTAGTCATATTTTTTGTAGCCCTATTTTGTTGGTATGTAATTAATCCTATTAATATAATCGTAAGAAAAACAAATATTAAACGTATAATTAGTTTCAAACTGTTTCCTCAATAATACGGCTTATCAATGTCACCTATGTTTTTATGAAAATACAAGTTTGTTCTTAAAAAAGCTCACCAGTGTTAATATCACCCTCAGCAATATCAGTGATATAGCCTTCCGCCTTTTGTCTATAAGTCCGCATAATAAAATCATAATCATTAGCAATTCTTGTAATAAACTTCATTCTTAACTCCTCATTATACAAATCTTCATTATCTAACATATCCTCATAAAATTTTTCATAATGCTCTTTTTTAACACCTGACATATATTGACTAGTCAAAACAGTAACTCGACAGGCATTGGTTAATACTGCTTGCCTACCTTGAATATCGGCAAATATCCTCGCTAACTTCATTAAATTAGGATTGTTTTTATCCATGGTTTTTTGGGCATTAAATATTTTTTTTATCCGCTGATTGGTTTGTTGGTCGGGCTCATAAAAGCATTTTTGTAATACTGCTCGTTGCTCATGCTCAGCAACGCTTAACAAACTTTTTTTTCTGATAGTGAAATCTCCTGTTCGTTCAAACTCTGCCATTTGTTCAAAAGCCTTTTTGATAAATGGAGAAGGAACAAAATTATTAATTTGTGGCAGAGCGGAATTATAGGGGATAGTCTTTAATGCTCTATATACATTACTGCTATAGCCTGTCGCATTTCTTGAAGCATGGCATCGTAAAAAATCTTGTGGGTTTGATTTATAGTATATATGACTTGGATAGATATCCAAGAATAGCCACAGATTACCTTTTAACATATTTGTTCTTAGAAACACTATATCATCTCTTGTAAAATCTACAAAAGGAGTCATAGCTCCAAATTGATTGACTTTATCATTTAAAGCTAATATAGCACAATAGACTTGTTTAGCTGCAAATGCTCCTAAGCCCATCCAGTAAAACCTGCTTCTTAAATTCGGCTTATCATAAGTACCTGTTGTTTCTAAATAAATTTTAGCATATGAACTAGCTATTTTTTTTATTCTAGAAAGTGGTTTATCATCAAATCGCATGGTTTTAGTGGGGTATGGAACACCATAACCACCATAGCCAAATGATAATGTTTCATAGCTTCTATATTGCATGATAGACCACATCTGAGAACATCTTAATTGTCCGACACATTGGCTATTACATCTATCATTAGTGATTGCTTCTATCTTTTCTAGCTCAATACCACTCATAACTCTTCCTCTTGATTTTCAACAATCAATTCCAAGAAATCTAAATCAAACTCTACTTCCTGCTCACTCTCCGTCCACGTTCTCACCGTACCACCCTCCTCATCAGTAACACCAGTTAGCTCTTCACCTGTTGCCTTGTTTATAATTTTGTAAGGAATGTCATTTACAAGTTCACCCAACTCTGTCTGCAACACAAATTTTTCATCATAAACACCCACAACTGGTGAACCATCAAACTTATAAGAAACTTCTTTCGCTCCTAATAACTCATGCTTAGGAGCATGGATTTTTACCAATTTAGGCGAACCAAGCTCAATGCCTTCTTTGCTAATTTTGATATAACTACCATTAGACGTAATCAAAATCTCTTTATCAGCCACCATCTCTATTTTACTTTTAGCACTCAGCAGTTTTAATACTTGCTCTGCCACCACTTCCACATTATCACTTTGGGCTTGAATCTCAATCTTGCCACGAGCGGCAAACAGCTTAATCCCTAAATTTTGCACCAGAACACGCATACCTTGTGCCACATTAGCCAATAACCGCTTGGCAGTCGCAATACTCACATCGCCTTGAGCGGTTAACGTGGTATTCTTTTGGCTCATCAAATTGACTTGTTTATCGGCTGATAATGTAATACTGGTAGGGGAGCTTAACACCAAGTGCGGTGCTGATAGCTCGCCTTGACGAATCGGTTTATCACCGCCCTTAATTTCATCAATGTCTTGTTTTAACTGCTCGGCTACTTCAATATGTAAGCTATCTTCATTGACTTCATGCAATTTAGCTAGCTTTAAGAAAGATTGATGAATTTGAAAGCTACTTGTCAGTTTTGGCGTGACTTCATTCATATCTTTAACATAGCTTTGAGCCTGTTGTTTACCAAAGCTGGTTAAGATAAGCCCCTTATCCGCTCTCACCACCCCATGACCATCGGTTCTCAGTTCAAACCCCTCACCCCGAAAGTCTGCCCGTCCTTGCACAGGATTAATTCTCGTAATACTACCTAGATTTAACTCACTAGACTGATGGTCAGACTTTAACTGCACTTGCAATTTACCTGTCGTATCATCCATCACCAGCTGATTACTTTGACTGCCTTGGTATTCTTTACTCTTTAAGCCTGATAGCACCTTTTCATTGGGCAGTTGCCATACAGGCATATTATCAGGGTTGGTTAGCCGTCCCGACACAAACGGCATATTCGGGTCACCCCCAAAGAAGTCAACAATCACCTCTTGTCCCGCCCTTGGCAGTTGGATTGCCCCATAATTCTCACCTGCCCATGCGGTTGATACTCGTAGCCAGCAGGTGTTGATGTCTTTGACCTCAAGGGGTTCAAACAAGCGTCTGTCTTGTAGGCTGGGCTTGTCCCAGTGGAATTTGACTTTAATGCGTCCGTATTCGTCGGTGTGGATTTCTTCGCCATCGGGTGCAACGACGGTGGCGGTTTGTACTCGAGCGATGGGTTTTTGGGTGGGCACCTCGGGTTTGAGTTCAATGGCTTTGGGTTGCACAAGAAACTGGGTGTCGGCGGTGTAGTATTGGTGAGTTCGGTTATCTGGATCGAGGTTTTGGATGGTGGTTTGAATACCAATGACGAGCCATTCGATGTTGCTGTCACTATCGGGGTGGTTGCTTAGGGTAAAGGTGTGTCCGACGTTGATGGCTTTGAGCCGTCCTTGTCCTATCGCTCGGTGTCCATGTTGGTAGTCGGCTTGGGTGCGGTTGTTGGCTTTGGTTTGTAGTGCTTCGTTATCTACGCCCATGCCTTGTTGCCATTCATAGTGTTGCAGGTCGTTGTGTACGTTGTCCCATTGGTATTGGTCATGGGCGGTCAGGGTGAGCTTGGGGGTTTTAAATTGGTAGTCGGCCAGCAGGCTTTGTCCTGTGACAAGGGCTTGGGCTGGGTGAAAGTGTTCAATGTATTCAGCGTAGTTGGGCATCCGTTGGTTGGGCGGATAGATGATGAGGTTTTGGTAGTGGGGGTTGGGTTGGGGCTGGTAGTGGCTGTTTTGGTCGGTGAGAATCAGGGTGTGTTGGTCTTGTGTGTGTTCAAAGTAGTAGTTGATGCCGTGTTCGCCCATCAGACGGGTGATAAAGTCATAGTCGGTTTCGCCATATTGGGTTTGGTAGTCGAGGACTGGGTAGTGGTTTGAGAGGCGAAATTCGACGGGGTAGGGGTAGTGGGTTAGAACGTCGTCTAGGATGTGGGGGATGCTTTGGTTTTGGTAGATGCGGTAGCCTGATTGTTTGGTGAGTAGCCAAACCCAAGGTACGAGGGTGATTTGATAGACGGCATGCAGGTTTTGGGTGGTGAGTTGTTTAATCGATGAGATGATGCCGTTTTTTATGTGGTTGCCACTGATGTCTATTTCGGTGTTGTTAAGTTCAGGGAGAAGTTTATCTAGTAGGTTGAGCTTTTTGTCGGCAAGGCTGATGTCGATGCCTAGGTTGGTGCCAATGAGTTTTTGTAGGTTGAGATGAGAGGCGGGTGAGTCGCCTGCTTCACTCATGCTTTTGCTGACGTAACCTTGTTGACCTTGTAGGCTGTGTGCCCCACTGCCGTCAGGGTGCTTGGTTTTGACGATAAGTTGGTATTCAAAGAGTTCGTTTATCGCTTCGTGCCCACTTAAGGATTCAAACCACAGGTACGGGTCGCCAAATTGACTGACAGGGATGCTTTTGCCGATTAGCCGTATGCGGTGGTTCATGAGTGTCTTCCTTTTAGATTAATCTGTTTGTAAATTTGATAAATATTCTTGATTTTAGTTTATTAAATGATTTTAGACAATGTTAATTTTTATCACAATCATATTTATAAATTTGTGGTAAATTCATTACTTTATTGACCTGTCAATTGCTTTCATAATAGTACATGGGTTTGATGCAAAATCTTTTATTAGTAGGAGTAACAATTGTTTTACGGTTAGGATAGATATCTATTCGATAACTACAATAAGCTTTTTTATTTGGAGATGAGGCAATTTCTTTAAAATTTCCAGTCCAAAATGGGTTCAACGACTCAGAGTTTTCTATACTAATGTTAACAATCACAGGTGATTGCTTCCAATAATCACTATCAAGTCTAACTATATTACTGTCTTTTTGATTAATGCTATATACACTTTTAAAGTTGCCATATTCCTTTTCATCAGATAAATCAAGAATAGGGCTTTTTTCAACATATTGAAATGCCTGATATTGAATGGATTTTGAAGTTAAATTATTTATTTCGATAGTAGAGTCTAAAAAGAGCAATCTAATTACTAGATAGAATCCTAATATTAAAATGGATAATAAACATATTGTTAATATTTTGTGATGATTTATAAAAATTATAATTTTTTTCATAGTATTAGTCGCATATTGGCTTTGCTGGGTCAAAACATACATGTACAAGTTTCGATTTATTAAAGTTAGAATCTCTCGGAGTACTATCTAGTAAATCGAGTATGTCATGTGCTGTGAGGTTATCTGCATATTTACCAAATTTGTGATAGAGCTTAAACCCCATTTTCATCGTCGTTTTATCGTCGTTTGTATCACCACTAGGTAATTTTAGTTTTGTTATTATATTTTTAGATTCCAGTATAAACTGTTGAATATCCGAACCTTTTAATAAGGTATCTTCATCGAATCCTACACTTAAACCAACATATCCATAATGTATGTTTGACCATACATCGAAAAAGTAATCATAATTTTTATATTTATGATAATGGCTATGAGAACATACTTTTGAAGGTGTCAATCTATGTACAGTCACTTTCATCAGATCTTTATCTTTTACTATTTGCCATTTATGATCCCAGTCTTTTCCATCATCAACTTGTTCGACCCATGCACTTAATGCCCCTGCATAAAATGGGTCTATAATCTCAGGATTTTGACTACGAGCAAATATTTCCATCATAGTGGGATGATAGAGCCTTCTATCATATTCTTTCAAAAAATCTCTTATTTTATCTGCTGGCTTACTTCTAACATTCTTTTTAATTTCACCAACAATATACTCAGCCATTTTTATTGCTCCATCATATTTGTGCGGACATACATGAGTAGAAATAGCTTGTTTTTTAACAGTATCAGGATTTTCCGAATTCAACCCCTTAGTCACGTCCCAATAAGAACGCTTTACAATATTCTCATGTCGATAGATCCAATTAATACTCATAAAATCAGCAATTTTAACAATTCCTTTGTTTGTCTGTTGATAAATAGTGATAAAAGCCCTGCTCGTTCTATCGTTCAATGTTCCAAGTAATTTAACTGCATTTTTACTTTTAGCTTTATTGAATAGGAGAACTTCTTCAGTATCAAATGCTAACCACCCTTTTTCGTTTCTATGTGAGTTAGGTTTGAATTCTTTTCCAGTCACTTTAATAGTTTGACCAGATTCTGTGCCACCACCAATTTTAGTATAGCCGAATGTCGTGTAAGTAATGCTGTAATAAAATCTTGGATTTTTCGTATTGCTTCTGACCATTAATCTAAATTGGACATAGATATCTTCTAATTTATCAGTCATCAATTAGCCCCCTATTTTTCTGCAGCTTCAAAGTCAAAATTCACACCCAAAACATGAATAAAGTATTCTTTTTGCACTGTATCATACAGCACAGGCGTTTTCCCCTCATCATCCAGCACTCCCATACTCACCACATCACCTTCTTCATCATACAAAATATAATTTTTGCCAGCTAATGGATTACCCGCATTGTCCTCCATTTTAAAATGCAAATTATAATTGCCTGCTTTGGGCAGTTTAGGCACAGAAAACTGTACACCTGCCCCTTCTAGCAACTCATGTTTACTTGCCTTCACTTTAAAAGTGTTCGGTGTCGTAATAAACACGCCTTCTGGCGTAATCTTAATTTCCGTGCCTGCCACCATTTTAAACTCCTTAAAACTTAATCAAATATCAAAACGAATTTGGCAGTTTTTATTATTTGGAATATATCCAAAAAATCTGTCTATGCCATTATCAAAATATACATGAAAATCCTGACTAACCCAGTTATCTGCTTTATTCATTTGATAAAAAATTGTTTGAAAATACTTTAAATAATACTGCATCCAACTGACTTCATCAATAAACTGATGTCTCGGTAAAATATTCTGTTGCAGTTGCAATAATGAAGGCATAATTAGCGTCAAATCTTTTTGATACGTCATGAGACGCACTTCATTTGCTAAAAAATACTCGAACTCGGCTTGTTTAGCGGAAAATAACTGGGGTTTATTATCTATCAAGGTAGAGCAATAAATTTGTGTACAGATAATTTGCTCATCAAGTATTGGATAACCTGAAAATACTTTAGCAAAATCCTTAGCAGACTGTTGTAACCACATGGGTAGTAATTTTATCTCGTGATTTTGACACAATTTTTTATAAACAGTCTGCCCGATTTGGTCAATCCCATTACTTGCAAAGATGCCTAAATCCCAAAGTTGAGATTTCTGGCTAACAGTATTCATGACAGCTTGTAATTGATAATGATCATTGAGTTGAAATGCCCGAGTATCACTTGCTAAAGCAACACCATCTTCTAACTGAAGTGCTACAATAAATGTCATAACAATCTCATCTTATTACGCACCCGCTTGCATGATTTGCTCAATATCCAACAGCCCTACATCCACCTCCCCATTGCTCCAAACCTTTTGCCCCAGTGCCGTTGTAAATCCCTGAAATACTTGCCACTCCGTCAATCTAGCATAGCCAAGAGCCTCAGACAGATTGGTATCTGCTGGAACAACGTAACGAGCAGGGACAAACCCTGCAGTCGTCTGACCATTTACTAATTCAATCTCAGCCCGACGCCAAATAATATCGGTTAAAATCTCATTGGGTTTAAACGTTAAGCGTTTAATATCAGTTATGGGTAGCCAGTAATACTTACCTTGACAAAATAGTTCCAGGACACAAGCGGTTCGCATATCGCTATCCAACCAAAGACCTTCATAAACAGTATTATTTTCTGCTTGTTGAACCGTTATCGACAACTCACTATCCAAGCTATCTACAAACGCAACAAATTTCTTCGTCATCTGTTGTTCATCGGCTTGGGCAAAATACTCGCTGAGTAAATCCTGTTGGAAGGCAATAATCGCTTCATTAGTACCTATATAACCTTGTACGGAAAGTTCATTGTTAAACACTCGTTGGCGCTGAATTTCACAATCAATATTATTGAGTAATAATGCTTTACTTTGCTCATCATTGGGATTTAACTTTAAATAACCTTGTATTGTTTTAAGTGCTTGTTGCCAATTGGCTTGCAGCAAATATGACTGAACTAGCGAGAGTCGAAGATTAAAATCCATCGGCGATTTTTTGATGGCTTGAATGGTTGATTCGATTTGCTGTGATAGATACATCATAACCTCCAAAAAAATAGCGTAGAAAATTCTACGCTATTTATGATAATAAAGTTTTGAAAAACACTACTAGGTAGTTGCTTTATTTTGTTTAATATCATAGCCCATTTGGGTTTCAGGACCTTTCCCACCACGTTCGGTTTGCTCCCAGTATTGGGTTTTGATTTTAACTGCTTGGAATGAATAGGTGACCCATAGTACTTCATTATTTTTAGAGCCATCAAACTCCACCGCTGTTACCATCACATCATCTAGGGTAATGCGTGAGTATTCGATTTGCTCGCCACCCGCTTTACATACAGAGATTTCAAGTTTTGGAATATGTCGACCAATCGCACTGTGTTTTAAAATAGTCGGGGCTGCTTTATCAATAGCTGCCGTAACTTTTAAATCTTGGAAATTGACTTTACCTGCACCACCGCCGCCGCCTGTGGTCAGGGTATTAGGTTGACTTGCACCCCAAGTAAAGTTATGAACATCAATCCAATTTTTATGATGGGCATCTTTTGACTCGCCTGTAATGCCATCAATACGCATAAAGATATCAATTGCCATGGTAAATCCTTCGTCGTTAAAAT